>FPIC01014815.1_pt1 | contig 57452 bp, 49 predicted proteins | sample 1504481 | NCBI WGS metagenome assembly FPIC01 (sample SAMEA4475357, study PRJEB15587) | soil metagenome | biome: Soil; feature: Field | place: India | collected 2015-03-11 | depth 0 m
GCCAATGGCAAACATAAAGGTCTGGTCGCGATAGTAGCCGGCACGGAAATCTCCATTCCTGAACACCTTGGCCATGGCCAATTGGGCTACTTCCTTGCCATCTCCAAAGATGCCAAATTTAGCTTTCCCCATAAAAACCTCTTTGCGTCCGATCAGGCTGGCCTGGCGGCTTTCGCAGGCAATCCTGTAATCGTTAAGTATCTCTTCTTTGCTTAATTGTGTGGTGGTGGTATTAAGTTCTTTTGTACTCACGCCTGATAATTTTTAGGAAAATACGAGTATTGTAATTCAACAAAAATAATAAAATAAAGCCAGTAAGCAAATGCATAAATGCCTGCTACAGACTGCATTTGGCTAAAAGCCAGGTAAGCCTATTAAACATTCTTTACATTGCCGGTGTGGCATAGTATCATTTGGCAATCTGTAGCAGATGCAAAACCACCAACTATATTTTTTTATAAGAAACTATAGTTCGGCCATTAGTACCATAAGCTTTTCGAAACGAGCCCGCATGGCGTAAAAGTCACCGTCATACTTGTTGGCCATCATAGAAAAGCAAAGGGTTTCGCCGGTTTTTGTTTTTACATAGCCGCTGTAACACATTACCCGGGTTAAGGTGCCACTTTTTGCTCTTACGTTACCGTGTGCAGATGTACCTTTGGCCAGGTTAGCCAGGGTGCCAGATACTCCTGCTACGGGTAAAGAGGCCCAAAAGGTTGGAAAGTAAGGTTCATTACTGGCTATGCGGCATAGCTCGGTAAAATGCGCTGGTGTTAAGCTATTGGTGGTAGACAGGCCGCTGCCATCTTCCATAAAAAAGCCTGCCTGGGTGTTAAGCCCCTTTTTTTGCCAGTAATCTGCCACTGCTTTAGTACCTGCAGATGTACTGCCTTCTCCTCCGTTTTTAAGGCCTATCATCTTTAATACTGCCTCTGCGTACAAGTTCAGGCTTTTAAGGTTAATTTGGTACACAATATCTTTTAAAGGAGGCGAGGTATGCGTGTATACCTGGGTTCTTTTGCCTGTTATAGAGCCATTGCTTCTTTTAAGCTGGCTGGTAGTAGTGGCTGGCTGTGCCACCGGTATTTGTTGCCTGTTTAATTCTGCCTGCAGCATTTGTGCGCAAAGCAATGCTCCATCAGGCAAAGAGCCTTTTACTTCAAACTCAGCAGCTCCGGCAGGTATGGTGCCCTGTACGTATCGGTAGTTACTGCCGGGTGCTCCAAAGATATAGGCATTATCACCGCTGCCTGCTTTGCCGGTAAGCACATGGTTATCCAGGTCCAGGCCGGCTACGGCAGGCTCTACGCGCAAAATAGTAGCTGGCTGGTCTACTTTGCCAGGGCGGAAAATGATAGAATAAAAATTTTCGTTAATATTCAAACCGCTGGCGCCTGCTCCGTAGTAGTTGCCAATATCGCTCCATTGCCAGGCTTTAGGTAAAATGTTTTCTTCAAATATTTCGCCATCGCCAACTACACTGCCCTGTATACTTCGTATACCTGCTTTGCTTAACTCATGTACCCATATCTGCATAAGGTTGGTGGCAGTAGGCGCTCCTTTAATACGTGAGCTGCCCAAGGTAGGGTCGCCACCCCCTTTTATGTACAGGTTGCCGGTAAGGGTTCCGTCAGGTTTAAGTTCACCGTCGTACTCGAGTGCGGTGGTAAACGTAAACTCTTCGCCCAGTATGCCCAGGGCAGCACCTGTGGTTACCAGCTTCATGGTAGAGGCTGTAATAAGGGTACGGTTGCCATCTGCCTCGGCCAGTACCTTGCCAGTTTGTGCCGAGCGAAGCATGAAGCCCCAATTGGCATGCTGCAGGGCCGGGCTGGTGCGCATGGTTTTAAGTTCCTGTTGCAGGCGCTGCAAGGCTGCAGTGTTTTGTGCCAGGGCAGATATGCTTGTGGCTTGCAGCAAAAAAACACTTAAGATCAGTAGTAAATAATGGGGCTTGTAAAATACTTTTAAAGAAGCTGGGTTGTACATACCTAATTGATAAAATGAATACTTATATTGGGGCTCTCCATTTTGATGAATATAACCAAAATAAGGCCAACTGTATTTTAGTTGGCTGCAAAGTATAAATAAAAGTAGTTTTTCAGATCTGTCATTTAAAATCTTTTGATTTAGTCATACTTTTGCATTTTGACTCACACAAAAACCTGTTTGGGGTGGTGTGTGCGTTTTAAAGTTAGGAGCATTATTTTTTTAAACCCAAAAGGTATTTACCAAGTATAAGGCTCACCGATGGCTCATAAAATTTTCCAGACATATTTACGCAGGCTCACTAATTTAAGTGGTAACAATAAATCATTGTTACTGCTCAGGCTTTCTGCTACGCAGGATCTGGACCTGCACCGCTTGGATTACCTCACCAATCAACCTTCTTTTATGCTGATCAACCAACTGATAGCAGGAAAAGAAGGTATAGTACTATGCGATGTGGCCGATAGCCGCAATGCTACCGTAAATGAAGTTAGTCAGCACCTGAAACGGATAGACCGCCAGGAGAAAACCATTTGGGAGGAAAGAGGTGCACGCGACCTGTATGTAGGCTGGCCTTTTGTGCATGGCAAGTTTAGCGATGGTACGCCAGTGCGCTGCCCTTTGTTGTTTGTGCCCGTAAGGCTATCCATCCATAAGCAAAAATGGATGCTGCATGTACGCGAGAACGAGGCCATTACATTTAACAAGAGCTTTCTGCTGGCTTATTCATTTTTTAATAAAACCAAACCAGATGAGAACCTGCTGGAGGAAAACTTTGAGTCTTTCCCGGAAGATATTTTGGAGTTTCGGACAGCGCTATACGAGTTGCTGAAAGAAGCCAACCTGGAAGTAAACTTTAACAGGGACCTGTTTTTAAATACGCTTTGCGATTTTACAGCCTACAAGCGGGCAGATTACGAAGAGCTACACGGCACAGGCCAGCTTAAGTTACAGCCCGAAGCAGTTTTGGGTTTGTTTCCGCAGGCCGACTCATATCTTGTTCCCGATTATAACCTTTTAATGGAGCTTTCTGACTCTATAAGCATAGAGTCATTGCTGGGCGCTGCTGATGAGGAACAGCTACTTCGTACCGTACGGGAAGATAATATTTATACTGCTTTTCCTTTGGATGGCTCCCAGGAAAATGCCCTTCGCCATATCAAGTCTGGACGATCGCTGGTAGTACAGGGCCCTCCGGGCACTGGAAAATCGCAATTGATTTGTAACCTGATTGGCGATGCTATTGCCTCGGGTAAAAGGGTATTACTGGTAAGCCAGAAGCGCGCTGCACTCGATGTGGTTTACGAACGCCTGCAAACGGCAGGGCTTACACCATTTACCGCCCTGGTACACGATTTTAAAAGCGACCGTAAGGATATTTTTGCTAAGGTAGCCTACCAGATAGAGCAGATTGATGAATACCGGAAACGCAATAATAACCTGGACGCCATACACCTGGAGCGGAGCTTCTCGCAGGTAAGTAAGCTTATTGATCAATTGGTGGCACAGCTTAACCAGTTTAAGCACGCCCTTTTCGATACCCAGGAGGCAGGTACCAGCATTAAAGAACTGTACTTAACTTCAGACCCACATGCACCCTCTGTTTCGCTTAAAGACAATTACCGCTTTTTCAGGGTAAATGAACTGGGCGATTTTATGGCTAAGCTAAACCGGTTTTTTGCCTATGCCCCTGATTTTGAGGAAAAAGATTACCCCTGGCGCGACCGTAAGTCCTTTGCACGATTATCTTTCTCAGACCGGAAGGCTTTACAGCAAATCCTGGCTGTAATACCGGATACAAAAAAGATTTTTGAAGATCGTACTGCCAAAATCCTGATCAAAACCACTGACCTGAAGCGTGCTGCGCAAATCTACAGCCATCAGAAAGATATAGACCGTTTGCTGCTGCTGTTGTCAGAGCCTTCGGTATACACCACTTTTCGCTACCTGGTTGAGAATAAAATAAGCGTTGATAACTTAGCCGATCTTAAAGCTGACTTGTATAAATGCTTTGAGCGCGAGGGTATGGAGGTTTCATTACCAGCCGAACGCCTTGAGGAGGTTTCGCAGAGCCTGGCGAAAGCCATAGAAGCCTCGGGGGGTAGTTTTGACTGGTATCGCTGGACTTTGTTTTCTGGTCAGAAGAAAATGCTGACCGAGGTTTTTGTACAAAATAAGTTGCTGCTCGAAAAAGAAACGCTGCACCAGCTGGAAGAGCGCCTCAGAAACCGTATTGAGTTTGAAGAAGTGATAAAGCGCATCAGGAATACGCCCGGCCTTATCAATGTGCCAGATAGCCTGGATGCTGAAGACTTTGAGAACTGGTTTTTTATGTATGAAAAAACGCTTCTGGCTACAGCTATTTTCAGGTCGCTGCCCGATTTTGAAGATAACTTTAACATAAGCGAACTGGCTTACGATGAGTTGCGCTTGCTTACCAAGGAGTTAATGAACCTTTGCCGTTCACTGATCAGTATACAGGAGCGTTGGCAGCAGTACTTAACACCCGACCAGGTATATGCTATTTGGGACAAAACAGATATAGCCAAAAAGCTCTCGAAACAGGTAGAAATTGATTTTGAAGCCTTAGTTGAGTATGATAAGCTTCTGGACAGCCTACTGCCTCATGAGTCTGATGCTTTATATGAAATTTACCGTTACCTGGTAATGACAGGAGTGCCCGAAAATATGTTTCCGGCACAAGCTCCTGCTTTTTTCCTGAACAGTTTGCGACTGGCCTGGATTGAGCACATAGAAGAAAAATACCCATTGCTACGCTCTGTATCTTCTAAAGCTTTAGGTCAGATGCAGGTAGAACTGCAATCATATATTGAAGAAAAGCGCAAAATAAGCAGGGAGATCCTATTACTGCGCGCCCGTGAACATACTTACCAAACGATACAGTACAACCGCCTGCAAAACCGCACTACCTATCGAGAGCTGCACCACCAGGTAACTAAAAAGAAAAGAATCTGGCCGCTGCGGAAACTGATAGATACACAACATGAGGAGATTTTTAACCTCGTGCCTTGCTGGATGGCCTCGCCCGAAGCAGTATCGGCTGTGTTTCCGATGCGTGAAATGTTTGACCTTGTGATTTTTGATGAGGCTTCGCAATGTTATGCCGAAAAAAGCATACCTGCGTTGTTCAGGGCCAAGCAAGTGCTTATTGCTGGTGATAGCAAGCAATTGCAGCCCAATAACTTATACCAGGCCCGTTGGGAAGATGAAGAAGCCGAAGAGGTTGCGTTGGAGGTAGACTCTATCTTGAACCTGGCCAGTCTGTATCTGCCACAAACTGCCCTTACAGAGCATTACCGAAGCCGTTCGCTAGACCTAATCGATTTTTCAAATCATCATTTCTATAAGAATAAGCTTAGGTTGCTGCCCGATTATGCTGAAATTAACCGCGATGAACCGGGTATAGACTATATACGGGTAAAGGGTGTCTGGAAAAACAATACCAACCGTCTTGAGGCCGAAGCCATTGTAGCGTTAGTTTTAGATCTGCTGGATAAGCAAAACAGTGCCAGGGGTGAGGAAGCATCTATTGGGATAGTAACTTTTAATTCGCGTCAGCAAACTCTAATATTGGATCTGCTGGAAGAGGCAGCCTCTACATTGAATGTACGTTTACCAGAGAGCTTATTTGTAAAAAATATTGAAAACGTGCAGGGCGATGAGCGCGATATCATTATTTTTTCAATTGGCTATGCACCCGATGAAAATGGTAAGCTACAGTTGCATTTTGGTCCCTTAAACGGGGAGGGTGGCGAAAACAGACTCAACGTGGCTATTACACGTGCCCGCCTTAAAGTGTATGTAGTCTGCAGCCTAAAGCCAGAACAGCTAAAGGTTGAAAATACCCTGCACGAGGGGCCCAAGTTACTAAAGAGTTATTTGCACTATGCCCTGGACGTATCAGAAAGAAGGTTCAGACCCAGAGTTCAAAAGCCAGAAATAAGTGCAGAATGGTTGCTTAAATCCAGGTTGCTTAATGAACATAAAGCTTTAGCACTTGATTTACCCTTTGCAGACCTCACAGTTAAAACGTATCACCGCTACAGGGCGCTGGTACTTACCGATGATGACCTTTATTATACCAGCGCTTCTGTAAAAGATGCACATGCTTATACTCCAATGTCGCTCCAGCAAAAAAACTGGAAGTTTATTCGCTTGTATAGCCGCGAATACTGGGCCGATAAAAGAAATGCGGTAAATAAGCTCTGCAGCTATATTGATACAGAGCTTTCTTACAAAACTCACTGAGCTACCAGGGCCTGGTAGGTATGCCGGGATTTTTGCTCCAGCACTACTTCCTGCTTACCTACCACCTGTTGTATGGTAGCAGGGGTATAGTGTTTAATGGTAATAAGAGTCAGGCCTTCGTTGTATACTATCGAGAAATTCGGCTTTAGCTGCTCTATGAGCTCATCTACTTTGCGGGCATTGTTATCAATACATATCGAAAAGGAGATAGCTGAGTTTTGCATCATGTTGATTTTGATGTGCAGCCTTGCCAAGGCCGTGAGTATGGTGCTCAGGTTTTTTTCTGAAATAAAAGTAAAGTCTTTTACACCAAAAGAAAGCAGGCGTTGGTTAGGCTTGTAAATAATAGCCGGCACCATTGCCTCTGGCTGAGATGCTTCAATACAGGTACCTGGCTCGTCTGGCGATATAAATGAGCGTACATGTAAGGGTATGCCCTTGTTGGCAAGTGGCCTGATGGTACGGGGGTGTATCACCGTTGCTCCATAATACGTCATTTCAGCGGCTTCTCTGTATGATAACCGCTCGTAAAGCTGGGTATCAGGTAAGCGCTTAGGGTCAGCATTTAATATGCCAGGCACATCTTTCCATATGGTTACGCTTTCTGCCTTAAGAGTAGATGCAAAAATAGCAGCGCTAAAATCTGAACCTTCGCGGCCCAGGGTGGTGGTGCGGCCATCTGGTGTAGCTCCAATAAAGCCCTGGGTAACTACCAGGTGAGAGGCAAGAATAGGCTTTAGCCCGTTTTTAACTTTTTCGCCCGTAGTTGCCCAATCTATACGGGCTTCGCGCCAAAGGTTATCTGTAACTACAAATTGCCGTGCATCCTGCCATATTGCAGAAAGGCCGGTATACTTCAGGTATTCAGCTACAATCTGGGTCGATATAACTTCACCCATACTAATGATCTGGTCATAGCTTTCGTCTGATTCTGGTAAGGAAGCTCTTGTGCTTACTGTATTCCATAAATGCTCCATTGTTTTATTGATCAGGCTGTACACAGGAGCCTGCTGGTCTGGAAAAAGTGCCTCTATTATTTCAAAATGATACTTTTTAAGGTTTTGAAATAAATTTTCTGCTTCCTGAGCTGAATCTTTCTGAAGCGATTTAGCGTATAGCAACTCCAAAGCATTTGTAGTTTTACCCATCGCAGAAACAACGATCAGCAAGCTGAACTTGGAAGAGTAGCGCCCTATGATCTGGGCCATATTTTGAACGGCAGATGCGTCTTTTACTGAGGCACCTCCAAATTTAAATACTTTTATCATACCTGCGTGTACGCTTTATGCAAGCTATTTTATGCGAATTTTTAAGTTTTATATTTTAAATAACTAAGTTTGCGGGCAAATATAACCCCCAAAACGTATATAAAAGCTTTAGAGAGTAACCGCCTCTTAAGCTAAACAAGTGAAACAACCATTTACCATACAACCAACCATTTAACCAATTTATTAATGAAAGATGACAGACTCGCGGTATCTGTTGGCGTAACGCTTGACAGATTCATCATGAAGAAGCAGGAGCAATTTCCTTTTGCTTCAGGAGAGCTATCGCAACTTCTACGGGATATCGCTCTGGCCGGCAAGATACTCAATCGTGAGATAAATCGTGCCGGGCTGATCGGAATTGGTGGCGCTTACGGTGCTACTAATGTACAGGGAGAAGAGCAGCAGAAGCTGGACGTAATTGCTGATATTCGATTTATCAGGGCCTTGAAAAACGGGGGGGAAGTTTGCGGTATTATTTCTGAGGAAGAAGAAGATATGATCTGTACGGGTAACTACAATGGTAAGTACATTGTGGCTATTGATCCGCTCGATGGCTCTTCTAACATTGACGTGAACGTATCGATCGGAACCATTTTTTCAATTTACAGGCGTAAATCACCAATAGGCACGCCAGTACAAAAAATGGATTTTATGCAGAAAGGCCGTGACCAGGTAGCAGCAGGTTACCTGATTTATGGTTCTTCTACCATACTAGTATATACTACTGGCCATGGTGTAAACGGCTTTACCTACGAGCAGTCGCTGGGTGAGTTTTTCTTGTCACATCAAAATATTACTACACCTAAAGCCGGAAAAATTTTCTCGGTAAACGAAGGCAATTATAAAGAATTTGATGCGCCTGTTAGGCGATATATCGAATTTTGTAAAGATCAAAAATACTCAGGCCGTTATATTGGCTCTCTTGTCGCAGATTTCCACCGCAATCTGTTTAAAGGAGGTATTTATATGTACCCACCTAGTGCCAAAGCACCTAAAGGTAAACTAAGGCTACTGTACGAATGCAATGCGCTGGCTTTTATAGTAGAACAGGCTGGCGGAAAAGCAACAGATGGTAAACGAAACATCCTGGATATTGAGCCAGAAGAGTTTCACCAGCGCATACCACTCTTTATTGGCTCTACAGAAATGGTAAACCATGTAGAGTCTTATATAAGAGAAGATGAAGCAAAACTGGATGGTACCCCTGTAAAAACAAATGCAACATCAATTAAAGCTGCCACAACATTAAGTTAAAAATTTACTTTTTAAATACAGAAAGCCTGCACTTACAATGTGCGGGCTTTTTTTATAAGCTGCTATAACGCTGGCGCAACTCTGCTTTTTGTAGCTGGCGGTGCAGAATCATCTGTGCAAGGTCTGTGGCGAGGCTTTCTGGAGGGGCAACCGCCAATACCTGCTTTACTTTTTCCTCGGGCAGATCAATACGATACAAGGCATTGAGCAGGGTGCCAAAGTCATGATCAAGCATGTGGCTCACCCAGCGTGTTAAGTTGCGGTGCAGTTCAGCCAAGGGGTCTGGGTGGCTCAAATTAGCATCCGGAAACTCAGCTGCAGCCAGGTCTTTGCGAATTTGTTGAACACTTTGTTGTAGCAGGGCAGGAGTATAATTCATGGGTAATTATTTTAATATTATAAATTGCTGCCGGGTGTTTAGCCTTCGGTACCAGTATTTCGTATGTAAAGCCAGCAATTTTTTAACCAATTTCCAGCCAATGAAACAATTTTTACTTCTGATAATAAGTATTTTACTTACTTCAACCCTGTATGCTCAAAACTTTAGAGGCAAAGTTATAGCAGGCTTTACTACTTCGCAAATTGATGGTGACGGACTGGCCGGGTACAACAAGCCTGGCCTATTGATGGGAGTAGCGGCAGAGTATCCTTTTAATGATGTTTTTTCTGCACAGGCAGAAATATTATATGCAGGGAAAGGCGCCAGAACCTCATTGAACCAAATGGACATGGGGGTGGAGTTTATGCGCATCAGCCTGCAATACATTGACTTCCCGCTTATGGCTACCGCAAAGGTATACCGTAATTTGCGGTTGGAGGCAGGGCCATCGGTAAATTTTTTAGTAATAGCCCGCGAAGATGATGGCGCTGGCTACGTGTTCAGGAGGGAGCCTTACAGAAGCTTTGATGTGATGGGCAATGCAGGTGTTGATTACCAATTCTGGCGGGGTTTAAGTGCTAATGCACGTTTCAGCTATTCGCTCTGGCCTATAGGAAGTGGTGCCGTAACCAATGTATGGGTGGCACAAGGCTATAACAATGTGTTATCTTTCTCGCTTCGTTACCAGTTTGGTTACGAGTAAATAAAAAAGCTCCGGTCTTTAAACCGGAGCTTTTTCATTATTCTTTTTTAGCAGCTTTGGCTTTTTTAGGCTTAGCTTCTTTGCCTTCTTCGGTAGCCTCTTCACTTTCTTTAGCAACTGCAGGAGCTTTCTTTTTGCTTTCTTTTACTTCTGTTTCTTCAGTAGAAGCCTCAGGAGCAGCTTGCTCAGTTTGTGTAAACTGCTCTGGCATGTTGGTATAAAGCAGGTTGTACCAGCCTACCATCTTTTTAATATCCGATACATATACGCGATCTTCATCATACTCAGGCACTACTTTGCTGATAAAGCTTTTTAGCTCTTCGTTGCTCGATTTGCTGTCTAGCGGTACCTGGCCTTTGTAGGTTTCGTAAATGTTCATCAGTACTTCTTCCAGGGGAATAGAACCAGCCTCATTAAGGGTGTAAACAGAAATTTCTTTCAGAATAGAAACCCTGTTATTGGCTCCAGCCACAATTTTTGCTTTTTTATCATCAATTGTTTCCAGGATTACACCTGCGCGGGTTGGCTTTAGTATTCTGAAAAGTCCACTTTTGCCCGATATAGTAGCAACATCTTTTAGATCCATAAAACAGAATAAAGAATGAATTTTATATGAATTTTATATATTATGTAAGTTAAGACTTTAGAATCAACAAAAAGAAAGCAGAGCCAACAGGCTTAATGCTATGATCAGTGACTAAGAAAATAAAGGCTATATAGGAGCCTTGCCATATATGCCGGGTTCAAAAGTATCTAAATAGGCCCTTACCACAAAATTAAATAGTTAGAATTGGCGATTGAGTTTGCTCAGGAAGCTCAAAAGTTCGTCTCGTCCTATTTTATGTTCCGATGATGTAATGAAATACTGTGGTACCTCCTCCCAGGTTTCAAGCATTTTGGCATGATAGTGTTCAATGTTCTTTTGCGTGCGGGTAGGCGATTGCTTATCGGCCTTTGTAAATACCATTACAAATGGAAAGCCAGCTTCTCCAAGCCACTCCATAAACTCAAGATCAATCTTTTGAGGCTCGAGCCTGGAGTCTATCAATACAAAAATACACATCAGGTTAGGGCGGCTCATAAAGTAAGCACGCGTCATGGTGCCCCAACTCGCTCTAGCCTCTCTGCCTGTACGAGCCCAGCCGTACCCGGGCAAATCAACCAGGTACCACTCATTGTTAATAAGAAAATGGTTAATGAGTTGGGTTTTACCCGGTGTTTGAGAGGTTTTTGCCAAGCCCTGGCGATTGGTTAACATATTTATAAGCGAAGACTTACCTACGTTAGACCTGCCAATAAAGGCATACTCCGGTTTGTCGGGCTTAGGGCATTTCTCAGGGTCAGTAGCACTACCTATAAAAGCTGCATTGTCGATATTCATACTGCAAAGCTAACAAATTACACGTAAAGCACAGTAATTGGCTAATTAAGGCCGGGCAACTTAGCCAAAACAAAGGGCGAAGGGTAAAATAAGGCTTTTGATCTGGTAACCGTAACATATCGTTAACTTGCTTGCCAGGCTTGTAAGTTGGTGCTCAATTTTACAACATTGTACCAGTTAAAGAAGGATCTTTCATTTTATATCTTTTTTATTACATAACATTCAATGTGCTTGTGTAGATAGAGCGGGGCAGGCTATACTCCGGATTTCACTATGCAGAATAAAATGATTAATATTGCTGACCATCTGTATAGGTTATACACCTCAGGGCATATTGTTTAAGTCTTTGCTAACCGGATGTATTTTTAACCTTTCGCTCTCAGTACAGGGCCACGATTGGTTTCACAAACAGATCTATTTATATCAAAATATAAATTTGCAATGGCGAATAAGTACTTTGTAAGCACATTTTTCTTTTTATCTCTACTGTTTTTTAGCCAGTTGGCTTATGCTCAGGCAGCTGATGAGTTGCTTGTAGAAAACGCTGATATGCAGTACGGCTTCGGTTCCAAGCGAGATGCTGGTGAAATCTATCGTAACGCAGTAGAGATCAATCCTTCCAATGTTCGTGCCAACTACATGGCTGGTATCTGTTACCTGGAAACCATCACAAAAGAGAAGGCGCTAAAGTATTTATTGAAGGCCTATGAGCTAGACCCTAATGTATCGCCTGATATTCTAAATCTTATTGCTACAGCCTATCATTTGGGTGAGAAGTTTGATAAAGCAATTGCTTTTTATGAGTATTACAAAGAAGATGTAAAGGCTAAAACCGGTACAGTTTATAATAAAGACAAAGCCAATCGTATTGCTTCTGAAACAAATAAGAAAATTGCAGAGTGCAGAAACGGAAAAGACCTTATCCGTAAGCCTGTTTATGTAAAAATTGAAAGCGTAGGCAATGGCATTAACTCTGAAGAGCCTGAATACGCACCGGCAATTAACCGCGATGAAACCATAATGATTTTTACAGGCAGGAGAGATCCAAACATTAGCCCGTTGAAAGACCGCGATAACATGTTTTTTGAAGATATGTACATTTCAAGAAAGGTAGGAAACCAATGGTCTGCACTCGAAAACCTTTCTGTGATCAATACACCTTACCACGAAGCCAGTATTTCTTTATCTGCAGATGGTAAGCAGTTGCTTTTATATAAGGATGAGAATGCCGGTGATATTTATGTATCCAACCAGACAAAAGATGGAAAGTGGTCTTCGCCTAAATCTATAGGTAGCAACGTAAATACAGAATTCAAGGAGAGCTCAGCTTCTATTTCGCCAGACGGTAAGTTGCTATTCTTTTCCAGCGACAGGCCTGGCGGATACGGTGGCATGGATATTTATGTTAGCCCTCTGTTGAGCGGAAATAAATGGGGAGCCCCAACTAACCTTGGCCCTAAAATTAATACAGAATTTAATGATGAGAGCCCTGTGCTGGATTATGATGGTAAAACCTTATACTTCAGTTCCAAAGGCCATAAGGGCATGGGAGGGTACGATATCTTTAAATCTGAGTTTGACAGCACACGCAACGAGTGGGCTGAGCCTGTAAACCTTGGTTATCCGATCAACACACCAGATAACGATACTTACTTTATTACCACTGCTGATGGCAAAAGAGCATACTATGCTTCTGTAAAAGACCATTTAGGTGTAGGTGACCTGGATATTTTTATGCTTTCTGAGCCCAAAACTGCTGCTGATTCCCTTCTGGCAGAGCAGCAGCTTAAGAAAAAGGCAGACCCAAATGCAAAGGAAATTAAGGAGCTTGAAGAGTTGATTGCCTCCAAAATGGGCAAAAAAGCTCCGGATGATGACCAGTTAGTGCAAAACACTCCTCCAGCAGCACCAGTTAAGCCAGCACCTGTACAGCAAGCCATAGCCAGCAACCAGGTAGCACCTAAAAAAGAAGAAGCTGCAAAAGAAGCTCCCAAGCCTGCCGCCTCTAAAGCTATAGTGCCTGCAAAAACGGTAGCTGCCGCAGAGGTAGTAGCAAAACCAGCTGCTCCTGCCAAGCCAACAGCACAGCCAATAAGCTTTAAAGTTACAGTAACCGATCAGGAAGGTAACCCGCTTGAGGCTACTGTTCAGCTTACTGAAGCAACAAGCAATGCACCGGTTGCATTATCTCCTCTGGAAAAAGGGCTTTACTCCGGAAGTTTCTCTGATCTGAAGCAGAAACGCTATAACCTGTCTGTAGAAAAAGAAGGTTATGTATTCCGCAACATACCAATTTCAGTACCTGCTGCAACTGTTAACGCACAAGAATTAACCCGCGAGATAGTACTAGCACGAGTGTCTGACTCAAGAGGCGTTAAAACGATACTCCGTAATATTTACTTTGATTTTGACAGGGTAACCCTTAAGTCAGAATCATTTCCTGAACTTGCCAAGCTGGAGCGCATGCTAAAAGAAAATGCATCTATTGTAGTTGAAATTGGCGGACATACTGATAAAATTGGTTCTACTGCCTACAACAATGCCTTGTCTCAGAAACGTGCAGAAGCTATTGTAAAATACCTGATTGGCAAAGGCATTTCTCCTGACAGGCTTAAAGCAGTTGGCTACGGTGCACAACGCCCGCTTGCCAGTAACGATGATGAGCAGGATGGACGCGAACTTAACCGCCGCTCAGAGTTTGAGATTATCAGCCAATAATATCTGCTAGAGCTACATGAGGTAAACTCATTATGGTTAGTGGGCATTAAGCTCAAAATACACAGGGGCTACACCGGTTGGGGTAGCCCTTTTTTGTTTAAACTATGCAGTGCCAGGCTGCCCTATGGATTGGTGGAATACTATGGAACAATAAAGGAAACTAATGGTTTACAGTAGTAGAATACTCTAATGAATCCTTTTTTGTGAGAGTTTGATAAAATTCAACATCTTTGCAGCGACAAATTTTTAACTAATGACAGTACTTCCTTATAAAGACGATAAATCAGGCAAAAAGCAGCAAGTAGCTACCATGTTTGATAATATATCGCACCGGTATGATTTTCTAAACCATTTTCTGAGCCTTGGTATTGATAAGTACTGGCGCAGAAGGGCAATTAGTATGCTAAGGCCTTACCAGCCAAAGGTGATCCTGGATGTGGCTACCGGAACCGGAGACTTTGCGATAGAAGCACTTGCTTTGCAACCCGATAAAATCATTGGTGTTGATATCTCGAAGGGAATGCTGGAAGTAGGACGCAAAAAGATTGCGCAGAAACAGTTAAATCACAAGATTGAACTTCGGGAAGGCGACTCTGAAAAGTTACCCTTTGATAACAATTTCTTTGATGCTACCATCGTTGCTTATGGAGTACGTAACTTCGAGAACCTTGAAAAAGGCCTTGCAGATATGTATAGGGTGATTAAGCCCGGTGGAGTAGTATTGATCCTGGAGTTTTCAAAACCAAGGCAGTTTCCGATAAAGCAAGGCTTTAATTTCTATTTTAAGCATATTCTGCCCTCTATCGGTAAGCTGGTTTCGAAAGACAGCTCTGCATATACATATCTTCCGGAGTCGGTACAGGAGTTCCCGGATGGAGATAACTTCCTGGCTATTTTAGAGAAAGTAGGTTTTAAATCAACAAAATGCATTACACTAGCTTTTGGCATAAGTTCTATCTATTTCGGAAAGAAGGAGTAGTCTTATTTTCGCTTTTCTTACTTAATATACTGGTTATACAGTCGGTACAGGCACAAACAACCTACCGTAGAAGAGACAGGAATCCCAGCCAGCCCGGTGTTAATCTGCCGCATTACGATAATCGTTTCTGGAATTTTGGTTTTGTAGTAGGTCTTAATTATTCTACATTCCGAATCCGCCATTCAGATTATTTCTTAAGGCAGCTGGAAGGCCGCGTGCCAGAGCAACGCGACACTATATTGGGTATTACACCTATGGGGTCTCCTGGTTTAACCGCCTATGGGTTAGTAGAGGCCAGGCTGGCAGAGCACTTTAACCTCCGTTTTACACCGGGTGTGGCCTTTTACCAAAGGCAGTTAAGGTATCGCTTAACCAATGATCGTATTGAAGACCAGTTGAATCAATCTACATTTGCTTTTGTAGAATTGCCTGTACTGGTAAAATTTAAATCGTTGCGTAGGGGTAACACAAGGGCTTATATGATTGCCGGTGTAAAGCCAGCGTTTGAGGTAGGAGCCAAGCGCGAAGAAACCACCGGCTTAAACGAAATACGTACCAACAACGTGGACTTTAGCATCGATTACGGACTAGGGCTGGAGTTGTATTATCCATTCTTTAAGTTTGCTCCTGAGCTGCGTTTTTCGCACGGGTTAAATGATATGGTTAATCCCGACCCAAACCCTTATGCACGTAGTGTACGCCGTATGACAACCCATACCGTTTCCTTATTATTAAACTTCGAATAAGCGTAACATGAAGCAAACAGCTCTCATTACCGGTGCAACATCCGGCATTGGAAAAGCTACAGCCGAGTTATTTGCCCGCCAGGGCATAAACCTGATTTTATGTGGGCGTAGAACAGAGCGCCTGGATGAGCTGAAACAGGCTTTACAAGCATTAGTTGATGTGCACGTACTGGCCTTTGATGTCCGCAGCCAGGATGATGTTTTGCAGGCTATACAATCGCTGCCCGAGTCGGTACAGGTTGATATACTGGTAAATAATGCTGGCAATGCACATGGTTTAGACCCTATACAAACCGGCAGCCTTGAAGATTGGGATGCAATGATCGATATTAATGTAAAGGGTTTGCTTTATGTATCTAAAGCAATAATTCCAGGAATGATAGCTCGCCGGAAAGGTCATATTATTAACATTGGTTCTATTGCCGGTAAGGAGGTGTACCCTAATGGTAACGTATATTGTGCTTCCAAGCATGCTGTAGATGCCCTTACCAAGGGGATGCGTATGGACCTGGTGCAGCATGGTATAAAGGTTTCTGGTATCCACCCGGGCCTTGTTGATACAGAGTTTTCGCTGGTGCGTTTTAAAGGCGATGAGCAGAGGGCTGCCGGTGTATACCAGGGGTATGAGCCTTTGCATGCCGAGGATATTGCAGACCTGATATATTTTACCGTGAGCCGGCCATGGCATGTAAACCTTGCCGATATTATTATATTACCTACAGCACAAGCTTCTTCTACGCTGGTAAACAAGCAGCTATAATCGCCGGGTTTGTTGTTTTCCTTATAAATTATAAGGGCAGAGGTTTTTTAAGTCAAAATAAACTTCTACCTTTGCACCCTTGTTATCAATACAATCAAAAATCCTAAAAAGGTAACTCATTATGGAATTTAAAAACTATGAGACGGTATTCATTTTAACTCCCGTTTTATCTGAACAACAGATGAAGGATGCTGTCGAGAAATTCAAGCAGGTACTGACTGACAATGGTGCTGAAATCATCAATGAAGAGCAGTGGGGCCTACGTAAGCTTGCTTATGAGATCGCTCACAAGTCTACTGGTTTCTACACCTATCTTGAATTTAAAGGTGCTCCTTCTATCGTTAACACTCTGGAGACTGAATTCAGAAGAGATGAGAAAGTGCTTCGCTTTCTGACCACTGTGCTTGATAAGCACGCGTTGGCTTACAACGAAAAAAGAAGAAGTGGTAAATTTGCTAAGAAAAAAGAAGAAGTAAAGGAGGAGACTAAATAATGACACTCGTAAACGAACCAATCCACAAGAACGAAAATCGTAAGAAATACTGCCGTTTTAAGAAAAATGGTATCAAGTATATCGATTACAAGGATGCAAACTTCCTTTTGAAGTTTGTAAATGAGCAAGGTAAGATCCTTCCAAGAAGACTTACTGGTACTAGCCTTAAATTCCAGAGAAAAATTTCTCAGGCAGTTAAGAAGGCCCGTCATCTTGCTTTAATGCCTTACGTAGCCGATTCACTAAAATAATATAATTCTTAACAATGGAAGTAATACTTAAGACCGACATAAAAGGCCTTGGCTTTAAGAACGACCTTATCACGGTGAAGCCTGGCTACGGTAGAAACTACCTGATCCCTCAAGGTCTTGCTGTTTTGGCAAGTGCCTCTAACAAAAAAGTTCTTGCAGAAAATATTAAGCAGGCTGCTCACAAAGCGGACAAGCTGAAGAAAGATGCTGAAGAAATTGCTGCTACTATTGGTGATACCGTATTTGAAATCGCTGCGAAAGTAGGTGAGACCGGTAAAATCTTTGGTGCTGTTACTACTCTTCAGATTTCTGATGCACTTAAAACAAAAGGTGTAGATATAGACAGAAGAAAAATCTCTCTTGACTCAGAAGTTAAAACAACTGGTGAGTATACTGCTACTATCGATATTCACAAAGAAGTACAGCACCAGGTTAAATTTAAAGTGGTTGCTGAGTAATCTTTGCTCAACATATATAAAAGCGGTTCTGGTTTCCAGGCCGCTTTTTTGTTTTTAAGCCAAGCTAGGTAATGTAGGTAAATTATATAGGTTTTGTGCAGAACCATTGCTGGTGCCTGTTTATTGACTACCATAAGGCTTTATTTACTTTGATACATAAGCTTTACTCAGTATTTTAGCCTATATGAGTCAATTCAGAACTACACTTACCCTACCAGACCCTGGCTACCGCATAAACTACCAGGATAAAATATACTCTATAGGTTCCTGCTTTGCAGATGCTATGGGTAGTCGGCTGGTGCAAGGTAAGTTTAAGGCTATGGCTAACCCATTTGGAGTTCTGTTTAACCCTGTTTCAGTTTTTCGGCTCTTGCAACCCGGCAACAGCCAGTTGTTTTTGCCTCACCAGTTTATAGAAAGAGATGGGCAATGGTATAACTACCAGTTGCACTCTTCGCTATCGGCTACAGAGCGGGCCAAGCTGGTAGCGCATTTGCAGGAACTAAAGCAGGCTTCTGATCAATTTTTAAATGAATGCACCCTGCTTATTATAACCCTTGGTACTGCCTTTGTATATGAGCTGGCCGAAAACAATGAATCGGTTGCCAACTGCCATAAAATGCCAGCACAGCTTTTTAAAAAGCGTATGTTATCGGTAGAAGAAATTGTGCAGGCAGCAAATCAGTTTTTTGCAAATTACCTGCAGGCAGACCCTGGTAGAAGAGTGGTACTTACGGTAAGTCCCGTGCGCCATATTAAAGATACGCTGTCTTTAAACAGTGTAAGTAAAGCTTCTCTGAGGTTGGCAGCGCATCAGCTGCAGGAAAAGTGGGAGCAGGTGCAATATTTTCCGAGTTATGAAATAATGCAGGACGATCTGCGTGATTATCGTTTTTATAAACGCGATATGATTCATCCTGATGAGGTAGCAGAAGAATATATTTGGGGGCAGTTTACTGAAAGCTATTTTTCTGAACATACCTTACAATTGCTTAAACGCTGGACTAAGCTAAGCAGAGCCCTAGAGCACAAGCCTTTTAAGGTGCATTCTGAGGCACATCAGCGCTTCTTGCAGGATACACTTTATAAACTAGAGGAGTTAAAAGAGCAGATGGATGTAAGCGCTGAGATAGCATTACTAAAACAGCAGCTTATTTAACAGGAGGCTTGCGCTCGTTAATTAATGCAAAGCCTTTGTATACAGATATCGATAGCACCTGGTTGGATATATTATTAATGCCAATCATGTTAAAGTCATAGATCTCCGTAAAGCCCCAGTTATAGCGTATCGCTACATTTATATAATTTTTGTCTGATAGCCGTATGGTTTTGCCACCGCCTATCATCAGCCCCAGGTCACTGCCTCTAAAATCAGAAGTATTAACGCGGGTAGCTTCGCCCTCTTCTCTTAGCCTGGCCCTTAGTCTGAACGAAATTGCGGGTCCGGCAAAAACATAATAACGTGTATATGACTCGGGCTCGCTAAAGTAGTAGTGTACTATTGTTGGAAGTTCCAGGTAGTTTACACGCTGCACTATTTCTCTGCCAGTTACCCTTGCATCACGGCCGCCTTTACTTACATAATTGGCCTCTGCCATTATACTGATATGCCGGTGTGTAGTATATGATGTGAAAATTCCACCTTGTAAGCCAGGTATGGGAGCTACATAAGAGGTTCCGATGCCTTTAAAGTTTGAAATATGCCCGCCAGTCCGTGCACCTACCATTATAAACTTCTGGGAATAAGCTGGAGCAACCATCAAAAGGCATCCTAGTAAAACTAAGATGCCTTTTGATGAAATACATGCATATATCCATTTATTATACATACTCTGCTAAAGTAAGCCAACGATCAGTCTTCTGATCTAAGAGCTGCACAATGCTTTCAATTTCAGCAGCCCATTGTGCCAATTGGGTATGGTCGCCATTACCAGCATTTAGCTTGGCTACCAGGTTCTCCTGGGCTACTTCCAGTTCTGCAATTTCTTTTTCCAGTTGCTCGTATTCTTTCTTCTCTGCAAAAGTTAATTTGCGCTTTGCTTCTTTGGTAGAGTCGCTATTGTCTGTAATAGGTTGAGAGGCTGTAGGAGCTGCTTTTGTGGCAGGTTCAGCGCTTGCTTTCTCATCCTGCTCACTTTTCCAGGTGCGGTAATCTGAATAGTTGCCTGGAAAGTCTTTGATATTGCCTTCGCCTTCAAATACAAAAATATGATCTACAAGGCGGTCCATAAAGTAACGGTCATGGGATACAAGTAACAGGCAGCCATCAAAGTTGAGAAGAAAATCTTCCAGGATATTAAGGGTTACGATATCAAGGTCGTTGGTAGGCTCATCAAGAATCAAAAAGTTAGGGTTTTTGATAAGCACTTTCAGAAGCTGGAGCCTGCGCTTTTCGCCACCGCTTAGTTTTGATACAGGAGTGTACTGTACTGCAGGCGGAAACTGGAAATGCTGCAGAAACTGCGAGGCTGTAATTGTCTGGTTTTTGCCAACCACTACAACTTCGGCAATGTCTTTAACGATTTCTATAATCCGCTTACTCTCGTCCATATCGTTTACCTCCTGCGAGTAGTACCCGAAAACGGTAGTCTGGCCTATGTCTACTTTACCGGTATCGGGGGCTAGCTGGCCGGTAAGCATATTAAGGAAGGTGGTTTTACCTGCACCATTTTTACCAATAATACCTACCCTGTCTTTTTTCTGGAAAGTATAGCTAAAGTCTTTGATCAGTAGTTTATCGCCAAACGACTTACTGATATGATCTGCTTCTATGATTTTTCCACCCTGGCGAGCCGACTTTACATTAAGTTCTAAGCTGGTAGTGGTTGTTTTTTGAGTAGCTTTTTCCTGTAATTCATAAAAAGCATCTATACGCGACTGAGACTTTGTACCCCTGGCTTTAGGTTGCCTGCGCATCCACTCAAGCTCTTTACGCATAAGGTTACGGGCCTTTTCAATCTCGGCCTCGGTTTGTTGTACCCGTTCTGCTTTTTTCTCAAGATAGTAATTGTAATTACCCTTGTAACGGTAAATGTTACCATTCTCAAGTTCAAAAATAGTGTTGGCAACCCTATCCAGGAAATAACGATCGTGTGTTACCAGCAATAACGATTGGTCATGCGAAGAAAGTTGGTTTTCCAGCCACTCAATAGTTTCCAGATCAAGGTGGTTGGTGGGTTCATCCATTATAATAAGGTCTGGCTCTGCCAACAATACCCTGGCCATTGCTACACGCTTTCGTTGCCCTCCCGAAAGCTGGCTGATCGGGTGGTCCAGGTCGTGCAGGCCTAGTTGTGATAAAATCTGCTTTATGTTTTGCTCGTATTCCCAGGCATTATGCTCATCCATGAGGTTAAGCGCTTCCTGTAGCTTATCTGCAGAAGTGTTAGGGTCTTCCAGGCATTTCTCATATAATTGTATGGCTTCCAGAGAAGGGTTGGATAAAGCAAAAATATTCTCACGTATGGAGCCTTCTTCATTAAATACAGGGTTTTGCTCCATGATCTCAACCTTTATTCCTTTGCGTACAGATACTACGCCATTATCTGGCGGAATTTTACCTGCCAGTATGTTTAACAGTGTTGTTTTTCCAGATCCGTTAATGCCAACAAGGGCTACTTTTTCGCCTTTTCCTATGCCTACCGAAATGTTTTCAATTAATTTTTTTTCCCCGAAAGATTTGGAGATGCCTTCTGCAGAAAGATAATTCATAGCGTATTATATAAGCTCAGTACATTGAGCCATGATTGTTTTTTCAAAATTACTGATTTCACCCGGATACTCAATCTTTACGAAGGCAACAGTTAAAGAGATGTATACCATTCCCGAAGCCATAGAAAAAAGCAAATTTTATAATAATAACAGCGCTTATGGTAAGTAGTTGCATATTTATTATTCAAAATATGCCATATTTCATAAAATGTCACACCACAAGCCTAATCGAAACAGATAAAAAATATTCTATTAATTAGTTACTTACGGATAAATAAATATAAATTGCTGTTGCTTTTCCTGCAATAGCTTCAAAAACCAATACATTTTCCTAAAAAATTACTTGTGCTTTAAATTAGCAGTTTACGCTTATGCTGTGTTCGCTAATTAAGTTAGCTTGCAATGTTATAATTGGTAATATGCACCAATAAAGTTGCTTTATTAGTTGGGTTTTAAAACAGGTTGATACATAGTTGATTAAGTGTTGTGTTGGTAAGCCTGGTTAAAAGAGTAGGAGGAGAAGTACAGCAATTACATTGAGCGAACAGTCAACTTTATAGTTCTACAACATGCAGATCTACATGCCAGGCCAAAGTCAGCGTTTCACTATCTCGAGCGATAGCGAATTACAGTATCCTTTGCCGACACTTTTTGAGAATTTTTTAATACGTCCTCATTTTATTTTTCTATGTACCAACCAGGGAGTTGTAAAGGAATACTATGCAGACAAACAACTGCAAGGCTGGGAGTATCAAAATGTTGTAGGCCAATCGTTATTAAAAAATATCTCAACTGATATTAAGCGTGCATGTTTAAAAAGCTACAGGCTTTCTAACTATACCCAAAAGCCTTCACCAGTAGAGTTTGTTTATACCCATCATAAGGAAAGCTACTGCTTTGAAGGATTTGTTTACCCTGCCATGCAGCCGTCTGGCGATGTGGTAGTTGTGCTCAATGATGTTACTGAAAAAAGAAAGCAAGCCACTGAGCTGGAGGAAAAAACCCAATCTTTATCGGATTTTACAGGCTATCTAAAGCAGATACATCGCATACAGACTACCTATTATGTTAACTCTGATGCTTTGTTTTCTGACTATATCAAGACCGGTTGCCGGATTTTTAAAATGTCGAATGGCTTTATTACCAAGGTAAGTGGCCAGAAGCTAATGTTAAAGTCAATGCATTCTGATGCAGAGTGGGCAGATAAGCTTATCGATCAACGCATTGAAGACCGCCTATGCGAAATGGTGGTACAGCAAAAAGATACGATCTGCTACGATAGCCAGCACCAGTGGCTGCAGAATGATGCCACTTCGCTGCTTGGTACATCTTATCAGCTATTTATAGGTACTCCTATCTTTGTGGAGTCTAAAGTATATGGAACCCTTAGTTTTTTTGCTACCGAAGAAAGGCAAAAAACTATACAGCCCTATGAAATTGAGCTTATTGAACTGATGAGCCGCAGCCTGGGCCGCTATCTCGAGGATCGGGTAAATGATATACGCAAAGAGCGTATCGAAAATACCCTGAAAGAAAGTGAAGAAAAATACAGAACAGTAATTGAAAACCTAAGCGAGGTAATTTTTAAAACCGACCGTAATGGGGTACTTACTTTTTTAAACAATGCCTGGGAAGACGTGCTAGGTTACTCTGTAAGCGAGAGTATAGGCCGCAGTTTTTCTGCCTATGTTATTGAAGAAGATCTTGAGCTTAACACAATGCATTTTGATGCAATGCTTGAGATGAATAAAGGCTACCAGACCTACGAGGTACGCTGTAAGACCAAGAAAGGAGAAACACGTTGGCTCAGCGCACATCTGAAATTTAACCTGGAGTATGGTGAACTTACCGGTATTGTTGGTACACTGAATGATATTACCGAAAAAAAGAACATAGAAATAAACCTGCAAAAGAGTGAGGAGCGCTACCGTAGCCTACTTGATGCTACTTTTGAAGGTATAATTGTGCATGATCATCGCCAGATCCTGGATGCAAACATGGCCTTTGCACGCATGATGCACTATGATATCAGCGAACTGCCAGGCATGAAGCTTATGGACCTGGTAGGGACAGATTCTGATAAAAAAACCATCGTAAAGAAAATTGTAATCCGTGATGCAACTCCATTTGAAACAAAAGGTTTGCGCAAGAACGGCTCTATTATTGACCTTGAAGTAATTACAAAACGACATACCTACCAAGGTAGGGTGGTAAGGCTTACGGCTTTGCGGGATATTACAGCCCGAAAGAGAGCCGAACAGGAGCTACAACAAGCCCGCGAAATGGCAGAAGCTTCTATTCGTGCCAAGGAGCAGTTCCTTACCATGATGACGCACGAGTTGCGCACCCCTCTTAATACTGTGGTTGGTATGACCCACCTCCTGTTAGACGAAAACCCTTTGCCTTCTCAGGTAGAGTATATGGAGGCTATTAAATTCTCTGCTGACAACTTGCTTGCCCTCATCAATGATATGCTTGATTTCTCTAAGATAGAATCGGGTAAAATTACATTTGAGAGTGCAGACTTTAGCTTACGCCATTTGCTAAAAGGCATACGCCAGTCATTACTGCTTAAAGCCGAAGAAAAAAACATACAGGTATTAATCCAATTGGATATTGAAGTGCCTGATATGCTGCGGGGAGACGTAATGCGATTAAACCAAGTACTTACCAACCTGCTTAGCAATGCAGTAAAGTTTACTGAAGAAGGTTCTGTTGTAATAAGTGTTTACCAGGTGGATGAAGATGATACCAGCCATACTCTACGTTTTGAAGTAAAAGATACCGGCATTGGTATTCCAGAGGATAGGCTTGATGCTATTTTTGAAAGTTACCAGCAAGCCAGTCCGGATATTAGCCGGAAATACGGAGGCACAGGGTTGGGCCTCACCATAACCCGTAAGCTTATTGAGCTACAAGGAGGAACTATTATGGTAAGAAGCGCCCTGGGCAAAGGTTCTACCTTTACCTTTACTTTGCCTTTTGAAAGACAAGCTATTATTGCCGATACTGAGCAAAAAACAGAAGCTAAAGCACAGGCATACGATGAGCTAAACTCACTTCGCTTGTTACTTGTGGAAGATAACAAGTTTAACCAGCTAATTGCCATGAAGTTTCTTAGTAAATGGAAAATAAAGGTAGATGTAGCAGATGGTGGGTACAGTGCCCTGGATATGCTTGAGCAAAATGTGTATGACCTGGTGTTGATGGACCTGCAAATGCCCGACCTAAATGGCATTGATGCAACCAAAATGATTCGTAGTAACCCTTTAAAGCATATTAATTCTGTACCGGTAATTGCTATTACGGCTGCTTCGTTTACAGAAGTTAAAGCAAAAGTATTTGATGCCGGTATGAACGATTATATTTCCAAGCCTTTTAATCCGAATGATCTGTACCTTAAATTGGTGCGATATGCTAAAAAGCAACCTGTATTGGTTGAACAGGCTGCTTTACCTGCTGAGCCGGCAGAAGTGCCGCTTTATAAGGAAGAAGAAGCACTCTCTGACTTTAGTTATGTAGAGCTATTATCAGATGAGAAAAACGAATTTATGATTCAGGCACTCGAAATGTTTTTGATCCAGATGAATGATTTCGCGGTAAAGCTTAAAGAAATTCAACAAACCAAAGATGTTGAAATGTTTAAGTTTTACAGCCATAAAATGAAGTCTACTTATAATACGCTAAAGATCAATGCTTTTAAAGAAATAGTAAAAGATTTTGAGCATGCAGATAAAGATAGTGTAAATTTTGACCTTGTAAATGTAAGAATTGAACAACTAGCCAGGCTTAATACCAAAATAGGCAGGGAGATAGAAGCTAAGCTCCGCGAAATCAAGCGACCCTAATGGAACCTGATCAGGCTTTTACAAGCTTGTAGGTTTCATTAGTAAATACTTCGCCATCTTCACGCTTCACCCGGTACGTTATAACCCCCTGTCTTTTCAAGAATAGAGGCTGAATAATAGAACCCGTACAGATGTAGTTGTCATTCTCATAAATTTTAACAACATCTCCCGCTTTAAGTGCAGCGCTGGCGTAAATAATCCTGTTTACAACATCAGCCCTTTTTTGCATAAACTCGCCTATTTTTTTGTCCATCTCTTCGATGAGGTGCAGTTTATCCTGTGGAATATTATGTATCATACAACTGTAACAGTAAAAGTTAATACCAGATACCTATCGGGTAACTGATCTGCTGTTTAGATCTTTGTACCTGTAAACACAGGCCCCTTAGAATATATATACTATTTGCAACCATTACCGTTGCGTTAACAGGCTTAATTGTATTAAAAAAATACTAAAAAATTCCTGTACTCAATGCAGGAGAGCGTACTGCCAGGTATCCTATAGAGCATACAACATCAAAATTTAAACTTGACAGTTTTTAAATATTACTTACTGTCTATGAGATACCTCCCGGGAGTATTAAGATTCTACGAAAGATTGTATTTAATTGTTAAGTAATCTGCCTTTCATCTAAAATAAATTTATGTTGATACAGGCTTTTAAGAAGCAAACATGTAGTTTTGTTTTTGCAACAGGCTCTCTTGTAAAGGTATGGGGCAATGGTGAACAGGTAAATGCTTTGCAGTAAATACAATGCTATTTTAACAGCAGAGCCACTGTTTGTGTTTTATATAGGTTATCCATTTTCATTATTGTATAATAAATGGTCGCTTTTCTGGTACTTCTGGTAGTAGTATTAATTTTTGCGCTGGCAGCGGTGTACTTGGAGCGTAAAGTTTCTGCTTTTGCACAAGATCGGCTTGGGCCAATGGAGGTAGGGCCTTATGGCCTGGGCCAAACGCTGGCAGATATACTTAAGCTGCTTACCAAAGAAGATATTGTGCCAGCCGCTGCTAACAAAGCCTTGTTTTTATTAGCGCCTCCACTGATTTTTTTAGCTGTATTTGCAGGATATGCAGTTTTACCCATATCCAATGGCCTTATAGGTGCGGGAGTACAGGTGGGTGTATTTTTTTTGCTGGCGGTAGTATCTTTAGATGTGCTGGCTATACTGATGGCGGGCTGGAGCTCAAACAATAAGTTTTCTTTGTATGGTGCTATGCGATCTGTAGCCCAGATCATCTCTTATGAAATACCGGTTGGCTTATCCATATTATGTGTTGTAGTTTTGTCGCAAAGCCTGGACTTGCAGCAAATCAGTTTTCAGCAAGGCATTTGGATAAATCAGTATCCAGGGGAGGAAGCTGAAGTAAACTACCTGTTTGGTATAAGTGCATTAGGAGTTGACATAAGTCAGGTTGGTGGTTTTATGGCCTGGAATGTGGTGCGTATGCCTCTGCTATTACTAGTGTACATTGTATTTTTTGTAGCTACCCTAGCCGAGTGTAACAGGGCGCCTTTTGATTTACCAGAGGCAGAGTCAGAGTTGGTAGGGGGCTACCATACCGAGTATTCAGCTTTCAGGTGGGCCATGGTGTTTCTGGCCGAGTATGGTATGATGCTGCTGGTAAGCTTGCTGGGCGCTATACTGTTTTGGGGTGGGTGGAACACTCCGTTTCCTAATATAGGTACCTTTAAGCTGGCCGATTGGACAAGTGGTGCACCAGGTACTTTGTGGGGACATGCTACCGGTTTTTTCTGGCTTTTTTCCAAAGCTGTGCTGGCAGTACTGCTACAAATGTGGGTTCGCTGGACCTACCCACGCTTACGGGTGGATCAGCTAATGTATCTATGCTGGAAAGTACTTACTCCATTTTCACTTTTAATGCTCTTTATATGTGCCCTTTGGCGCTTGCTTATGATGTGAGCATTAGCACGGAGGGCAACTGAGCAATACATTACATATATTTGCATACAACTGAGAGGGTTGATAATACAGCAGAAGTAGAGAAGCGAAAGGTTTTATGAAAGAGAAGGGTGCAAACAGTTCATATTTCGGAAATATAAGAGAAGGTTTAAAGACTTCCCTGGAAGGGCTGCGCCTGTCTTTTAAACATATACTGGAAGCCCGCGAAAGCCGGAACCCTATTGGTATAGAAAATAAGGATTACTTTAAACAGGATACAGGTATTGTAACCCTGCAATACCCCCGGGAAGTTTTACCAGTACCGGTAAATGGTAGGTATAAACTTCATAATGAAATTGAGGATTGCATAGTTTGTGACAAATGTGCTAAAATATGCCCGGTAAATTGTATTGAGATTGAAGCTATAAAAGCCCCGGGTGAGATTGCAAAGGCTTCTGATGGCTCATCTATCAGGCTCTATGCAGCCCGGTTTGATATTGATATGGCTAAGTGCTGCTTTTGTGGCTTATGTACTACCGTTTGCCCAACAGAGTGCCTGACTATGACACCCGATTATGATTTTAGTACAAGTGAGGTAGGGCAAATGAACTTTAGCTTTGCCATGTTAAGTGAACACGAAGCACAGCAAAAAAGGGAAGAGTTTAATGCCATACAGGCTGCAAAGCAACGAGCCGCAGAAGCAGCCAGGGCTACCTCTGCCACCATTCAGCCTGCTGCCGAGGAACCAGCAGTGTCTGAGCCTGAAAAAAAGAAGCCCTTCAGGCCAATTATGCGTAAGCCTGCCGAAACCTCAGGTACAACAACAGGGGATACCGAAGAAAATCAGCAAGCAGCAGCGCCTCAAAGTGGCGATGATAGTGCTCCTACCAATGCTACAGGCGCTGATGCAGATAAGCCTGCTTTCCGTAAGCCCTTCAAGCCTATAATGCGTAAGCCTGCCTCAACACAAAATTTACCTCAGGAGCCTGGCAATTTAACAGCCTATGATGCAGGCACTAATAATTCACCTGAACAGCCTGAGGAGCCTCGTAAACCGAACAGGCCTGTTATTCCAAAACGGAAGCCAGAATGAGCTTGATACAAATTGCTTTCTACTTCTTTGCAGTTATAACCGCGTTGGCTGCCCTGGTAATTCTGCTGACCCGGCAGGTAATGTATGCAGCATATGCTTTGCTGCTTGCCTTATTGGGTATTGCTGCCCTGTATGTATTAGCCGGTGCAGATTTTGTAGCTGTTTCTCAGATTATGGTCTATGTGGGTGGTATTCTGGTGCTGCTTATTTTCGGAGTTATGCTTACCAACCGAAAGGAAGGGGTATTACTTACAGAGCCTATAAACCGTGTAGCTGGACTGGTGGCAGCTGCTTCTATGTTCCTGGTAATGCTGTACATTCTCAGGGCGGCAGCTTTTGAAGAATCGAGCTGGATCCAGCAAGCTATAAAGAGTGGCAGGTTACTTCAAACTTCTACTGTACCAGGGATAGGTATACACCTGATGACTCATTTTGTATTACCTTTTGAAATTGCCGGTATACTTCTTCTGGTGGCACTTATGGGAGCTGCACACCTTGCCGGGCGCAACAGGTAGGTGCCTGTTAAGAAGTATGGTACTATTATATACTTATTTTCTTAACCTAAGGCTTTTTATAAAAACTTCATATTTTTGCAGAATAACTTAGTTTGCCTATCGCCTACATGTACGAAATTCCTTTAACGCATTATCTTTGGTTAGGGGCCTTCCTCTTTTGTGTAGGCGTGGCTACTGTGCTTACCCGGCGCAACGCTATTTTAATGCTTATTGGTGTAGAGCTAATATTAAATGCTGCCAATTTAAACCTGGTAGCTTTTAGCCGTTATGATCCTGAAAGGCTCCAGGGGCAGTTGTTTTCGCTGTTTGTAATGGTGGTAGCCGCTGCAGAGGTGGCGGTAGCACTCGCTATACTTCTAAAAGTATACCGCCTGTTTCATACCACCGATCTTGATGATCTAAATGAGCTAAAAGGATGAATGTAGCCCTGTTAGCATTAGTTATGGCATTGTTGCCATTCGCTTCTTTCCTGGCTTTGTTCTTTGCACCCCGCGATAAAAAAATATCGGGCCCCTTTGCTACACTGCTGATTACCGTTTCGTGTGCCTGTGCTATAGGCATAGGAGTGCTGCAATGGGGGCAAAAGCCTTATATAGCCTCAATTCCCTGGTTTGCTATTAACTCCAATCTGCGTCTGCAGGCCACCCTGTATATAGATACCATAACTATACTTATGTGTGTGGTGGTAACCTTTGTATCGCTGCTGGTGCATGTGTTTTCGCTTCAGTATATGAAGCAGGATCCCCGTTTTACAACTTATTTTAGCTACCTCGGGCTATTTACATTTGCGAAGCTGGCTATCGTTTTGTCGGGCAATTTATTGCTAATGTTTATGGCATGGGAGCTGGTTGGCTTAGCTTCTTATCTTCTTATTGGTTTCTGGCATCAGAAAGATAGTGCCACCAATGCTGCTATAAAGGCTTTTGTGGTGAACCGTATTGGTGATGCTGGTTTTTTAGTTGCGATCTTCATTGTGTGGACCCTCTTTGGCACTCTGGAGCTGCAGGAGTTGCAAGTAGGTGTAACTGAGGCAAGCCTTCTCTGGGAAGACCGGCATACCATTTTAACTTTTGCAGGCATAGGGTTTTTATTAGCCTGTATGGGTAAGTCAGCCCAGTTTCCCCTGCAAATCTGGTTGCCCGATGCAATGGAAGGGCCCACGCCTGTTTCAGCGCTGATACATGCAGCTACTATGGTGGCAGCAGGCATTTACCTGCTTTGCAGGGTGTTTTTTTTATTAAATGAGGATGTGCTTCATCTTATTACATTAATAGGAGCTTTAACTGCTGTACTAGGGGCCTTTTCTGCACTCTTCCAAAATGATATTAAAAAAGTGCTGGCTTATTCTACTATTTCGCAATTGGGCCTGATGGTACTTGCTGTAGGAATAGGTAGTTATACATTGGCTTTGTTTCACTTGTTTACTCATGCTTTTTTTAAAGCCTGCCTGTTCTTGTGTGCCGGAGCTATTATACATGCTATGCATCACCTGGAGCATGAGCTACAGGCTTCAGGCCGCTTTGTGCATTTTGATGTACAGGATATGACCGTAATGGGAGGCTTGCGAAAAGCCATGCCTTACACCTTTATTTGCTATACTATAGCCATGCTGTCATTAGTAGGCCTGCCTTTCTTTTCCGGGTATCTGTCTAAAGATGCTATACTGCTAGCCGTATGGACCTGGAGTGAGGCGGGCGGATTGGGTACGTACCTTATTCCTGTCATGGCTTTTGGTACCGTGCTGCTTACCGCTTTTTACATGGGCAGGCAGTGGTTCCTTTTGTTTATGGGTAGCTTTAGGATGGAGCGCTTCCTGGCCACCCGGTACTTAAACAGCATTACAGCCTCTGGTACAAAAGGCCTTGTTGAAACAATGGTACACGAGGCTCCGCTTTTGATGAGGGTGCCATTAGCCTTACTGGCTTTCTTCTCTTTTTTCTGGATATTTTCTTTCAATCCTTTTGATGCGCAGGCGGGCTGGCTACTAACATCTATTCGCCAGCCGGAGGCTTCTTCATTTGCAGCAGGCCATGTATATGTAGGATTGTTTTCTGTGCTACTGGCTGCGGCAGGTCTGGCGCTGGCATGGCGCTCGCATATAAAAAGAAATACTTTTCCACTAAGCAAACCATTAAAAATAGCTAAAGAGCTTTCTGTTAAGAGCCTTTATCTCGATAGGTTATATCATGTATTCTTTGTAAACCTGGCTCTTGTACTGGCTGCACTATCAAACAGGATTGACAGCCTGGTAATAGACCGCTTAATAAATAAAGCCGGAAAGTGGAATGTGCTTTTAGCCAATATCATTGCCTGGTTTGATAAATATATAGTAGATGGCATTGTGAACCTGCTGGCCTACCTGGCAGGCAAACTAGGGCAACTAAGCCGGAGTATACAGGGAGGCACAATTCACTATTATCTCTTTTGGGCACTGGCAGGCATGCTAGGGCTTTTGCTGTGGATCATTAAACGATAATTAGGTATACCATACAATATACATGATAAACTTTCTACTGTCGGGCATTATCGGAACTCCCTTACTGGCCCTGCTGGTATTGCTGATATTGCCGGCTCAGTTCCGTGCAGCCTTTAAATACATTACACTGCTGGCAACAGGAATACAACTAGCACTTGCAGTTTGGATGTATACTGCTTTTAATGGCTTGCTTGCAGGCATAGATAGCCCGGCAGGCTTACAATTTGTAGAGCAATATGAATGGATCAGGCTTAGTCTTGGAAGCCTTGGCTTTCTTTCTATCGATTATTTTGTAGGCGTAGATGGGCTTAGTGCACCCATGGTATTGCTTACAGGTATTGTAATGTTTATAGGCGCCATTGCTTCCTGGAATATTCATAAAGGAACACGCGGGTATTTTACTCTTTATCTATTACTAAGTGCTTCGGTAGCAGGGTGTTTTGTAGCCCTGGACTTTTTCCTGTTTTACCTCTTTTTTGAATTTATGTTACTGCCCATGTATTTCCTGATCGGGATATGGGGTGGCCCAGGTAGAGAATATGCTTCTATAAAGTTCTTTATATACACGCTGTTAGGTTCTATATTCATACTGGTAGTAATGATAGGCTTGTATACATCTTCTTTAGATCCTGCAGCTACAGCCTTGCAGGCAGGGCTTATTGAGCAGGCCGGCCAGTTCACAGCTAACACCCGTCAACAATTGCAGGCATTGTTAAACGAAGGGCAAATAGCTTCCAAAAATATTGTGCATACCTTTAACCTGGTTACCATGACCCAGGCAGATAACTTTGTGCCTGGGTCTTTACTACACATTACTTCTGGTGCCCGACTCTGGGGCTATTCTATGCATATTGTTGCCTTTTTTGCCCTGTTGATAGGCTTTGCTATTAAACTGCCAGTTGTACCCTTGCACACTTGGTTGCCCGATGCACACGTAGAGGCACCTACGGCCATTTCGGTAGTACTAGCAGGTATTCTGCTTAAAATAGGAGGCTATGGATTAATGCGTATTGCTTTTCCGATATTTCCAGATGGTGCCGTGGCATGTGCATGGCTAATGGGCTTAATGGGCGTAATTTCTATTCTCTATGGTGCTATGAATGCCCTGGCTATGCAGGATCTGAAAAAAATGATAGCTTACTCTTCCGTATCGCACATGGGTTTTGTATTGCTGGGGTTGGCTTCTCTAACAGTAGAGGGGGTAAACGGTGCTATTTATCAAATGTTTAGCCATGGTCTAATTTCTGCCATGCTTTTCCTGGTAGTGGGAGTATTATATGATCGTACACATGACAGGCAAATTGGCCACTACAGAGGCCTGGCCATACGCATGCCTAAATATACCAGCTTTGTAGTGGTAGCTTTTTTTGCTTCCTTAGGTTTGCCAGGCTTTTCGGGCTTTATTGCCGAACTGTTTGTTATGCTTGGTGCTTTTAGCTCTTACTCGGCCAATAGCCTATTGCCCCGCTGGATGGCAGTTGCTGCTACTGGGGGTATTATACTGGCTGCGGCCTACTACCTCTGGACTCTGCAGCGCATGTATTTTGGTAATTTCTGGAGCTGGGGAGGTAAACCCTGGAAAGAGGCTCTAACCGATATTAAACCACGTGAGTGGAGCATGCTGCTGCCCTTAACCATATTGATCATACTCTTTGGCTTATTTCCTCACTTGTTGCTGGATGTAATAGCTGCAACAGCAGAGAATTTTACAGCCCTTGTTTTAAGAAACGCCGGGCATAAGTAATGGGCTACGCTAATACTATGAATTTATCAGAACAACTTCAGAACATACTTAGCAGCTTTGGCTCTTTTATACCAGAGTTGCTGCTGGCCGTGCTGTTTTTGGTGCTGGTAGTAGCAGATCTGGTAGCGGGCAAAAGGGTTACCTGGCTATTACCCGTACTTACAATTTCGGGTCTGGCAGTTGTGGCTTTAACGGTGGTAAACAGTAGCCAGGGAGAGAATGCTTTATTCCTGGGTATGCTTGCAAAGCCAGGTGAGTTTACCAATATGTTTAAATTGCTTTTTTTGCTATCGGCCATGGTAGCTGTGGTAATGGCGGCCTTTCATAAACCATTTGAACAAAGCAAGCTTGCCGGTAGCGAGTTATATGCCGTTTTGGTTGCTCTGGTGCTGGGATTGCACTTAATCAGCATGGCAGGTAATTTACTGATGGTTTATCTCTCGCTGGAACTGGTATCTATTTGTTCTTATATTATGGTAGCCCAGGGTACAGGCCGCAAAGGAGCAGAAGCCGGTATAAAATACCTTTTATTCGGTGCACTGGCTTCCGGGATAATGCTATATGGCATGTCATTATTATATGGCTTTACAGGCAGCCTGGATATTGGCTTGTTAACAGAACTATCCCTGCTCACTGAGGCTCAACGCATGGGGGCTACCCTTGCTCTGTTACTTATGATAGGTGGGCTGCTCTTTAAACTGGGTGCAGTGCCTATGCATATTTGGGTGCCAGATGCCTATGAGGGTGGTCCGGTTCCGGTTATTGCATTTCTATCAGTAGCACCTAAAGGAGCTGTTATGGCCTTACTCATCCGCATGCTGGCAAATGTTTCTCATGAGTTTTTAGAAATAGGCGTGCTACCTTTCTTTATGCTGGTAGCGATACTTTCTATAATGATTGGCAACCTGGCTGCTCTAAGACAAAGTAGTGCAAAGCGAATGCTTGCCTACTCTTCTGTGGCACATAGCGGTTTTTTACTGATTGGTATAATTACTTTGTCAGAAAGCGGATGGCAGGCTATAATTTTTTACTTATTTGTATATTTGCTCATGAATATGGCTGCTTTTGTACTGGTGCAGGCAGTAGAAGAAGATAAAGGTAAAGAAGACCTTGAAGCATTTAAAGGCTTAGGGCTGGCTTTGCCAATAGTGGGTGTTACGGTATTGATAATAATGGTGGCTCTTACAGGGCTGCCTCCTACAGCAGGTTTTAGTGCTAAGCTATTTATATTCTCAGCTCTGTGGGAAGCTTATACGGTAAAGAAGACTACAGGACTTTTGGTTTTGCTTCTGATTGGTTTGGGCAATACCATCCTGGCTTTATTCTATTATCTTCGTATACCATTTTTTATGTTTTTCAGAAACAGGGAACAGAAAAATGGTTTACCGGTTAGAATGTTCTACCAGGTGCTGTTGCTGGTGCTTACTTTGCCTGTACTAATGCTGTTCTTTAAACCTCAATGGCTGCTCAACTTGTTAGGCGGATAGAAATATTTTATAAAAGTTTAAAAATTATTGAGCTTAAGGAATAGTTTTTGGCTTTAGGGTGTTATCAATCGGGCACAAGAAATAATCTTTTTTGTGTTTAAAAACCGGCTTCATTATCAATTATTTATATTAAACTCTTGCTCCCTTATGAGTGATGCTATAAAACACGAATGCGGAATTGCCATGTTAAGGTTGCGTAAGCCTTACCAATATTATATTGATAAGTATGGCACCCCTTCTTATGCAGCTAACAAGCTTTACCTGCTAATGGAAAAGCAGCATAACCGAGGCCAGGACGGGGCAGGAGTAGCCAATATAAAGCTAAACGTTCCTCCCGGGCACCGCTATATCAGCCGTACCCGGTCTATTGAAGACCAGCCTATTGCTGATATTTTTCGACAGATCAACAAGAAGTTTAAAAAAGCACATAAAACCGATAAAAGCCAGTATTACAATGCAGCATGGATGCAGGAAAACTGTGCCTATACCGGGGAGGTATGGTTGGGGCACCTTCGTTACGGTACTCATGGTATAAACTCTATAGAAAGCTGCCATCCTATGCTACGCCAGAGCAACTGGCGCAGCCGCAACCTGGTAGTAGCAGGTAACTTTAACATGACCAATGTTGATAAGCTTTTTAATAAGTTAGTTGAGCTTGGCCAGCACCCTAAAGAGATGGCTGATACTGTAACGGTAATGGAAAAAATTGGCCACTTTCTGGATGAGGAAAACCAGCGCCAGTTCAATAAATTTAAAGATCAGTATAGTAACGTAGAAATATCCGGTATCCTGGAAAAAGAAATAGATCTGCAGCGCGTATTGCACCGTTCCTGCCGTGATTTTGATGGAGGCTATGCGATGGCTGGCATGACGGGTTATGGGGCTTCTTTTGTAGTAAGAGATCCTGCCGGTATACGACCTGCCTATTATTATGTAGATGACGAGGTAATTGTAGTTGCATCAGAAAAGCCAGCTATTAAAACAGCATTTAATGCTAACTATGATGACATAAAAGAAATTGAGCCTGGCCATGCCTTTATTATCGAAAAAGATGGCGAATACGGTCAGTTTGAAATCTTAAAGCAGCTTGAGAAAAAACCTTGCAGCTTTGAGCGCATTTACTTTTCCAGAGGGTCAGATCCGGAGATTTACCGCGAGCGCAAAATGCTCGGTAAACTTATTACCAGCCAGGTACTTGATGCAATTGGCCACGATATAGAAAACACTGTATTTTCTTATATCCCGAATACTGCCGAAACAGCCTTTTTGGGTATGATTGAGGGTATTGAGGATTACCTGGTTAAATACCGCAGAAGAATTTTGCAGGAAGGAAAGCTAAAAGATGAAGATCTGGACAAAGCTCTGGCCTTCCGCCCTCGGGTTGAGAAGTTAGTAATTAAAGATGCAAAGCTGCGTACTTTTATTACTGATGATAAACACCGTGATGACCTGGTAGCTCACGTATATGATACTACCTATGAGGTTGTGAATAAAGGTGTAGATACCCTTGTAATTATAGACGATTCTATTGTAAGGGGCACTACACTTGAAAAAAGCATTTTAACCATGCTTAATCGCCTTGAGCCCAAGCGTGTTATTATCGTATCATCTGCACCACAGATCCGTTTTCCGGATTGCTATGGTATTGATATGTCGCGCATGAAGGATTTTGTGGCTTTCCGGGCTGTATTGGATCTTTTGAAAGAAACCGGCCGGGAGAACTTACTTGAGGAGGTATATGAGCGTTGCCAGGCGGCCATACAGGAAGGTACCAGTCACCTGGAAAATCATGTAAAGAAAATATATGAGCCCTTTACAGATGAGCAGGTTTCGGCTAAAATCGCACAGATTGTTACACCTGCCGTAATGAAGGCTCAGGTAGATGTTGTATACCAAACAGTTGAAAACCTGCATATAGCTTGTCCTAAACACACTGGCGACTGGTACTTTACAGGCAACTATCCTACCCAGGGTGGAAACAAGGTAGTAAACCAGGCTTTTGTAAACTTTATGGAGGGTAAATTGGTAAGAGCTTATTAAGCTTATAGATCACAAACAATAAAGGCTACTTCTGTAAGAAGTAGCCTTTATTGTTTGTGATCTAGGTTTACTCAGGATGGTAAGGAAATTTTTCCCATTTGCACACCAGGCAAGCCTGGCCTGTTGTTTCCAAAAAGAGGTTCTGGGCTAGCCAGGGCCTCATTGGCAAGGGTGGCAAACAAAACAGCCTCTTTTGCATCCGGAGAAATGTGTAAATCTGCAGTGGTAGCCAGGTTTACATGGGGCAAAAGCTCGTGTAAATAACCCGTAAGGCATTTGTTGTGCATACCGCCTCCACTCATAAAGAGGCTAAGTTCTGCTTCTGCCTCAAAGCTGTTGTTTATAGCATCGGCTATGGCTTCTGCAGTAAGGCGTGTTAAAGTAGCTATAATGTCTTGTGGAGCAACAGAGGTTTGCTGGCTTTGTTGTAAAGCATCTTCCACATAGGCTAAGCTAAATAACTCTGGCCCTGTACTTTTAGGCAAGGCTTCTGTAAAAAAAGGATGAACTTTCAATTTTTCTAAAAGCGCACTGTTTACCTTTCCTTGGGCAGCAATATGCCCGCCTTCATCATAAGGTTTGTTAAAATGCCTACGCACATAAGCATCAATCAATGTATTGCCAGGCCCTATATCCGAAGAAAATATTGAAGAGGCATCAAGGTTGCCGGGCAGGTAAGTAAAATTCGAAATGCCGCCAATGTTAAGCAAGATACGATCTTCACCTTTTTTTGAGAACAGGATATAATCTCCATATACTGCCAGGGGAGCGCCTTCGCCTCCGCCTGCTACATGCTTCTGCCTGAAATCGCTAAGGGTAATTATGCCTGTAAGGGTAGCAATATGGTCACCATCACCGATTTGAAGGGTAGCATCGGGCATGTATTCAATACCGTGCAGGCGTTTTGGAGCATGATATATGGTTTGGCCATGGCTGGCAATTATATCTATCTGCGAAGAGTTGTAACCCCATTCTTCCAGGCATTTATTGATGATATGGGCATGCAGGCGACCTATCCAGGCATTAAGTAAACATACCTGCTGTAAATCTGCTTCACGTTTTGAAAATACTTTTCTTATTTCATCTATCTCTGTACCCTGGTACTCTACAGATTTAAAGGCGAGTAATTCTACTTGTGTAGAAGCACCACTTCCAGCAAACCTGCACAAGGCTACATCCAGTCCATCCAGCGAAGTACCCGACATGAGACCTACAATTAACCGATGAGGCTGTTGTGCAATATGATAGAGGCGTTGTATGGCAGGATTCATAAAAAATTAACTATGGTTTTCCCAATAAATTCTATTCTGCTTTCTAACCCAGGTATTGGCTGCTTAGTAAGATATACAATGCTATAATAAGCAAGTTTACATAAATACCTTGTAATACGGCTAGAAACCAGAAAAGAACTTTTTATGCTGGGAGGCCGAGGCAGGAGCTGCCAGCACATGCATAAAATTTATGCAGTGGGTGCCCCTACCGGGCAGAAATTTTAAACCCAAAATTAGCAGGTTTGGCAGGGTTATCAATTTTGGCTGAAAATACATATAGCTCTGTATTGGCTGGCACCTTTACTTTAGCCTCAGACTTGTCAAGCGGTTTCATATTATCCAGTTCAAAGCTAACAGTTACTTCTTTTTCTGATGTAAAGCCATTGCGCAGGTAAAAATATAACACACCATCTACCTCGCGCTCAGTAACCTCTATCTTGTTTGTAGTAGCAACTTTACCTTTGTGGGCTCTGGGATCTTTCATTTCTGCGGCGGCTACTATAGCCTCGTCTACTTTAAAAGCAGGGCCCCCGGGATGTGTTGCATAATAAAAATTGCCTTCTTTTAAAGCTACAGGTTTATTATCATAATTTACAAAAGTGGTGGGTACCGTTTTAAGAGCCATTCGTTCTGGCTTTAAAATTTCAAGGTGTAAATGTGGACCTACCGACCAGCCTGTATTGCCGCTATAGGCAATTACTTCGCCTGCCTTTACCTTATCGCCAATTTTTTTTATAGCTCCGTTAATACGCAGGTGCGAGTATGTAGCATAGGTACCATCTGTATGATATACCATTAAATAATTACCATCATGTATGTAAGACTTATCAGAACCTCCGCGGTCTGAGTCTGTTTTTAGATCTACAATTACTCCATCGCGTACAGCTGTAACGGGTGTGCCTACAGGCATCTCAAAATCTACGGCATATTTACCCTGGTGCGAAAATTTTCCATGATAGCCTTGAGGCATGCGGTACTTGCTGCCATGGGCGAAGGGAAATAAAAAAGGTTTCTCAAGGTCAGGCGTAACAGATGGATCGCCATGCTCAAATGAATAACCTACTTTGTAGCTCATACGGCCTTCTTTTTTAGGCGAAAGTGTAAGCAGTTCTACCTCTTGATTACCAGGCTGCAGCACTATGTAAAATGGCAGTGGAGTATTGGAAGCGTAGTTGATAAGCTCACTAAAGCTTACTTCCAGCTGGTATGGGCTATGGCCAGGATTTTGAGCATAAAAGGTTACTTCGCCGGTAGTTTTGTTTTCGGTGGTAAAGAGTTTTACCGGGTTATGTGGCCGCTGAGCCTGTGCTGTACTAACACCTGCCAAGCTTAAAAATAACAGAACCCAGAAAGTATTTATAGAAAATTGTAATCGCATATGTAAGTGTATTACCAGTTTGAATGGCTTTTCAAAGAACATAAAAATGCGCGAATATTGTGCCACTAAAACAAAAAAAAGACCTTCAGGTAATGTTTGAAGGTCTTTTAGATATAACTGAATATTTATTAAACAGAAAAGCTTTCCCCACATCCACAGGTTCTGCTGGCATTGGGATTTATAAACTGAAAACCTTTGCCATTAAGCCCATCGCTAAAGTCAAGCACAGTACCCAGCAGGTACAACAAGCTTTTCTTATCTACCAGTATTTTCAAACCTTTATCTTCAAAGGCTTCATCGGTAGGGTTAATTTTGTCGTCAAAATCAAGATCATACATAAGGCCGGAGCAGCCTCCGCCTTTTACAGATACACGAACATTGTGCTGTTCGCTATGTCCTTCTGTCTGGCGAAGTTCAATAATCTTATCTTTTGCTTTATCTGTAATGCTAATCATGGTAGTAAATGTTAAGAAAGTGGGTTTAGAGTAAGGCTAAACACAGTAATGGTATTCATATCGCGTCCGTAATAAAGCTTGTCTAATGCATCGTACATATTACGAGCCCGGAAATATGAAGTATGAAGTTCTTTTTCGCCTCTTATGCGCCACTGTAAAGTGTACGAGCCCTCGTTTTCTTTATAATTGGTAACATAGTCAAGCATCTTGTTGAGTACTGAAACTTTGTCATAACCGGTTTCTGAATGGAACAGAAATGACTGGTTATGTCGTGGGTTGATGGTAATCAAGTCCAGTTGTACCTGGTTGTCTTTTTTGCGGTATTCAAAAATCAACCCCCCGTCTTTTATGCCCAGGTGGTTCTGAATGGCTCTTTGTATACGCGCGCTTTCTATGTGTATGTCTGTAGACTGATCCATCATCTTCATATTACTACGTAAGCTACTATACGTGTTTGTGTTTATATTGTCTAAACAAATAAAGGTATTCAAAGTTCAGGCCATCTGCTGTTAGGTGCCAAAGTGGCTGATTTTTAATTGTCATGTTATTGACTAAGCGAACTACAAATATAAGTAGCATTTGCCAAAATAAGTTTTTTGACACACATTTTTAAATATTCGTGCTTTACTGAACATAGATCAATACTTTTGAGGACCGGTGACTTTGTACACAGTTGCCTCTTTTTAACCATAACTTATTAAATTATGATGCTGAAAGTAGAACATATCGGTATTGCAGTAAAAGACAGTACTGTTTCTTTAAAGCTATTTGAAAGCCTGCTGGGTACACCCTGTTATAAAATTGAGGAGGTAGAATCTGAAGGGGTGAAAACCTTTTTTTACCAGACAGGCGATACCAAGATAGAGCTGCTCGAAGCTACCCGAGAAGATAGCCCCATTGCTAAGTTTATTGAAAAGAAAGGAGAGGGCATGCACCACATTGCTTTTGAGGTAGCTGATATCCATGCAGAGATGAAACGCCTGCAGGCAGAAGGTTTTACGCTGCTTAATGCAGAGCCCAAGCGTGGAGCGGATAATAAGATGATCTGTTTTCTGCACCCAAAGTCCAGCAATGGTGTGCTTATTGAACTCTGCCAGGAAATACGCTAATAAATACCGTGCCTTAACTTATAAAGTACTCCTTCTTTCAGAGAGCCTGTAGAAACTCTTATTTGTTTGAGGCCAAATCGTGAAAGAATCCATTCGGTAAGGCAAGAGGATATTACAATCATATCGGCTCGCATCTCGAACATACCAGGCATAGCCAGGCGCTCTGTATGGTTACAGGTAAGGAGCTGTTCGTGGGTGGTATAAAAGAAATCCAGGGGCAGTTCCAGCTCTGTCTGTGTATGCCAGTCAATGGTGCGGCCCTGACTGTGGGCGTACATGTCAGCAAATGTATCAAAACTACCTGATGAGCCTATCAAAACCTGAGGCTGGTACTGGTGTACTGCATTGTGCAGGTCCATAAGTACATCGTCCAGGTAATTATAGAGTTTACGCACAGCCCCCTGCGGAAATGGATCTTGGTGCATAAATTTATCCATCAGCCGTTGTGCACCGATTTCAAAACTTTGTTTCCAGAAAATACGGCTTTCGTTGGCAAGGATAAACTCAACACTTCCACCGCCAATATCTACAATCAAAGCGGTTTGGGGGCCTATGGATAAAGAGGCTCTAACCCCATAGTAAATATATTCGGCCTCTTTGCTCCCATCAATTACCTCTACCTGTAAGCCGGTTTCTGTTAAGATTTTTTCAATAAAAGCCTGCCCGTTTTTAGCGTTGCGCACAGCGCTGGTAGCAGTTACCTTTACCTGTTGTGGCGCTATACCATGCTCATCCAGCACGCTACGGAAATAATGCAATGTGTTAAGGGCACGTTCAATGGCCTCTTCTGCAATATAGTCCTGGCTAATGCCACCTTGCCCTATTTTTACACCGATCTCTTCCCTAAACAGTACCCTGGGTTTATCAGTGGCTTCTGGCCCTGGCTGTGCAATAAGCATATGAAACGTATTAGTGCCCATATCAATGGCAGCAAGGGGAGGAGTTAAGGGTGTATGCATTGTAAGGTAGTGCTTAGTACTGTGTAAAATACGGCAAAATATTCGTTTTATGGTGCTGAAAATATATCTTTGAGACCACAATCTGTTTTAATATACATTTTATACAATATAACCTATGCAACAAAGCACCGAGCAACTCACCGATAAACTAGCCATACTGGAAAGAAAAAATGCCGAAGCCTTGTTAGGCGGAGGAGAAGCCAGGATAGAGGCCCAGCACAAAAAAGGAAAGCTTACCGCCCGCGAAAGGGTAACTTTACTACTTGATGAAGGCTCTTTTGAAGAAATTGGCAAGTTTGTAATGCACCGTTGCAAAGACTTTGGTCTGGATAAAGAATATTACCTGGGCGATGGCGTAATTACGGGCTATGGTACAATAAACGGCCGCCTGGTATATGTATACTCTCAGGATTTTACTGTTTTTGGCGGTGCTCTGTCAGAAACGCATGCCGAGAAAATTGTTAAGATCATGGAGCTGGCTATGAAAAACGGAGCCCCTGTAATTGGCCTTAATGATTCGGGTGGAGCCCGTATACAAGAGGGTGTAGTGTCGCTGGCAGGCTATGCCGATATTTTTTATAGAAATACATTAGCTTCGGGTGTAGTACCCCAGATTTCGGCTATTATGGGACCATGTGCCGGAGGTGCTGTTTACTCTCCTGCTATTACAGATTTTATTATGATGGTAGAAAATACCTCGTATATGTTTGTAACCGGCCCTAACGTAGTAAAAACCGTAACTCACGAAAGTGTTACATCAGAAGAGCTTGGTGGTGCCAGTGCGCACAGCGCGAAAAGCGGTGTAACTCATTTCTCTTGTGCCAACGAGGTAGAATGCATCCAAAATATACGCCAGCTGCTTAGCTATATTCCCCAGAACTGCGAAGAAACAGCACCTAGCCTGCCTTATGAAGCCAAGGCTGATGAATTTAGAGAAGTGCTGAATTCTATTGTGCCCGAAAATCCTAACTCGCCTTACGATATGCGCGAGGTTATAGAGGGTATTATAGACGAAGGTACTTTTATGGAAGTGCATAAAAACTTTGCCGAGAACATAATTGTTGGTTTTGCCCGTATTGGTGGCCGTAGCATTGGTATTGTAGGCAATCAGCCTGCGGTACTTGCCGGTGTACTTGATATTAATGCCAGTACCAAGGCCGCCCGTTTTGTGCGTTTCTGCGATTCATTTAACGTACCTCTGCTTGTATTGGTAGATGTACCGGGTTTCCTGCCGGGTACCGACCAGGAGTGGAATGGTATTATAACCAACGGTGCCAAGCTACTTTACGCATTCTGCGAGGCCACCGTACCGCGTATTACAGTAATTACCCGCAAAGCGTATGGAGGCGCTTACGATGTAATGAACTCCAAGCACATTGGTGCCGATATGAACTTTGCCTGGCCTACGGCCGAAATTGCAGTAATGGGTGCTAAAGGAGCCGCTGAAATTATTTTCCGCAGGGAAATTGCCAATGCAGAAAATCCCGAAGAAAAGCTTCAAGAGAAAGTAGATGAATATACCAGTAAGTTTGCTAACCCCTATCGTGCTGCGCACAGAGGCTATATTGATGAGGTAATTCGTCCTGAAGAAACCCGCCATAAGCTGATCCGTGCATTCGGAATGCTGGAGAACAAAGCTGCTACATTGCCCCGCAAAAAGCACGGTAATATTCCATTGTAATTAAACCTTAAAGTAATACAGAAGGACAGGAGGAGAGAAGGTTAGCCTTATACTTCCTGTCCTTTGTTTTTAACCCTTTGCAAAAGGAGCCGTTATTTATTTTTTACCCGCAATTAACGATTAATCTATGAACGAGCAGAGTAAAGAGTTTTTAGTAAAATATCTCAATAATGCCTCACCTACTGGCTTTGAAACAGCCGGGCAAAAACTTTGGCTGGATTATATAAAGCCTTTTACCGATACTTATTTTACCGATGTATATGGTACTGTAGTAGGGGTTGTAAACCCCGATGCCCCCTACAAGGTAGTGCTCGAGGCCCATGCCGATGAAATATCATGGTTTGTACACTACATAACAGATGATGGCTTCATATATCTTCGTAAAAACGGAGGCTCTGACCCGCTGATTGCTCCTTCTAAACGTGCCAATATTTATACTCCTAAAGGTGTAGTTAAAGCAGTGTTTGGCTGGCCGGCCATTCATGTGCGCGAAACAGAGAAAGATGAGGCCCCCAAGCTAAAAAATATTTTTCTTGATTGTGGCTGCTCCAGCAAAAAGGAAGTATTGGAGCTTGGTGTACATGTGGGATGTGTAGTAACCTTTGATGATGAGTTTGCTGAGATCAATAACCGCTATTACATGGGCCGGGCGCTCGATAATCGTATTGGTGGCTTTATGGTTGCTGAAGTTGCCCGCCGGATGAAAGAAAATGGCCTGCGCCCCGATTTTGGCGTATACTTTGTAAATGCGGTGCAAGAGGAGATTGGCTTAAGAGGCGCAGAAATGATAGCCCGCCGTATTAAACCCGATGTAGCTATTATTACAGATGTATGCCATGATACTGCCTCGCCTATGTATAATAAGGTAAACAGTGGCGATCAGAAAGCTGGCCAGGGCCCTGTTTTAACCTATGGGCCTGCTGTCCAGAACAACCTGCTCAACATGATCATTAATGTTGCCGAAGAAAAGAGTATTCCTTTTCAGCGTGCAGCTGCCTCAAGGGCTACTGGTACCGATACCGATGCTTTTGCTTATTCAACAGAAGGTATAGCCTCTGCACTTATATCTTTACCCTTAAAGTATATGCATACAACTGTAGAAATGGCGCATAAAGATGATGTAGATAACGTGATCAACTTAATGTATGAGTTTGTTGCTCAGCTTAAGTCCGGGCACGATTTCAGGTACTTTACATAACCGATATATTAAGAAAGAGGGCAGGAGCAAAGCTTAGCGCTTGCTCTCTTTTACAAATGTTAATGATAGTAAAACCATTATATACCAATAAAGCAGCGGAGCATAAGAACATGGTAAGCTGTATAGATCAGATGGGAAGAAGGGTAGAAGTACCTCGGTACCCACAGCGCATTGTATCCTTAGTACCCTCGCAAACCGAGCTTTTATTTGATTTAGGCCTTGAAAACAGGATAGTAGGTATTACAAAGTTTTGTATCCACCCGGAAGATAAAGTAAAGGCTTACAAAAAAGTGGGAGGTACTAAAAGGTTTAGGATGGAAGTAATAGATGCGTTGCAGCCAGACCTTATTATCGGGAACAAGGAGGAAAATTATAAAGAGGGTATAGAGCACCTTGAACAGCGTTACCCTGTTTGGATGAGCGATATTTATACACTTGATGATGCGCTGAATATGATGCAGCAACTTGGAGCGATAACAGGTACTACTGATAAGGCCCGCAACATAGCCCTGGCAATTGAAAGTTCTTTTGAAGAATTGAAGCCCGATGCTCATCTTAAAAAAGTGGCTTACCTTATCTGGAAAGACCCTTATATCAGTGTTGGGCATAGTACATTTATTAATGAAATGCTATACCGCTGTGGCTGGCAAAATGTATTTAATGAGCTGGGGCGTTACCCGGAGGTAAGCGCAGAAATGCTGCAGGCTGCACAGCCTGAATTGATTCTGCTTTCTTCAGAGCCTTATCCTTTTAAAGAAAAGCATTTAAATGAATTTAAAGCTATTTGCCCGGGCAGTAGGATAGAGCTTGTAGATGGAGAACTGTTTTCATGGTATGGAAGCAGGCTACTTCAGTCAGCAGCCTACTTCCAGGCCCTACAGGCAGAATGGGCATTATAAATTAGTTGCTGATCTGGAAGCCAGCTAAAACTAAATCTTCCCAAAACCTGGGATACGATTTTTCCACTACCTCGGGATTCTGGATTCGTATAGGAGTAATTAACGCAAAGGGGGCAAAGGCCATGGCCATTCGATGGTCTTCGTAGGTTTCTACAACCAGGTTTTTTTGAGCAGCGTGCGTAAGGGGCTCAAGTATAAATACCTCTGGGCTATCTTCGCGAAGAGTATGACCAAACTTATAGAGTTCGTTTTGCAAAGCCTGAATGCGGTCTGTTTCCTTGATGCGAAGGCTTTCCAGTCCACGCATTTCCATGCGTATATTCTTGGCCGCACAAATTACAGCAATTGTCTGTGCAATATCCGGGCAATCGCTAAAGTCATAAGACAAGGAGGTCATGGCGCTGCACTTGGTTAGCACAACTCCTCCTTCTTCAAAGCGGGTTTCTACCCCCAGAGCAGGCATGATATCGGCCATTATTCTATCGCCCTGTAAAGAGGCTTGCCGTAAACCTTTTAACTTAATTTCGGCATCTTTAGCCAGGGCAGCAATGCTATACCAGTAGCTGGCTGCCGACCAGTCAGACTCCACGCTAAATCGTACAGGTTTATATGCTTTAGGAGGAACTATTATGGTATTATCCTGCCAATAGGCTTCCACTCCAAAGGTTTTCATTAAAGTAAGTGTCATTTCTATATAGGGGCGTGAGCCTATTTTGCCTTCAAGGCTAAGCTCAATACCTTCTGGCAGCAGGGGGGCTGTCATCAGCAAAGCCGAAATAAACTGGCTGCTTACATCGCCACGTATACTCAGGCGTTTGTTGCCTGTATATTGAAAGCCCTCAATAGAAAGAGGAGGGTAGCCTTCCTGTTGAGTGTAGCGGATACTGGCACCCAGCGAGCGTAAAGCTTCTACCAGTAAGCCAATAGGGCGCTGCTGCATACGGGGAGTGCCGGTTATAACTTTTTTCTGGCCCGAAAGAGCCGTATAAGCCGTAAGAAAGCGCATAGCGGTGCCTGCATCAAGTACATCCAGAGTTTGCTCATCAGATGCTAAAAGCTTTATTAATGTTCTGGTATCGCGAGCTTCTGACAAATTCTCTACAATAGCATTATTTTTAGTACATGCTTTTAGAATGAGGGCTCTGTTACTTTCACTTTTAGAAGATGGTAAATTGACAGATGCCATAACACTAGCATCTTGGTGATAAATATTTATACTATTTTCCAAGATTTATCTAATTTATATAAGAATTCTAATTATAATTATTTTTAAATATATATGATTTGATATATATTTATTTAATTTTTACCTTTGTTTCAGCTTTTAAAAACGAGGAATGTTGTGTTAAAATTGCAATTTTTATGAAACAATCTTACGTTTTAAAAGGTATAATAATTAAAGTTGGATTATACTTCCAATTATTTTTTTTAAACAAGCATATAATTTTTATAACTTAAAATTTAAATCTTAATAATCATGAACTCAACTCAAAAAGGACTAGCCGGAGTATTAATAGGTATATCTGCAGGTGTAGTAGCTGGTTTGCTTTTAGCTCCAAGCTCAGGCATGGAGACCAGACGTAAAATTGCTAAACAAGCTGGAGATCTAAGAGGAGATATGGAAACTCAACTTAACTCTGTTTTAAATAAGCTTTCTGGTTATGTTGATCAAGCAAGCGCTACAGCTAAAGATTACGCTGATAAAATGTCATCTAACGCAAAAGATGCTGTGAACGAGTACGAGAACAAAGCTAAGAAAGCTGCAGATCAGATCAGCAACACTGCAAAGTCTAATATCTAATTATATATAGATATTTTAAATTCTAACTATAACAATAGCCTGGAGCTTTTACTTTTCTTTGGAGTAAGTAAAGCTCCAGGCCTTTTTTTAGTCAGTATAAAACTGCAATGCCTTTTTAATTTCAGCAGGCGTAATGTTTATATCATAAACTCCCTTTCCTGCTTGCTGTAACAGCACACAGCGAATATTACCTCCTTTATTTTTTTTGTCCTGCCTGGCCAATTGCGCCACTTGCTCTATATCTTCAGTAGTTAGCTTTACTTTGCCATAGGTACTAAATATGTATTCCTCAATAGTGGCAAAGTCATCTTCAGAAAGAAGTTTTTTAGTATACGATAAATATGCTTCGCAAATCATGCCCGCTGCAATGGCCTCGCCATGAAGCAACTGCTTGCGTGGTTTGTCAAGAAAGTAGGTTTCAAGTGCATGGCCGATGGTATGGCCAAAGTTCAATAGCTTACGTTCTCCTTTTTCCAGGGGGTCTGCAGAGGTGATTGTTGATTTTATCTGTATGGAGTGTGCCACTAGTTCGGGCCACTGTATATCCTCCAGGTCCATTTTCCTGATTTTTTGCCAGGTAGCAGCATCTGCAATGAGGCAATGCTTAATTACCTCGGCAAAGCCGGATCTTAATTCGCGCTCAGGAAGCGTTTGTAGAAAATGGCTTGCAACCAGTACTGCTACAGGCTCGCGGAATATTCCGATATGGTTTTTAAAACCCATAAAGTCAATACCGGTTTTGCCGCCTACAGCAGCATCTACCTGGGCAAGCAGGGTAGTAGGTACGTTAATAAAATCAATACCTCTTTTATATGTACCTGCGCAAAACCCTCCCATATCAGTTATTACACCGCCACCTAAATTAATTAAACAGGCATGGCGGTCAAAACCCCAATCGGTAAGCTGCTGCCAGATACGCTGACAAGTTTCCAGGTTTTTGCGCTGCTCTCCACTTTTTATCCTTACGAGCTTATGTGCAGGAAGCAAATGTTTTAGTAACGGGTAACAATATTTAAATGTGTTTTCATCAGCTAATACCGCTAGATTACTATATTGCTGCAATTGTAACCCGGCTAATAAAGCTGTATCGGGTTGGGAGGTTATATAAATATTTTTCAAAGTGCCCTTATTTTGGGGTAAAGTAACAAAAAAAACGTTTTCGAGGTTAAACGAATTATAAACCAAAGTCATCTGGCTTCTTGGTACTATAAAACATAAAGGATTTATTTTATTAAATACCAGGTATTTATGTATAGTAATATGCGCAAAACTTTTATCTGTTTAAGTGCTTTGTTTATTTTGCTGACATGCGGATGCAGACCTGGTATTTCGCAGGATGAAATATACCAGACCTGGATACATTCGTTTGAAGAAGACACACCTGATATAATGATGTTCAGGCCTAGTACATATCCTTTTCCTCCGGCAAGAGGCCGAGAAGGCTTTACAGTAGCATCAGATGGAAGTTTTGTATGGCATGCCATTGCGCCTACTGATGGTACTACCAATCGCAAAGGTACCTGGCGAAGAACAGAACCTACAAAATTAGAGGTAAAGCTTAATGAGAGCGGCCAGACCTTTACATTGGACATTCAGGCTCATGATGCTCAAAGGCTACAAATTTTCAGAAATAGTTTTCCTAATAACTGATAGGTGCTGAAGCTCTATTTTCTTTTAGTACAGTTAAAGATTATTGAGTTGTAGATGCCAACCTGGTGTTGTACATTTAACAGATGGATGCAGTATATTTTTTTAGGCACCTACTATAGCATTTTTATTTTTAATAGCTCTGAAGCAGTTCGCCAGAATTGAGTGCCTTAATATTTAAGTATCGTTAACTGCTTAATTAACAGAGGTATGTATTTGGGGAATTGTCCTATAGTTATTATAGTATAATTTACAAGAACCTACAGCTTAAATTAACCTTATACAATTGGGCAACTGCATAAGCGCATGTACATTTGAGTATAAGCTAATTTAAACTGATTCTAAATTAGCTTATGCACTTCCTATAATTATCTTTAATCTTCTATTTGTTAATTTTTTAAGGTGTTTTACTGTCTTAAAAGGCCTGCAAAACTGAAAAATGTCTAAACAATGTATTTGAATAATAGAGGCCGGATACTACCTTTGTGGCTAAAATAAGATTTTCATATCTGTGATGAATAAAAAACCAACCAAAATGCTTCTCACAAAATTTTACAATCATTTCAGATTCCCCTTTGCATTACTGATCGCTTTTAGTATTACGCTACAAACCAGTGTTTTTGCGCAAGACGATGCCCAGGATGCTCCTGCACAAGCAGCTGCTGAAAGCACTGCTGCTGCCGATCCGGCAGTTGCCCAGGGGGAAGCTGTTTTTAAAGCTAACTGTACCCAGTGTCACGCTTTTGACCAGGTAGTAGTAGGTCCGGCCCTTCGTAACGCACACCAGAACTGGGGCTCTGACGCTGAATTAGCAAAATTTATCAAGTACCCTCAGCGTGTAATTGAAAGTGGCAATAAGCATGCCGTTGCTTTATACAACCAGTATAAGCAGTTTATGCCAAACCACGATTTTCTTTCTGACGAAGAAATCAATGCGGTTATTGCTTATATCAAAGCAGGCCCTTCTCAGGCAGCAGCCAGTCCAGATGCTGGTACAATTACTGGCAGACAAGAGCAGGACCATAGCACAGCATTCGGTAATGAGATGTTGATTATTGTTATTGCTGGTTTGGTATTCGTTCTGTTCCTGGTGGTATTGGTTCTTATACTTGTATTGTCAGTACTTACAAGGTACGTTGATAAAAAAGAAGATATCGATCCTGAAGACAGAGAGGTTGCTACAGCGCGCACAGACTGGGGTGCAATTGCGAGCAGCAACGTATTTAGAGGCATTGTAGGTTTTATTTTTGTTCTTGTTCTTCTTAAAGTAGCTTTCGACCAGGTATATGGTATTGGTATACAGCAAGGTTATGCACCAAAGCAGCCTATTGCTTTCTCTCACAAACTACACGCTGGTATGTATGAGATTGACTGTAACTATTGCCACACTGGTGTTAATAAAGGTAAGTCTGCCAATATTCCTTCGGCTAATATTTGTATGAACTGCCATAACTCAATCAAAACAGAATCTCCGGAAATTAAAAAGATCTGGGCTGCCCTGGAGAATGATACTCCAATTGAGTGGGTTCGTGTTCATAACCTTCCTGACCTTGCTTACTTCAATCACGCACAACACGTGAATGTTGGTGGTATCGAGTGTCAGACCTGCCATGGTGCAATTCAGGAGATGGAGGTAGTTAAACAGCATTCAACCTTAACCATGGGCTGGTGTATTAACTGCCATAGAGAGACAGTGGTGCGCACTGAGGGTAACGCTTATTATGACAGACTTGTACAGCTGCATAATGACAGCAAAGGTGGCCCGATGAAGGTAGAGAACATAGGTGGCCTTGAATGTTCTAAATGCCATTACTAATATAGGCTGTATCAACAAATAGGTTCAAAAGACACAAACATATAGTATGAAAGATAGTAAACAGTACTGGAGAGGTATTGAAGAGTTAGCAAACGATGCTGAGTTCGTTAAAAATGCTGACAAAGAGTTTCCCGGTTACTTACCTATAAACGAAAAAGGTGGCGATAGCGAATCTGTAGAAGGAATGCTTACGCACCGTAGGGATTTTTTAAAGCTTCTTGGCTTTGGTGTAGCAGCTGTATCATTGGCAGCTTGCGAAACCCCGGTTAAAAAAGCGATCCCTTACCTGAACAAACCAGAAGAGATAGACCCAAGCATACCTAACTTTTATGCTACTACCTATATAGATGGTGGCGATTATTGCAGTGTGCTGGTTAAAACAAGAGAAGGACGCCCTATCAAGATTGAAGGTAATAATCTTTCGTCTGTAACATATGGTGGTACATCAGCAAGAGCTCAGGCATCTGTATTGAGTCTTTATGATGTGGCCCGTTACAAAGGTCCGATCATCAACAACAACCCTGTATCATTAGAAGATATTGACAGGCAGGTAGTAGCCAGGCTTAATGAGGCGTCCGGAAGAGGTATCCGTATTATCTCACCAACTATCATCAGCCCTTCTACAAGACGTGCAATCGCAGAGTTTGCAGGCAGATATCCTAATACACAGCATATCCAGTACGATTCATTTTCTGTATCGGGCTTATTGGATGCCAACCAGCAGAACTTTGGTGTACGTGCCTTGCCAAATTACAACTTCGCGGCAGCTAATGTAATAGTAAGCTTTGGTGCTGATTTTCTAGGAACATGGATTTCGCCGGTAGAACATGCACGCCAGTTTGGTCAAAACAGAAAGATCAGCAGGCAAAAGCAGACGATGAACCGTCTATATGCATTTGAAACTACCCTTTCTTTAACAGGCTCTAATGCTGACTACAGAACAGCCATCAGACCAACAGAAGAAGGCTTATACGTAGCAGCCCTATACAACGCTATTGCCAAGCAAACAGGTGGTACAACTGTAAACGTGCCAGCTCCGGTTAATCCTACTAACCTTGATCTTGCCGCTAGAGATCTGTTAGCTGCGCGTGGTAGCTCAATAGTTATCAGTGGCTCTAACGATGTTAACGTACAAACTATGGTGAACGGCATCAACCAGATGCTAGGTAACTATGGTGCTACTATAGACTTAACAACGCCTAACTATACCCGCCAGGGCGATGACCGCGCCATGGGTGCTTTTGTAGAAGATGTAAAAGCAGGTAGAGTAGGAGCAGTAATATTCTTTAATGCTAACCCCGTTTATGATTATGCTTTAGGTACTGAACTTAGAGATAACTTAAACAAAATTCCGGTACGCATTAGCTTAAACGACAGACCTGACGAAACTACAGCGCTTTGCCAGTTTATCTGCCCAGGCTTCCATTACCTGGAGTCATGGGGTGATGCTGAGCCTAAAGCTGGTTTCTACAGCCTTGTTCAGCCAACTATTTCACCAATCTTTAAAGGCAGACAGGCAGAAGAGAGCTTCTTAACCTGGGCTGGTAAACCACAGGAATACTACCAGTTTGTACAGAACTACTGGAGAACAAACCTGTTTACCCAACAAAACAGAGTAAGTAACTTTAATGAGTTCTGGAATGTAAGCCTTCATGATGGTGTGTTTGAGGTAGCAGCTAATCCTAGAGAAACTGCAGATCAGCCCTCTGGCCTAAACAATCAGCAAGGTACGCAGCCTCTGTTTATACCTGCTCCACGTGGTGGTGCTCCTGCCTTTAATGGTAATGTGAGCAATGCTGCCACCCTTATAGCTCAACGCTACAAGCCAAATGCACAAGGCATAGATCTTACAATTTACCAGAAAGTTGGTATTGGAACAGGTACCCAGGCAAACAACCCATGGTTACAGGAGTTACCAGATCCGATTTCTAGGGCATGTTGGGATAACTACCTGACAATGTCTAAGACATTGGCTAATAGCATGAACCTGGAGCAGGGTGATATTGTAACGCTTGAAGTTAAAGGCAGACAGCCAATCAACGTACCTGTATTGGTACAGCCAGGCCAGGCACAGAACACTGTATCATTAGCAGTAGGTTATGGCCGCGAAGTAGCAGGTAAGTGTGCAACAGGTGTAGGTGTAAATGCCTATCCACTTATTGGTGCATCGGCAGAAGGTTTGATCTATTCAGCTCCTAATGTTAGCATTACCAAAGCTACTGGCAATCGCACAATAGCGCAGGTTCAGCAGCACCATACAATTATGGCTCGTCCTATTATCCAAGAGGCCAGACTTTCTGAATACCAGAAGAACCATGCTGCAGGCCGTGAGATCGTAAAGATTGCAACTTCAGAAGGTCCTGTAAACCCAACTGACATTTCACTTTGGAATGTACATAAATATCCGAACCACGCATGGGGTATGGTTATAGACCTTAACTCATGTATCGGATGTAGTGCTTGTGTGGTGGCTTGCCACGCAGAAAATAACGTACCGGTAGTAGGTCGCAACGAGGTGATTAACCACCGCGAAATGCACTGGATACGTATTGACCGCTATTATAGCAGCGATGCCTCTAAAGAAGATGGCCATAAGGCCCTGGAAGAAGCTTCTGACAACCCTGAAGTAGTATTCCAACCTATGCTTTGTCAGCATTGTAATAACGCACCTTGCGAAACGGTATGTCCCGTACTTGCTACAACGCATAGTACAGAAGGTTTGAACCAGATGACTTATAACCGTTGCGTGGGTACACGTTACTGTGCTAACAACTGTCCATATAAAGTAAGAAGATTCAACTGGTTCAGCTACCCAGAGAACGATGCTTTTGATTACCACATGAACAATGACCTGGGCAAGATGGTACTTAACCCAGATGTAACTGTTCGTGCAAGAGGTGTAATGGAAAAGTGTTCAATGTGTGTACAACGCATCCAGCTTGGTAAACTTGAGGCTAAAAAGCAAGGTCGCAGACCAGTTGATGGTGAGATCATCACTGCTTGTGCCCAGGCTTGTCCTACTCAGGCAATTACTTTTGGTGATATGAACGATCAGCAAAGTGTAATTAGCCAGGTAATCAACGAAGAGCATGACAAACGTGCTTACCATGTACTTGGAGAGATAAACACTCGTCCGAACCTGTCTTACTTAACTAAAATCAGAAATAAAGCATAGTTCTTATAAATAAATAAATCATGCAAGTTGTATCAGAAGTAAGAAAACCCTTAGTAACCGGTGGTAAGACCTACGGTGACATAACTGAGGATGTAAGCAGGCATATCGAAGCGAAGCCTAATAAGCTTTGGCTTATTGCAATCGCTATTGCCCTGACAACCACATTGATCGGTGCATATTCTGTATATAAGACTTTGTTCTTCGGTATAGGATCATGGGGGCTTAATAAAACTGTAGGTTGGGCCTGGGATATTACCAACTTCGTTTGGTGGGTAGGTATTGGTCACGCAGGTACGCTGATCTCTGCTGTACTTCTCCTGTTCCGTCAAAAGTGGAGAACTTCCATTAACCGTGCAGCAGAAGCGATGACCATTTTCGCGGTAATGTGTGCCGGTCAGTTCCCGATCCTTCACATGGGTAGACCGTGGGTAGGTTACTGGACCCTTCCTTTCGGAAATACCTTTGGTTCGTTGTGGGTTAACTTTAACTCGCCTCTTCTATGGGACGTGTTCGCAATCTCTACCTATTTCTCTGTATCATTAGTATTCTGGTACATTGGTATGATTCCGGATCTGGCAACCATTCGTGAGCGTGCTAAAAATAAAATCTCAAGGTTTGTATACGGCCTGCTAAGCATGGGCTGGAACGGAGGAGCAAAAGACTGGTCAAGATATGAAACAGTGTCTCTTATTCTTGCAGGTCTTGCAACCCCGCTTGTACTATCAGTACACACCATTGTAAGTTTTGACTTTGCTACTTCAGTAATACCAGGATGGCATACTACCATTTTCCCTCCTTACTTTGTTGCTGGTGCGATTTTCTCTGGCTTCGCCATGGTACTTACACTTATGTTGGTTACACGCGTAGTATTTAAACTGGAAGACTACATTACTATGGAACACATCGAGATGATGAACATAGTAATTATTGTAACTGGTTCTATTGTAGGTATTGCCTATATCACAGAGTTCTTTGTAGCCTGGTACTCAGGTGTACAATACGAACAATATGCATTTATCAACAGGGCTACAGGTCCTTACTGGTGGGCATACTGGTCAATGATGACTTGTAACGTTATTTCTCCACAGCTATTCTGGTTTAAAAAAATCAGAACATCTATTGCAGCTACCTTTGTGCTTTCTATTATAGTAAACATTGGTATGTGGTTCGAACGCTTTGTAATTATTGTAACGTCTCTTCATAGAGATTACCTGCCGTCAAGCTGGGTTATGTTCTCTCCAACCATACATGATATGGGAGTATATATCTACAGTATTGGTTTCTTCTTTACCATGTTCCTGTTGTTTGCCAAGTTCTTGCCAACCATCAACATGGCCGAAGTAAAATCTGTACTGAAGTCATCTTCAGAAAGACCAGCCGCTACAGCTCACAGCACAACCGTTACAAAAGGTTCTGTACTTAATCCATCATCCAGAAATATAGACAAGGACAAATAATTATATGGCAACTGCAACCGCAACTAGCAAACGATATTTAGTAGGAGTATATGACGATGAGGATGTGCTGATGGGGGCCGTTAAAAATATACGCGCCAACGGAGTAAGAATTCACGAAGTATACTCACCCTTTCCTCTGCACGGTATAGATGGCCTGCTGGGGTATAAGAGGTCAAGGCTACCCATTGCAGCCTTCCTGTTTGGTTTAACAGGTACTATCCTGGCATTAACCATGCAAATTGGTATGCTGGGTATTGACTGGCCTATGATTATTGGTGGTAAGCCTTTTATTCCAATTCCTGACTTTGTTCCAGTTACCTTTGAGTTAACAGTACTATGTGCAGCGTTTGGAATGGTTATAACCTTCTTCATTGTAAGTGATCTTAAGCCGGGAGGCCAAAAGCTAATGCTCGATCCACGTACTACAGATGATAAATTTGTAATTGCTATCGATCTGGATAAAAACGCTGCAATGAATATTGATGCGCTTACTGATATATTAAAACATAACGGAGCTTCTGAAATTAACCAGAAAGAGGTTCAGTACTAAAATTTAACCACCATTAGATGAACTCATTCAATAAAATAGTTGTATCGCTGGGTTTATTTTCTGCGGCAGTACTGGCTACTTCCTGCAAAAGAGACCCCAATGACCCGGGGACAGAGTATGCTCCCCAAATGTATCACTCAATTCCTTACGAGCCGCTTTCTCAAACAGCAGATTTCAGGCATCCATACAATGAGTATGGTATGAACATGCGTAAGCCTGTAGCAGGTACAATTCCAAGACAGTTTGCTCCAGGTTCTCCATCATACCAAGGCAGAGACCGCAATATGAACAATATTATGGTTTACAACCTTGATCCTGCTGATATACAATCTTCGGCTGCTAACTTAAAAAACCCAATAGAGGGAACTGAGCAAGTAATTGCAGAAGGACAGGTGCTTTACAATCGTTACTGTGCACATTGCCATGGCGCAAATGGTGATGGACAAGGTAAAGTTGCTCCTGTATATAAAGGTGTGCCTAATTTTGCTAACGGCAGATATGCAACCTTAAACGAAGGACATATTTTCCATACTATAACGTACGGACAAGGAAGAATGTGGCCTCATGGTTCACAAATCACTCCTCCAGACAGATGGAAGATTGTTCACTGGGTACAGCAACTACAACAAAAGTAAAGCATTTTCAAACGAATTAAATAGATAAAAATGGCTACTCACCACGAGCACGTCGTAACAGAAGAAAAGTACGTTTTCACTGATGCTGCTAGAAAAAGAACGTTTGGAGCGATAGGATTAGGTATTATTCTGGTTATAATCGGTATTGTATTATTTGTAACAGGCATAGGCCAGTCGCACCATGATGAACATCAGGATAATACAGCCCAAACAGAATATAATACTCGTCCTGCATTCAAAGAAGCAGGACAGGATGGAAGCGCTGCTCCACAATATACACATCCTGAACAGGTAGGTGGGTCATACCTATCGCCTTCAGAAAGACAGGTTGGTCAGTATGGTAACCCGGGCTATGTGCCCGAAGCTCCCGTTGATCATCATTTTCATTGGCTAAAAAGACTGTGGGCTAACCTTTGGCTTAACAGCGTATTCTTTGCAGGTCTTTCTATCATTGGTGTTTTCTTTGTAGCAATACAATATGCTGCACAAGCGGGTTGGTCTGCTGGTATTAAAAGAGTGCCCGAAGCATTTGGTGCCTACCTGCCATGGGCTTTCGGTATTATGCTACTTGTATTTATTTTTGGCCATCATGATATCTTTCACTGGACACACCATTATTTAATGGAGCCAACATTGGAAAATGGTGAGCCAAATCCCCAGTATGATGAAATATTAGCTGGTAAGCAGGCATTTTTGAACATACCTTTCTACCTGATAAGAATGGTAGTGTTCTTCGGAGCCTGGATCGCTCTATACAGAGTAATGCGTAATGCTTCATTACGCGAAGATCTTGAAGGTGGAACTGCCTTCTATCACAAGAGTGTGAAATTTTCAGCTATATTCCTTGTAATCTTTGCTGTAACTTCTTCGGTTGCTGCCTGGGACTGGGTAATGTCTGTAGATCCACACTGGTTCTCTACCCTGTTTGGCTGGTATGTATTTGCTAGCTGGT
>FPIC01000157.1_pt1 | contig 55077 bp, 71 predicted proteins | sample 1504481 | NCBI WGS metagenome assembly FPIC01 (sample SAMEA4475357, study PRJEB15587) | soil metagenome | biome: Soil; feature: Field | place: India | collected 2015-03-11 | depth 0 m
ATAACAAGAAGGGTAAGTAACAAATATATTTTTTCAGAACACCCCGCCTCATGTTTTGGGTTATTACCCTATTTGCCAACGGTACAGTTCTGTTGCTCTTCAACGCCACGCTTGTAGCAACTGTGGCCAATATATCTCTGCCGGCGCCTCCGGCTTCTGTGCCGGAGGTGAGGCTCGACGGCATCCCAGTACCCGCCTTAATTGTAAATAACAGTCTTGTAGTGCCTACGGGTGGTCAAGGAGTGGTCACTGTCCGGTATGTCCCGCGGCTTGGAGAAGCCGATAACCTCCTTTACTTTAATATTACGACTAGCGACCTCTTTGCCATCTGGGTCCAGCGGGGAGTTATCGCCGTGCCTAAGCTGAGGATAATAAACTATACTATGTTAAACGGTGATTTACTCATAGTGGCGAAGGGACCCGGTGTGTTGGCCTACGCCAAGCCAGCTCCGCCTGTGGCTACGCAGAGCGCTGGAACCCCCAGGCCTACTACCACACAGAGCGGCGGGCTCTTCCCCAGCCTAACAGCCCCCTCCGCTACAACTTCGTCGACAAGTCTCAACAACATCGCCACTACCGCGGTGACGACAAGTACCTCTGTGCCTTTAACACAGCCAACCACTTCATCCCCCGTGCTCTCAGAGACTTCGACAACTCATCAAGTTGTTCACACAGCTCAGGAATTAACGCCATTTCTGCTTGTGGCTGTAGCTGTCGCCGCATCGGCATTAGGCTTTGCGTTATACAGAAAGGCGAGGATGGCGCCAAGTGCAACTCAACTCTCCGAGGTAGACTCTGAGATACTCGCCTATCTCCACAAAAGAGGTGGAGCTTACGAGGCGCAGATAGCTAGGGAACTATCTCTGCCCAGAACGACCGTCCACAGGGCTGTTAGAAGGTTGGCAGAACAAGGCTTGATAAAAATCGAGAAGAGAGACGGTAAAAACTGGCTAGAACCAACTGGTAGTAGTTAAGCCATTTCTTATCTCGATACGTCCAGGCTCAGATCTCTTACAATTGGCTAGGGTAGTAGCTCCTTGCCAGGTTTTGTTTGGCGTGTTTAATCTAGACCCTTAGGTCTAATGCAGAGCTGATGATGGACCCAATGCTTTAAGGTAGCGGTTTAAGTACAATATTGATCGCCTTAGTTATCGCGTTGTTTATGGGCTGTTGTTAAGGATTTAGTCCCAGCCAGCTCCTGGAGGTAGTGTTGTGCCTGCGGATACTCGGGCTTTCCGCGGTATTAAGGCGCCTAGTTTGTAGTATACCTGGCCTCTTACTTGTATTGGTTCTAGTCTATCGCGCCCCTCTCTGAGTACCGACATAGTCACAATGTTGGGTTCTAGAACTGCCTCTTCGCCTACTACGCTGTAGGAGACAAAGGACCCCCTCCCCACAGTGGCCCTCTCGCAGATGAGGCTGTGGCTTACTTCTGTGCTACTTCCGATGACGGCGCCCTCCTCTATATCGGTGTAGTTACGTATAAGTGCGTGGGCTCCTATAAAAGCCCCCTTCCCTATGTAGGCAGGACCTTTTATCACGGCGTAGTGGTCTATCTCTACGCCATCCTCAATTACGACGGGTCCCTCCAACACGGCAGTGGGGCTTACCTTGGCGGTTTTAGCAATAATGGTATTCCTCGGCGCTGTGTACTCTAGCAGTTGCATTAAGTCTTCTGGGTGATTTACATCATGCCACGTCCCGCTCCACGGTACAACCGCTATTTTTGATCGCTGTGCTATTTGGTTTAAGCCTTCGTAAAGCCCGGCTTGTTCTATTATCCTTAGTGCGGCACGTGGGAGGAGGGCTAATCCTCCGAATATCCACTGGCCTTCTCCCCCTATTTTGGCTAGGAGGGTCCCGGCTTTCGTCTCCAGTACGCCGTATCCCTTTGTGGCTTTTCTCGGCACGGCGAGCACAGCGCCGTCTGCGCCTGTGGTAGCTGTCGCCTCTATTAGAGACCTGTACGCATAGCTCTCTACATAAACGTCGCCATATGCTATCAGCATATGGGTCTCAGCGCCTAAGTAGGCCTCTGCCGCGGAGATTGCCCTCTCGACTCCAGTCCCTCTTTCTTCTACATAGATGTAGGGGTTATCTTCGGGGCGGGGCGCCGCTACGTAGACTTTTCCGAATATAGCCAGTAACGCGTCGGCGGTGTATTGGTATAGTCTTTTCCCGCCGATTTTTATGTAAGTCTTGGGGAGTTGACCTGTCAATTTTTCAAATATGCCGGCCGTGCCGCCCGCTAGTACGACAGGGGCTATTTTCATATTATTCCACTGTCACGGTTTTCGCTAGATTTCTCGGTTTGTCGGGGTCGTACCCCCTCTCAACGGCGGCGAAGTAGGCGAGCATCTGCAATGGGATGACGTGGATAATTGGGGCGAAGACGTCGCCCATCTCTGGAACCTCTATCGCCACGTCCAGCTTCTTGGCGTAGTCGCTTTTTGCCGGAACTGTGCCAATGGTTAACGCCCCTCTTGCCTTCATCTCTGCGACGTTGCTCAACGTCTTCTCCCTAGTCTGGGGGTCTGAGAATACGAATAGTGTGGGGAAGCCTGGCTCCACAAGTGCTATTGGACCATGTTTGGACTCGCCTGCCGAGTAGGCCTCAGCGTGTATATATGCCACCTCTTTCAACTTTAGTGCCCCCTCCATGGCGACAGGCAAGGCAGCCCCCCTTCCTAGGTAGTAGGCGCTTGGCCTATTTCTTAGCCTCCTGGCGAGATCTTTTGCCGTGCCTGCGGTGTTTTCTATAGTCTTCCTCGCCAGATCCGGCACCTTTTTCATCTCGTCGACGTGTTGAGAAACGTCGTATCCCAACAGACTCAGCGCCGTGACATACAGCGCGCCTAGAGTGAGGACTTGGGTAGTAAAAGTCTTTGTAGCGGCTACTCCGATTTCTGGCCCGGCTCTTGTGTATATTGTAGCGTCGCTTTCTCGGGAGAGAGTACTTCCAACCACGTTGGTCACCGCCACTACCCTCACGCCTTTTTCTCTCATGGCTCTTGCAGCTTTTATGGTATCTATGGTCTCTCCAGACTGCGATACGACGATGGCCACGTCGTCTCTGTCAAAGAGGTTCTCGTATATGGCGTACTCAGACGATATAATGGGAATAGCTGTGATTCTCAACCTGGGGAGCAGATATGCCAATGTGAGCCCGGCGTGGTAGGACGTCCCGGCGCCAACCAAGTACACATTCCTTGCGGACAGGACGGCGTTGGCCACAGCCTCAAGCTGGGCGGGCTCAAGCCCGGCGACAGTGAAGGCAAGCGACTCAGGCTGCTCATATATCTCCTTTAGCATAAAGTGGGGGTAGCCTCCCTTTGTAGCCATCTCGGCGCTCCAAGGGATCTCCTCAATTCTAGAGGCGGCATCTTGCGGCACGCCGTCTGATTCTATGTATACCTCTGTGGGAGTTATATAGCCGTACTCGCCGTCTTTTATGGCTATTACTCTCCTGGTGTGGTCGAGAACAGTCGGTATGTCGCTGGCGACGATGTTAAAACCATCCCCCACGCCGATTATAAGAGGCGAGAGATTCCTGGCGAAGTATATAACTTGCGGATTCTCGACGTCTATTAGGGCGATGGCGTAGGCGCCTTTTATTCTTGCCAGCGCTTTTTTAAACGCGGAGAAAGTGTCGAGCCCCTGTCTCTTGTATTCTTCCACCAAGTGCACAAAAACCTCTGTGTCGGTCTCGGTGCGAAATATGTGACCCCTCTTTGCGAGTTCTTCTCTAAGCTCGGCGTAGTTTTCTATAATCCCATTGTGGACTACTGCCAACACTCCCCTACAGTCAGTGTGAGGATGGGCGTTGATTTGGTTAGGAGCGCCGTGCGTGGCCCATCTGGTATGGGCAAGTCCCGCGACGCCTTGCAACGCGTCAAAACCGTGGCGTGACGCCACCTCCGCAACTTTTCCCGCGTCTTTTCTCACAACCAACCCCCTGTCCACTACAGCAACCCCGGCTGAGTCGTAGCCTCGATATTCAAGCCTCTCTAAACTCCTACGCAGAATCTCGCCGAGCGGCCGTCTTGGCCGCTCGGCGAAGACTATGCCAAAAATACCGCACACAACCGCCTACGTTTCTAAGTTATATATGTATTACTAAAATGGACCTATGTCTGTGATGAGTAGAGGTTCAAGCGATGTGTGAGCGGCCTTCAGCGGCTCTGACATCCTCTATCCTTAAAATTTCCCTCCTCTCGTGGCTCCGGCTCGGCGCCCACTCTTGAACGCATATTGAGGTGTCGCATTTTGTTATCACATAAAGCGCCTTTGGCCTTGTAATATTGACTAAGTTCCAGATCGGCGCATCGGGCTTGAAGAGGGGGGCCTTAATGTGAGCGCCTGCGGCGAACTTGTGACCGCCCCCTCCAAACTTGGCGGCCAACTCGGCGCAATTGTAGCCGCTGTCTCTATTTGCGCCGCAGTACAGCCTGAAGCCCCTCCACCCCCTCTTGACGAGGACGTTGACGAACTGCGTCCCCCGTTTTTGAAGCTCTATTGCCAGCATGCGGTAAGATATCCCAAGTCTAGTGGGGACGTAGATGGTCAAAACATCGGTGCGAGGTAAGGCGTCTGCAATTTTTAAAACCAAGCCGTGTCTCGCTAGTCCTCTTTCTGCTAGCATTTTCAGCGGCTCTGTGTCCAGCGCCGCAAGCCCCTTCTCTGCGAGCATGTTTACTACGGTGTACTTCTCCTCCTCGCTTGCGTAGCGCACAGCGAGGTCTAGCAACATTACGCGTCTATCGGAGACATTCGCGGTATCAGTTTGGACGGCCGCTTCGACCAACTCCCTCGCCACGGGATCTCCCTCAAGGCCCAGCGCCTTTGCTGCCAATACGGCCGCGGCCGGGGCGTTGGGGTCGTAGTACTCCTCTTCGGCGCACGGCTTGTTTGTGATGTGGTGGTCAGCCCTAACCCTCGCCTTGCCTGGACATGGGAGGTCGGCCACGAAATCCCATCTTAAAGCCCGCACCCACCATTTTCTCACATCATTGGGTCCCATTAGTACAACTACGCCGTGTGGATACCTCCTTTTGAACAGCGCCGCGGATGCCACGCCATCTACATCCCCTATGTCGCACAACGCCAGCGGCTTACCTGTAAGCCTAGCCCACAACGCCCTTGTAATCCTCACGCGTAACTAAAAACATAAATCCTTATAGACTTAACATAATTTGTTGAGGCTGGGCTACCTAGGAAGGAGGAGCCTATACGACGTGATCAGGAAAATAGCCTTCGAGGTAGCTCTCTTTGAGCGCGGCGACATAACAGTGGTAGACGGGTTAATAAGGGAGAAGGGCGACGTGACTTTACTCTGCGGAGACTACAGATGTGTGGCGCGCGAGCTGTTCACTACGCTTCCCCGGCTTCTTGGCGGTGGGAAGCTAGGCTTAGATCTCGGCACTTCTAAAAACGGCCTAGCCTACGTATGGAACGGGGAGCCGGTGCTACATGCAGTGTTGGACTGGCCGGCGGTGGAGGAGATTTTGAGAAAGACAGACGGCGTGGAGGTGTTCGTCGGGTCCTCACCCTATGTAGATGTGAAGAGAGTTGCTGCGGCGAGGCGGTGTAGTGAGTTGCGCCTAGTTGACGAGCTCACGGCGAGTTGGTCAAGGAGGTGGTTGAGAAATAAGTATCCCCAACTAACAGAGGACGAGATAGACGCCCTTTCTTTCACGTACTACGAAGGCATCGTGGCATCTATATGCTAACAACAATATGTCCACAACTTTAATAATAAGCGCAGTGTGGGAGACGTGTATGTGATAAAATGCGACTCATGCGGATTTGTGCTATACAAAGGGGCAGACCCCAAAACAGTTGAAGCAGTTCTGAGATTGTGGGGCGGGGTATGTCCTAAATGTATGTCGCCATTAGAAAGACGGCCAATAAAAATTGCAGTGGGTCTTCTAAAAGAAAGAAAAGCAGGATAGCTCTTCTCTCACTTATGAAATATTATCATCCGGTGGATTTGTACGTCGTTACCTTATCTCGTGACTTCTGACGAGCTGTGTAGCGCTGTATTACCTTAAGTACTTCCCGTAAGCGCGTATAGACTTTAATGTCCGTTTTATAGATGCCGCCGGATATTACGGGGTATTCACAACATTGGGGGAGTGAGTTAAAAATATATTGGGGGGCTCCTCGCCCCCTATGGATAGGAGGGAGAAGCTTCTGGTTACGGTTCCGGCCCTTATTGCCGCCTTCGCTATTGCGCTATACATGAGGATGTATAGAGTTTTTGCATGGGGATGGTGGCTTGACGAGTTTGACCCCTATATCCGCTACTATTTGGCCAAGTACACACTTGAGCACGGGCCTGGCTGGTGGTGGAGCGGCGCCCACTTTACGCAGTTCTGGTACCCCTTCGGCGTAGATTGGGGAAAAGTCCTTCTGCCCGGTACCTCGTTCTATGGGCTTTTCACGTACTTTCTCCTGAGTCCTTTCGGAGTTGACCTATGGCACGCGGTTATCGCCGCGCCGGCTATCATGAACGCCTTGGCTGTATTCTCCATGTTTTACCTTGGCTACAGGATAGGGGAGGAGCTGGGTATTCCAAATGGCGGGCTGAGAGTAGGCCTCGCCGCGTCGCTCCTTGTCGCCATAATGCCGGCTTACATAGAGCGAGGCTCTGCTACGTGGTTTGATGACGAGCCGATTAGCCTGTTCCTAATACCCCTCGGCCTCGCGCTGTTGATAGACGGTTTGAGGCGGCCGTGGTTGGGGGCGGCGGCGGGGGCCGCCTTGGGCTACATCGCATGGACTTGGGGAGCTCACTTCTATATCTGGAACTTAGTGGGCCTATACGCCGTTGTCCTCCCAACTTACTACTTCCTAAAACTTGCCTTTGCGAGAAGCGAGAGGCCCTCAAAGGTTGGAAAGCGGCAGCCGGCTCCCCAGCCGCTGAGCCTCCCCTTCAACACAAGAAACTTCTTCGTATCCTATGCTCTGTTCTACGTGGTCTACGCCGCGTTCGTGGCTACTATCCCCCGCTACGGGGTCAGCAGTTTGCTGAGCGCATTTAATATCTTGCCCACCTTCGGCCTATTCGTCGCTCTTGCCACCTGGCTCTTGGACTCAAGGCTAGGCGTAACCCGAACAACGCAGATGCTGAGAAGGTACGTATGGTTGCTCGTGGGCGCTGCGGCTCTGGGCATAGTCTTGTTGTTAGTGGCCATAGCCACTGGGCAAATAGGCGGCAAGTTCTTGGCCACTCTTCTCCCAGTTGGGCGCTCAGCGATTGTAGCAAGCGTCGCCGAGCACAGCACTACCCAATTTATCCAGGTCCTCATTAGATACGGCCCCATCCTGCCCTTCATAGTAGTCTCTATTCCCCACCTCTTTGCCACTGGCGGCCTAATGGCGTTGACGTATTTAGTAACCGGGGGATACGCCTCGGCCACTATGGTGCGTCTTTTGGTGTTGCTGGCGCCGGTGGCAGCAGTGACGGCAGCTGTGGGAATAGTTAAGTTAGTAAATAATAGAAGGCTTGGCTATCTTGCCCTACTTGCATCGGCTATCTCGCTTATCATACTTACAAACTCATCGTTTGGGATCGCCTCGCAACCAACCCAGATCGTCACTTCAGCTGTAGGCGCAGTAAGCGACGACTTTCTCGACGCGTTAATGTGGCTTAAGACTAGGCTACCTGCCTACGAGCCTGTGGCGTCTTGGTGGGACTACGGCTACTGGATATCCATAATTGGGAATAAGACAAGCCTGGCGGACAACTCTACTATCAACGCCACCCAGATCGGGATGATCGGTCTCGGCATGATGGCGCCGCCGCAGATCGGCACTAAAATATTCGCCGACAACTTCCATACCAAGTACATACTGGCCATAATGCCCTACGCCGTGTATCCCATAAACCTGCAACAGTATGGGACCGTCCCTGTGCTCGTACACGAATATCCCCCCGGCGGCGACTTTCTCAAATCGTACTGGATGACGAGGATAGCTCTTGAAAACGTGGCGGCGGCTAGGGCTATTTTAGGCGCGCCGGCTGGAGTCTCCGCAGACGACTTTATATATACAAGGGTCATGTCTTACCCCGGCCCCCCGCCGGCTAACTACGCCTACTTCACCATAGGCCAGAGCTATTATCCTGTACCCATTAGCCTAAACAGGACTCTATACACAATGCTGTTCTCCAAGGTGAGGTTGTTCCCAATCTACGGCAACGATTCACAGTACCTTTCCTGGATTTTTGAGGGGGTAGACACTGGTGTTGGTTTCACCTCGTTTAGAAGCCTAAAATTAGTTGGAGGCAACGTCTATCTCCCTGTAGATCTGACCCAGAAACTCCAGGGCATCGCGACCTACGTCATGCAAGGCTGGACACAGGGCGGTGTCGACGTGGTTGTAGATCCGCTGACCGGCAAGACGGAGCGCATACCCTATATCACAGTGGTGCCCCAGAATCTGAGGCCTGTCTACGTCTCGAAGCCCTACGGCTGGGTTGTTATATACCAGGTATCGTCGTAAGTTCCTGGAGTATCTTTTCCCTAACCTCTTCTTTAACCTGTATTTTTCCCTGCAAAAGCTTTTGCACAATTCTATATTTCTGGTATTTGTCTTCTGGGGAGAATTTTGGAGGGTGAGGCACCTTGACCGGGCCCCCGCATTGGGGGCACTTCTCCTTTGAAAGAGTATACCTTCCGCAAGCAGTACACCGCCTTAGCAGGCTCCTCATTGTTCAAGTCGCTGTATCGTCGCGATGATTTTATATTTCTTCTGCAATGTCTGTAGCATATTTCCAACTTCTGTAAAGGCCGACTCCACCTGCTTCGGCGCCTGGCCAACCATGTCTATTCTATACCGAGGGGGGCCTATAACGTATATTTTGGTAGATACTTGTGGATATTTCTCTTGCAATGTCTTCGCCAGCTCTTCCAGGGCGGCTTTTATTTTCTCTACGCCATCCCCGTCGACGCTTACGGCTTTTATAATCCCGGAAATTTTGGTAGGCGGTAGTGTAATTTGTTGAGTTGCCAGCTCGATTATTGCCTCCTTTAGCTTGGGGTCTAGCTCGAGGTCGTCTAGCACGTGGGGCCCAATCTTTACCACGTCTTCAAACACCTTGAAGGGGTCTCCGAACTGCTCCTCCAGATACCACAACACCTTCAATGCCTCCTCTGGAGGCTTGTTAAGCCTCTTTACCGCTATTTCTAAAAGTTTCAGTGTCCTCACCCTGTGGCGGTACAGGAGAAGCTTCTTCTCCTTCTCGTCTACTCTCACACGCTTAAGAGACACCTCAACAACTCTCATCCGGGGATTTACGCTAATAACCTTAAAGACCGTCTTGTTGCCCTCCTTTACGTAATCTCTTATAGAGTGGAACCAAGACTGGATTATCTCCTGCGTTGGAGCAAAAGCCTCGAGGTCGTACTCATCGAGGTACACGTAGGCGCCGTGCTCAGCTAGTTTCTTCACAGTGCCAATAACCAGCTCTCCCACATCAGGAAAGTCCTTCTTTACCAACTTCACGGAATCAACGCATAGTGCAGTGATTTAAATTTTCTAGTCTCGGAGAGCCCGGACTGGAGACTGGGCGGCTTCCAAACAATACAGCGTCGCGAAAAATCAGTAAGGCTTTCTAGCCATGTCCACGACTGCCAATGTTTGTGCGCCTTATAGGGCTTACGATAAGGACACGTAGCTAAGATACCTCTATGTCACTATACGGGGCCGATCCTATGGGGGACATGACAGCTAGTGCACAGAGTGGGGAACATCGCATCATGTGTGCCGAGATTTTTAAGGGAGAGGTAGAAGAATTCTATTGCTGAGTCTAAAGGTTTACTCTAGTATTTTCACGATGTGGCCGGCGAATTTCGCCTTGCCGCCGGTTGGCTGGGCGAGGACTCTGCCGCATACCAAACACCTCACCACCATGGCCGCGTGGCTGAAGGTGACTTGTTCGTTACCACAGTCTGGACACCTGATTTTTACAAACTTAGACCGTGGCTGTGGTATTAGAACTTTGCCGAATTTAACTGGCATATTATACCAGTTCTACCTTCTTCATTCTTTTTAGCGTTTTTACCTGCTTGTAGCCACATTTGCTACATGTAAATACAAGTGTAACTTTCTTGTTCACCTTGGCGAACCTCTTCTGTTTGGGCTTCGGCGTGGAGCCGTAGCCCTTTAGCTTTCTCTCATATCTTCGTTGCCCCTCGGCTAAGGTCCTTCTCTGACCTGCATGGTAGTTAGAGACGCTGTGCTTAGTGTGGGCGTTGCAACGGGGGCAGTACATATTAACCGACTTGGGAAACTTCATGGCTGTGGCAATAGGTGGTGATTTAAATTTTATCCGCTAAGAACCTCCTCGCCACGCTCCTCTCTTCAAGGTCTTTAGCATCTCTCAAGGGGAGCTTTGCTAAGTCTCCTTTGTCAAACGGGCCCACCTGGATAAAATCCTCAGTCACAATAGCCGGATGTCTAGTGAGAAATTGAACAACCACGTAGTCTTGGGCCCTCTTTGCCTGGGGGCCTGCCTGTTTTATCTTCGCAAGCGGCCTAATGAGGCGATCTTCCTCTGCGGTTACGTTGGTAGGCACTCTGCCTCTGCTCAACTCCCATACTATTTTCCTAAGCCTTAGCTCCATAATAGTTAGCACCGTTGACATTACCTGTGACTTAATCTCCTCGTGGAGGCCTTGAGGTAGCGACACTGATTGCAACTCTTTGGCAAAACGTTCGGCAACTTCTGCATAGGAACTGAACGGAGGATCTGAGAGAACCCTTGAGTTAAGCTCGGCGAGTAGCCAGAGCCTCAGTTTTTCAATCATATATTTTCCCAAACTCTTGGAGTTCTAAATATATTGCCACGTGGGCTGGCAAAATTTTCAGATCCCCCGCACGGGCCTCTATTTTTTCGAAGAGCACCTCACCAATAAGCGGCTTTTCAAATCTGAATTTTAAATTGCCTTTCCTAAACGCAATGGCGCGTTCGACGATGTTCTCAACGCCTCTTTCTAGGTCTTTCAGTTCCAGAGGCATGGCCACGAGTCCTGTCTTCCCGTTGAGAGAGCCGGGCAATCTTATGAGGCGGTGGATGTCCTGAGTCACTACTTCGTCTATTTCGACTCTCAGCGTGTCGGGGTTCTCCACCGCTTGTCTCACTCTCAAGAGGCTACCCACCGGCTCTTCCTCGTAGAGCTTCACTCTCCTTCTACCTAGCTTCACCTCAAACCTACTGGGATCGAAGCCGACGCCCTTTATGAAATTAACGACTTCTCTTCTCTCCTTGGTCCCCAGCTTTAGAACCTCCTCGCTTGTGATGTGAATGTGGAAGCCCCTGTTCCCAGAAAATACTATTCGGGTTGGTCTGAGGTCGAGCTCGCGCACAAGGATGTCTATCAGCTTGTTGGTCTCTTCCTTGGCGTCTTCGAGGCAACGTAAGGACACCACCGCACTGCCTTTACAAGCCTCGGTGTTGAGGTGGTCGCCGTCGATGTCAAATACGAGATCGGCGCCGAGCCATCCCTTCCGGTCCATATCCTCCTCGCCGGGCCTTTCGTAGTACGCCACTGAGTGGTAGATATGCTTCGGGGTTTTCTCCACGATGTACCTCCTAAGCTCATCCACAGAATTGAAAGATTTGTGCCTAACCATCCCTCCGCCGAAGGGTTGAAAGGCGAATTCTCTCCTTTCCACAGATACTACGTCGAACTTTGCGTAGTTTCTGTAAAAGTTGCGGAAAAATACCTCTGTTATCACTCTACTCTTGGTGCTATGTAGTAAGAAATCCGCCCCCCGGCAGGGATGTCGAAGGTTAGGAGAAGCGGCTTTGCTGTGGCCAGCTCTATGGTCACCATATCGCTGATCTTTGAAGTCTTGCTCGTGATATCCAGAAGATATTCTAGGGAAAACCTCGCAGAGGCCGGCTCCTTCACGTCAAATTCGTAAACAAGCTCGCTGTTTTTGTCAAGCCTTACCTCCACTTCGCCCTTGTCGCTTGATGCGCTTATTACAAGGGCCTCTTCACTTGCGTCGAATTTCGCCTCGTCTGCAACCGCATCAGCATCTTTTACAGCCGATGCTAACACATCACTTGCCGTCTTTACCATAGCTGTGTAGACCACCTTGGGAGTTGGGAGGTCCTCGCTGAGGATCTCGATGGATGGGACCGTTATAGATCTAGTGGCCTTGCCAATTAGCTTAATCCTAGCCCGCCCCTCTTCAAACTCGATAGAAATCTTATCGCCCTTCTTAACCCGCCTTAGTAGCTTCTTCAAATCCTTAAAATTAAAACCGAACCGCAACTCGTCTACTTCAGGAAATTCCTCAAACGCCTCTTTTGGAATTGAAAGGTCTACCATCGCAGTCCGCGACACGTCCAACGCTCTGAGGTGGAGGCCATCTTGTCTCAAGACAAAGCTAGCCTCCTCCACAATGACCGACACGGAGTCTATTATGTAAGCAAACTCCTTCGCGTCGATGTAGGTCAGCACCTGTTTAGACATGTATGAATCCGAGGACGCAGTATTAAAAACTAAACTGTGATACCCAGTATTACGGCACACTTGTGCGGAAAAAGAATTTATATACCACGCCCCGTGGCAAAGCGCAATGAGGTTCTGTCCAAATGACAGGAGCATTCTAGTACCAAAGAAGAAAGGAGACAAAACAGTATTGGTATGTCCCAAGTGCGGGTATGAGGAAGAGGCGTCGCAAGACGTCAAGTCGCGCTACCAGAGCAAGATGACCGTTGAAAACAAAAACCCGGTAGTGGTGGTGGCCGGCAACGAGGTAAACTTGCCTAAGGTCAAGACGCGGGGATGCCCCAAGTGCGGCCACGACGAGGCGTATTTCTGGGTCCAGCAGACCAGGGCTGCGGACGAACCCCCCACCCGCTTTTATCGTTGCACCAAATGTGGCCACACTTGGCGCGAGTACGAGTAGGAGGCAGTTCTTGAAATAGGAGAAAATTTATTTATCAAGCTATACGGTGCCTCTATGCCTTCGGTCAAGGACGTGCCCGCGGATTTGCTAATAGGCGAGCTGGCGAGGTACATAAAGGAAAATGTGCCTCAGGTAAAGCCACCTGTGTGGGCCCCCTTTGTGAAAACTGGAGCAAATAAAGAGAGGCCGCCTGATACTCCAGACTGGTGGTACATAAGGGCGGCGTCTATTATCAGAAAGCTGTACCTATACGGGCCCGTCGGGGTTGGAAGTCTGCGCACGGCTTATGGCTACAGAGCTAAGATTGGCGATAAGACGAGGCCTGAGAGGACTCGGAAGGCCGGCGGGGCCGTAATAAGGAAAATTCTCCAGCAACTAGAGCAGGCCGGCTTCGTAGCCAAGACGAAGAAAGGGAGGGTTTTAACCCCGGAGGGGAGGTCACTTGTAGATCGAATAGTGGCTAAAATCGCAAAGGAGCTCGTGAAGACAAGGCCGGAGTTAGCCAAATATCTAGCCCCGCCCAAAGAGTAATGGCTGAGGGTGAGATCGAGGACAGAGAACTAGAGGAACTTCGCCGGAAGAAGCTCGAGGAGTTACAAAAAAAGGCGGAACTAGAGCGGCAAGCTCAGATTGCTGCTGCCCAGAGGAGAATGGCCTTGAAGAGAATACTAACGCCCGAGGCTCTGGCTAGGCTTGACAATATTAGAATAGTGAGGCCGGAGCTGGCAGAGGCGTTGGAGCAACAGATAATAGCCTTAGCCTCGTCGGGGAGGGTAAAGGTGCCTATAGACGACAACACTTTGAAAAAGATACTCGAGGCGGTGTACAGCCAGACAAGAAAAGAATACAAATTCCGGCTATAAGTTTTTAAGACAATGTTTGTCGCAGGGTTATGGCTAGGAACAAGCCTCTTGGTAAGAAGCTGAGGCTCGGAGCTGCCTTGAAGTCTAATAGAAACCCGCCTGTATGGGTGGTGGCTAAGACAAAGAGGCGAGTCACTAGATCTCCTACGCGTAGGCACTGGCGCCGAGTCAAGTTAAAGGCCTAGCGTTGCTTAATTGCGCGCACTATTTCGCCGAGTTTTTCCGGCGACTCCTCGGCAAGAGTCCCCGTTACGATCACGTTAGGCCCCTCGCGGGCTATGCTCCTCGCCACCTCGCTACTCCTTATCCCCCCGCCTACTATGAGCACCCGTGGAAAGGCTTTCCTCACAGCTCTTACCATGTCGGGCGGCACAGGTTGCGGCGCCCCGCTCCCCGCCTCTAGGTAGAGGGCTTTAAACCCTATGTATCCTGCAGCAAGGGCGTACGCCGTTGCGATGTCCGGCCTAGTGTAGGGAATTGGCTTGCTCATAGAAACAAAGCCGGCGGCGCCGCCGTCGCCTACTATCACATACGCCGTAGATATTACTTCTAGCCGAGGATAGTGCTTAGCTATGAGAACCGCGCCGTGAACCTGTGCACCTATTATGAAATAGGGGTCAAGGGAATTCAATACGCTGAGGAATAACACCCCATCCGCCGCGTCGGTTAATTGCGACAGAGAGCCCGGGAAAAGAACCACAGGTACATTTGCAACACTTTTGATATCTTTTACTACTTTCTCCATTTGGCTCGCCGTAATTCCGAGGGAGCCGCCTACTAGGATGCCGTCTGTTCCCGCCTCCAATGCGTACCTTGCAATTCTGAGATAATCGACAGATTTGTCGGGGTCTATTAACGTAAAGTGCTTAATGCCTTGTGAGAGATACTCATAGAGATTCATCGTCCATCCCAGACTCAGATTCCTCTGGCTGAGACTCAGGCGTCTGCGCCGGTGGAGAGATCTTCCCCTCCAGGTACAGATCCACAAACGCATTGTAATAATCCACATGCATCCAGCCTTGTCTTTCCTCGAACTCGTAGCTAAGCCCGCAGTTCCCACAAACAACCAGATATCCATTCTTTGTCTTTTTTACAGACACCAACTGTGCCCCGCAGTGTGGGCACGTGAAAATTTTCGGCAAAGTTCTCTTAGGTCTTAGCAAAACTTTCCTTCTCTTCCTGCGCTTGCCCATGGAAGCGCCATATAGGCATTATATAAAAGTGCGTTGGGCGTAGTAGATCAGCCCAAGCGCCCCGGTCACCTCTCACCGTAACCCTGACCGCATCACCTGTGAAGTTTTTGGCATAATATAAAAACTTATTAAACCGGCTGAGGCTTAGCCACATGAGGTATCTCAGCGGCCTTAATCCTGTGGCGAAGGTTGCAGAGGTGTTGCCTCTGGTGAAAAGAGTAGACCAAGTAGAAAAGGTGGCCACGTGGGACGCCGTCGGCAGAGTTGTTGCAAAGGACGTAACAGCTCCTCACGACTATCCCCCGCTTCCCAGGGCTTCCTACGACGGATACGCTGTTAACTCAGAGGCGACGCCTGGCAGATTCAGGGTAGTGGGCACAGTCCTGGTAGGTCAGTATCGGAGAGATATCGAAGTTAAGCCTGGGGAGGCTGTGTATGTAACAGTCGGCGCATTTCTCCCAGAGGGGGCCGACGCCGTGGTGCCCGAGGAGGCTGTGGAACGTGAAGGAGACTTCGTGGTAGTAAAGTCAAGATTTGAGAAGTACGCCAATGTAGACCCACCGGGGTCCTACGTGCGGAAGGGAACAGTCATGGCGAGTCAAGGTACCGTGCTGACCCCCTTTGACGTGGTCGGCCTTCTAGATGTTGGGATAACCGCAGTTTACGCGTACAGGAGGTTGAGAGTGGGCATAATCGCCACGGGGGACGAGCTTATAGTTCCGCCAATTGACCCAGAAGTGGCAACTGAGCTGGTTTTGAAAGGGAAGGTAATTGAGTCGACAGCATCTCTAGTGGCGTGGTACATTGATACATACATGCCATATGTGAAGGTAGAGGAAAGGGTGGTGACAGGCGATAAGCACGAAGAGGTGCGCTTCTATGTAGACAAATTCCTAGAAAATTACGATGCTGTGATAATCACCGGCGGCGCAGGGCCAAGTGAAATTGACCACTTCTACAAGCTGGGGTTCAGCGGTCTGAGAGGGTTTAGAATGAAGCCGGGTAGGCCGACCAGCGTTGCCGTGATCAACGGGAAGCCTGTCTTCGGCCTCTCTGGCTATCCCATTAGCGCTCTACACGGCGTCATAAGAATAGTAGAGCCCGTGTTGCGCCACATGGCTAACGTGACGAGACCGCCTGGTAGCGGATGGGTATACGCCACGATGGCTCAAGACGTCCAGGGAGAGATGGCCCAGATAGTCAGAGTGAAGCTGGAGATAAGTGAGGGGGAGTTATTAGCCAGGCCGATTAAGGCGAAACACCACTCATTCACAGAGCCTGAGACGTGTGGTGTGGCGCTAATACCGCCTGGAGGAACGAAAAAGGGCGACGTGGTGCCGGTGTTGGTATTTCGCGACGTCAGGAAGCTCTAAGACCATTTGGCGGATTTTTATCTCCGCATAAGGAGATCGGAGTGGGAGCGGCAAATGAGGTGGGACAGGTCACTAAGGGGCGGGCAAATGTCCTTACGCAGGGTGTTTGAGAAGCTCCTCTAAATACCAGCCTTCTAGGATGTACATTTGTTGAGTTTTATAAGCCCTCTTTTTCCCATCAAATCGACAGCGTAGAGTATGTAGCCAAACCTCTTTTCTATATACTCTCGACCGTACCACTCTATATGGGCGTGGATCAACTCGTCAAGGCACCACGTAGTTTTACCGGTTTCTTTAACAATTTTCATCACAAATCCAACGGCATCCTCTACGGCGTTCCACGGATAGGCGAACCATATCCATTCCTTCACCTCGATTGCGTAGTAGTTGGGAATGTACTTAGCTACGGGGGTTATGACTTGTAGAGTTGCAGTTCTTACCTCCGCTGGTTTACAACACTCCTCAACACTCTTTTTTGCCAGCTCTACGCTGTCTCCAGTATCTACAATGTCGTCGACTACCAATACCTTTTTGCCGCTTAGGTCTACACTTACAGGGTATTTCACATAGGCCTTCTCAGCCATCTGCGCCGCCGTGGGCCAGTGCACCACTTGTATACTGACGAGATCGCTGACGCCGAGCCAGTCGCACAAAAGCCTCGCTGGGATGTAGCCGCCGCGGGCTATGGCAACTATCACATCAGGTTGCCAACCGCTTTCCCTAATCCTCTCAGCAAGCGCCCTTGACCACTCTACTATTTCTTCAAACGTAACTACCTTAACAGGAATCTTCGGCACAATGTGTTCCTGATATACAGCGTTTATATATGTTATTTACAAGGTTCTACCGCCACGTAGGGGAGATCCCAGCTAGGGCATTTAATCGGCCCCTTAAATTCGAAATCCCAAGTTCTGAAAATTCCGCAGTCTACGTCTACGCATTTATTGAAGAACAAGCCGCCGACGTCGCACATAACGCCATCGCAGGAGGCGTAGCTAGCTCTCTTTCTCCCCCCCTCTGTCATCATGTTGAAATTTCCAGCCGCCATGTACAATCCTGCTGAGTTGAACGCCACGAGCCACCTACCTAGAATGCGGGCTACCAGATAAGGCAGAGCTCTTAGTATGCCGAGATCAACAGCAACGCCGCCGGGCACTACGACGGGGTCTAGGGCTGAATATATGCCAAAAAGTAGAAACCACATGTCAGGTGTATGCGGCAAGTGCCATCTTAAGGCGCTGTATACCCCGTAGCGTAGCGCCACGGCGAGCCCCCACCACGAAAACTCTATGAGCCCCAGCGCCTCTCCGAACTTTAAAAGCCCCAGCAGAGCAGCCGTGGCGTTGTCCACATGCGGCGGCGTGTATAGTCTTGTCTCTCTAAGCCCCCGTGCTACTAGCAGACTAGCCACATCGGCACATCGACGGGGAATCGTTGGTGTTTTCCTGTAGTAAAGATCCCACAAGTATGGAGCCCCCCAGACCACTGCGTATAGGTACTCAGCGAGGCAATCCCCTCTGTTTAATCTGTCGGTTGCGTACAGCTCTGCGTATCTCAACAATACATTCAGCCCATCTGCGTAGATAACTCTGTAGAAAAACCTTGGCACCTCTGCCGGGCCGTGGCATAGGTAGGATCCGCCAACTCTGACAGGGCACTTCAACGCCTGCCTAAAAACTACCAACTTGTCGCCGAGATAAAGCCCATCGTTTCTCACCTCCACTTTCCCAACGACAGCACTACTGCCTAGACGTAGTTTCCCCCCGCCTATTTCAAGCACTCTGCTGGGAGAGATTCTTATATGGAGGTCCACAAAGTATCTGGGTCTTTTAAAAAGTAAGAGAGGAGTCAGCGTTCAAATCCTCGATCATCCATCTCCATCCTCCTGTCGTCACCAACACTTACTAGGTGTAGATTTAAAATCTTAAACCTCCTTCTCGGAAGATCTCAGCCACGAAAGCTTGGGCAGGTCTATTTCTTTGCCGGTTTTTATAAGCGATACCACATTCCAGGTGATTACCCCTATTACGATGTGTTTACAGATCTTCCCACCCAAGGTGTTTCCCTCGCACGTGCACTTGGCACCGTAGTACCCAACGGCTGTGTAGTACCACACGTCGTGTCTTCTTTTGGAACGCACAGCGATTCTAACACCAGTTATCTCCCCGCCGCGCTCCACAAGTTCCACAATTTTTACAGTATCCGGCTTCACGTATAGGTATAGTTCTAGTACCTTCTCGTAACGTGACCCCAGCATCCTGGATAGGGCGTAAAGAAATTCCTTTACCCTTCCCTCAATCGGCGGTTGTTGCATTTACGAACTGTTCGTCTCCAGCAACTAGAGAAACCCTAGAGTGGGGAGAGGTGTCGCCAAACACTCTGAATTTGAAGCCGTCTACGTATCTGCCTACCACAAGCGCCCCCGCAACGTCGAGTATGCGAAGTTTGCCTCTGAGATCTATAAAACCTCTGGCAAGGCCTTCTGCGGTATACACAAGCTCGGCGGCGGAGCTACCGAGGCTCCTCCCTTTAAGTCCTAACTTCTTTATCACGGCACACGTCTTGTCAGGGAAGTTGTTGCTCAGTGCGGCGAATACTATGGTGCTCTTCACCTCTCTGCTCACTGGGCGGCCGTTTTTTCTGGCACCTACGCTGGGACCTGCTGTGTATACAACGCCGGCAGGAGGAATAGATACGGCGGCATATTCTAAGTCGGCCAATGTGCCTTCTCTGTGTTTCCCAGCTGCTAACGAGACGGAGAAAAATGGTATCCCAACTGCGTAGTTGAGAGACCCATCTAGTGGATCTAGCACAAAGATATAGCGCTCGTCTCCCCACCTGTAAACCCCCGCCTCCTCGGCGTATAGAACCCCGCCTTCGGCGAAGTTGCTCTTCAGCATCTTGTACACCAGCTCCTCAGTTGCTAGGTCAATCTCCCTTGTCACATCGTCGTCTTTACGGTATACGATTTCGGTCCCCTTTCCCGATCTGAAATGTTCTAATAAAAAGTGCGATGCGCGCACTACCACCGCCTCCAGCACGCCGAGCACGGCATCTGTAATACATTACTTAAATAATGTATTGGCTATAAAGCCCCCCATCAACCCTACCAACATGGAGAAGGTGAAAAAACGTCTTGTGATCGCGGCGGTCGGCGTTTTTTAAGCTTCTATTTTTATGTCAAGAAAAGAGTCCACTATCCTAGCGCCGGGTGCCTCTATTTCAAAATCTAGTATATAATCTACGTATTTTGCCACACTCGCCACCGCGTTTATGTAATCTACTACGTCGTTCCCAGCTATCCTTTCAACATCCCGCAGACCCGAGACCGCGAAAACTCTAGGCTTAAGGCGGCCTGAGTAAATTTCGTAAACCGTCTCTACAAGATCCTTAAAGGTAGTTGCTATTTTGACTTTGTTCTCGTCGAGATCTGCGGGTAGCGTTGTGGGAGGAAATAGCGAAAGGTAAAACAACTCGCGCGACTGGGCCACTTCTTGAAGTTTTCTTGCCAACGATCTTTTATCTTTTCCAAATACTCCCACTATTTGTGACTTGTAGAGCTCGTTGATGCCAAGAATTGCGGCATCTTCTTCGAGGGGGATTTTGGCTACCTGCGGCCTCTGGGGGGTGTAAATGTAGACAAGCCCAACCCCCTCTACGAAGTCGAACAAGTAGCGCTCGCTTGGCGGAGCAAATCGGGACTTAACAAGCTTAATATACCGGACTGTGTGCCCCAAGGCGTTCTCTTTGTAGCTTACTTTAACCAAGTTATCTGCTATGTAGAATATCTTTTTCGGTGTTCCCTCCACCACAGCCACCACTGGCATGTCCTTAGCAAGTTGGTAAAGGAAGCCGTGGACAAGCTCTTCTAGCTTCTCCTCTTGCGCCGCGATGCCTGTCACAGCGTCTACCACAAGCGCCTCGTACTCGTGTATGTGATCTGCGATAAACTTTGCGACGTTTCCCCTAAAGGCGCGGGGGAAGTCAAAAACGTAGAACTTCTCGGCCTTCGCTCCAACGCGCATAAATACTTCTTTCAAAATCCCGGGAGACTCGTTGGTACTAATCCAAAAAATTCTATTAGCGACCCTATCCGCCATCTTCGCTGCTACGCTAGTCTTTCCACTACCAGGTGGGCCGTACACCACAGTAAAACCCTTAGTCGCTACCTCCTGTAAAACAAACACAATATTATGCATAACGCAGTTTAAAAATACTCACCTGGATACCCGTGTCATTTTGCTACATGGAGCCGTGAATTGAGAGTATCAAGCATTCGGGAAACAAGCTTTTGGCTACCTACACAACTACATGGCGTGTGTTGCGGCCAGGTCTTATACCTGTATGTAATATTTGCGAGGAGCGACCCGATCATGCATGGACGGGAGGAGGTAATGTGCCGGGCCTACCGATCTGTCTTAGGTTGTGCGTGACTATAAGATAACTTTTAGTAGATCCTTGGGCTCGTCTTTGAGCGCAGATATGTAGAAAACCTCCTGGGCGCCCAGGGCTTGCGCTATTTCATCAGCCTCTATCTGAATTCCATATTCTTTTGCTAAGTCCATTTTATTTCCAACAATTGCAAGTCTCTTAAACGGCTTTATCCCCCTGTCTAGCAGTCCGCTGTATATCTCCACCAGCGAGCGCAGTGTGTAGTAGTCCAGAACATCGTACATAAAGACTGCCTTGTCTACGTAGAAGGTCCACATCCTTGCGAAGTTCTGAACAATCTCCAAAACGTACTGCCCCGGGACGTCTATGAGGTTAATTTCCCGGTTGGCTAGGTACAGCTTGTAGATGCCGGGCCTTAGAGTAACGGTAGGCCTTATTGAAAGTCCCATAAGCCGATACGCAAGTGTCGTCTTGCCGACGCCGCCGACGCCAAGAAGGACAACAATGTGGCGTTGCATTGACACACCTCTGTTGCTCAATAAATAAGTCTCTGTCCTCGTTGCGCCTCCATAGATATTACACAGTTATCTTTAAAAATACATGATAAAAAGCCTCCATGAACCCAGTAGCAAGACTGGTAGGGTGGATAATAGCATACGTAGTGGTGATGGCCGCCATCCAATTCCTATTTAGCTATGTAGCTAATATTTATAAACAGATAATGGACTACAAGATCTACGTAGACATATTGCTCTCCCTGTTCTTTGGCTGGCAGATCGTTAAGGCGTTTGCGGACATAATAGCGTTGCCGGTGGCTAAGAAGCAAGGTGAAACTGCGGGCAAGGCCGTGTCTAACCTAGTCAAGCTGATAGGCATTGGCGCGCTGGTGGCATCAATAGCCGGCGCAGTATCCGGAGGCCCCGCCGCGGCGGCGCTTGGCGGCTTCATAGGCCTAGTAATCGGCTTCGCCACACAGCAAGTACTAGGCCAGGCAGTAGCTGGGACTTTCCTCTTGCTAGCTAGGCCCTTCAAAATAGGTGACAAAATAGTGGGCGCAGGTCAAGAAGGCGTAATAGAGGACATCAATGCCATGTTTACAGTTCTCAGAGACGCTGAGGGAAACAAAATACTAGTACCTAATAACAAGCTTGTAGGGGACATATTAAAAATCAAGAAATAGACAATAAACTATTTTTCCAGCCAGATTTCTACTTCCCAGTTTTCTCTTGGTACTACCACGGCAAGTGCAGGCTTTAAACCAAGCTTTTCAAGTATCTGTTGTCTTCTTTGTAACAGAAGACGCTTCTTCCTCAGTTTTGAGTCTTCAGGCTTTGCTGTGGTCTTAACCTCTACGTGGTAGATCGTACCTCCCTCCAAGAGGATAAAGTCCACCTGTCTTAACGTCTCTATAACCTCTGACACGAAGCCCTCGCCGCCCTCAAGCCGTGGGTATAGGAGTGAAGCGGCCTCTATATCCGCATTTGTAAAGCTATCAACTCCCTTCAGGTATATTGGGGCGGCTCCCTCGAGCACGAACTTCTTCAACTCTCCCAGCCCCACATACAAGAGGTATTCGTAGCTTCCGTCGGTATCTCTCCCGATGTACTTCACAAAGCCCTTGGGCGGATCTACATAAACTACGGGTTCTCCATTATCAACGGCAGGTACAAACCAAGACTTGTGTATAGGCCAAGTTGTTGAGACATGGCGCGAGTAGACCCCATCACGAGCTTCTGTGGGGAAGATGTTGCTACGGGGGCGGAGGTTTGAATATGAGTACATGCCCTCTAGCAACATCGCCACGGACTCCCCCCTCGCCGCTTTTCTGAAAAGAGACGCAAAGAGCCACTCTCCATAAAACCCAAGCTCCGGCCCTAAGGCCTCTAGTAGGTTTACCCTAATCAACGTGACCACTATGACCTTGATATTTTTACGCAACGCTCAACATGCAGCCGCTTTGCTTTTAATCTTCCTTTTGAGGTGCTGAAACGTCTCTATCATTTTCTGAAAGCTGTGCGCTAGGCGCCTCCCGTCCCGGTGAGGTACGTGAATTGGCTGGGGATCTACTCGTGAGGTACACAGAAGTGATGAGCAGATCTTGGTGCAAAGGTGGGACCCTGTCGCAGTCTATATACATTTATATATTGAATAGACTTGTCCCGTGCTTTCAAAACTTCTCGACCCAGAAAGCGTAGCAGTAGCAGGGGCGTCTCCAAAACAAGGCTCTGTGGGCTACGTAATTTTGGAGAACCTAGTAAATAGATTTGGAAAAAAGGTATTCCCAATAAATCCGAAATACGACGAGGTGGAGCTATGGGGCCGCGTGATTAAGTTCTACAAATCAATCTCCGAGGTGCCGGATCCCGTAGACGTGGTCGTGATAGCGACGCCGGCTCCCACCGTCCCCAAGGTGCTTGAGGAGGCGGGTATTAAAGGCGTTAAAGCCGCGGTGATTGTCAGTAGCGGCTTCTCTGAGGCAGGAAACACAGAATTGGAGAACTGGGTTAAAGCCGTGGCGAAGCAGTATGGTGTAAGAGTCTTAGGGCCGAACTGTATCGGCGTGTATAACGCCTACTCCGGCTTCGATACAGTTTTTCTCCCAGCAGAGAGAGCCGGCAGACCGCCGCCTGGCCCTCTTGCTTTGATTAGCCAGTCAGGTGCAATTGCAGCGGCTATAATGGATTGGGCGGCGAGGAGGAGGCTGGGGTTAGGCTTTTTAGTTAACTACGGGAACAAGGCAGATATTACTGAAACCGAGTTATTAGAGGGTTTTGCGGCAGACGACCGGGTAAAAGTAATTACGATATATATCGAGGGGTTCAAATACCCCGGCGAGGCAAGGCAGTTTTTAGAAACTGCAAAGAAGATAGCGGCTAAGAAGCCTGTGGTGGCCTATAAGGCTGGTAGGGGCGGCGCCGCGCAGAGGGCTGTTAAGAGCCACACCGCAGCAATGGCGGGGTCGTACGAAATGTACCATGGCCTATTTCAACAAGCGGGCGTAATAGAGGCTTCGTCTGTCAGAGAGATGTTTGACATGGCTAAGGCCCTCGCCATGCAGCCCACCCCACGGGGAAGGCGGACTCTCGTCCTTACAGACAGCGGCGGTATGGGTATTCAAGCTGTGGACGCGCTGGAGGCTCTGGGGCTTGAGGTGCCTGAGATCCCGGAGAGCGTCGCCAAGGAGTTGAAGAGGGAGCTACTGCCTTTTGCCGCTGTGACGAACCCTGTCGATGTCACGGGGAGTACAACAGATGAGCATTACAAAATAGTCCTAGACGCGTTGCTGCCAACTCCGCTTTTTGACATGGCGCTTGTAGTCACGTTGATGCAAGTCCCTGGCCTAACAAAAAACTTAGCCGACTACCTAATAGATGCGAAAAAATACGGCAAGCCCATAGTCGTGGTGAACTTCGGCGGTAGCGAACTCGTACAGAGATTTGAAGAGGTGCTTGAGGACAACGGAATTCCGGTGTACCCCACTCCCGACAGAGCGGCTAAGGCGCTTTGGGCCTTGTATAAATATGGGGAAATAAGAAAGAGGTTATGACTCACCCAATTGTATCCCGGGCCTTGTCGGAGAGTAGGGGCAAGCTGAGAGAGGACGAAGCCCTTACTCTACTTAGGGCTTATGGCATACCTGTACCCGACTTCGCACTTGTGAAAAACGAGGAGGAGGCGGTGAAGGTAGCGGAGGCTATTGGATTCCCAGTCGTTGCCAAGGTTGTGTCGCCACAGATTGTGCATAAGACCGACGTCGGCGGCGTCGTAGTTGGCATAAATGACGCCCAGGGAGTGAGGGAGGCGTGCAGAAGGCTGAGGGAAGTGGTGAAGAGAGTGCCCTATGCAGAACTCGAGGGAGTGTTAATACAGAAGATGGTGCCAAAAGGCGTCGAGCTCATAGTAGGGGCTGTCTATGACGAAATATTTGGCCACGTTGTGGCTTTTGGCCTCGGCGGAATCTACACCGAGCTTTACAAGGATATTTCCATGAGGGTGGTGCCGGTTGATGTCGAGGATGTATGGGAAATGGTACGTGAGGTCAAGGCCTACCGCCTCTTAACGGGGTTCAGGGGGATGCCGCCTCGCGACATACCCGCCGTCGTGGACATAGTGTACAAATTCTCACGCCTCATAGAGGATAACCCAGAGATATCAGAAGCTGATCTAAACCCTGTTATAGCCCTCGAGGAGGGGAAGGGAGCCTACGTTGTGGATGCACGCTTTATACTACGTATTAGCTATTAATAGGGGGTCAAGTCGATACTGTGAAAAGAAGTTGTTTTAAAAGAGTAGGATGTGTGCCGTCAATTGGCCTAGGCACGTGGGGCATCGGCGGGGGCTTCTGGTCGCCGGATAGTAGCAGAGACGAGGAATGGACCGCGGCTATTGAATACGCAGTTGAAAAAGGGCTGAGGCTAATAGACACCGCGGAGATGTACGGCGGAGGACATGCAGAGGAGCTAGTGGGGAGGGCCATAAAGAGGTACAAGAGAGATGAGCTTTTCATCGTGACAAAGGTATGGCCCACCAACGCCCGATACGAGGACGTGCTCAAGTCTGCCCAGGCCAGCTCGGTGCGGCTGGGCACCTACATCGATCTCTACCTCCTCCACTGGCCCTCCGATACTGTGCCTATATGCGAGACTGTGAGGGCCTTCGAGACGCTTGTCGACCGCGGCATAATTCGTCACTTTGGAGTGAGCAATTTCTCCCTGCGCCAGATACAAGAGGCGGAGGCTTGTGCCAAGAAGTACGAGCTCGCCGCCGTAGAGAACCACTATTCGCTGTACAACAGGAGGGACGAGGCTGACGTCATTCCCTACGCCCTTTCAAACGGGATTATGTACATTGCTTACACCCCCCTGGAAAAAGGCGCATTGGCAAAAGACCCACTTCTTGCTGAAATCGCCAAGAGCTACGGTGCAACACCTATACAGATCGCCCTCGCGTGGTACGTCAAGCGTGGAGTTGTCCCCATTCCAAAAGCCGGGAGGCGGGAGCATATAGATGAAATAGCTGGCGCATTGCATGTGGAGCTAAGCGATGAGGACTTCGTCAGGATCTCTGGAGTTCAGAGAAGATAAGCAAAAGGCCCTGGAGATAATAGGCCTATACTACAAGGGGCCTGTAAAATACGCAAAGGCGATTCTGGAGAGGTGGCCACGCTCAGGCGGTATCGTTGCGTATATGAACGGCGAGACAGCAGGCGCTGAGATCGTCTACAGTGTGGATCTAGCCCTGACTGTCTGTGTCCACTACTACATCGCGGTGGTGCCTGAGCACCGGAGAAAAGGCGTGGCGACTCAACTCATCAAGAAGGTAGAGGAGATCTGCAAAGCTGGCGTGTACATGGCTACCACTACTGATGATAACCACGCGACCATAATGCTCTTCATGAAGCTTGGATATAAGCTATACAGGTGGACTAGTATAAGCAAAAGGGCGAGAAACATCTTGCTCAAAGCGACATGCGGCTACGACGACGATGTACTTCTTATTAAAGGCGGTGATCCCGAGGAGGTGGTCAAAGAAAGCGGAGATGTCGAAAAGCTGTGGCGGGAGACGTGTCTTAAGCCCTATATAGGCCTATAGCGCTACGTATAATTTTTTAAGGTGGATGTAAAGGCACATGTGGAGGTCTATATAGTTTTTAATAAAGAGCCTCCTGAGGAGTGGATGAGGTTGCCCGGGGTGAGGGCGATAAAAGCCGAAGAACTTGTTTCTATCGACAAAAAGATCGTCCTCGTCGTCGGCGATAGGGAGCTCGCTAAGCAACTCGGCGTAGGCTACCTAGACGAAGAGGAAGCTAGCGAGTTATTACAATACTTGAAAAGACTGCTGGGAGGTCGGTGAAGGGCGTTGTGCAGACCTCTCGCCTACCGTGAGGCTCATCACACGCAACATCGGTGCTATGACTTATAAACCAAAGCGCCGTGGAGGACTGTGATGAAGTCTCGGGGAGTAAAGATGAGTGACTTGGCGGTTATCACGCTGATTAAACCAGCAGTTTTCTACCAAAACTCTCTGTGTTTAGGAAGATAAGTTGGTGGGCCCGGAGGGATTTGAACCCCCGCCCTACGGGTCTGGAGCCCGCCGCTCTGCCTGGCTGAGCTACGGGCCCGTGCAAGATTGTGGTTGTTGTGTATTTATGTTTTTTGCTATCTGTCCTTGCCGATAGGACACTCTTTCATATTGGTATCACTAATGAGAGTAGGATAAGATATTTGCGAGAAAAATCCTATTTAAATTCGGCGAATTTTTGCTTGTTCCAGCCTGTTAGCGAGAGTCCTGTGACTTTAACCCAGGTTTTCGGATCTACTTTGAATGAGCTTTCTACCTTCTCGCGGTGGCCTACTACATTATATGTACAGAATGGGAATACTCTGCCGTCGGGCGTGGCGTAGTGTATGTCACAGCGCTGTACTCTCTCTACGTCGTAGTTCATGGTATCCATGAAGTGCATTATTCCGATGCCTACAACGTTGAAGAAGAAGCGGCCTAGGGAGTCGTAGTCCTTCCTCACCAAGAAGTCGTATATCAAGTCTTTCACCTTCTTGTGCTTAACTGCTTTTAACAACTTCAGGGCTTTTACCTTGGCTGTCTGTTTGTGGATGCCGCCCTTCACTGCGGTGTAGTATATGTCCCAGGCGCCTTTTTCGAAAGCGTCTACGTCCACCAGCTTGGTGATGGGGTATATCCGCTTCTCGTCTTCGTCGTAGTAGATAAAGGTGGCGGCGCCGCACATGGGGTTCATTGAGAAGAGCGGTTTGGGCGAATCGGTCAGCGCCTCTACCATTTTGGCTAGTGCCACTGGCCAATTGGTGGGGCGCCAGTCCCACCTGCTAATGACGCCGCCTGTCTGCTTCTCTATCTCTATTATGGTGTCAGGTATTGTTATTCTGTACTTTCTAAGCTCTTCCTTGCTGTATAGCTTGGCCCTGCCTGAAAAGCTCACTGGCTGTATGTTTACCCACCTCACCACGTCTCTGTTCTGAACGGCGAAGTCGACTATTTTGCCTAGGTCTTGGTCGTTGTAGTTCTTAGCGAGGGTGACCACTAGGACGATGGAGCGGTGGCCTAGCTTCCTGGCGTTTTCGATGACCTTCTCCTTTATGATCCTGTAGGCCTTGGGGTGGTAGAGCCTGTGCCTCCAGACGCCCTCGTTCTTCTCGTCTATTGTGTCGAACTGCAGGTACAGAGTAGAGATCCCAGCGTCAAGAAGCGCCTTGTAGTACTCAATATCATTAGCAAGTCTTATGCCGTTGGTGTTTATCTCTATGTGGGTGAAGCCGAGCTTCTTGGCCATCCTCACTATTTCGGGCAGGTCGTCTCTGAGAGTGGGCTCCCCTCCCGATATCTGAATGGCGTTGGGCGGCCACGGCTTCTGCGCTCTCAGTGTCCTGAGCATATACTCGATCTGCTCTAGCGTGGGCTCGTAGACATAGCCTGCGGCACCGGCGTTTGCGAAGCAGACGGGACAGGCCATATTGCACCTATTAGTGACGTCTATGATGGCGAGTACTGTGTTGGACTTGTGGACTGGGCAGAGGCCACAGCCCTCGGGGCATGAGCCCATGTCTTTGTAAAACTCCAGGTCCGTGTATGGGTTGGCGAGGCCCTTGGCGATGTACTCAGGGCGGTCCCACTGGAGGAAGTAGTAGTACATCTCTGCGTCGCCCCAGTAGAGGTCTTCAAAGACGCCGTGGTGTGGACAGCTCTTCTTCAGCCATATCGCGCCGTTTTCTTCATACACTACGGCGGGTATTCTGGCGTTGCAGACTGGGCAAAGGGAGAGAGTTGCTTTAACCACCCTGGTGTGGGCTGGCAGTCCGTACTGCCTCTTCAACGTAGACTGCCACTTCTCGTTGAGGAGAGTGGTCTTGTACCTTTCAGGTAGGTTGTACTTAGACAAATCCACAAGTCTGGCTGGCTTCTCTTCTCGGACTGTAGCCAGCTCGGCAACTTGCTTGCTCATGGTCTCGGCATGGTGGCTTTTTTTAAACTTTTTAACTGTTTTATGTGAAAAGAATTAAAGATAAGTTCTTACACAGCTGTGGATCAGCTGGGCAAAGTGCTGGCGTCTTTTGGCATTGGGAAGAGGGAGGTGGACATATACCTAGCGCTAGTGGAGAGGGGGGAGATGACTGCTAGGGAGCTATCCGACCTGCTGGGCATACCCTACACCAAGATATATGCACATCTTGAAAGGCTGGAGAGACTTGGCTTAATCACACCGACAGGCGGTGTGCGGCCGGCTAAATTCAGAGCTACACCCCCCGTGGAGGTATACAGAATATTAGTGAGGCAGACTTCCGAAGTTCTAAAGACTTTGAAGCCGTTTTTTGACAGCCTGCAGATAGTCTATGAGTCCAGATACGCGGCGGCAACGTCGACATTTCTCACACTAATACGCGGCGCCGAGAGGGTCTCCGACTTGATCAACGAGGTGTTGTCCGAAGCTGAGACTGAGGCATATCTAGCTCTACCTTTCGAAGAACTTATCTCCTACAAGCTGTTCGCCACGATAGTAGAGGAGTCTAAGCGTATTTCAATTAAGGTGCTCACTACAGTGCGGCTAAGGGTGAAGTTTGACCTGCCCCCCCGGGTGGAGGTAAGGGCCGTCCCCGAGATGTTCGGCGGGGGCGCCATAGGGGGTTCGGTATTGATATTTGTCAAGCACGGCGGCGAAATCTCTGGTGTTTACTCCAACGAGCGTTTTATAGCGGAAATCGCCAAGACATACTTCTATAACGTATGGCAACGGGCAAAATAGCTATATAATATAGGTGTAGCCATTTCCGTGATGACTTTTTAGTGGGTCCTCTGAATTGGTGAAGATGGTCTGGAGCTCTGATCTAGGACTCCACTACTGCCTCGGAGCTCTCTTTTTTATCCACCTTGAAGAGGAGCGCGTTGGGAACCGCTTCTTTTATCATCTCCGCGAATTCCCTCGACTGGGTAGCGACAACTATCTGGAAACGGCTCGCCAGCGCCTTGACCACTTCGGCAAAGGCTCTTCTTATGTTCACATCCACGTAGGGGATCGGCTCGTCGAAGATTACAAATCCCAAGTTTATTCTTGCGATGTCCCGGAGCGCCAGCGCGAGGGCAAGGGCTATGGAGAGTCGCTGACCGTCGCTGAGCTTAGAGATTCCATATCTATCCCCGGTGGGAGTTATGGCGTGGAAGTCGTAGAAGCCTCTGCGCTGTTCTAAGTCGGCATCAACCCTTACGATGTCGCCATATCTGTACAGAGAGGTGAATACCTCGTTGAATCTGCTCCTAGCCACCTCAAGGAGCCGCGCCCTCGCGTTGATCTTGGCAAGCTCCAGCTTAGCCTTAACCTCCTGCAACTTGCCATAGGCGTACAGGGTGTTGTCCAGTTTCTTTTTTAACGCCTCGGCGTCTTCGCCGACTTCTCTCACAACTTCTTCTAGGAGGGCTTTCTCTCTATATGCCTCGGCGAGTTTGCGCGAGGTTTTTTCAAGCTCCTCTACGACCTCTCTCCAGTTTACATCAATGTTTATGACATCGCTCGTGATCCCGATCTTTTTCAACGAGTCCTCGATTTCTCTTAAACGCTTACGCAACTCTCTAATCCTTACAGCCCTTCCATACTTGGCGAGGGTATCGGATATAGTTCTTCTATCAACTCTAGCCAGCAACAAGCGTAGTCTTTCTGTCTTCTTCTCAAGCTGTTTCCAGGATTTCTCTGCTTGCAACGCCTTCTTTGCTGCCTCTTCCCTCTCGGTTTCAAGCTCCTCTAATCTAGTCTTCACGGCTAGATACTCCGCGACCTCGCCGCTTAGCGCCTCCGCCTCTTCCACGGCTTTTTCCAGCTGAGAAGCCCTCTCCTTCAGCTCCTCCACCTCCTTGATGAGAGTTCCGTGTCTAGCCTCCACCTCCTCCACACGGCGAAGGAGATCCTCTTTCCGCACAGGAGCGCCGCATATGGGGCACTTTTCTGCCCCAGTCTCCGCGGCGTAGAGCGCCACTACTCTCAACGCGGAGGAGTAAGAAACCTCTCTTTCCAACGTCTGAATCTGTCTTCTAAGCTCCGCCAGCGAGGCGCGAGCCGAATCCACTGACTGGATAGTCTTCTGTAACTCCTTGAAACGAGCGTAGTACTTCTCAAGTCTTTTTAGCCTTTCCCGTGCCTCGGCTATCTCCTCATCAATTTTCCTAACTCTTGCCGAGTATTGTTCGTAGAGTTTTTTCGCTTCTGCAATCTGCGCTTCTAGTTCGTTTTGCAACCTCGACAAGGCGTTGTACGCCTCCATCATGGCAATAGACAGCGACTCCACATCGCCGGCTTTTGAGAGCTTCTCGGCAAGCTCCTCGCCCACGACATGTTCAAATTCCTCTACGGCTTCTCTGAGCGCATCTCTCAGCCTCTCCACTGTTGACTGGTCAAAAGTCCCCCCCTCTGTAGCGCTTTCTAAAACCTCTAGTTCCGATCTTGTCTTGTAGTACTCAAGGAGCATAGACTCGTGCTCCCTCAGCTTGGCTAAGTGCTCCGCTCTTTTTCTTGCTAAGTCCTCTGCGTCTCTAGACAGCGCCGCTTCCCTCTCCTTCAGGGTTTCTACCTCTTTTGTTAAGTCTTCTAGGCGCTTCTTGACGCTGGCGAAACCGCCGTATCTTCTGATCACCTCCTTATACTTCTCATACGCCGCAAGCCTCCCCCTTAGTTCCTCGGCCTTGGCCAAAAGGGACTTCTCAACAGACGAAACAACCCGGACAACGCTATCTATCACATCGATACCGAAGAGCCTATCTACTGTTAGCGACCTCTTCTGCGAAGTGCCGTAGATAAAGCCCTCTAGGGTCCTATGCGATATGTAGATGAGTCTTTCGTAGATATCCTCGTCGGCGCCTAACAGCTCCTCCAGCCTCCTTTCCGCCTCTCTCCCCCGGAGCTCTTCCCCGTTGATTCTCACCACTATCTTTTCGTCGCCGCGCCTCCCTAGGCGCCTTTCTATCTCGAGCAATCTCCCACCATCGCTTAGGACGAGGGAGACTCGCATCTCGTGAGCTTCGACGTTGATTAGGTCTAGCAACTTGGCGACTCTTTCCTTGACCTCCAATTGCCTCCCGTAGAGGGCGTACTCAACTGCGTATAGGAGAGATGTCTTACCAGCCCCTATTCTCCCCCACAGTATGTTCACATCGCCTAGGCTCACAACATGCCTCCCCTTGTAGGAGCGGAAGTTTTCCAGCTCAATCCTCTCTATCCTCCACATCCACCCCCAGCGCCTTTAGGTATTCGAGTAGGGCTCTCCTCACTCCGCGGGGCCCACCCTCCCTATATGCCTGAATAAGACTCTCCGCCAACTTGCTCTCGGCTGTGTTGCCAAAGGCCCTTCTGACCTCTTCGAGGAGAATGTCCACGCCTAGTATTGTCCCGGGGTTTATATTATCTACTGCGGGATCTCAGAATTCTGACCCACTCGTTGTCCAACGCCGGCGCTTCTGTCTGTCTCTCTGGCTGAGTCGGCGCCTGAGACGCGGCTTGGCGTCTGAACTCCTCTAGTCTCTGATCTACGTACTTCTTAAGCTTATCTAGAAGAGCCGCTTCGAGACCTTTAATCTCGGCCTTCAAGGACTCAAGCACCGCTGCCTTTACCGCCTCCGCCACTTTGTTAACATCCACTACTGGGACTTGCGCCTGGCGGGCTTTTGCGTATATCTTTATCTCAACTCCACCAGCTGGATCGACCAGCACCAGCCCTATCCCCTGGTTTTTGAAAAACCGAGGATCCACGAAGGCCGAGCCGTCTGGCAACACGGCCAGATACGTCTTCGCTGCGTTGAGCCCCGCCAGCGCTGCGACTCTTTTGTAGAGCTCTGTCTCTTCGTACACCTCTGAGAGGTATACGTCCACAGCCACTTTGTTCAGCCCATCTTCAAACCACAACACATCTCCTTCCTCACCCACAAACTTCATACCGAGAGTCTCAGAGAAGTACCTAATTACCAGTAGTTTTGGAAACTCCACAGCTACTTAGTCTTTTTTGGGTACATCCACCCCTCCTTCGTGGTATCAGACCACTCCAGAGTTAGGGGTAGGGCGTAGCCGTAGATCACCGCACCTCTCCACACGGAGTACTGGGGCTCTGACACCATCCTTATGTTCACTCGCGAGGCGAGAACGGGGTTTTTCTCCTCGAGAGCGATCTTAATCCTTGTGACGCTGTCGGCGGCCACGTCTTCAAGACCTGCTGGGACGCGCCAATTGAAGGCCCCGCCGCTTAGAATTACCTGAGAGGCAACTCTCTCTTGTATCTCCACGGAGACGTTCCTAAGCGATGTAATCACCGCAGTGGCCACGTCCATCTCACCGTAGAGCGTGACGTCGCCGATCACGGCGTTTTCAATAGTTAAGCGGGACTGCTCAATGTAGCTACTTATCTCCTCGTGGTTTGGATCAAATACTATCTCTCCTATGAGGAACCTAGTCCACGCATACTCCTTGGGGAACTCCACCTCAACGACTGGAGAAAGCCGTACCTTCGTCACGAACCTCTCAGGGTTAGTCTTTGCTGTCTTAATCGCCTCCTTCAAGTTCTTCGGGACTAGGCCCACTGCCCTTTTCACAGTCTCGACCGCGTATTCCTCCCTGGCTATATCGCTGTAGCCCATGTCTTTCAGTATCTCCCTCGTGATGGCGTTGGCCTCTGCGCCTCCTCTATTCAACGCCACTAGCCCCTCCCGAATAAGGGCGAAGCTAATCGGCGCAATTTGGATATTGCCATGACCCCCCTCCACAATTATGCAGTTAACGGCGTTTTCCGCAATAGCCACTGCTAGGGGCTGAGGTAAAATCGTCACTGCGTATATTTTGAACTCGTCTGATAGCTCTGTGTATATGTCGAAAAAGGCCCTATACATATAGTCGGGGGCCAAGGCGGAGAGGGCGATGGAGATTATCCACCCCTCAAATTCCTTGTCCGATATCGGAAACTGGCCTAAGGTGAATCTCGCGAGCTCTTTTAACACGCGCCAAGCGTCCTCATCATCTCTCTTCGCTATGCCATCTCTAAGGGGGTACTTTAGGTTGCGTTGCACATCCCTCACACTTGAGAGGTACTTCCTCACCTCCTCGTCGCCGACCACTAGCCCCCTCGACAGCACGTCGGGGGGGATCCGCATCTTGACCGACTCAGGGAGGTCCCTTAGGAACAGCCCCCTGGTCTGCACAACCCTTGGCTCATTAAGCGTGATAGGGCCGTACTTGACGTAGCTGGTACCGTAGTCTACGCCGAAGGTGTACTTCAGCCTATAGGCATCGGAGACCACAGCAACGACGAGACGCTACTTTTTTAACTTTCTGGCTTGATAGTAACGGTCCCACCTTCTACTTGTATAGCTACGACATCTCCCACATCAATATCGCCGTATATCTCTAGCTCCTCATCAGTGAGCCAGAGAGTAACTCGGGGCACTGTTATCTTGCCCCCACCGAATGGAAGAGAGCGCACTATCTGCGTCACTAGAGGCATAACCTCCCGCATTAACTGAGCCGCTTGTTCATCTTGTGCAGAAAAGGCAGCTACGGGGCCTGGAAGCTCCTTCTCCTCAATTATGTCGATCTTCACATACCTCGTACCGGCAGGGTCGTAGACAAGTTGCTTTGAAACAACTACGCCCCTAATTGCAACCATAGAGCCTAAACCCGGCCTATCTTTAAATATTTACGTAAATCCCGTCTTCCTCAAGAGCTCCACTAGGACTTGCCCTCTCTCGTTGAAATAGCCTTCAGCACCCGCGTAGCGCTCTAGTAGCCTTAGCCAGTCTCCCGACCTGGTAATCTTCCCCATTATTTGATATGCTTGGCCCAGCTGAATGTCGGAATATGGCCTATACTCCTCTTTGTGGAAAAGCATATCTAGAGGTAGTCTAGGCCGCTGTGGGGGATCCTCGTCGGGTATCCCTATGACAAGCCCAAAAAGTGGATAAGTCAGAGGAGGCAGTTTTAACATATCGATAAGCTCTGCTACGGCGTTCTGGACGGCGCCTATAAAACAACTGCCGTAGCCCAAGGCAGTTGCGGCCAAGGCCATATTCTCGGCCGCCAACGCGGCGTCGACCGCCGCGAATAACAACAGCGACATTTTGTTCCTAGCCATCTCGCGGTTTCTGAATTTGAGCAATTCTCTTAGGCGGTATAGATCTGCGACAAATACAAAGAAGTCAGACCCCTCATCTACATGCGGCTGATTTATGAGCCTCGCGATCTCAGCCTTCTTCACATCGTCTCTTATCCAAACCGCACTCCATAGGTGGAGCGTGGCATCTGTCGGCGCCGCCCTACCCGCCTCCATAATCTTCGTAATGTCCTCCTCTGGGATTTTCGCCCGCTTAAACTTCCTCACAGAGCGCCTCCTATGTACCGCTTCGAAGAAATCCACGACTAAATAGCAAAGAATTTATATTATTCGCATCCTGTGGGGGCATGGTGGCGCAAGAATTCCCTGAAGACTGGGAATACTCAGGCGGCGAGCTAGAAAAAACGCTGAAGGTAAGAGCTACATGCCCGTACTGCAAGCATACTTTCGACGTGGAGATCGGCGAGTCTTGGTACAACATTGGGTTCAGCATCACGTGCCCCAAGTGCGGGAGGTCGTTCCCGATAAACATGTACGGCAAAGTAATAGGGGTAGCCGGGGGGAAGTAAAACTACTCTTATAATACCGCCGCCAGTTTTTATTGTTTCAAGTCACGTTTTTCATGGACCCTGTCAAGAAATTAGAAGAGGGGCTTAAAGAGCTGTACGATTCCAACGCGGGCAAGGTAGAACGGCAACCAGACGTAGACATTTACGACTTGGGCGAAAACCTTGTCATATACGTCGATCTGCCGGGGGTGAGAAAAGACAGCATAAAGGTGAGAGTATACGACAGATCTGTCGAAGTGGTGGCGTCACCCGCCCAGTACGAGGGAGGCGGTAAACCGCTTAGGAGGGAGAGGATTTCCAACTTCCCCGTGGCGAGAAAGATAGAGCTTCCCTTCAGGCTTAGAGTCGACAGCGCCAAGGCCGTATACAGAGACGGGGTGTTGCAAATCGTAATTGCTAAAGCGGGCGAGTACGGAGTCGCCGAGCTTAAGATAGACTAAAGCCTAGCCCACGAGAAGCCGAGGAGGATCACCTCTCCCGTATTTTTCAACACTGTTGCCAGGGTGAAGGTCTTCTTGACGCTGTGGCCTAGTCGCCCTCCCCTAGTGATGTCAGTAGCCGATATGCCCTTATCCGGCTCGAGAAATACCACAACCATAGGAGCGTGGTCTATGCCGGGGCCTTTTTCGTAAACTGAGAATAGTGCTCCGAATTTTAGGCCGCTTTTCACGACATAGCCTAAGTCTCGGAAGTACTTGTAAATTTTGTAAATCTCGTCGAAATTTTTCAATTTCTCTCTGCCGAGCTCCACTAGCCTCGTCTGCGTTATTTTTTCCCCGCTATCGGTTACAACCTCTAGTACGCCCCTCTCGACGAGGTAAAGCGCCTCGTAAAGCGCAAGCACGAGCGGCGCATTTATTCTGTCGACCTCCTCACGCTTAACTTTGTCATAGCCAAGAAAACGGCCATAGAATCCCTCTTTGTATAACCTCCTTCCAAACTCTACGTCTTCGACAACTACGGCGAGTCCTCGTAAGACTCCTCTCATTTCTTTCTTATAGTCACGACGGTGTTCTCCGCCACCCCGAGAGCTCTCAAATCCTCAGGAGATACGTGGACCTCCCCCGAGGGAATTTTATCACTCATTACCGCCTTGAAGATCTTTTTCCTCTCGTGGGACGATCCACCAGGCGCTACCACCTCCACTTCAGACGGTTTGTCTAAAGCCTCGTAGAGATCTGGAGGAATTTTTGCAACCCCCTCGTCTATGCCGTCCTCGCCCCTAATCTTCACTCTACGCTCGGCTTTTTTCTGCTCCTTTTTCTCTTGTTGCGGTGTCAAGAACGGCGGTATCAACAGCTTACGCCCACGCTCTACTTCCTTATCCTCTGGCATATCTAAACATAAAGCACTACCTTATAAACTTAGACAGGCGTGGCGCCGAGGGCCTTAGCCGCCTCGTCAAAAGAGGTGCCTTTCCTAACCGCCGCCAAGAATTTCGCCACGTCCCTCAGCCCTATCCGCACCTGCTTGCGGGTATCCCTGTCGCGTATGGTGACGGTGCCGTCTGTTGGGGTCCTCTCGTCAATCGTCACCGCAAGCGGCACACCGATTTCGTCACACGCCGCGTATCGACTGCCGATTGTTCCCTCGTCGTCGTACCATGCTAAAAAGCCCTCCGTCGCCAGTTCCTTCCGCAGAGACCGGCCTATCTCCACGTAGTCCTGCCTTTTGACAATGGGCAGGATACACACGTTGATAGGCGCGACGTCTGCCGGGAGCCTCAAGTAGACGCGCCCACCCTCTTCCGCCACTGCGTATTCCAAAACCGCGTACATAATCCTATCGAGGCCAAAAGAAGGCTCCACCACATGCGGGATAAACTTCTCGAGGTCGGTTTTGCGCTTCTCTGTCTTTATAAATACCATGTCACGAGTTACGATGTACTCGCCAACGGTCACCTCTTGCTTCCCCTCGCCGAATGTCTTAGCTACATACGCCTCGTTTTCTTTTATTGCCTTTATGACCTCTCCTATTCTATCCCCGTACTTCTCCCTTATGGCGTTGGGGTTGGGATAGATCCTCACCACTTCTACCTCCTTAGGGGCTGGAAGACGCCTCTCTAGGTACATCTCACGGCCGCTGTGCCTCATATGGCCGGAGAGGTCGTAGTCGGTGCGGTAGGCGTGGCCCGATACCTCCACCCAGCCGAAGCGCTCTGTCAACACCATCTGGTCGTAGGACTTAGCCGAGTAGTGGGCCCTCTCGTGTGGGAGCTTACCCAAGAACTTCTGCCTCTCCAGGGGAACTCCCAGCTCTTTGAGGAACTTGGCGGCTAGGGCCATGAAGAAGGCCATCCACTCGTTTGCGTATCCCCTCGCCGCTACTTCCCTCGCCGTTAGGAAAAGGGGCTCTGTCTGACCCTTAGCCACGAACTCCTCCGGCACGATAGGGATTTCAAGCCCCTCCACCTCGGCGAAGTAGGGACACTTGGGGTTCTGAGGGTCGAAGAAGAGCTCTATCTCCATCTGTGTGAATTCCCTCAGCCTCATGAGTCCGCCCCGAGGCGAGATCTCGTTGCGCGCCACCCTCCCTATCTGCGCAACGCCGAAGGGGTGGCGTCGCCCCACGTACTCCGCGAGGCGGGGAAAAGCTACGAATATTCCCTGAGCCGTTTCGGGTCTTAGATAGCCTGCGTTTTCGCTGTAGGGCCCAATCGTCGTCTTGAAGAGGAGGTTAAAAGACTCAACCCTCCCGAGAGGGCCGCCGCAGTTGGGGCAGACAATTCTGTGCTCCACTATTAAGCGCTCCAGCTCAGCCGCCGAGAGACCCTCTGTGGATATCTTGAGGCCCCTCTTGGCCAGCTCCTCCTCCACAAGGTGGTCGGCTCTGTATTTCCTCCCGCACTTGGTGCACCCCACCACGTAGTCGGTGAAGTGGTCAAGGTGGCCCGACGCCTTGAAGACGGGCTCCGGCATAATTATGGGCGTCTCCACCTCAATTATGAGGTCTTGGAAGGGCAAGACGAAGGTTCGGCGCCACTTCTCCACTATGTTCCGCCTCAGCTGAACCCCCAGCGGGCCATAGTCGTAGAAGCCGCCCACGCCGCCGTAAATCTCAGATGAGGGCCAGTAGAGCAAGCGGCGTTTTATAATTTCTTCCAGTAGCTCAGCTCGGCGCATTGACGGCAGTCAGCCACAATATTTAAGTCTTTACCGTCTCGCAACCATGCGCCCCTCTACGAGGCTGTGGCTTGCGTCTCTTTACTTGTTTATAATGGGCACAGTATCCCTTTCATACACCTTAGTAGAGCTTCTGCTCGGGTGGATGTACCAGAGTCTCTTGGTCATAAGCGATGCGTTCCACGGCTTTATGGATGCGGCGGTGGCGTATATAGCCGGTTTCGGCCTCTACTACGCGTCGAGGAGGGGCAAGTCATTTCCCTGGGATCTTTACAGACTCGAAAGCCTCTTGACATTATTATTGGTGCTGGCAGTGGTAATCCTCTATACATATATGGTTGCTACGTCTCCTGCGCCGAGCACTGAGCCGACTCCCCTCTGGATGGCCTTGCTACTGTTAGCCGGGGGCGCAATGACATATCTCATATATCTTTGGGAAAGACACAACTACAAGATTCTGCGTCTGGAGATCCTCAAGGCCGATGCTGTGCACGCTAAGGTGGACTCCATCCTCTCAGGTGCGTCCACCTTGGCAGTAGTAATGAGCAACTTATTACATGTAACTATAGCGGAGACTATTGCGGTATTTGCGATATATGCCTACGTGATTTTCGAATTTTCAAGACTCGCTAAAGAGGCTACATACGGCATCTTGGGCGCTCTCTACAAAGATACTGAACTAGAGGGAAAGATTAGAGACTCTTTAACAGAACTCGGCGTTCCGATAGACGTAAAGATAAGAAGAGCCGGTAGCTTCTTAGTAGTTCACGCACTAGTCGGCGTCTCACCAGAGATGACAGTGGGAAAACTCCACAGCGTCAGATCCAGGGCAATTAAAGCAATATCAAAGCTACATCCCCTAATAGTCCACGTAGACATTAAGGTAGTGCCGAGACGCAAAATCTTTAAGCGGGCGGAGAGGGGAGGGCGTGCTTAAAGCAATCTGCCGCGAAAGCGACGTAAAGCTAATCGGGGCACCAATGGAGGACACAGTGAGCTTCAGGCCAGGGACGCGCTTTGCTCCCCAGAGGATAAGGCAGATTTTGCCGTATCTGGAATATACCACGCTGTTTGGCAACGTGGCGAAGCCCTTGTGCGACTTAGGCGACGTCGAGTTGCTACAAGGCAGGCCGGAGGAAAACGTGGAGATGATAAAAAAGGCGTTGCAGAAGGCAGAGCCGCCCTTTCTCATGCTCGGCGGGGAGCACACGGTGACATACGCCGCGTTGAAAGTCGTCAAGCCGGATACCTACGTGCATATAGACGCCCACTTCGACCTCCGCAACGAGTGGCCTCCCGGGCAGAGGCTCTCGCACGCCACCTTCGCCCGGAGAGCCCACGAGGAGCTCGGATTCTACGCCATATACATAGGCGTGAGGGCCTACGATGACGAGGAGCGGAAATATGCAGAGGAAGCAGGCTTCTTCGTAGTTAGGGGTAGCGACTTCACTAGAGAAGTGGTTTCCGATGCCGTGTCGACCGCCTCCGGGAGGGTATACCTAAGCCTAGACATAGACGTCCTTGACCCTTCCGAGGCGCCGGGCGTCGGCACCCCGGAAGCAGGGGGGCTCACTTTCAAAAAACTGGAATACCTATTAACGGACCTCATGCTGGCTCTTAAGCCCGTGGCCGTGGACATCGTTGAATACTCCCCGCCTAACGACGTGTCGGACATAACAGCCACAAAGGTAGCTAGACTTCTCATGCACATGGCGTCGCTCCTACAAAAACAGTGACCCACCCAGTAAATCAGCCAGTATGCCTCTCTTCATACTCAGCCGCGAGCTACCTCTTCATCACTTGCCTAGAGACACAGTTTAAAAAAGATGCTCAGCAAAACCTGTGCGGGCGCTGTTAGTAGGGCGCTTCCAACCTCTCCACTGGGGCCACGTAAAGGTCGTAGAATGGCTACTTACACATTACGATGAGGTGGTGATCGCGATAGGCTCTGCAGATAAGTCGCTGACGGCGGACAACCCCTTCACCCCAGGTGAGCGAATTGAGATGTTCAGGAGGCACTTTGGCGCCAACTGCCGCCTCCTCTATTGCGCCGTGCCGGACACAAACGGCCCCACGAGTCTCTGGGGTGCATATCTGCGCCACTGGTGCCCCCAGCACCACGTGGTCTATTCCAACAACCCATGGGTGGCGGCCGCCCTCTCCTTTTGGGGGATAGAGGTCAGAACCCATCCCCGTTTCGGCGAGTACTCCGCCACCTCGATAAGGGCGTTAATTGCCCAGGGAAGTGATGAGTGGAGACAAATGGTCCCCCCCGCAGTGGCCGAGTACTTAGAGGAGATAGGTGCAGTGGAGAGGATCAGATCTCTATACGCCGCCGAAAAAACGTTTAAATAGAGAGAAAAGGCGAGAGCCGTGGTCGAGGAGAGGAAGCTCTACATATGCATGCGCTGTGGCCGCACTTTCAGTAGATCGGAAATGGAGATCCTCCCAGGTATTAGATGTCCTTACTGTAACTTCAAGATCATAATGAAGGTGCGGTCACCAACGGTCAAGAGAATCCCGGCTGTCTAATGGCGGTCGATTTTTCCCAAATTGCTGAACAGTTCCGCAAGTCTAAGATTGCAGAGGCACTGCGCATCGACGTCGTGGGCAACAGACTTCTTGTAGATGTCGAAACAGGCAAGATCCGTGGTTTCTTTATCGCTGTTAGGAGAGGGAGGTTGCGTATGAAAGTAGACGGTTACACCGTAGTCTGGGACCCAGAAACAGATTCTGTTATATGGGCTGGAGGGAGGGGAACATAGAGAAGAGGTGGCAGGAGCCTCACAGCCTCCTGGCTATGCTTCCTCTAATTGACTGACTAGACGTGTGGGGTTGCACCGGTATATGTCGCTACGTAAATCCTTATATTAATTCTGTAGTTTCCAAGGCGCGTCTGGCTGCCTCTTTCCCTAGTCCACTCCCTAAAATTGTGTAGCGATCTGGGCGGAGGGTGTGTGCTGTTGTTAAGGCCTCTATAGCCACATCTGCGTCTATACCTATCTGTTTCAAAGTAGTTGGAAGCCCCACCTCTTTTGCTACTCTTTTTATCCGGCGCCAGTTCATGCCATGTAGGTAGGCCATTACCACAGTGCCTAGGGCTACTAACTCGCCGTGTATGGCCTCGTTGTTCTTCTCCCCTAGCAGTAACTCGACGGCGTGGGCAAAGAGGTGTTCAGAGCCACTACACGGCCGCGATGAACCTGCAATGCCCATAGCTACGCCGCATCCTATAAGGGCCTTTACTAAAACTCTCACATCTTCCTCCTTAGTAAAGTTCTTGATTCTGAAAGCGTTAGAAACCACTATTCTATAGCTGGTGAGCGCCAGGTGGGCGGCGTATTCGCTGTACTCCTCGCCTTTTAGCCTATGGGCAAGTTGCCAATCACGTACAGCAACTATTTTTCCAAGGAGGTCTCCTATTCCTGCTTTCAACAACCGAGAAGGCGCGTTGAGGATTACGGTGGTGTCAGCTATTATCGCTATGGGAGATGCCACTATTTTCCCATGCGAGGCCATTTTCTGGGATAGGGCATACGACACGTATGGCGAGGCAATTCCGTCGTGGCTGGCCGAAGTGGGGATAACTATTAGAGGAGCCCTATGCAGATATGAGTACACTTTGGCCACGTCAATAGGCCTCCCGCCCCCGACGCCCAACACTAAGTCGTATTTCGAATAGCTTGTATCTACCTCGTCGTATCTTACCACGTCTACGCTGTAACCTGATAGCAAATGTGCGACCTCATTGGCGTAGTTGGCAGTAACAGATTTACCTGATATTATTAGGATTCTCTCCGCCTTGTGCTTGGCAACTACTTGAGGGGTTTTCGAAATTGCGCCTGGCCCAAAGATGACTGTTCTCGGGATCTCAAAACTCTCAAGTTGCTTCACGGAAAACTTGGAGGAAGTCCTTTTCCTCTGTTGTTGTGATGTCTTTGATTGTAATTATATTGCTACTCCTTACGACTTGCCTATTTACAAAACTGGCGCCGTTTTCCTTCAGTATGTTTATCAGCTCCGTTATTGGGTAAACTGTGGCCTCCTTGCCCTTAAGAAGGCCGAGCTGTGCTAGGTAGCCTGGCACGGCAAGAGGGGCTACTATAACTCTGCCCTTCTTGTTAAAGCTCTCTACAAGTGTGTTTAACTTCTCTACGTCGATGTTCAAATCCCACATCTTTAGAGGGGGCTTTTTCTTAAGGACGTAGTAATAGATCTTATAGCCGCCTGCCAAGGCCAAGAGTTCGAAGTCTTCTGCAACTTTTGCCACCTCCGCTGGGGGCGTCGTCATTAAGTCAATATCGTAGTTTATGTTAACATCGCGGGACCCCACCGCGGCCTTTACCTCATAGCCCGCTTTCAGAAGGTAGTTTTTCAACATAGAATATTCCTCTCTTTTGGCCATGTCAATTACGTAGATCAAAGCCCTAGGCATGCCACGTCTCAACAAGAGGATATTTAAGACTTCTGCTGCCTAGCCTTTAAGAAAAGGCTGACTATGTACTCCGCGGCTATCTCCGCATGTTCATACGGCCTGCTCTGCGGCTTCCCCCTAAAACTTAGTACATGCACTGTGCTCTCGCTTGCATTTGCAGCCGCGAAGGCGTAGTATCTGTTGGCTTGTTGGTGCATCTCAATGTCTTCTGGGGATTCCTCATCTCTAAACCTATCTGGGTCTTTCTTGCGTCTTTCGAGAATATCTTTGGGATCGTACTCGACTAGCAATATCACGTCGGGCTTTAGCTTAGAAACAACTCTGTCGGGGAGGCCTGGGTAGTAGCCGCCACCTATCTTAATGGAGGCGTGAGTGTCTATCAAGACATCGCCGGGCAGGGAGGCGATGTACTCTGCGGCTTCTTCTTGGATTTTCCTATACTCCTCTATTGGTATTTTCTTTCTCATCTCATCTCTGTGCTGTATCCCAAATTTCTTTTTGGAAATTTCTAACATTACATCTCCGTAGTTTACTATCTTGACATCTGGAAGTTTCTGCCTGACATAGTTCATTATAGTTGTCTTTCCGCTCCCAGGCACAGCTACTAGAACTACCTTCATAAACTTCTGTGAATTCCTTCTTTTAAAGCTTTACTCAAATTTACATATCTCAGCTGAGGAGAAGCGTCGTTGACAATAGCCCTTCCGACTATAACCACATCTACATTGACCCCCCTTTTTAGTATGAGCTCGATCTCGCGCTCTGAGATACCCCCCGCTACCCCTACGCCGACTCCCAAGCCTTTAATTATAGTGGCAATATCCAGAAGATTTTCAAACGTAAGACCTGTTCTTTTCTGTACGTCTATCCCGAGGTGAACTACAAACATGTCAGGCCGTACCACCTCTAGTATTTCTCTTGCCCTAGCTTCGGGGTTTTGGACACCTATGAGATCCACTATGCTTTTCAAACCAAGCCCTCTTCCCTCTTTTACGAATTCCTCTATTGTCTCGATATTCGTGGCGCCCATAACCGTAGCCCAGTCTGCGCCGAATTCCCAGGCAAGCCGCGCCTCAAGTGCGCCTACATCTGCAGTTTTTAAGTCGGCGACCACCTCGGCTTTGGGGCACGCTACTTTCACCGCGCTCACAGACGGTAATCCGTACGTCTTGATCAACGGGGTGCCTACCTCCACCACTTCAAGGCCAACTTTGCAGAGATCTTTTGTTAACTGTATCGCCTTTCTAATATCGGTTATGTCTAGCGCGACTTGTAGCCTCACAGGGCTAGAGAAGTAATAGTTTAAAACAGACCTCGCCTATGGGCAACGTGGCGTGTGTCAAGCCTGCTGATTACAAATATGGAGAGCACACCGCAGACGTCCTTATAGAGGCGTACGGCTGCACTCTGGAAGAGGCGTTTAGAAACGCGGCTATTGCCTATGCAGATCTGACATACTATACTGAGAGAGTTGAGCCTAGGCTTGTAAAGAGCCTCGATATCGAGTACGACGACTTAGAAGGCTTATTGTTTAAGTGGATTGACGAGTTACTCTACCTATTTGATGCCGAGAAATTTGCCATAAGCCGCAAGATTGAGGTGATGATAGAACAGGACGGCGGATATAGACTGAGGGCAATAATATATGGCGAAACTTACGACATAAATAAACATGGCTTCACAGGTCTCATAGTCAAGGCCATGACATTTCATATGTTAGAAATTGCAAAAGTCGGCGATTACTGGAAGTTGCAGTTTGTAGTGGACATATGACGAGGCCGTTGCTGGAGGAAATAGGCGAAATCCTCAGATTAGGGGAGCCTGTACGCACAGTTAGACAAGCCGCAAAGGCCGTCGGCGTAGACGAGAGGAAAATCGTCAAGACGCTAGTGGTGAAATGCGGCGACGAATACAGGGCGTACATCTTACGGGGCGTTAAAAGACTAGACCTTGAAGCGCTAGGCTGTCGGCTGGCGACGCCGGAAGAGGTACAAAGCGTAACTGGTTATCAAATCGGCGGAGTGCCCCCAGTTCTGGCCATACCTGTCTTTATAGATGAGGAGCTTCTAGGAGAGGACTACGTCTACGGCGGAGGCGGCGACGAATACAGCCTACTAAGATTCAAACCCAGAGATTTGGTGGAGAGGGGGTTCGCGAGACCCGTGAAGCTGTGACCTTCTACGACTTTCTCTGGGAGTCCGTAAGAAACCCGCGTCTATTGGTAGAATACAGCCGGGAAATCGGCGTTGCCCTTCCCCATCCACCAGAGGATTTCTACGGCAGGCTGGAATACGTGGCTAGGGCCGTAGTGCAGATCCTCAGCGCAGAGAAGGGGAATGACGTTTACTGGCACAGGAGATGTGCAGAGGCTAAGAGATTCTATTCAGAAGCCTCTACCGACTTGAGAGAAGTAGGAGTAGTTCTCCCACCGTTCACTCTGTGCTAGTTAAATAACCTCTATATCATCTCTCAGCTGTTCTAGCAACTTCCGCTTTTCTCCAGCCAGTAGATTTCGCAGGATCTTGAACATGTTAAACAACGGCGTGGCGTTTATTAAGGGAACTAGCTATTTTGTCTACAGCTAATTTAAGAGAAGCGGGGGCGGCTTATATGGATCTCACAACAGTAGAGGCCGGGACTAGGTGCCCCTTCTGTGGTGGGTTAATGGAAATAGTAGAAGACGAGAAATACCTCTGGTTTGGGTGCAGGAGTTGCATGAGGTACGTGAAAAGAGAGAAAAGAGATTTAGTAAGGCGTTATGTCAACTACGGGGCCCGTATATTTGACTGGAGGGGCTTAATGGCTGAACTGTCCCGCCTATATGAAACAAGCTAGGACTCCCCCAGCTTGTACTCCCTTCCGTGTCTAACAATCTTTATCTCTGTTTTCACTGGGACTTTCATCCCAGCCCGTAGCAGTACTTGGTACAGCTCATAGTCGGCCAACTCATTAATTACGCCTTGCAAGTGAAGTTCGGCAAGTTTCTTGAACAGCGCCACGGCGTGTTGGCCGTACAGAGCCAAAGCGTTTTCAATAATTTCGCCAGCTCTATCTCCCTTAGTAATCCTCTTAATAATCTCCACCGCCTCCTCACCAGTTAGCGCTCTCTGCTTCGGAGCTTCTACCTCCTTCGTCTTCATCTTCGCAAGTTCCAGTGCCTTTTTCCTAAGCAGGACGTCGATGTCGTCACTCATAGAACTGTTTTTCAGACCTTCTTTTTAAGGTTTAGCCAATGTACAGCTCCGCCACAACTGTAGGCATCCCGTATTTGAACTTGACTAGCAAGTCCGGCGATGTCTCCGCAACATAACCCTCTACGTCGCCCCTTATTTCAGCAACACGGCCGGGCAGGGCCCAGGCAGTTGACATCTCAGCGAAGTGGCAGTTAAGACCTAACCTGTGGCATAAGGCCTTCACTGCAGAGAGCCCATCTGTGAGCGTCACGCCGTCTCGGCTTATTAACAACGCCGCTACGCGTCTCGTTTTTCCGTCTCTCACAACGTCGCCTATTTCGAAGAGCTTTATTTCCCTCCGCTTTACCAAAGTAGCAGTGGCGATAAGCTGTGTTATTATCGAGCACCTCACCACACTGTACAGCTCAGATATTGGATTAGCCACCCGCGCCGGCTTGCAGATCTCCTCAACCGCCTCATCGGCTAATATGTAGTTATTCATCTCCATGAAGCCCATCGATAGGAGGATTTTACGCGCCTCCTGTGTAAGTATTTCCACACGGTGTCGCCTACCTGCCGACTGAATTCTCGGGGCCTCTCTTGGAAACTGGTTGTAGCCCATCATTACGGCCACCTCCTCAGCCACGTCAACCCACGACAAGACATTTGGCCTATAAGGCGGGACTACAACCGCTCCTTCTTGGTATCCGAAACGCGCCATCGCGACGTATTTTACGAAATCCTCTCTGGTAATGTCGACGCCAAGAAGGCTACCCACTTCTCGCTCATCTGTTCTAATTGTGACGTACCTGTGGACATATGTCAAGCCCCCTTCTACTACCTCTACCTCCCTTGTCTCGCTTCTCTCAAGCAATGAATATATCAGGATAGACAACGCGGAGGTGACAGCGTTGGGGTCTGTGCCCGTGACGTCTATCAAGACGTCTCTACTGCGATCGGTAATTTTACAACATTCTGACCCTAGCACAGGTATGACCACCATTATTTGATCTAAAGAGTCCACAAGAGCGGGCGGGCGCTCTCTGTTAATGAGGTGGCTGTACTTCCGGCCCTGTTCTGTGGCTTCGTACATCTCCCTGACCTTTATTGGTTTATCAAAGCCCAGAGGAGTGTACTCGTCGTCTTGGGAAATTCTGACGTAGCGTATGGGGGGTTTTATCTTGGAGACATCGTAGTAGCCAATGGCTATCTTCCTCCTGCCCCGGCCGTAGGTCTCGTGTAGCTTTTCCTGCAACTGGATCAATTGCCTCACGGCCTCGTCATCTAGTCTCACGCCTCTTACCACCGCCATAGAGATGTAGGGCCTCTCCTCTATGTGGCCAGCCTCTAGCCTTATACTAGAGGCGCCTAGCCTTATCTTGGGGAGGCCAACCTCCACGCCGGCGACGCCTTTAAGAGTCCTCGCAAGTCCTTCCGCAGAGAAGTGGTCTGGCCTGTCGTGGGTAACTTCAAGTTTCAACCTGTCGCCCAGATCCTCCTCTACCTCACATTTAACATGCTCCAGTAGCCTAATCACCTCGCCGAAATTCATGCGAGTTAGTCGCTCCAAGTCAAACTTGGCGACGTCTATAACGGGCACAATTGGGGAAACGTCTAATATTTAAAGAGAAACACCAAGAAGCGTATGAAACAGAGGGTTGAGCAGTATTTCAAAGAACTACATCAAGCAATAGATAAAGAGATAGAGGCATTTACTGTGGAATGGAGACAGTACGAGGCGCTGGCCCAGATACAGCTGAAAGAAGATCTCTACGTATTTATCATTTTCTCCTGGTCCGACGAAGAGGACTGCACAATTGAGTACATGATAGGCGACGAGAACGCCGTCATTCAGACCAGGCATCTAGACAAGCTCGACTTGGCGGTATCTATAATAAAGACAGCACATCAAATGGCCAAGGAGAAACTCGCCTGCCTCCAGCGATCTTAGACCCTTTGACGCAAGGCCAGGCGGTTCGAAATTCAAGCCGTCTTCCTAGCAACGCCTTTCGCCCCTCTCCTAGGAGGCCCGCCGATCTCTTTTGAAATACTCAGAATCTCCTACGCTTATGGCGTTCTGTCGTCTGTGCTGGGTTCACGTATCGATGACTCTGCGCGGCTCTGGCGCGAGCAAGGACGCGGTGTTGACAGAAGGTTACTTGTTTGTGACTTTCTTTAGCCTTTCGCGGATTACGTTGATGAGCACCTCGTCGTCTTTGTCGTCTTTGGGGTATATGAACACCTCCTCCTCTGGCACCACGTTCTCTCCGTTTTCCACGAAGTAAATTAGGCGTAGCGGATAGTCGTACCCCGCTTTGCGGTAGAGCATGCGCATGATTTTAGTGGCTAGGGACCACTCTGCCTTGGTTTTCCACTCGCCTTTCTTCAAGATGTGAGACTTCAGCTCTACGAGCTCTTTCTTTCCGTCGGCGTATTTCACCAAGAAATCCGCTTGTGCCGTGATGGTGACACCCTCTATTTGCAGAGTCACAGGCGGTGCGGGCGTAATCTCCACAATCTTCTTGGCCCACGGCGTCAGCTTTATGAGCTTACTAAACGCACCGGTGTGGGGTTCGCCGTAGTGCTCTATAAAGGTGCGTAGCGCCACGACTGCGTCTCTTGCCTTTATCAGGGCTAAAACTGCCTTCTCAAACGCCTTTCCATAACGGGAGCTCAGAGCGTCGGGCTTCTCTAGCCTAATTAAATCGCTAAGGCGATACTTCAGCCTCTTAGCAATGCCCATGACGGCTTACGGGTTTGTATTTAAATAATTTGCTAACCTGCGGTACGTGTATAACGTTATTGATATATTTTCAGGTGGCGGCGGATTCGGGCTGGGTTTTAGACAGGCGGGTTTTAAAATAAGGGTGGCGCTTGATGTGGACAGAGACGCGGTCAGGACGTACAGCGCCAACCACGTAAACACGGTAGTGTTGCAGAGGGACATTAGGGAGGTGAGCTACGAGGATTTGGTCAAATACGGAGAGGCTGATGTGCTAATTGGGAGCCCTCCCTGCGAGCCGTTCACATCGGCAAATCCTAACAGAATGGAAGACCCCGCCGACAGGCTTTACCTCGATCCTGCCGGTCAGCTGACACTTGAATTTATCAGGATTGTAGGCGAACTCAGACCGAAGATCTTCGTCATGGAGAACGTAGCGGCGTTGGCAGAGGAGCCACTGAGGTCGTACATTGAAAGGGAATTCAGAAGGGTGGGCTACGAGGTGTACTTCAATGTACTCCACGCAGAGGACTACGGAGTCCCCAGCAGGAGGCGGAGGGTCTTCGTCTCAAACGTAGAAATTAGGCCACCTAAAACACGCATCATCACGGTCCGAGAGGCGTTGCGCGACCTGCCTCCCCCCGACAGCGGCCTAGTGCCTAACCACGACACGGTGACGATAAGCATGAAAAAACAGTATCAAATTGCCCGGCTGAGGCCTGGCGAGGCTTTAATGAAATACAGAGGAGCTACCGGTTTCTATGAAAACTACATCCGGCTACGCTGGGACGAGGTGGCACCCACCGTAATGGGTACCCGGAGATTTGTCCACCCGGAGGAACACAGAGTCCTCACAGTACGCGAGCAGGCTAGACTAATGGGCTACCCAGACTCATACACCTTCTTCGGCTCTAAAGACTCACAGTATAACCAAGTTGGAGAAAGCGTGCCGCCCCCGCTGGCTTATGCAATTGCGCTTGAGATACGAAAATATATAGACGAGAAGGTTTATCGACGTGGCTAGAGTCTACTGCCCTCATTGTGGACGACTGGTTGATAAGCTAATTGAAGGAATGTGCGAAGATTGTTATATCGAGAAGTACCCTCTTATAACAGTAAAAGATAAGACACTGCTGAAGTGTAAGTACTGTGGCGCGGTGTATCTTAGAGGCAAGTGGGTGAGAGCACGAAAAACAGGCACGGAGGAATTGGTCAAAAGAATACTAGCCGAGAAGGCCACAGTGCGGGGAATAGTGGAAAAAATTGACGTACAAGAGATAGGTAATAAACTACATCTACACGTAACGGTGAAGGGGTCGCCTCATCCCCTAATAGCTGAGAGGGCGCTGGCTTACCAAATCGAGTTTAGCTACGACAACGATATCTGTATAGACTGTAGAGAGATGCTAAGCAAGAGAGAGTTTGCCTTGCTTCAAGTGAGGGGAACGCCGCGTGGGCTTGATGATGCTATGAAGAAAAAAATTTTCCAAATAGTTGAACAAGAGTTGTATAAACTTAAAGATAAGAGAATTGGATATATTAGCGATATAAAAAACACTGAAAATGGAGTAGATATATATACAACAAGTGCCGGTCTTGCAAGACATTTGGCATATGTAATTCATAAGCATTTTCCCAGCCAAATAGTAGAAACAGCCAAAAATATTGGAGTGAAGGATGGCAGGAGGTTGTACCACATGACATATGCTGTTATTATTATTACATATAAACCAGGAGATATAATAGTACTAAAAGGAGAAAGAAAAAGCACAATTAGTATTAATAATAAATTTATTGTTTTATATTCAATTGAAACAAAAAAATACGAACAGATAACTATTAGAGAATTGCTTAGTTCAAAACCGTTGTTGATTGGTAATTCCTAGCTATATATTACAGTAACAAGAAATTTACTATTATACATATAGTTTATACCAAAGATTCTAGTTAAAAATATTTGTACATAATTAAAATGCTGAGCTTGGTAATACTTAAAAACATACTTATCACTAGAACATATGTACCCAACTGTAGTAATTAGAACCGCAACAAAAGAAGATCTTGACCCCGCAGTTTCTCTAGTAGTGCGATTAAAGCGACTAAACGCCGAATTCGATCCCATGCTACAAGTCACGCCCGAAATCGAGCAAGTAACTAAGCAATATCTCGAAGAAGCCTTAAACAATCCATCTTCTGTTCTTTTAGTTGCCGTAGAAGGCAACAAAGTGATCGGGGTACTAAAAGGCGACGTTGAAGATAGGAAATTCTACAAGCCGAGGTATGTAGGGGTAATTAAGGAATTTTACATACTGCCGGAATATAGGCGAAAGGGCCTAGGTAAAAGGCTGATGGCCGAGGGAATTGACCAACTAAGGAAGAAAGGAGCAGAGGTAATTATGGCCTCTTTCCCAGCTCTTAACGACATCGCTATAAACTTTTACAAAAAGATGGGGTTCAGGCCTGTTGAGTATATATTTGCAAAAGAGGTTTAAAGTCTTTTTATAATCTCCACCACTTTGTCTGCGAACTCTTGCGTGCCGAGTACTTCTTTGACTCTCATTTTTCTCTCCTCATCTGTCATCTGCCTAGCCAGGTCGCCAGTGAAATATCCTTCTCTGTATGCGGTCTCGACGCCTTTCATAATATACTCAGCAACCTCTCTCCATCCTAGGAAGCGGAACATCAGTTCCAGAGCTAGTATTGTGGCAGTTGGGTTTACGTAGTTCTTGCCCCTGTACTTAGGCGCTGTTCCATGTACAGGCTCTGCCATCATTCCCCAGTCGCCTACGTCTAGGCCAGGTGCGACGCCAAGTCCTCCCACAAGGCCCGCGGCCTCGTCTGAGACGTAGTCGCCGTTTAGGTTGGGGGCAAGTATTACGTCGTACTCCCCCGTGCGCGTAAGTAGTTGCTGGAGCATGTTATCGGCAATTCTATCATTTACAAGCACCTTCCCTGGTGGTACAGAGCCGCCGTACTGAGCCAACTCGTCTTCAAATACCACATGTTCTCTGAACTCGTTTCTAGCCACTTCAAATGCCCACTCTTTGAAGGCCCCTTCTGTGTATTTCTGTATATTTCCCTTGTGCATAACGGTTACGACCCGTCTCTTGTTCTCAATGGCAAACTTTAGCGCAAGTCTGGCAATTCTCTGAGTACCGAATTTGCTAATAGGCTTTATCCCTATGCCGGCGTCATCTCTGATATTTACGCCGAATTCCCTGCGTAGAAATTCCCTAATTTTCGCCGCCTCTGGGCTGTTATAAGGCCACTCTATACCAGCGTAGACGTCTTCCGTGTTCTCTCTGAATATAACCAAGTCTACAAGTTCTGGGCGTCTAAGAGGCGATGGCAAGCCGGGGAAGTACTTCACAGGCCTAATGTTGGCATATAGGTCGAAGAGTTGGCGAAGCGTCACGTTTATGCTTCTAAACCCGCCCCCTACAGGGGTTTCGAGAGGGGCTTTGAGGAATACTCTAATCTTTCTCAACACCTCTATGCTTTGATCTGGCAACCTGTTGCCGAATAACTTTTCTGCCTTCTCCCCAACCACGATTTCGTACCACGTAATTTGCCTAGACTTTCCATAGGCCTTTTCCACCGCCGCGTTGGCGACCTTAATTGCGGCGTAAGCAACCTCTGGCCCAATTCCGTCACCCTCAATATAGCCTATAACTACTTTATCAGGCACCTTCAGCTGTCCCGGGCCTGTATACTTGACGTATTCTCCGCTCGGCGGATCTATATACTTTCCTGTGAAAGTTACGAGGTTTGGGATTTGCTGTTTTATCTTCTCTATATCAACTGACATGATGGTTCCCGACTCTTAGTTTAAAAAACGTTAAATCAGCAGTAATGTGATAAAGAGTGAGCCATTTGGCAAATACCACAAGATCGTACTTACGGGGGAGAAGAGAAACGCCTTTACGTGGAATGTCGTAAAACGACTTCTCGAAATTGGATGCGACAGAGATGTTCTGATCACCAACGAGGGCCCTGTCTTCTCCGCGGGCCTTGACTTATCGGTATTTCTAGAAAGTAAGGATAAGGTCTTAGAATACTTGTTTACAATTCACAGACTTGTAAAAAAGCTTCTCGGGTGTGGCGGACGCACCGTGGTTTTGGTCAAGGGAGATGTCTACGGGTTCGGAGTTGAGGTTCTGTATTTTGTCGACTACGTGGTGGCTAGTGGCGATGCTTTCAGATTCTCCCTACAAGGGGTCAACTTCGGGGTTTTTCCCCCATACACAGTGGCTTTGGGCCGCCGCTTGTTTAGCCATGGGCACCTCAGAGTAATGCTCAACAGAGATTTCACGGCCAGAGAAGCCGCAGTGTTTGGAATAGTGTCTGAAATCGGCGACTTCCAACCAAATAGGCTATTTCAGCCGCCGGATTATCTAGAACCGGTAAGGCCTCGTAGATGGTTATTGGAAGTTGTAGACGAGGCGGTTCCATTCTTATACAGACTCGCCGAGGTGGGCACCAGGGAGGAGACTAGGGAGAGGATTAGGAAGTTTCTGGGAAAAGCGTAAAAATTCTTTTGGCTGATAAGATCGATGCCCGCTAATCTTCCTGCTGAGGCCAAGGCTGCTTGGCTGAAGGTGATGGAGGCGAAGACTCCTGAAGAGAAGCTACGGGCCATGGAAGAGTTCTTATCCGCAGTGCCTAAGCACAAGGGTACTGAGAAGCTGATTAAGCACATTCGGAGGAGGATGGCCGAGCTTAGGAGAGAGCTCCAGGAGAGGCGTGAAAAGGCGCGTGCCGTGCGGGGCGGAGGGGGGGCGCGACTTTACGTTGCCAAAGAGGGGGATGTGCAAGTCGCTGTCGTGGGCCCGCCTATGTCTGGCAAAACGGCGTTGTTGAGATGCCTTACCAACACTCACCTCGAGCCTGACGAACTCCCCTTTTCCACTGTCGAGCCCATCCCGTCTATGTTTGTGGAGGACGGCGTATATGTACAGCTGGTGAAAACGCCTAGCTTAGTGCTGGACCAGAGTAGTGATCTTAACACAGTGACGCTGGCGACTGTGAGAAATGCCGATGCGGTGATGTTGGTGGTAGACGCTAACAATAACGCAACGCTTCTGCACAGAATAATACAGTTTTTTGAAGACGAGGGGATCTACCTAACCCCTCCGACTAACTACGTAAAAATTGAGCGGAAGGGGCTGGGCGGCGTCCAGATAGTTGGTTCTGGCAAAATCGTAGGGGGGACGTTGAGCGATGTTAAGAAGCTTCTACACGAGTACGGCATATACCACGCAGTGGTGCACATAGAGGGGGTTGTATCTCTTGACGAAGTAGAGGAGGCTTTGTACTTAGACAAGATGTATAAGCCTACTATAGTAATAATGTCAAAAGTCGATTTATACCAAGTTAATAGAGAAGTAGAGGAGTTTTTTACGAAGGCCGGCGTTAAGTACTACAAGACCGATTTGAGGGTGTGTAATCTCGATAGGAGGAGACTACTTGAGGATATTCTACAAGCCACGGGGCGTATAAGAGTTTTTACAAAGCCGGTTCATTCCAAGTGGTACGTAGAGAAGCCAATTGTTGTGAAAGCAGGCTCAACAGTCGGCGACGTTGCCGCCATGATTCATTCATCGCTCGCCGAGACGTTTAAGTACGCTATTGTGTGGCGCAGAGATCAGTATCCCAACTGGCCTAAACGCGTGGGCCGCGACTACGTCTTGTCCGACAACGATGTAGTGGAAATACATGCATGAACACATGACGTGTGATGAGGCAAAGCGCATCTTAGAACGGCTAGACGAGATAGAAATTTTGCTGAACACAATTCTAGAGGAGGTAAGAGAACTGAAAAGGGGGGGCGGCATTGCCGAGCAGAGACATGCCCCCCGTTCATTTATAGAACTTCTACGCGAGAGAAAGTTTATCCCACTGGGGGAGGTAAAGTCCAGGCAGGCTCTTAGACAGGCGCTAGAAAGAGGCCTCGTTGTAGTGCTTCGCGATGAGGGCGCCAACAGGGAGGTGGTAGTCTTAAAAGAGGCCGCGCGCGAGTTGCTAAACAAGCTCCCTATCTCGGTAAAAGACGCAGAGAAGCTTGGCGAGCGCGATTACGAACTCTTACAGATTTTGAACCGCCTTGGCTACGTTTTACTTAAAGGTGGCCAATACATTAAAACTGAGTTAGCTGAAGAGTTTTACATATGAGCGAGCTTTTCTGGTTTGAGAAGTATAGGCCG
>FPIC01001632.1_pt1 | contig 54570 bp, 58 predicted proteins | sample 1504481 | NCBI WGS metagenome assembly FPIC01 (sample SAMEA4475357, study PRJEB15587) | soil metagenome | biome: Soil; feature: Field | place: India | collected 2015-03-11 | depth 0 m
TTTTTTGGGCACCACCTCCTTGCCATTGCCTTGGCGTAAAACCTCTTTATGTCTGGTAGTGATTTGTCTCCTCTTATGTTGAGGAGGTACATGATCCATGCTATCCTGTAGCTTATCCTTATCCTCGCTTCGAGGATGAGCTCAGCAATACGTCTCATGCCACGGCCCCACGCCAATTTACGAAGTTTTAAGTTTTACGTTTTTCACTATTTTATAAGGTAGCAAATTTACACCGTCATGAAGTACGTGGTGGGGAGAGATTTCGCTTTCCCAGAGTATCTCCCCCGCTATCCCCGGGAATACGGCTTTGACGTCCTCTACATGTGGCTTGATATTTCAATAGATGTGCACTCCGGCGTTGTAGAAGGCGCCGTTAGGTATAGAGTCAGGGCTAGGAAAGATGGGGTTCCCGTGGTTTTAGACGCGGTCGAGATGGAGGTGCGGGGGGCGAGCCACGACTACTACTACGACGGCGAGAAAATAGAGATAAGGCCGAGCTGGAAAAAGGGCGACGAGATTGAGGTGCAAATCTCTTACAGGGCGAAGCCCCGGGCGGGTATGTATTTCATTAAGCCCGACAAGACGAGGAGGGGGGTCTACGTTTGGACCCAGGGGGAGACTGAGTACAACAGGTACTGGGTCCCCCTGCCAGACTCGCCTAATATAAAGTTCCCCTGGAGAGTCGCCGTCACGGTGCCTAAGCCCTACGTGGCCGGTAGCAACGGCGTCTTGGTAGAGGTGAGGAATGGAGGAGACCGTAATACCTATGTCTGGGAGATGAGGCACCCCATGTCGCCTTATCTACTCGCCATAGCTATCGGCGAGTACGAAGTGCACAAGGAGGACTGCGGCGGCGTGGTGCTGGAGTACTACATCCCCAAGTACATCGACGATAGGTGGCGCTTCTCCTTCTACAATACCTGTAAAATAATGAAGTTCTTCTCAGAGTACCTCGGCGTGCCGTACCCCTACGAGCGGTACGCCCAGGTGGTGGTGCCCGAGTTTATCTACGGCGGCATGGAGAACACCACCTTCACAATCCTGACAGACTGGACTATCCACGACAAACACGCCCATTGCCCATACACCGGCTTCCCCTGCCCGGAGCACGAGGACTTCTCCTCTGATCCCCTCGTGGCGCACGAGATGGCCCATATGTGGTTCGGCGACCTCGTAACCGCTAAGGACTGGGCCCACATAGCGATAAACGAGTCCTTCGCCACGTTTATAGAGGCTCTCTGGACCGAGGCCTCAAAGGGCAGGGACGAGTACCTCTATGAGATCTATACAAACTTTAAGACTTATCTGGGGGAGTACACCAGGCGGTATTCAAGGCCCATTGTGACAAACCTGTACAAGATACCAGACGAGGTGTTTGATAGGCATGCCTACGAAAAGGGGTCAGTGGTCCTCCACATGCTTAGGAGCCTCCTGGGCGAGGAGAGCTTCCGGAAGGGGCTAAAGCTCTTTCTCGAAAGACACAGATATAAAGCGGTCGACATGGAGGACTTACGGAAGGCCTTCGAGGAGGCGTCTGGACGAGACCTTGAGTGGTTCTGGAAGCAGTTCTGGTACTCGGCAGGCCACCCCGTGGTGAAAGTGTCTTGGAGCTACTCGGACGGGGCTCTAAAGCTCCAGCTGAGGCAGGCGCAGGGGGAGGACAGCTACCCAGTCTACACCCTGCCTCTTGAGGTGAAGATTGTGTATGAGGACGGGAGGAAGGAGGTGAGGGAGGTTATGCTAAACGAGAAGGAGGTGACTCTATACGTGCAGGGCGGGAAGCCTAGGTATATTTGTGTTGACCCCCACTTTAAGCTTATGAAGTCGCTTGATCTGGGCTACCCGCTTGAGTCGGCCGTGGCTATGTTAGAGGATGAAGACATGTACTGCCGTCTCCAAGCTGTGGAGGTTCTCAAGAAAAATGGAAGCCCCAAAGCTGTCGATGCGCTGGCTAAGGCGCTTGGGGACAAGTTCTGGGGTGTGGCTGCTGAGGCGGCTAGGGCTCTTGGAGAAATAGGCACAGGAGCTGCTGTGGCTAAGCTTGTGGAGTCTTACAGGATCGTGTCTCATCCAAGAGTGAGGCGGGCTATTGTCGAGGCCTTGGGGTCGGCCAAGAGAAAGGAGGCAGCGGAATTCCTTGACATGGTGTTGCACGACGCTGGGGAGAGCTACTATGTTAGGTCGGAGGCGGCAAGATCGCTTGGCAGGGTTAAGTGGGAATTCGCCGAGTATAGTCTGAAAAAGGCGCTTGAGTATCCAAGCCACGTAGATGTGATAAAGAGAGGCGCCCTCGAGGGACTCGCTGAATTGGGGACCGATGAGGCGTTGAAAATCGTCCTCCGCCACGCCGAGCCCGATATGCCCACCCCTGTCAGGGCGACGGCTGTCCAGTCCTTGGCGAAGTTTGGGCCGCGTAAGGAAGTTGTGGATGCCGTGAGGATGTACATGCGTGATGAGAATTTCAGAGTTCGCTTCGCCGCCGTCACAGCCGCCTTGGAGCTACTTGAGCCTAAGCTGTTGCCGGATCTTCAGGAGAGGGCTGAACAGGACATTGACGGGAGGGTTAGGAGAGTGGCGAGGGAGGTCGCGGAGAAGATCAAGAAGTTTATGGAGAGGGGGACTGAGTACCAGAAGCTGAGAGAGGAGGTTGAGAAGCTGAGAGAGGAGTATCGTAAGCTAGCTGACCGCGTAGCGAGGCTGGAGAGGTAGATGCCTGTTAGGATAATTGACCACGTCTATGCCCAGTACCTCTTGACACGTCTAAGAGACAAAAACACGGGGAGTCTAGATTTCCGCAAAGGCCTGGTTAGACTTGGGAGAATTATCGGCTACGAGCTGGTAAAGACGTTCCCCTTTAGGTATGTAGAGGTGGAGACGCCCCTTGGCCGGGCAGTAGGCGTCGACATCATCGGCCTTGATAAGGTTGTGATTGTCCAAATTTTGCGAGCCGCCATGCCCCTCGTGGAGGGCCTCGTCAAGGCATTTCCCAACGCCCGCCTCGGGGTAGTGGCTGCGAGGAGGAAGGAGGAAGAGGGTTACGTCGACGTGGAGGTGTTTTACTCAAAGATGCCGTCGATAGGTGTTGAGGATACCGTCATTGTGGCCGACCCCATGCTGGCCACAGGCACCACTATGAGTAAGGCTATTGAGGAGGTTTACAAGACGGGGACGCCTGGTAGGCTCGTCGTAGTCTCGGTCATTGCTACCCCGGTGGGAATTAGCCGGGTTCTGTCAAGGTGGCCTGACACAGAGATCTACACGGTGGCTATAGACCCAGAGCTCAACGACAAGGCGTTTATTGTCCCCGGCCTCGGCGACGCGGGTGACAGGGCCTTTGCCACCTAGTGGAGGAGGCTCAGAGCCACGTAGACCCAGTACCCCATTGTTAAATAAACGAGATAGGGCAGGCCATATTTAGCCACTATCCACTCCTCTGTTATTTCTACATTTGAGGGGTCGTACTTCTCTACATCTTTCACGTTGCCTATTATATACTTCAGTGGGTTTTTTAGAAATTCCTCCTTAGAGATGCATATGTGTGTCAACTTTTCCAACGGGGACATTTTACAAGGCCTTTTGCTGTTGAGAAGGTAGAGGTAGGCAATTTGTAGGGGTAGCAGAAACGACCCAGCTATTACGGCCACGAAAGGTGTGGGGAGGAAGGGTAAAAGGGGAGGAGCCGATCCGATAAGGGTAATTGCAATTGAGTCGGCGTAGCCGGAGCCCAGTATTCTCATAACTATCGCCAAGGCTAGGCCTAACCCAAACGAAAACAGGTAAAAGGGCGAGTTGAGGTTTTGAATGACTAGGTAAAGGGCCGGCAACGCGCCTGCGGCCAGCACGACGTAGTGAATTTCGCGGGTTTTCAGATCTTGCCAAGAGGCAACAGTAAGTGCAATGCCTAACGCTATAACTGCTAAGGCGTCAAGCATGCAGGCGCCGCTTCAAGGCGTCTATGCGCGGCGTGGCGAGGGGGTCTACGCCCCTCTTCTCGGCGAGCTTTAGCGACGCTATGCCGACTTCGCGGAGAAACGAGAGAACCCCTCTTGGGTGCATCTCCACCGTGTATACAACGCCGCCAACGATCTCCAGTGTCGCTTTTATTCTTTCTTGGTGTTCTTTTGGTATGTGGGGGCTTGTCAACGCCACAACCGGCCGTTCTGAGCCTTCGATCCAGTTGTGGTGGGCCTCTGGCACGATCTCTACCGAGGGCTCTATTTTGCTGTTTTCGTTAAACTCGTTTTTTACTCTGTACGCCACGCCTCTCATGCTCTCAGGAGCCACGACGGAGGGCCTTTTTTCGAAATTCTGAACTAGGCTGTGTATGAGGGCGTCGTCTGGGGGGTCGAGGGAGTCGGGTATCTTTACGTCTATGCCGTAGACCTTTGCGACTACGTTAAGGGCAGCGGTGAGGAGCTGGGGCAAGGCGGTGCGCGGAGCGCTGGCCTTAGGAACTATAATAGTCGGCACCCCTATCTGTGCGAGCTTTCCCCCAGTGGTAATGGCCACTGTGGGCATACCCTTTTTCTTTGCGTATTCCACCGTGTAGAGGGTCTCTATAGTGTTGCCAGAGTAGGACACGGCTATGAGGAAGCCGTCTCGGGCTTTTAGGAAGTAGTCCTTGACTGGAATAACCTCTACATCCCAGCCCCACGTTAGGGAGAGGTCGCGTAGCAAGTCAGCAACAACTCCGGAGCCCCCCATTCCGCTAACGTAGAGGCGGGGGGCGGGCTCTATTCTAACTTCTCTGCCCTCTACGACGTAGCTAAGGGGGAAGTCGACATGTTTGAGAATTGCTCTCTCCCATCTAAGATAGTCTTCTAACATGTGTCTGTAGGCGACAACCTAGAGTATTCCTATATAGACTTTTTCTCCGACTTTGAGTGGAAGCTCTGTGCCTATGTCTAGTTGAAGCCCACCTATTGAGATGCGCGTCATGTCTTTGCCGACGAAGTAGACAACTCCCCATGCGTAGATTTTGTACTTGGTTAAATCGCTGTCTTTCTCCTTGTGTATCACCAACTTTACTTGATCTCCCACGCGGAGTTTGACACCAATTTTTTCAAGCGGCAACTCCACGGTGACCTCAACCCCGTCCCTCAGCTTTATAACGTTTGGCAAACCGTCAGAGATCTCCACGACACGTAGAGGAAACTCCATAGCCACGACAAGGCGAGGGTTTTTAAAGCTTTTAGCCAGTCTCAATAAATTAGTTTCAGTAAACTCTCCCCTCACTAAATGAAATATACGTATTACACAAAAAATCAGATCAAGTACTTATTCGTCATGATATGTCCATACTGTAAATCAACTAACATTACACTTGCCGACGGCGAATACGTGTGTAGAGACTGCGGCACAGTGCTAGGACCAGAGATGCTTCCGCCCAGGTTAAGGCAGGTGCCTGTGCCTGTACACAAAGGCAAGATAGTGCTTACGATACTCGAAAAAGAAGACAAAACAACAATAAAGAAGAGGTACAGCGAGTTGGTAGAGCACTACGTCGCTAAAATCGCGGCCGCTCTAGCGAGAAAGGATCTGGAAATGGTCGCGCTAGAAATATTTAGAAATCTTGACAAACGCGTCTACCAGGGCAAAACCCCGAAAGCTATTGCCGCAGCCCTAGTGTACCTAGCGGCCGAGAGGGCAGGTATCCACATATATAAGCAGACGATAGCGAGAATTCTGGGAATTTCTAAGTTCACCATTAGGGACACAGTCACACGCCTAAGGGGGCATGTTGCGTCTATTAACACGTCTTCTTGAATGCGCCGAGTGCAAGAGGTCCTGTAAAGAAAAAGGCGTGTGCGACTTTACAGAAGAAGAAACCACGCTGTTAATTAGCCTCCTGTCAAGGATCTACAAGAAGACAATTGACGAGACCCTCGACTTCAGATACGACGTGCTGAGAAAAATAAACCAAAACACGGCCGTCCACGCCACCTTGGCAACTGTGGGGCTAGAACAGCTGGCTGAGTTCCTAGAGGACGACGACGTAGAAGACGTAGTTCTAATACCCGGTCGCCCGATATACCTCACGAGGAGGTATGGCAAAGAAAAGATAGGGAAGATCAGCGAGGCGAAAACTCTGAGGGCCCTCTTGAAAATTGCGCATTTAAAGGGCGTCGAGTTAACCACGGCCAATCCCTCCTTTAGATATGGGCTCTCCTTCGGCGGATATAGACTCAGGGTATCGATAGACCTACCGCCCATCGTCCCGCACCCCCAAGCCTACGTGAGGGTGCATAGGAAAAAGATAACTGCCAAGGACTTGGTTAAGAGTGGGTTTCTCACCGGGGAGCAATTAAGGGAAATAGTTGCGTGGCTACGAGAAGGCAGGCACGTAGTGGTATCAGGCCCGCCCGGTAGTGGAAAGACCACGTTGCTAGCCGCAATAGACGACTTAATCCCTCCACATCTACAGCGGGTGTACATAGATGAAGCCGACGAGTTTGAAGACGACCCAAACAAAAACCAGATAAAAATCAGAAGCGTCAACAAGGCAAAAGAGGTATTAGCCTCCCTCAACCGCAACATAGACGTCATATTCATAGGAGAGTTGCAGTACGAAGACCACTTCGCCGCCTTCAGAACCGCGTCTGAGATGGGACTACAAACCCTCGCCACCATGCATGCAACTAACGTAGAAGACGCCCAGAAAAGGCTGGAAAGGCGGGGAATAGAGCTTCAAAACATTGGCATAGTACAGCTCAGCAAGAAGTACGGAGCCATGGTAGAGCGGAAAGTCGCGGCGCTGTATGCTAAGTAGATACGTAATCCGCAAAGTTGAGGAGCTAGAGGAGAGGGCCTACCACAGACTGGTGTTAGTCCTCGCGGCTACTTCCATGACAAGCGTAATGCTCAGCGGCATAGCCCTCCTCTTTAACCCCACATTCAAGTACCTGTCCACGGCTGTACTAGCACTGGGCATCCTAACCTCTGGCAAAATACTCAGGAAAACAGAGAAAAAAATACGCAAAGTGGTCCAGAGCTTTGAAAGAGAGGCCTACGTGAGGCAGTACCTAGCCCGCGTGGCGCAGGAGTACAACCCCCGCGAATACCTGGAAAGAATCTACACGGAGCCGGCAGTGGAGGACCCCATTGTGGCAAAAGACAGAAGAGAGGTAACAGCGGCGGCTCCCCTATTAAGACAAGGCTTCACGTCGCTAAGAACACGAAACAGGATTGTCGTCATGGCCACAGCAACTGCTGTGGCAATCCCGCACGTGATATGGAACAAAGATATAATAATGTTGCTAGTAGTAATAATGATAATATTATTATTCAAAAAAGGGAGTTAGTCGAACTCTTCCTTCTTTTCCTCCTTCTTCTCTCCCTTCTCCTCCTTCTCTAATTTACTGGCAGCGATTATCTCATCTATTCTTAGAATCGCTGAGGCGGCCTCCACGGCCACTTTCAGCGCGTTTATCTTCACCGAAAGCGGCTCAATTAGGCCGAGGGCTAGCATGTCCACAACCTTGCCTTGGTACACGTCTAGGCCGTATTTCCAGCCGTCTGCTAGCTCGTGTTTGTGTGTCAGCTCTGTCACGATGTCGATTGGGTCAAGACCGGCGTTCTCGGCCAGCGCCTTCGGTATAGCCTCCAGAGCCCTGGCGAATGCCTCAACGGCGTACTGCTCCCTCCCGCCCACCTTAGGCGCGAAGGCCCTCACAGACTTGGCGGCCTCTATCTCGGCGGCACCGCCCGCGGGCAGTATGTACGGCTCCTCCACCACGTCGGCAACCACGCTAAGGGCGTCGTCGAGGTTCCTTTCAGCCTCGTCCACAAGCCGCTCGAAGCCGCCACGCACCAGTATTGACACGGCCCTCGGGTTCTTGCACTGCTCTACAAACACCATCTTCTCGTCGCCCACCCTCCTCTCCTCGACGAGGCCAGCGAAGCCGAGGTCTGCCTCGGTTAAGTCTTCAAGAGACGTCACCAGCCTCGCGCCGGTAGCCCTCACCAGCTTCTCGATATCTGACCTCTTGACACGCCTTACTGCTAGGATGCCGGCCTTGGCAAGGTAGTACTGCGCAATGTCGTCAATCCCCTTGGTGGTGAAGAGGGCAGTCACTCCAAGAGACTTCAGCTTATCTACATAACTCTTCAAGATCTTCTCCTCCTCCTCTAGGAACGCCTTCATCTGCATTGGGTCGTTTATGCGGATCTCGGCGTCGATTTCGGGCTTCTCAACCTCCAGCGGGGCGTCCAGGAGTGCGATCTTAGCATTTATGACACGCTTAGGCATCGCCGCGTGGACCACCTCCTTGTCCACAACAATGCCGTAGACAAGCTGGGTGTCAAGCAGAGAGCCGCCGTGTTTCTTAACAATCTGTATATTGTCTAGGTCTACATACCACTTCCCATCTCTCTGCTCAGCCACCTGCAACACCGCCTTTACAGCCAAGTCGGCGAAGTAGTCCTTAACAGTCTCAGAAATCTTACCGCCCATCGACGTCATGGCAATCTTCTTAAGGGTATCCACATCGCTCCTATTTACGGGAACAGCAACCTTACGGAGGTGCTCAGTAGCGACGTCAAGCGCCTTCTTAAAACCGCTTACAATCACCGTCGGGTGAATATTCTTCTCCAGTAACTTCTCAGCCTCCTCAAGCAAAGCTCCAGCAAGAACAACAGCGGTGGTCGTGCCGTCTCCAGCCTCCTCCTCCTGAGACTTGCTAATCTCGACAAGTAGCTTCGCAATGGGGTGCTGCACGTCCATCTCGTCCAAAATAGTCGCACCATCGTTTGTAATAGTGATGTCGCCCAAGCTGTCAATAAGCATCTTGTCCATACCCTTAGGCCCAAGTGTTGTGCGCATTACCTCAGCAATAGCACGGGCAATCATTATGTTAAGCCTAAGAGCCTCTTTACCAAACGCCCTCTGCGTCCCCTCTTTAAGCACCAACACGGGAACGCCACCGATCTGGGTTAGCACTGCCTGACTCATGGTTTTTGACAAAAATTGCGTATATAAAAACTTTTTGCCCCTGTACGACAATGATCACAGCAAACCAGAAAACCTGATAGCGGCAAAACGTAATGGCATGCCCAATGAACTTAAACTACCAAGACCTCTGTCACAGCGACAGAGGACCAAAGAATGGGAATTAGTAGGATTAAGTAGTAAAGGAATAGGCACGTGCCTAGAGTATAGTAAATTGCCAGAATTTCTTTTCAACTACTGTGATCAATGCTGAGATTGTTGAAATGTCACGGTGATATCTTGTAGGTTTTAGCTTCTTGTCGTCTGTGGCCCATAGGAGCCGATTTTATTGTCGTGTTTAGCAGTTGAGGTATTCGATTGGGCTTCGTATGAAGTGTAATCTTTATATAATGGTTTTTTCTCCAGCTTTTATGCAGTTGTCAAAAGAGTTCCTGGTAGCGTCGGCGGCATTTGCGCTTTCGATTATTGCTTTGGCAATAGCGGTACAGGCCTTGGGGCAGTTATCATCGTCGCTAATCTCTCTCAAGGCAGATGTCACCGACAAGTTAAATATCCTGGAGAAAAAGGTGGGAGAGCTTCAGCAACAGTTAAGCACATCCACGAGCGAACTCAGAGGTTCTCTTCAGAGCGAAATCTCCGGCGTTAACAAAACCTTGTCTGAGCTTAGGCAGGAAGTGACGCTTCTTAGGCGTGTGGCGTCTATGCCCTCTGGCCAAGTCTCTGTCAAATACGCCAGCTTTTACCTGGCTTACGAGGGCGGAGCCTACCTTCTTAAGGACTCCATGGGACGGAGAGTTTTGCTACTGCCACGGGGGATTGAAGCGCCTCTTGCCTCGTATCTAGAAGCGAAGTATAGACCCGACCTCGTTGTGATTTACCCAGTAGAGAGGGCTGTTTTTATGGCCGCTACCCAAGTTGCCATGGTCTACCGGCTGTATAACGAGACTGGGGACCCGCGCTTCTTGAGGTCAATCGCCGGCATTATGTGGGGCAGGGACTACGAGTGGTATCTCCCCGAGGTTAAGGCCATGCTCCAAAACGGCACTATAAAAGACGTCGGATCTGCCTATTCTCCAAACTACGAGGCCATATTGGCCCTGAAGCCCGATGTTGTCTTCGTATACTTCTCCCCCGGCCCCTACGGCACAGAGGCCGTAATTCAAAGGCTACAACAGCTGGGCGTCCCCTACGTCGTCGTGAACGAGTTCAACGAGAGGAACCCCCTGGGGAGGTTCGAATGGGTCAAGGCAGTAGCCGCGTTTTTCAACGCGACGGACAAGGCAGTTGCGGTATTCAACAAGGTGGAGGCGAGGTGGGACCAGCTGGCGTCCTTAGCCGCGGATTTAGACAGGCCGAGGGTGGCGTGGTTTTTCATATACCAAGGCATTCTATACCCCGCAGGTCCGACGGTAAGGGAGCTAATAAGACTGGCGGGGGGCAGATACGCCTATGCCAACTACAGCCGGGTTGACCTCGAAGTCGTGCTGAAGCACAGAAACGACGTTGACGTGCTCATATGGTCGGGCTACGGCGTGTCAAAGATAGAGGACATAGTGAAGATAGAGCCGAGACTCAAGGAACTTAGGCCAGTCGTGGCTGGCAGGGTGTACGCATACAGCCCCGCCTTTTACCAGCTGTCCAACGCCTACCCAGAGCGCGTCCTTGAAGAGCTCGTGTCGATAATACACCCCGAGATCTCTCCGCCGGGTAGGCTGACGCTCTTCATCCAGTTGCAGTGAAGCTTCTCGTAGCTCTTGCGGCTCTTCTTTTTTTACTGGAATTATTCACTGGACCCGCCGGCCTTGACCCCTACGTAATCCAAGAGGTGAGACTTCCCAGAGCCATGGGGGCAGTCGCGACGGGGCTTATGCTGGCCCTAGCGGGGCTCCTCCTCCAGACAGCAATTAGGAACCCGTTAGCGGATCCGTATGTGTTAGGGGTAAGCGGCGTAGCTCAGCTCGCCGCCTTGGCCTCCTACGTGGGTTGGCGGCTGGCTGAGGTTCCTTACGTAGGCTACTTCGCGGGGTCCCTTGCAGGTGCTACAGTAGCCACGGCGCTTTTGGCATATTTGGCCAGGAGGGCGGAACCCCTAGTCGTCGTGATGACAGGCGTCCTAATGGCCTTCGTTTCGTACTCAGCTACACAGCTACTCCTCCTAGTCCTCCCCCCAGAGGAGCTCGGCTTCATATACGTAGGGCTTCAAGGCTCCTTCGCCGCATACCCCGCCGGGGTGTTGGGCTACGGGATACTTGCCGTCGCCTTGACCCTCTGGTTAATCGCATACCTGAATGCCAGACACATAGCCGTGTTGGCACATGGTGAAGACGTTGCGGCAGGGCTCGGCGCAGACGTGAAGAGGGCAAGTCTAATAGCACTCCTCGTCTCCTCAATAGCCGTGGGCTTTACCGTGGCATCTGTAGGCCCCGTAGGCTTCATAGGCTTGCTAGCCCCCCACATGGCCCGGTGGCTCGCTGGGAGATACCGGTTCGATAAAGTTATGTGGACAGCGGCTGGCCTGGGGCCTGTCCTCGCCCTAGTTGCCGACCTAGCGGTAAAGGCGCTACCCAGGGAAACTCCGGTGGGGACTGTGCTGACGCTGGTGGGGGCCCCCGCGGCGGCCTACTTGATGTGGCGCCATGTTGGTAAAATTCGAGGTTGAGAAGAGGCTGGGGGACTTCCTTCTCAGCGCTGCAGGAGAGCTGGCCGAGGGGCTCCGTTGCATTGTGGGGCCCAACGGCTCTGGGAAGACCACCTTGATGAAGATATTGGCTGGGCTAATGAAACCAGACAAGGGACATGTAAGCATGTTCGGAGTAAGAAGTGTCGTATACATTAGCGACTTACCATCGCCGCCTGATGTGTTAGGAATAGACGTCTTGGCCGCCGGCAGGACTAGGTTTTCAAAAAAGCCCATATCAGAAGAGGAGGAAGAAACCCTCTTGAAATACGCAGAACTCCTCGGAGTAGCACAACTAGCGAGAAGACGCTGGGGCACCCTAAGTGGAGGCGAGAGACAGAGACTAGTAGTGGCGGCAGCCCTAGCCGCAGAGGCCGATTTTCTACTTCTTGATGAGCCCCTCTCCAACCTACACGGCGACTGGAGAAAAAGAGTAATGGAAACACTGAGGAACTACGCAAGGCAGAGAATTGTAGTCGTTACCACACACCACGGGGACGTACTAGGTTGTTGCGCCGAAATTTTGGCCATGAGAGAAGGAAAACTCATGTGGAGGGGGCCACCGAGCGAATACACGTGGCCAATTGACGGGAAATGCGACGTGTAAGAACCATACATGGGAAGAGCCAACATTACTTCTTCCGGCTGGCAGTGCCTTCAAGAAGCTGGGAGGGTTAGCTGTTATAAAATACCTACATGTCCTATGGGCATCAAGTCATGCGCTTAATATGCTCTACAAAGACGTAGTTGATTACAGGATGCAGGTAGGGTGTTTAAGGCCGCTCTTCGCGCCCGAGTAAGCTCATGGCTCTCGTAGCTTCACGAATTAGAGTCTTGTAGGTCTAGACAGTGGCGCTTATAGAAAAAAATATATACTTGCCCCTCCGGGGTGACTCATGTCGTCTGCAGTCAGGATTGTGGAGAAGCAACTGGATGAAATTCTGGCCATTGCTAGGAACCCGGCGCAGATACGAAACGCCGGCACTCTGGCGCATGTGGACCACGGCAAGACCACCACCACGGACTCGCTCCTCATGGGCGCGGGGTTGCTCTCGCCGAAGGTGGCGGGGAAGGCGCTGGCGATGGACTTCGTCGCTATTGAGCAGCTCCGCCAGATGACCGTGAAGGCTGCCAACATATCTCTCTACTTCGAGTACGGTGGGAAGCCCTACCTGGTGAACTTTGTCGACACGCCGGGACACGTCGACTTCACAGGCCACGTCACACGCTCGCTTAGAGTTATGGACGGCGGCCTCGTCGTTGTAGACAGCGTCGAGGGAGTCATGACGCAGACGGAGACCGTGGTCAGGCAGGCGCTTGAGGAGTACGTCCGCCCAGTCCTATTCATTAATAAGATTGATAGGCTGATAAAAGAGCTGAGGCTATCGCCGCAGGAGATACAGCAGAGGATCCTCACGATTGTCAAGGACTTCAACGCTCTCATTGATATGTTCGCCCCGCCGGAGTTTAAGGATAAATGGAAGGTCGATCCCGCCAAGGGGCAGGTGGCTCTGGGCTCTGCGTTACATAAGTGGGGCATAACCATACCCATGGCCCAGAAGGCCGGTTTGAAGTTTAGCAACATAGTAGATGCCTACGAGAAGGGGTATGTGGACAAGCTAGCGGAGGAGTTCCCCCTGTACAAGACCCTCCTCACCATGATCATAGAGCACGTCCCGCCGCCGAACGTCGCCCAGAAGTACAGAATTCCGAGGCTTTGGCGTGGCGACTTAAACAGCGAGGTGGGTAAGGCGATGCTGGAAGCCGACCCCAACGGCCCGACGGTGATAGCTGTATCTAAGGTAAACAAGGACCCCCACGCCGGTTTGATCGCCACAGGCCGTATCTTCTCGGGGACTATCAGGGAAGGCGACGAGGTCTACATCATCGGGAGAAAGATGAAGAAGAAGGTCCTCCAGACGTACATCTACATGGGTCCCACAAGGATAATCGTGCCTTACATGCCCGCCGGCAACATAGTGGCACTGATGGGCGTAGACGAGGCAAGGGCGGGAGACACACTGGTGGACCCAAGGCTGACCGAGGTACCGCCTTTCGAGAAGATGAGGTACATTGCGGAGCCCGTGGTGACGGTCGCAATTGAGCCGAAGAACCCGGCGGAGCTGGCAAAGCTGGTGGAGGCCTTGAAGGACTTGGTGATCGAGGACCCGACTCTCGACTTGAAGATTGACCAGGAGACTGGGCAGATCCTCCTCTCAGGCGTCGGCACGCTCCACTTGGAGATCGCAACGTGGTTGCTTAAGGAGAGGGCTAAGACAGAGTTTACGGTATCGCCGCCGTTGATAAGGTTTAGGGAGACTGTCAGGGAGAGGTCCCAGGTGTGGGAGGGCAAGTCGCCGAATAAGCACAACAAGCTTTACTTCTACGTGGAGCCTCTCGACGAGACTACAGTGGAGCTAATCGCCACGAAGGAGATTACAGAAGAGCAGGACCCGAGGGAGAGGGCTAAGATTCTGAGGGAGAAGGCCGGATGGGACACCGACGAGGCGAGGGGCATCTGGGCGATAGACGATCGCTACTTCAACGTCATTGTGGACAAGACGACAGGTATCCAGTACCTCCGCGAGATTAGGGACTACATCGTCCAGGGCTTCCGCTGGGCAATGGAGGCTGGGCCGCTGGCCCAGGAGCCTATGAGAGGGGTTAAGGTAGTTCTCGTCGATGCTGTCGTCCACGAGGACCCTGCCCACCGCGGACCTGCGCAGATAATGCCTGCAACTAAAAACGCCATCTTCGCCGCCGTGCTTTCAGCGAGGCCGACACTTCTTGAGCCATTAGTGAGGCTAGACATAAAGGTGGCCCCTGACTACATCGGATCGGTTACCTCCGTGCTGAATAAGCACAGGGGCAAGATCCTCGACATGACTCAGCAGGAGTACATGGCCTACCTTAGGGCTGAGTTGCCGGTGCTTGAGTCTTTCACAATCAGCGATGAGCTCCGCGCCGCCGCAGCTGGCAAGATCTTCTGGTCTATGCAGTTCGCGAGGTGGGCTCCTTACCCAGAGTCTATGCTTGTCGACTTCGTGAAGCAGTTGAGGAAGAAGAAGGGGCTGAAGGAGGATATACCAAAGCCTACAGACTTCGTCGAGGTCTTTTAAGACCAGCTAAACATATGGCAATTTCCCTTATAGCGCTTACTCAGCATAGCATTACGCGTACTGCAAGTTAAACATGTGGAGCTTTGGCACACGCCCCGTTGCTGATGTCTTCAAATCTGCAGTCTTGGGGCTTGATAAAAAGTCTTCCGCTGTGACTTGGAATACTGAAGCTCTGCGCGTTTTAGAAGAAGGGCGGATGCCACCTCTTTGTGGGCGTATGGATCAGCCTAGAAACACTTCTTCACCCCTCACGCACGGCCGTGTCATCACGTAAGCGTTAATGTTTTTATGTATAAATTATTTCTGATGGCATGTCCATAAGAAATTTATTGATTGTGCTCATAGTGGTCGCTGGGGTGATAGTGGCATTCCTGGCGATGTCTGCTTTTCAGCAACCGCAGACAAAGAAGCTCGTTATTGTCGGCCCCGCGGGCATAAGCGACTTAGGGCAGGCGTTGGCGAAAAAGTTCAGTGAGAAGTATGGGGTGAACGCCACGTTTATCCCACTTGGTGGGGCGGTAGAGATGGTGAACGAGCTGGTGAGGAACAAGGACAACCCACCATGGGATGTCGCCATTGGGATTCCGGAGTTTTACTACACTGTGTTAGTGGAAAGGGGTGTTTTACACTGTCCCAAGTTGTCTGTGGAGGGAGTCCCCCCCGAGGAGTTTTGGGATCCCAACGGTTGCGTGTACCCGCTGGATAAGTCCTACATCGGCATTGTATACAACGCCACTGCCCTCGAGAGGCTTGGGCTAAGGCCTCCAGAGACGCTGGACGACTTACTTAGGCCGGAGTACAAGGGGCTAGTAACATATCCCAACCCAGTCCAGTCGGGCACCGGGCTTGCCGTCCTCTCGTGGATAATGTCAGTAAAGGGAGAAGAGGCAGGGTGGGCATTTTTGAAACAGCTGAGCGGCCAAATAGCCAAGGTGGGGTATCCCAGCGGCTTTACGGCTTTGAGAAGCGCCCTTAAGCGCGGCGATGTGGTTATAGCTCTCTCGTGGTATAGCCACGTGATTGATCCTGGAACCCCTCACATGAGGGCTGCCACTTACAGCGCCTTTTTGTATAGAGAGGGCGTGGCAGTGCTTAAAAATGCCAAAAACCGCGACTTAGCCGTGGAATTTGTTAAATTCGCCCTAAGCAAAGAGGGGCAGGACCTAGTAGATCCTTACAACTACATGCTCCCCGTCAGGGCCGACGCCGTGGTGAAGAACAACGTGGGCCTTCCCCAGCCGCGGTCAGTGGTGGTCTACAACCCTGCCCTCGGCTCCAAGGCAGACGAGTGGAGGCTGAGGTGGCAGAGGGAGATCGCTTCAGGTTAACAGTATACCAGGCGCCGACCCTCTTATACCTTTTTGTTTTTGGGGCGCCGTACTTGTTTTTGTTAAGCCGCTACGGATTCTCCTCTGGGCTAGACGAATATACGTTGCGAGTTTTGTGGTTCACTTTGTGGCAGGCGGCTCTCTCTGCGTTGTTGTCTCTGGTAGGGGGGTTTGCCCTCCTGCCAGCCTATCTCAAGACGCCCTGGGTTAAGCCCCTGGCCCTCATCCCCTTCTTTGCCCCGGCCCTATCCACTGTAGACGCTCTTATTAGGCTCCACGGCGACGTGATGTACAGCCCGTGGGGAATTATCATAGCCCACGGAGTCTACTACGCCCCCTATGTGGCGTTGCTCCTAGAGTCTAACATGCGCTCTATGCCGGCAGACCTGACGGAGGCTCTGGATCTATACGTCAGGCGGCTCAGGACTAGGCTGAAGATCGTGTTGTGGGAACTAAGGCCCTCAATACTCTACTCACTCTACACAGTGTTCGTCTTCAGTTTCCTCAGCTTCACCACGCCTCTCCTCCTCGGAGGGAGGTACCCTACCCTGGAGCTTTTAATATACATATACGCAACCTCCTACGCCTCCACTGCGCTAGCCTCTGCACTTGTGGCGCTTAACTTGGTAGCCACCTTGGCGCTGGCTGCACCGCTTTTCAGAATGAGGAGCCCCCCTCCGGCGGACCCCGCCGCCAGGCCCCCCAAAATGGGGCTTCTGCACACGGCCGTGGGGCTGGCCGCAACCGGGTACTACGCCGTAGCGGCTTTCTACATCTTTTCGCCTTTGCTTGCGCCAAGGGGCGTCGCCGAGGTGTGGCCGTACGTGTTGAATAGCATCCTCGTAGCCGTGGTGGCGGCTACTGGGTCGCTGGTCTTGGTCTTGCTATTCCTCATGGCTGAGGGGGCGGGGTCCAGGTTGCCTGGCGTTGCCTACGCCGTGGCGCTTTCTCTTTCTAAAAGCGTCTTCGCATTGGGCTTTTTCTACCTGGCTCAGCCTCTCTACGGCACCCTTCTCATCCTCGCCGCGGCGCATATGCTGGTGATCTCCCCCCTGGTCTTCTCCCTTGCTAAGCCGGCTTGGGATAAAATAAGACAAGACGTGAGGGAGTCGTGCACATTCTACCTCGGACCAGCGAAGTGCGTTATTAGAATAGTTGCGGAGCTCCTGGGCCCCACCATTGTCCAGGCTTGGCTGATAGCTCTCGCCTCGTCTCTGTCCGAGACTACCCTGGCCCTTATGCTCACCATCGGGGCGTCTACAACTCTTTCCGCAGTGACGGCGCACCTCCTCACGTCAAGAGGGCCCGAACTGGTTGAAACTGGGCACTTCTACTCGTCACTTCTCGCATTGCTGGTTCTAGTTACTGTGGCCCTGTCACGTCTTGTAAAGACGAGGCCCTTTTCCTTCTAGTGGAAGCACATTCCCCTAGTCACGTCGAACTCAATGAACCCGCTTTTTGGCATTTCGTGCCAAAGAAGTCTCACATGGGAGTCTCCTACCTCTGCCAGCACCTCGTATTTGCCGGCTTTGTACCAGACAGCCAGGATTTTTCCCCTATACGAAGACCCCGGCTTGACGTCCCACGGCCTGAAGTATAAGCTACCGCAAGTGGCGCCTAGCCTATTCACATAGCCCAGAAACTGGGCCACTTGTGGTGTCGGCGGGTTTTCAAACACCTCTGCGGCCCTCCCCTCGGCGGCGACTTTGCCCTCCATAAGCACAACCAACCTATCCGCTATGAATGTAGCTTCTTCAAAATCGTGTGTGACGTAGACTACAGTTCTGCCCCGCGACGCCTCGTAAATGTAAGGCAAAACCTCGCCTCTCAGCGGTGGGTCTAGCGCTGTGAGCGGCTCGTCAAATAGCAAAACAGGTGGATCTAAGATCAAGGCTCTTGCCAGCGAAACTCTCTGTTGCTGGCCTCTGCTGAGCTGGGCGGGGTATCTGGCCGATAGGTGCAAAATTCCAAGCCGCTGTAGGACTTCCCGCGCCCGTTGAACTGCCTCGCTTTTGGCAACTCCCTTGGAGAGGAGGGGCTCTACTACGTTTTCCAAGACGGTAAGTGATGGGAAGAGGGCTGGGCTTTGGAATACCACCGCTACGCCCCGTTTCCAGGGCTCTTCGTAGGTTACATCTCTCCCGTCTATATACACGCGCCCACGGTCGGGGGTCATGAGGCCGGCGACGATACGCAGAAGCGTTGACTTACCCGATCCTGAGGGCCCCACTACGGCGATTCTCTCGCCTTTCCTTATTGCCAGGTCAACAGGGCCGAGGATAAAACTACCCTGTTTTTTCCAGACTCCCCTCAGCTCTATCGACATCTATTTTTTAAGCGCCTTGACTTTCAGTATGCCAGGTGCTGTAATAGACTCCTTAACCTCGTATCCCAGCTCATCTAGAAAGCAATGTACAGCCTTAGCCGTAGCCTCAACGCTCTCAGTACTGTATCCTACGCCGAGCGTCTCCATGACGAACTCCTTGCTGTCTGTTTTCACCTCAAACCGCTTCGCAGGGACTATTTTAGATATGTAGGGAACAAGCGACGCCGCAGCCTCGATGGAGCCGAATACTGCCTTAACATAGCTTGCCAGCATCTTGCCCGCCTCGCACCATGCCCTATGCACCACTTCGGGATTTGCCTTGTACATATCCGCTATTAATTTGTCCAGCAACCTCCCTGGGATAGGTACAGACTCCAGCTCTATCATTACGCGGAAAAACAGCGCCACTTCCCTAATCTGCTGGAGCGTGTAGCCTTGTTCAATGAGATCGAGTCCAAGAGAGAGTATCTGGTTAGCGAGGGCATACTGCGTCATGCCTTGTCCTTCGGCAATTCTGGCAAGTCTTTCTGCAACATCTCTAGATACAGCGATATTAACTCTGTCTTTTTTCACACTCATACACATTTATAGACATTCTCAATTTAAAAATATATATCAAAGAAAATTTAGCGCCAACAGGAACGCATGGCCATGAGATTTAGTACTATATGCGGACGTGGAGCGGCGGAGCACGTGATTTAGCCAAATAAAATACCAACGCACGGCACCTCACGATTTAACATATGAAAGAGTTTGCAGATATTGAGCCGCATGTAGTTGGCAAACTGCAGTAGCCCTTGATCCCGCACATGCGTTTGTTACAGTATTTGTCGTTGTAGTTTTTGTATTGACATGCGAAGCTTTCTACCTCTTATCTTCAAGACTAGAAAAAGAATTGGGGAAGTTACGTGACTTGTCATCGCCTTCGGTAGGGAGATAGCTAATATAGACGCGCACAATACGTGGAATACTAGGAGAGTAGAGGCGAGATTTATTTCTCTGGGGTATGTAAGGGCCATCTCTACCAGGTACTGCCGAGGCGCCACGAGGCCTTGGAAGACGCCAGAAATGGCGCATGACAGTGTCAATAACGACACAAAAAGGTACCCCTTATCGCGTTCTTTTCTTGTGGCTATTAAAAAACTTAAAAATACAAAAGCGGTGATGCCCACGGCAGTGCCAATTTTTGGCAAAAGCGGATCAACGTTCTTAACAAAGATAAATAAATGTCCAAATAGCGATGTAATTATCGAGATGTGAAACATGATTGAGGCAAAGCGTAGTGAGGGGTTTAGAATAGACCCGAAAATAAAGAAACGGTACACATCTTGTGGAGACACCGCCATTTTTGCCTCTGCAACGGCTTTAGAGACTTGGTAGAGAGAGGCGGCCAGAGAGACTGCTAGTATAGAGACGAAAATCGCCAACACAGCATTTCCTATGCCATGTTTTTATACTATACCTATGTAGATTTTACATTTCACGAAGTATTAAAAACTCGGAGGCTGGCCTACGTCATGGTCGCTTTTTATCCACATTTTGTAAGCGCCTCTTGTACAAGATGTGGCAACTGCGTGGAAATCTGCCCCTCGTACATGGCGACAGGTGAGATAAAGAATTCGCCTATGGGCAGGCTTGAGCTAATAAGACGTGGCGCCGCTCCCGAGGAATTATTCACAAGTTTTTCAAAATGTACAATGTGCAAGAGGTGCGCATACCGTTGCCCTTTGGGACTTGACGTAGCTGAGGTGACGCGGATAGTGCGTGAGAGCTTGGCGAGAATAGGATACGCCCAGCCCTACGTACAGAAAGTCGTGGGGAACTTCCTAAAAACTGGTAATAACATAGGGATGACGCCTAAAGTGGTAGAAATGGCCATTAGAGTAGCGGTGAGAAGAGCCGAGAAGGAAAAGGGCGATGCGCCTCGGGTTTTCCTACACATGGACGGCGCTTATAGAGAGGCAGTCTCGGGCGCTGAGGAAGCGCCGCGGCGGAAGTACGCTCTGCTCTTCCCCTCGTCGTCGGACATTTTCGAATTTGACGCGGCCCTGAGGGGGTACATATATGTACTGCACAGGTTGGGCTTCGACGTTGTTATTAGTTTAAAGGTGCCGGACACCGCAAACTACGGCTACTACCTCTCTACTGAGAGCATGTACAAAATTGCCGAAATGTACCTTGCGGAGATCCGGAAGGTGTCGCCGGCCTTGGTGGTTTTCGGCGAATGTGGCCACGGGTGGCACGTATTCGTAAGCATAGTAGCTCCTAAGACGTCTACGCCCTCCTTCCACATACACCAACTTACCTACAGGGCGTACACCCGCGGCGTGTTGAGGCTAGAAAAGGTGGACGTAGAACGTCCCGTGGTATATATGGATCCATGCAACTACTCACGCGGCGCATTGCCTATTGTGAAAGAGCCAAGGGCTTTGCTAAAAGCGATAGTGGGGGACTTCGCCGAGGTGTGGATCGAGCCAAGAGACTCAATTTGCTGTCTCGGCGGAGGGGGACTTATCGCGCCTGAAATGTTAAACACCGCTGTGAAGTATTGGCAAAAACTCAGGAAGAGGCTAAGCCTAGGTGCAAAAACTGTTGTCAGGCCTTGTGCTACGTGTAAGGCGCAGTTAAAAAGAGTGTTCAACGCCATGGGCCTCGATGCCAATGTTACGGGGGTTATAGAACTTGTATACAAGGCAGTTAGGTAGAGCTTAACACTTGCGATAAACAGCCCGTGGGCGGCTCAGCTCCTGCCAGTATGCAAATTACGTCATAGCGTCCGCCAAACAAAGCTAGGATAGTACGCCGGTCAATGGCCATATCGGACTCTACTACAGAAATAGGCGGACAAGTCCCGTATTGAAGCCAAAACTCCCTGACGTATTTGACAATTTTCGCAACGTCATCTGTGAATTTTATGCCATTTGCCTCGGCTAAGGCTCTGGCCAGCTCTATACTCCATTCCTCCGCTTTTTTAGGTACGCAGTTAACCAGCTCTATTCTTTTTCCGTGTATCACCACGGCGCTGGGACACTTCATGAAGTTAAATTATATTTTGATATTTAGAGCGTTATTGTGTATTTTCTGCACTAAGTTTATAATACATATAATTACATAAAAATTTGAAAAATTTATTAAAAATTTAATTAAAAAATTATGAAATTAACTTGGTGCAAATCGAAATCTTCGTGTCAAGGTTTATTGTGGAGGTTGAAGGCTGTACGTCTCGCCGGTTTTGAAATATATTTTCCCCCGCACAGCGGTGGCTTCGACTTGGCCAAACGCCTTAAATTTTTCAAAAGGCGTGAATTTACAACTACCTGCGAAGTCGCTACCCCGTATTTCGAATTCCTCAAGTCTCACGACGGTGAATAGACCCCTAGCCACGTCGACGTCAACTCCGAGGAGGCGGGATGGTCTAAAAGAGTACAGCCTAACTACGTCGTCTAGCGACACAACTCCCCGCTTCCAGAGACTCAGCAGAAGACTCAGCGCAATGTCTATGCTACAGATGCCCGGTGGCGGGTTTCCAGATCGTTTTTCTTCCAGCGTGTGCGGGGCGTGGTCTGTGGCGTATATATCAATTAGCCCCGACGCCAAGGCGGCGAGGAGTCTCTTTCTAATTTCAGGAGTCCTTAGCCTAGGGTTTACTAGACACAGCGCGGGGTCTTTGCAGTTGTCCACATCTAGCAAGAGGTGGTGCGGAGTCGCGTCAACAGAGGCCCACCCTCTGGTAGCTTCTGCGGTGTACGGCAGAGTTATGTGTGTCAGGTGTACTCTCGCCCCGGTTCTATGAACTATCTGGCGGACTTTCTCAACACACGCCACCTCGGCGTCAGGCGGCCTTTCGCCGTTTCTGAAATACGCGGGATCCTCGCAGTGGAAAACCAAGACGCACCGGAGCGTGGCGCACCGCTCTGCCAGCTTCTCTACATGTTGCCAGCCAAATCTGGCCACGTCTTCTGGGTATATCTTAACCGACCGCGGCCTCGCTTGGTCCAGCTCGGCCACTTTCTCCGGTACTCCCATGTGCAACTTGTACAAAATGGGTAGGCCACTCCCTTGTTCTACTCGCTTTCTGTAAAGCTCAGCTGTTCTTATATGGGGTGAGGTATTCGGCATATCCGCCACTGCTACGACCCCGCCTGCCAAGGCGGCCCTCGCCCCTCCTTCTAGAGTTTCCTTGTGCGAGAGCCCCCAGTCTCTGAAATGGACGTGGAGGTCAACCATGCCGGGCAGTATTAGGTACCTGTTAGAGAGCTGCACGAGGCGGCAGTCCCCCCCTCCGATTTTTACTCTGACAAAACGGCCCCCTATGTAGGCCCTGCCCTCTAATCTTATGCAATCCATCTAGCAGTGTAGATGGGGCGCCGGCTCGTACTCTAGGCGACACTCCCGCCTTCCCTGCGCCGAGTATACCACGGCGTTTCTGTTTCTCACATAGACCGCCACGTCGGAAATGTGCCTAAGCCCCCGGTCTCTGTGTACAGAGGCCATTACCGCTATGCCCAACTTCCTCAGTTCTTTAATCTCTCTACGGTTGAGTTCTAGGGCTTTGTCGCCGTATAAGTGAAACTCGGCGTCTAGCCCATCTGAGATAACTACGTCGGCGCTTGTATTTGTCAGCGCCTCGAAAAACTCTGCGACATGAGCCAGGTAGTTTACTGGCTTGGGTTCCACTCGTTGAACCTCTGCTCTTCCGCCGAATCTCTCCACCAAAGCGGCCACAAGCGAGGCGTCGCGCTCAAAAATGCGGTAAAGGACCTTGGCCCCGTCCTTGGAGAGATCAGCCGCGGTTTTCGCCAAGAGGGGCGTCAGCCCCCATCCGGCGAAGAGATATATGTTGCCCCCCCGCACGGGACCCACGGCCCTAGATATGGCCTCCGCGTATTTCTCCCAGCCGCCCTTGGTCTGGGGCCTCGGGAGTTCGTCTAAAAACACGACACCTCTTTTCTCTATGATGTCAAATTCGACGTAGTAGCCAGCGCGGCGTCCCCTTGCCTTGAGCACATACATCCTCCTCTCAGCGGCGCCGTTGAAGAACTTCATCTCAAGGCGGATTAGGTTGTCAGCTATATAGTCAAGAGGTGTTACCGCCTCCTCCTCCGATATGCCGATAAAGTCGATGCCCGCCGGCCTGAAGACGCGGTATACGGCATTTATTAGATACTCCCTAGACTGAGAGCCCTCTACAATAGATGATATGGAGTCTACAACCACCAAACCGTAGTCGCTCTGGCTTACTGTCGAGACTATTTGGTTAAGTATTGCATCTGTTTTTACAAATATCATATCCCAGATCTCTGCCTTTGATAAATCGTAGCCTAAAGACGAGGCGTTTTGTATAAGGGCTTCTCGATCCTCGTAGAGTGATACCCAGAGAACTCTGTCGCCCTTGGAAAGCCTCTCGTGGGCAATTCTCATGGCTAGGCTAGTTTTCCCCACCCCAGGCCTTCCAAATATGGCAGTCACTCCGCGGAAGTCAAGCTCCATGCTGAAGATTTTTAATTTTCTTATAAAGGAATCTCTTGCTGTCGCCCCGCGCCGAGTATGGCAATTTTATTTAAGTCTATCTCCGCTCTAGTGCCCGGCCTGTTTATGATAATACGCCCTCTTTTCTGCTCTGCCCACGCAGGCCCACGCCATAGGCCAAACTCTCTTCTCGCCGAGTACAGCGCACGGAGCGTGTCGGCAATGGGAGACCCGGGACATGGCTTATAAGGGGCCCGGTTAGTGTGGTCACTGGCCCTACCACCTACGCCGCACTCGCCACCTGCGTACACGGAGGGGACCCCAGGTAGCGTGAATATCACCGCATATCCCACAGTCACCAAGCCCCCCATAGTAGTGACTGCCCTATCAGTGTCGTGGTTTTCAATAAACGTGTTCATATAAGGCAAGGCGCCCGGCGGCGTCAGTGCAAGGTACCTATTAATCGCCTCCGAAATTGTGGAAAAAGAACCGGACTTCACCAATTCTCCATATAAGATATAGGCAGTGAAGCCCTTAATTGACTTGTAAAATGGAGCGGGGTTGCCCACATGTTCTCCTAGAATGTACCGATGCCGCGCCGGTTCTAGTATCTCGTCCCACGCAGATGGGGGCATGCCGTGGGCAACGTCAAGCCTAAACCCGTCGACTTTAGGCGTCCAGAACTCCACAACGCTCCTCGCGTATTGGACCGCACGGCGGTCTGAGTAGTCTAGCCGAGGCATAAGCCAAACTTTTAGAAACGTATCATACGGGGGTTTTCCAAGCAGGAGTCCCGTCAAGGCGTTCCTAGGCATAATGTCAGCCAGAGACTTGACAAGCGTTGTGAAGGATTGGTCTCTTATGATGAAGGGACCGTTGGGGAAGAGCGGGTTGCGGAGGCCAACGTGGTATAGTACCAAGTCAAGAACAAGCTTCATCCCCCGCCCGTTGAGTGCGTCCTTAAGTGCGGCGAACGCAGCCCACCCCCCAAGCCTCTCGTCCACATCCAAGTGGTTCACCACGTCGTATCTGTGGTAGCTCATTGCGGGGTATATTGGATGCAGATACAGCGCATCTGCAAATTCAGAAGCGGACAAGGCAATCTCGGCAACGTCCTTTAAAGTCCCGCCGCAGAACTGGCGCCTAAGATCCCTACACCCCGTTCTATTGGCGGCTCTATCGGGTAGGACCTCGTACATGGCGTAGATGCCATGCCCCTCAACTAGAGGAGGCCGTCTATACCTCTTCACCTTGCCGCAACACCTCACTTCATACCTTCTACTTTTTATAACCGCCGCGTATATTGAAAAGGGCTCCCCCTCCAATAACTTCACGACACGGCCCCCGCTTACCTCGGGGGGCTCCGGGGCGTATATCCTAATCTCGGCCACGTCCCCCCAGTCCACCCCCATATAGGGCACGGAGAAGTGCCATGGATACTCCGGCGGCTCTACTAGGCACTCCTCGGCGCCGTCGCTGGAGGCAACGGCGTATCTGCCGGGCGGTAGCTCCACCACCTCTTTAAAGGCCCCGTGTATCCAGCCGGTGAAGTCTCCCACGACGTATCCGTTACCCGCCTTGACGACCGCCACGCGGCCGTAGAAGGGGTCGCTCCGCCACTTCACCACAGAGCAAGCCACGGGGTTGGTGCAACTGATTAAAATTTGTGTTGACCGCCCCCCATGCTCAAGTTGTCGAAAAACCCTCAACTAGTGAGGCTGAAGACGAGGGGGGAGTCAGTATGCCCGATAAGCAAGACGGTGGACAGCTTTGAAGTTACGCTTGAGTACATTCCAAGGGGCGTGGCGCTGGCCATAGAGGAGTTTAAGAAAATGGTCGATAGCTACAGGGGGAGGGAGATACTGCACGAGGAGCTGGCGGTGGACTTGCTGGAGAAGGTGAAGAGCGTGGTGAATCCGCCCTATGTAAAAGTCACGCTGAAGTCTTTTTACGCCGGTGTGGAGGTAGAGGTGGTAGCGGAGTCTGGCGGGACACAACCACTTTATATTTAGGGTTGTCTCCACCGAGCTAGCTTAAACAAGAAGTACAGCCCAACTAAGCTCTGAAGCGCCAGCGCCAGGGCCGCGACGGCCACTAGCTCCAAATCATATGCGCGTAGGCCCGTGAAGTGTTGTACCACCACGGCCGCGGCGCCAGTGGGCAACAACACGGCGAGGTAGGGGCTGGGGAGTAGGTCTGCTGGGTAGTACACAGGAGCCCCTATGGTGAAGACAGCGGACAATATCTGGGGGAGGGCCCATGCATATCTCATGTGTTTTATGAAGCCCGACAGCGTGAAGCCGATGCCGGCAGACGCCAGCCAGAGAGCTGTCAGGGCGTATACTGTTTCTAGGGAGAGGAAGGGGACGCCGAGGAGGTACATGGCTACGAGGTACACGGCCAGGGTTGGCAGGGCGAAGATAAACGAGCTTAGGGCGAGGCCGAGGGCGTAGCCGGCGGGGGAGACGGGCGCCGCTGTGAGCATGCTCTGGTACTTTATGCCTAGCCTGTAGTAGGTGGCGTCTCCTATCAGCGAGATGCCGTTAGAGGCGATGGTCCAAATAAAACCGCCCACTAGGCCCCACTTCAAGCCCTCAACGCCGCCGTAGATGGCGAGCAAGACTAAAAAAGCCGCGGGGCTGACGGAGCTCGCCACTACCCACACCCAGCCTCTAGTCGCGGCGATCCAGCCGTTGATCCACGCTATTACCAGCGCGTCTTTAATCGTCTTCATGGCTCTCCTCCTCTATGAGGCCTATGTTGAACAAGACAAAGTCCTCCAGCGATTTGGGCCTAATTACGATCTTGGCCCCGTCTTTTGAAGGCTCTCCCAGTTTGGGCGGCGCGTCGACATAATAGAGGAGCCGGTCGCCTATTTTCAACACCGCGCCCCCCTCTACCGCTAAGCCGTCTTTGCCGTAAACCTCGACTACGTACTTCCCGGGCACCTTCTCCACGAGCCTATCGGGCGGGGCGAGATCCACTACGCGGCCCTTGTTTATGACGAGGACTACGTCGCTCAGCGCCGCGGCCTCCTCTACGTAATGCGTTGTGAGGACAACTGTTGAGCCCCTTCTCTTCAGCTCCGACACGGCGTTCCAAACTAGCCTTCTGGAATAGACGTCTAGACCTGTGGTAGGTTCATCGAGGAAAACGACGTCGGCGTCTGAGGCAAAGACGGCGGCGACGAGTACCCTCCTCTTCATCCCACCTGACAGCGCATCGACTTCTTTATTCCTTGTTTCCCATAGGCCAAATTCCTTCAATGCCTCCGCGGTCTTCCTTCTGGCCTCTCTCAGCGAGTAGCCGCGTAGGAGGAGGTAGCTGAGCACGAACTCGTACGGCGTCAGGAAGTCTATAGGTCTGCTCTCCTGAGGCACCGCCGCCACCGCTCTCCTCATTTTTTCAGCCTCCTTTATAACGTCGAAGCCGGCTACAAACGCCTTGCCCTCGGAGGGCATGAGCTCCGTCGTCAAGATCCTGACCATGGTGGTTTTACCTGCCCCGTTGGGCCCCAGCACGCCGAGCACCACGCCTCTGCCCACTTCAAAAGACACATATCTCAACGCCCAATAATCCCCGTAACGCCTACCGAGTCCCTCACAGACAATCACGCTTATAAAATACACGACTGGGGAATATAAGCTTTAGAGCACACAACGTTTATAAAACGCCTCCTCCCCCCTGCCGTGAACACCAGGCTAATTCTCTACGTATTAAGCGCCGTGTCCCTCCTTTTCGGAACCCTCTTGTTAATAAGCGAGATTACCCTCCCCTCAACCGACGGCTTCATATTTGCGAGGAACGTCGCGTTATCCGCCATCGCCATAGCAGTCGGCGTAGTTGCCCCGTTGCTTTCAAGAAAGTTTTCACAGCCAGTAGACAATTCCTCGCAAGGGCAGATCCCGCCTTAGAAAATCTCCGTAGTACCTCCATCTACTTGTCGCCTCATACTGCTAGGGCCCGCGCTGGCGGATAAACTGGGGTTCTGCCACATTCAGTTATAAAAAAGGTCTGAGACATAAAACGTGGCTCGTTTCGTCGTAGTGGTCAACGGTGTTGAGATTACAAGAGAGTGGCCGTGGGAGCGCATATACTCTGTGAAAGAGGAGTTGAAGAAGATGGGTTTTAGGTGGGACGGTGCTGGCTGGAGAGGGAGGACGCAAGACCTCGCTGTGATTAACAGACTGCGGCAACTCTTAGAGCTTAGCCACGAGGAGTACATGGCTGTTGTGTCTGCAATTGCCCGAGCCTCCTACGGAGGTGCTGTGGTCGTAGTTGGCAGACTGCCAGAGGACTTGAAGCCCCACGTCTTGGCGTCGGACGGGGACACGCATTTGGTTTCCCTAACCGGCTTTTTGAGGAGATTCGTGGCGGAGGACAAGTCCATATCTCGCGTCTCGACGCTCGAGGAGTTTGTCAGTCTGGGAGTGGAGAGGTTACGAGAGTTGCTGAGGGGGGCGGAGGTCTGGGGGGATTTAGGAAAGGCGCTTGAGGAGGCCAAGGAGTTTGTTTTGGCGTCTGAAAAGTTGAGGGCTGTCTTTGAGAAGAGGCGTAGCTGGAGGAGGGCCTTGGTTGGGAGCAACGAGGCGAGGCTGAACTTCCTCGCTTCCGGCCTTTTGAGGAGGGTGGGCGAGTTTAAGCTGAGGTACAACATCGTGAATAAAGACGGCGAGCTGGTGGAGCGTAGCATACGCCTTGTGGAGGTAAAGGAGGGAGACAGCGGCTACGTCCTACGCTTTCCAGTATTTCTCAGGGATAGAGTGGTTAAAACGCTGGAGGAGCTGGGCTATGTAGTAGAGCACAAACAAGTAGAATACCCGAAAGTCGCCTTCAAGAAGGATTTCAGCCTCTTTCCCTTCCAGTCCGAGGCTGTGGACAATTGGGCGGCGCACGGGATGAGGGGCACTGTGATTATACCGACAGGCGGTGGGAAGACCTTCGTGGGTCTAGAGGCCATGTACAGAGCTGGGGTCTCCGCATTGGTGCTCGTGGTGACAAAAGAGCTCGCCTCTCAGTGGCGGGAGAGGATTAGGAGATTTCTCGGCGTATATCCTGGAATGCTAGGGGGCGGGGAGAGGGATGTGCGTAGCGTCACAGTGGCGATTTACAATTCAGCGGTTAAGTACGTGGAGGATTTGATCGGCAAATTCGGCCTTGTGGTTTTTGACGAGGCCCATCATGTGCCGGCAGAGACTTTTAAGGAGGTGGCTCTGAGCCTAGACTCGCCGTATAGGTTAGCGCTTTCGGCAACGCCGGAGAGGGAGGATAAAAACGAGCACCTAATATACGAGGCGGTAGGCCCCCCCATATACAGGGCCTCCTACCGGTCTATGATCGAGTCCGGGCTCGTGGTGCCGGTAGAACACTATAGAATCTACGTCCGCATGACGAAAGAGGAGGAGGAGGCGTACTCTTCTCTCCGTAGCGACAACGCAATTATGTTGAGGAACGCCGCGGCGAAGGCTTCGAGGAAGATCCCCGTGGCGGTCCGCATAATTGCACACGAAGTAAAGTTGGGGTCGAAAGTACTGGTCTTTACCCAGTTTATAGAACAGGCGGAGGAGCTCCACGACGCGCTTAGGGAGAGCGGCATTTCAGCAGAGCTTATAACTTCAGAAGAGGGCGGCCGCGACGCCGCGTTTAGGCGTTTTAGCAACGGGCTGAGCAGAGTTGTGGTGACGACTACAGTGCTCGACGAGGGGGTTGACGTGCCCGACGCGGATGTGGCGGTGGTTGTCAGCGGAACAGGTTCTAGGAGGCAGATGATACAAAGAGTTGGGCGCGTCGTGAGAGCCACACAAGGCAAAAAAGCGGCGAGGGTATACGAAATCATAACCCGCAACACTATTGAGGAGGCGCTTTCAGAGGCGAGGCACTTCGACGACATCGTGGAGGAGCTTGTGTGTAAGAGAATCCCCGAGTCCGACCTAGACGCGCTACTGTCCCGGGCCCCGCCGCTGTTTAAATGGATGAAGTAGCCTCACCTGCGTATTGGAGGTATTTTTGTTGCAACTCGGGAGAGTCGCGCTCGTCGGGCATAAGGATTACGAATTCCACATCCCCCTCTGAGTATCTGTAGCTTTTCCAAAACCTAAATCTCAACTCCTTAGGGAGGTATATCATTGCAAGTTTTCTCTCGCCAAAGGCGTGCCTTAACTTACAACTGCACCCCTCTATCGGCTGATCGGTAAGTATTAAGAAGCCTGTGTCGCACTCACATAGCCAGTACTCCTTGTTCTTCACATGGGTAAATATGAACGTGTCTACTCTGTCTTGTACTTTCCTATATATCGGCTCTATTACACCCTCTATATACAACACCGGGTCAATGGAGAAGTGGAGGGGGGCAACTGCGACGTATCCTGAAGAAAGGCGCCAGTAGTACTTCCTGTTTTTCTTGTACGGCTCCACCACTCCCTCAAAATAGAGGCGGTTTAGCGTCTTGAGAACTTTGTGTCGCGGTAGTCTCAGCAACTCAGCAATTTCTGTAGTAGTAAGATCCCCCCTCTGCTTCAGTAGCTTCAAAATCTCTTCTCTAACATCCACATAATACCCTGGAATGTATTATATAAATTTTTTATGTTGAGTATTACCAGCATGCTATTTTAGTGCCTACACCCCCCATTTAAGCCCGTTCATCAGTTTACGTGTGGTGATCGTGGTACAGCGGTCGGTTACATTCCCGCCCATCAAGCTGAAGAGAATCGACGAATACATTAAATTCGTCGCAACACGCCAACCCACGCCCTCGGAGCTGAGAGAGGTGGGTATTGAAATAGGCCGCGGAAGAGGCGACATTACCCGCTTCTTGGAGCGCCTAGGCGTAGTCGAACAGGCGCAGGGCCGTGTCGCCCTCACCCCCTTAGGCCGCCACTTGGCCTCGCTGAGAGAGGCACTGGGGGTGGCGGTATACCACGCCCTCTTCTTTCAACGGCTCCCACAGTACAGAGTGATGGTGGAAGCCGTTGCCGAGGGACGCGAAGGAGATCTCGAAACTTTGTTTAAGACGGTTAATACCAAGTTATCTGCGATATCGCCCAGCGTGTGGATCAACAAGGTGGCATTCAAGACTCTTATCCAAATCGGCGAAGACGTGGGCGTGCTTGAGAAACAGGGTAGCCTCTACCGCTATCTCGGAGACCCAGTGGAAAGAGCTCTGGTCGAATATCACGAGAAGAGCGGAGTCAAGATCGGATACTACTACTACGTCCCGGCCGACAAGTTGATCGCGCCAAATTGCGGCAAGCCAGAACCGCCCAATAGTCTGTATAGAGTTGAAATACTGTGCGTCTTAGAAAGCATATATAAGGCGTTTCAAATGTAGTCGATGGCTAAGAGAAAGGAGGAGAAGAGAAGCCCCACGCTTTTCGACTTCATCGCCGCTGGAGAGAAAAAAGACGAGGAAAAGAAGCCAACAGCAACGGAGCCGCCTGTACGTCAGGCTAGGGACGTGTCAGATGAGTTATATGCATTTATCAAGAAGGTAGGTCGGGCGTCAAAAGACGACGTTACTAAATGGGCCAAGGGGCGGGGGGTAACCCCATCTGAGCTGTATAAGGCGCTGGAAAAGCTACTGGGAGAGCGCAAGCTCAGGAAGAAGCTGGACGACGAGGGCAACCTAGTCTACGAAGTGTTAGGGTGAGAAGCGCGCTGTAGCCGGGAGGCGCCGCGGTTCGCCGCTTCACGCCTCAAGCCGCTATGTGGGGGTGATGCGGCTCCCCTCCACAAAGGCTATAAGGTCGCTGTGGGCAACACGTTTTACGAGGTATTTCAGAACTTTGTCCCCCGCGTAGGGCGCAGCCACGGCGAGAGCCCTTAGAGGCCTACCTGGCTCAATAGGCGGTATACATCGTATTTTTTCCCACGCCCACACAGTTGCCATTGCCAGTATTTCCCTCTCGCCTAGACCCCACCCGGCTATTGCTGAGTAGGCGTGTAGGAATTTCATCTCGGCCCAGGGGTCAGGCTCGTTCATGAACACGTTGTCTGTCCCCAGGAGGGGCTTTAGGCTCAACAGCTTATGCACCGGCGCCACCCTACCCACGAAGTAGGCGTTTGCCCTTGGGTTAACCACGATGGTTTTCTCCGGCGGTATAGAAGATATCTCCTCGTCGGTGACGTGGACGAGGTGCACCAACACGTCGGCGCCCAGCTCCTTTAGGGCCAGCTCAAGATCGCCCCCCTCGTGGCAGTCTTCAGTCTCGGAGATGTGGGTAGAGACGAGTCTGTAGCGCCTCCTCAGCTCCCGGAGGTACTCCACGGGGTGGTCGAGGGGCGAAGCCACTTGGACATTTGGGTAGTCTGGAAAATCGCCGTGCGCTTCTTGAAATACAATCGCCTCGACGCCGTATTCCTTGAATATTGTCTCCACGTCGCGGGCGGCGTATTCTGCGTATATCAAGGCGCACCCAACGCCGTAGCGCCTCATCCTCTCAGCCACTTTCCTGAGTAGTGGTATGTGGCGCCCCCTTCTAACATGTTCCTTAACCAGGCGGTATTTCACCCCGTACGGCCACCCCACAAGATCGTCAATGTACATGTCGTCTCTGTCGATTATTGCGGCGTCGAGGACATGTACGTGGGCGTTGACCAGTTGCGGCATCAACACCACGTTGCCTAAGTCGGCCACAGTCCCTCCAGTGTACTTCCCAACACCTACCACGACCCCGCCATCGTCTACCTCAACCACGCCGTCTTGCAACACCTCCAGCTCACCGGCTAGTACAAACCGGGCCTTATACCTCGCTTTCATGACTTCATCCTGCCCGCCTCCAGAGACAGCTCTTTCCACCTATCCCGCAGCCGCCCCATAACAGTGGGCTCAATGTCTAGGGCAAGAGATGCGTTGACCAGCCTTTCATACCTTCGCGCCAAGTCGCGGTACCAGCCGAGGAGGTTCTTACCTCCTTTGCCGGATCGCATTTTTTCCAAAAGCCTACCCATCTCTTCTAACAACGCCGACGCAGCTCTCTCCAGCTCCGACCTCGCCATGGGCCTTATCTCTTTGTATTGATCCTCTGAGAGTTCCAAGACGGCGGTCTCCAAAACAGGGCCCTCTCCCCTCTCTTCCCACTCCCTCACAGCCTGTCTCTTAGCTCCGTCTAGGGCCTTCAATATTTTTTCCCGTGGCGTCCATGTGAGGTATAGGCCGGGCATCAGCTCAATTCCCTCTACCGACCTGCCTACCCTCTTTACTACCTCTTCGCGGTCGCTTTTAATAATTACCAAATACACGGGGCTCCGCACGGCCAGCTTTATATACCCACGTACATGTAAATTGGCGTGATGACTTCGGCAGGAGTTGAGCGGTGAAAGCACTTAGCCCTAACTGATGATACAGAAATATTACACCACCTGACTTGGCCGAAACTTTTAGTGAAGTCTCAGGGACTTTTTTATAAATCCATTAGCCAAAATAAAGTGAAGATAGTACTGGGTAGCCCGTTAAACGCCATCCCCAAGCCCTGGCTCTACTTCGACGTCCCCGCGGTGATGGTCAACGCCCTGGAGATTAGGGGGGATCCCAGGGTCGTGTTGCAGTACGAGGGGGAGCTGTGGATAGACTCGGGAGGCTACCAGATATTGAAAAAGGGACTCTCAGTGGACTTGGAGAAAATAGCCGAGATATACCGAAGGGTCGACGCCCAGCTCTACCTTTCCCTAGACGTGCCCCCCTCGCCGCAGGACCCCCCCGACGTGGCCGAGAAGAAGTTTGAAAAGAGCTACAGCAACTGGGAGAAGCTTAGGAAAATGGTGGGAGATTCTGTCATACCAGTGCTCCACGTCTACAAAGACGTGGGGCTATTCCGGCGCTACCTGGCCAGGTACCTAGATGCGCCGGCTCTGGCAATTGGGGCGGCGGTGCCCTATGTGCTTATAACGAAAGGCGCGCCAAGGGGTTCGAGGGAGCTGGCGCTGAAGCTGATAGCAGAGGTGCGCGCCCAGTACAAGGGCCCAATCCACATATTAGGCATGGGGAGCCCCTCGGTGACGCCCATCCTAGCAGTAATGCGAATAGACAGCACAGACAGCGCCACCTGGCGGCTAAAGGCGGCATACGGCAAGGTGGTGTTGCCTGGCGGCGGCGAGAGGCACGTTACAAGCAGATCGGTGAACTTTGGCCGGGCTAAGCCCAAGTATGGGGAGCTGGAGGAGCTTTACAACTTCCTCCAGGCCACGGGATTCCCGGCGCTCGACGACTTCTACTCCAGAATTAAAACCAGCTTCGAGTACCGGGCTCTGGTAAACGCATGGGTGGTGCTGAAGTCCTGGGCAGAGCCGCCGCGCCCCAAGTCCTTCAAGACGTTGTACCAACTGGCGGTATCACATTAATATTAGGCAGATTATCGACTTGTGGGACTTGACGATTGGATTGAGAGGGCGGCTTCCTTCATGAAAATGGCCTACATGGCTATGAGGTCTGGCATATACAACCAAGCCTGTTTCAACGCACACCAAGCAGTCGAGATGTTGCTAAAGGGGCTGATTGTAGAGGCCACGGGCACCTATCCCTTCACCCACAGCCTAGTAGAGCTACTAGAGGTGTTGAAAAAGGTGGGCAAGTCAGTGCCTGAGGAGGCGTTTAGGGAGGCAGAGTGGCTGGAGCCCCACTACATCTTGGCGAGGTATCCAGCCCGCGGCGTAAAGCCGTACACCGAGGCGACGGCTAAGAGGTGCATATCGGCTATGGAGCTGATTGCCGGGCTTGTGGAGAAATGGTCTGGGAGGCCCTTGCCGAGAGAGTGAGGAGGTATCCCGAGGAGTTCGCCCGCTGCGTCTCGTCTATAATCCAGAGGTACGAGGGGAAGGTGACGGTTATCCTCTTCGGCTCGAGGGCTGCGGGAAGGCACAGCGCCTCCAGCGATTACGACATAATGGTCGTTGTCCCCAGCTACGCCGACTACTTCGACGAGGTAGCGCAGATCAGGAGGCTATGCAGAGGCGTGCCAGTGGATATAGTGCTATTTGCCAAGGACGAATTCGTCTTAGACGGCATCGTGGCGAAGATGTTGGAAAGCTGCGTCACTATACACGACGGGCTATCCCTAAGCCCGTGCCAACAAGCCGTAGCGGTTTCTCCGCAGTAGAGCCCCAAGCGGCGCTTAAAATTTATTAAGTCGTCTATCTCCGACTCCAATGAAGTACAGGCTGATGGACGTCTTGGCCTGCCCCTACGACAAGACTTTCCCCCTCCGCCTTGTTGTCCTAAAACGCACGGAGCATCCCGAGCGGCAGTACACGTGGCCTAGGAAGCCCTTCTGCGAGGAGTACTGCGCCTACCGCGATCTTAGAATAAAGGACCACCCCAAGCCAGACTCCCTGCCCTGCGAGGAGTGTCACAAGTGGGAGATCGAGACGGGGGTCATCTACTGCCCCTCATGCGGCCGCTGGTACCCAATAATCGAGGAGATACCCAGGATGCTCCCCGACGAACTGAGAAACGAAAAGGAAGAGCTACAATTTCTCGAGTCCATCTCGGAGCAGTTAAAAACATACGCCCCAGACATCGCCGAAAAAATACTGCAAGAGGGAAGGCCTTTCAATCTTTCCAAGAAGACCTAGTTACTAGCAACCGCGAGACCCACTATATATTAAGACACGACGCGCAACATAATACTCATAAGAGATAAAAGTTTGTCGAAAAATAATGATGTGACTAAAGTCGTTGTAGTTGGCGGCGGGATTGCCGGTATATACTTCGCCTATAGGCTACTGCAATTGGTGGATGCAAGAGTTGTTTTAATTGAGCCTAAGGAAAATCACGAGTTTGTGATAGGAATCCCAATGGCTTTTGGCGGCTTAATAGACTTCGACCAACTCCTATTCCCCCTTTCTCAGCTTAGAAGGGTGATTCATGTAAGGGATAATGCAAAGGCATTAGACGGAAAGTGTGTAAGACTTGCCTCTATGCCAAGCGTCTGCGGGGATTACGTAGTCTTAGCCCCAGGGGCGTACAAATTAGGGAGCGTGGAGTATTGGAACGTAGAAGGAGCTAAAAAGTTGTGGAACAACGTGGAAAAAGCGCAATCTATACACTTCATCGTTAACGAGCTTAATCCAGTAATAGGGTTCCAGGAAATCGCGTATGCAATAAAGACGAGGTTTCCAGAAAAGAGGGTATCAATACACCTCGTATACGTCGCTGATGATTACCGGTTCCTTCTCAACCCGTGGATGACGTGGGCTGAGGCCAAGGGTATAGAAATTAGTGAGGACCCGCCTCAACATAGGCCCGGTGATTTATACATCTCAGTACCCTCGGTTAGACCTCACCCTCTAGTTGCAGATTTAGAGCCAGATCCGGCAACAATGGAAACTCAACTGGAGAGGGTCTACCTAATAGGCGATGCGGCGTTGCTGAAACTTGGCCTCCCGCCGATAGGATGGGGAGCCCTCTGGCAGGCATCTCTTGCCGCACAAGCTGTGGCATCCGAAATTACAATGGGCTATATAGAAGTGGAGCCAGACATATGGAGCTCCATGTCCGATCCTGAAAAATTCAAAAATTGGCTTACCTATAGGATGACCAGTGGGACGCCTTTAATCCACATAAAAGGCCTATACGACACATGGGCAAACAAGGTCGTAAAAACGCTTTCATAGAGACAGCTTCAGTAACTGACAGCTCCGCACGGGCAAGAACGCTACTCAAAGAGGACCGCAACCTACTCAAATAGGAGAATCTCCGCAGGCGTCATTATCAGCCACCTGTTTTGCAGTCTGACGTTCAGCCACAGGCAGGAGTCCAGCTTTATGTTCACAGAAGTGCCTAGATGTTCCGAAAAACAGCAGCTAAACCACTACAGAAGAAATCTAAATATCCCAATATCGCGACTCGGCCTAAGACGCTGTACATGTTGTCACCGCCTATCCGCAATGATATTTTGAAAAAACGTTTGCCCAGAAACCTTGCCACTATACGCGCAGGAGAGCCCCAGATTATTCTTGTTGGTTAAGGTGCATGCGTGCGAGGTTTGTCATTTATAAAGGCTTAAAGTGAAGTAAGAACCGACGTCTAGGCTTATAAATTCCCCCGTGTGCTTCTACATGGAGCTTCCCGAACTGGCTGATGTGGATTTCGAGAGCGTTTCCCTCTCAGCCTCTGGGCCGGCGGAGTACACCGTCAATTTCGGGAGGCCGTGTAAGGTGTCGGCGAATGTCAGAGTGGACAGCTTGATGTTTACGTGGCCTCGCATCTTTGCCAAGGCCCTTGTTGTGGTGTATAAATGTGACGACTTCTGGCCGCACTACGACGTGAAGACAAGGGCGGTGTCGGTGGGGAAGTCCCTCTACATATTGGTCAACTCCGTGGCGAGGCACAATTCCCAAGATGCAGAGCTGGTCCCCCTCGAGAGGGGGCTCTACTGGAACTACGTGGCGAAGATCGCCTCATTAGCCCTCTGCAAGACCCTCAGCAATATCCTCCACCTGGAGCTGAGGTGCCGCGCCTACGTCTCAGCCGACTTCTAACTCCTAAGCGTTGCCTGTAAAGCCTCGGTCAGCAACTCGGCACAACGAAGACAGCGAACCGCCGGTTTCCCAAACCAGTCCTCGAGACAGGAAGCGCATTTCTCGGCCTCTGGGTCTAACATAGGCATAGCCTTTCTGGCCAAGGATGGCAGTGAGTACAAGCCCATCTTAGGTGCGTAGGGGTCCTCGCCCAAAATGCCCAACAATAAGGTTCTAACTGCAACATAAGCATTGTAGCAAGCCCACTTATCATCCCCCCTTTCAGCCCCACTTAGGGCTTCATGGAAGTGGCGGTAGTGCCGCTCAAGCCACTTAGGGTGAATGGGCATATACCTGATACTTTTCATACTTAAAAACTGCACCGGTGCAGAACTTATATTGCAAATGCGCTGGGCGTGGCATTTGGCGACTTAGTCTCCTGTGACATAGTGATAAAAGAGGAAGACGTCGTGGTTCGGCTTATAGAAAGCGATGAGGATGGAGAGGTCTATATCATGAGGCGCAGTCAAGCGATCTGTTGCCTAGTCGCCCACCGAAATAGTATACGTGGTTAAAGGCGCGTTAATAGCTGGACCTATAGAAAGCCCGCTCCTACTATGGAGCGGCAAAACCGCCAGGTTTGACGGCGGCGTTGACCACCTCTATATGGCAGTGGGAGGCGAAACAAAGGCCGTGGTCCTATTGCTATACTCTTCAAATTAAAGAAGGGAGCTCAACGGCCTTGACAATAACGTCTTTCTCTCCGGCGTATTTCTCACGCTGAACTGGATACTGCTCTTCCACGCCGTGTCGTTAATATCGGTCACCGAAGGTGTAGTTCTCAACTACACAGATCCTCTCTTCGCCGTGATCGTTATGCACGTTCTCGGAGAAAAAGCTAGCATATTTAAGCTCGGCTTAGCGGGTATTGCCTTCGTCGGAGCCGCCGTTGTGATAAAGCCCCTGGACCTCGGCGGCGGGCCCGGCGCCTTGGCTACGTTGGCAAGCGGCTTCTTCTACGGCCTTCTAATAGCCGCATACAAGCTCTCGATTAGGTCAGTTAAGCCGGCGCGCCTAGTCCTCTACCAGTCGGCAATAGCCTCGACAGCACTGATGACACCCTCAGGAGGATAAGCACACACTTCGCCTCAGTCCTCAGCTACCTCGACCCAGTCTTCGCAACTCTATTCGCCTTTATGTTTCTGGGACAAGCCCTTACCACCAACGTGATTTAGGCGGCGCCTTGGTGCTGAAGTGCGGCGTACTGACAATAGTAGTGGAAATACTGGAGTCTAGGAAAAACGCGTAAACCGGTATGGCCTATATTTTCAACGCTATCTGGCCGTTCAGCGCTTTTTCTAGCCGGCGCTCCACGTCGTCCCAGTTCACCACATTCCACCAGTTATCTACGTAGCTCCCCCTGTCGTTTTTGTACTGTAGGTAGTAGGCGTGCTCCCAGACATCTAACACAAGTAGCGCCTGGGCGTCTGCGGCGTGCATTAGGTTGTGCTTCTCCACCTGGAGTACTAGGAGTTGCTCTTCGAGAGGTTCGTACACCAATATGGCCCAGCCGACACCCTCAACGTTTTTCGCCGCTTGGGAGAACTCCTCCTTGAACTTTTCGAAGGAGCCGAAGAACTTGTTTATCAAGTCGGCGGTCCTCCCTCCCGGCTTGCCGCCGCCCTTTCCCGGCGGCGCCATGTTGGGCCAGAAGATGGAGTGCAGTATGTGACCGTTTAGGTGGAAGGAGAGATCCCTCAGCACCGCCCTAATGTCGATCTGCGCCTCGCCCTTCCTGAACTTCTCCAGCTTCTCCAAGGCGGCGTTCGCCCCGTTTACATAGCCCTGGTGGTGCTTCTGGTGGTGAAGTCTCATAATCTCCTCGGCAATGTACGGCTCTAGGGCGTTGTAGGCGTATGGGAGTTGTGGTAGGGTATACCTTTTCGTTGATGCCATGGCCCCTTCTCGTTTTGACTTTTTAAAAGTAAATAAGCCTAATCCGTCTCTGTGCCAAGTATTTCGAGAATTTTGTCTCGATCCGTAGCGTTTATGGGGCCGCTGTGTATTAGCTTACCGTTGTAAATAACCAGCGGTAGCTTCCCCGTGCGATATTTCAGCATGAGGTAAAGCCCTCTAAGAGACATGGGGTTGGTGAACCTCACGGACCTCTCTCCTAGTTTGGCCAGAATTTCTAACAGCTGAGACAGCTCGTTTCCCTCAAGCGACACTGTGGCCTTTATCCCCACATTTCTTGCCAAGTCGCATGCCTTGCACACCCCCACCTCGACGGGGAGAAAGGCCACAACTTCAATCACGTATATTTCTCGATTCTAGTTTTTAAATTATAACATAAGAAATATATAAGCTACGTCATAGAACTTAGTGTTTATCCTCGTTGCTCGATGTACTAAATGCGGGTCTGAGTTTGAGCTGAGTGAGAGTTGTCCAAACGGTCACCCACCGCCCTATGCGCTCAGGGTGAAGCTTAGGGATTGCGAAGTGAGGGATTTCGAGAGATTTGCCTTATTACCGTCTTTTGTCCAACAGCTTGTCCTAACAAGCATCGAGGTCGGCGAAGCTGAGGGGCAGCTTCTACCCATTTTGTTAAGGCTTAGAGACTACGGAGTAGTAGTATGCAACTGAAACAGCTTAGACTAATCCTAGGAGGAGACAAAGAGCTGAAAGCCTTAAAGGAGTGGAATTTCTACCTCTTTACTAAGTGGAGGAAGATGCTAAACAAGCAGTCGTCCATAGCTCGGCACCTAGCAGTCGCGGAGAGGCTCGTCAGAGGGAATCTGACTGTGAATATGCCCCCCTTGCCATCCAACCCCTACTTACTGGAAGTGGTGGAGTTTTTGGAATCTATTGACGGGGCTATTTCGGCAGATGCCGTCCCACGAGGCGCCGATAGGTTTATAATTGAGTCGTTGTACTCCGCGTGGCAGTTGCTCAGGCTAAGGCTAATGATCGCAGAGGCGGCCTTCGGCATTGTAGGAAATGGAGTCCTTCTCGAGCCCCAACCAGGCGACGGAGTTTTGGCCAGCATGGCGTGGGAGCGCGGCGTTAAGTACTTGGGCTATGCACCAGACATCTCCCTGGCCGCTAAAATAGCGCCAGGTGCGAAGCTAGTCAAGGCCTTTAGTGCGTGCGAGCTGAGAGACGAGGTAGATGTAGTTCTCCTTCTGGAGAAGGCCCAGTGGTTTTTAGACCCCTACGGGGAGATCCGTTGTCTTGCAAAAAACTTAAAGCAAGGCGGCTACGTCTTAGTAGCGGAGCCTGACATCTCAGCGGCGCCGGCCTACGCCATTTCGTTAATATACCTCGGAGCCGCCGTTCTCATAACAAAGGAACATATCCACAGATATCTCGAGGCAGCCGGCCTAGTGCCTATGGAAAGATGGGAAGTCGTACCCCCCTATGCGCTATCCTTGTGGAGAAAGCCGGTGGAAAGGAGGTTGAGCCCTTCGGAGAAGTGGATGTCCTAGTCGCTGTCCCCAGGCTATTAGAGAGAGGAGTCAATATAACGCCGCACATCCTCTGTGCCGAGCAGAAAAAGAGCCGCCGTTTTTGAACCCAGGTACTGAATCACTTGGGCGGTTATATCCGGACTTCACCATAGCCATGACAGCGACCTGCCCAAGTTTTGGTGGCATATTTTCCGCAAGCTACTTCGAGACCTCACCTTAACTATCTCCGCCTCACTACATGAAAAGAAAACCTATTGGCTACCTGTGCGGAGCTCTGAAGGGCCTCCAGGAGGTGTTTGGAAATTTTACTGATTAGTCTGGCGACAGCTGGGTTTCCACCATGACAATGCCAATGGCTGTGGTGGTCACAGCGAAGAGGGCAAGTGCGGCAAGCGCGGTGGTGTTTGGGGCGGAGCCATATATCAACGCCTCTCTGCCCAGCTCAGTGGCGTAGGTGAGTGGGTTCACCTCGCTCAGCGCCTTGAGCCATGTTGGGAAGAACTCACGCGGGAATATTGCCGTAGAGGTAAACATGAGGGGCATCGTGATGAAATTGGCGATAACCCCTGGCGCGTGCACATCAGAGGTGTTGGATGTGAAGACGGCGAAGAGGGAAGAGAAGCCTATCCCTAAGGCCAGGAGGCCAGCAAGCCACACAACTAGGGCGCCCCAGTCAATTTTGTAGTGAACCCCCAGGAGGGCTCCCAGCGCTAGGATAACCGGCACCATTAACAATCCCCTAGTCATCCCCCCAAGGGCCTTGGCCAAAAAGACCGCAGAGCGGGGCGTGGGAGTAGTCAATACTCTCTTAAGGTAGCCCAAACGTCGGTCTATTACAATGCTAATGGAGGCGAAGGTGCCCGCGGTCATCATAGATATGGTGACCATGCCGGGTAGCATGTAGGCTAAGTAGTTGTCGACGCCGAAGTACTGGGCCAAGAAGCCCTTGGGCAGACCAGCGAGGCTGTTGCCGAAGAAGATAATCCACATTAACGGTTGCGCCAGTATCATAGCCCACATAAAACGGCTACGGAAGAGCTTAAGCGCCTCCCTCTTGTACAAGGCGTAGAGCTGGTTAATCATCGCCTCGCCATCCTAACCTTCATGTAGAGCCGCTTAATATCGGCCTGCTCCCCCTCGAACGTTGCGCCGGTGAGGTTGAGAAACACCGTGTCAAGACTCGCCTTCTTAACCCTCACGCTCTTGACGCCCTCCACCGCCTTGACCACCTCGGCCACCTTCTCTTCAGCATTTCTCGTCTTTATAAGAACTTTCCCGTTGCTCATGGCAACCTCGCCGAATGCGGCAAGCTTGGCTGTGTCCACGGGGCGATCCACCTCGAGCTCAATCACGTCGACGCCGTATTTGGCCTTGAGCTCATCCGGCGTGCCGGTGGCCACTAAAACGCCCTTGTTTATTATGGCGATGCGGTTGCAAAGTTGCTCCGCCTCCTCCATGTAGTGTGTGGTGAGGAGGACCGTGACGCCGAAGTCTTTGTTGATCTGCCGAACTACCTCCCACAGCCCGACCCGGGCCCCAACGTCGAGGCCCACCGTCGGCTCGTCCATAAAGAGGATCTCCGGGGCGTGGAGTAGGGCCATGGCCACCTCCAGCCTCTTCCTCATCCCCGTGCTGTACTTCCCCACGGGGCGATCCGCCGCCTCCGATAAGCCGAAGTATTTGAGAAGCTCAGCCGCTCTCTCCCGCCAGTTCTTGACCCCCGCCAGCCTCGCCTGGATCTCCAAGTTCTCCCACCCCGTTAGTTCGTCGTCTACAATCACCTCCGAGGCTACCCAACCAATCCTCTTCTTCACCTCCATGGGCTCCTCCACCACGTCGAAGCCCGCCACCAGGGCCCTACCTGACGTCGGCTTTGTGAGACCCGTGAGGATCTTGATGGTGGTGGTCTTCCCAGCCCCGTTAGGGCCCAAAAGGCCGAAGACCTCGCCTCTGGCTACCTCGAACGAAATGCCTCTCAACGCCTCCACCTCTCCGTAACGCTTGACTAAATTCTGCACAACAATTGCGTTCACAAAAGCCGATAGATCGGTATATATAAGCTTATTGGAGTAAACGCAAGCAGTTAAGGTTTTATAATACAGTAGCGTACTGCTTCATGCCGGGAGACGGGCTTAGGGGCCACCTCCTCGGCAACGTCAAGACGTTTCTGCTCCTCGCGTTTATATTTGCCGCCCTCTTCACAGCTATTGTCCTCGCATTTGCCGGGGTCTTCACAGCGGCGGCCCCATACGCCCCATCTTGGGCAGGCATTGCAGGCCTTTTAATAGCCCTGGCCCTACTCGACGTGCTAGTCATAGCCCGGATATACAGGATGTACAAGGCGGCAGAAATCGGCGATGTGACAACTTTAAAATCCCTCAATTCGCTAGGCTGGGCCATAGTGGCCTTACTATTCGCCGGGCTGATACCAGGAATAATGCTGATTCTCGCCCACGGGACAATCGAAAAGCTTGAGTAACGCAACGAAGGGAAGATCTACCAACGCCTCTGCTTAACTGTGCCCATATACGCGCGACTTCACCGGATGCGGGGAGGATCCCACTAAGTCCCCGACTCTTCACCTTTTGCATCTGCAGAGTTTCTTGCGGCCTCCATTTCAGATGCCCTTATCGAATTTTTGCTGTTATTTAAGTCGCGCCCATAGAAGGACTCACGTTGGGAAACTACGCTGTTAGCCCCCGCGCTGGTGGCCGCCAAGGCTGATGAAAAGTCCTAGTATTACGCTATCATTATACGCCGCACTCATATAGGTCTGCGCGTATCTTAGGCATGAAAGTTGCAGTCATAATGGGGTCCATAAACGACTTAGATGTCATGACAGAGGCTTTGGAGGTGCTGGAGGCGCTGGGCATCCCCTACGAGGCGCGGGTTGTCAGCGCCCACAGGACGCCCGACTACATGTACCAGTTCGCCCAGGAGGCCGAAAGGGAGTTCGACGTAATCATCGCGGGGGCAGGCGGCGCGGCCCACCTACCCGGCATGACGGCGTCGCTAACGCCGTTACCAGTAATCGGCGTGCCTATACCCACAAGGCACCTCGGAGGGCTCGACTCTCTCCTCTCCATTGTACAGATGCCAAGGGGAACCCCCGTCGCTACGGTGGCCATCGGCAACGCCGCCAACGCCGCCTACCTCGCCGCGAGGATCCTCGGCGTGAAGCACCCCCACATCCGGGAGAAAGTACGCGAACACATGAAAAAGATGCGTGAAGAAGTTCTGACCAAGTCCTTCATAAAGTCTTTTTCAATAAACACTTAAACAATCGCCGCATTACAAAAGCCGACCCTCTCTTTGATTTAACTAAACTTTTAAATCTAGCTTTTCCTCACTGCTATGCGTCTCTACGTCCTCGGCGGGGGTCAGCTGGCGCTTATGATGTGCTGGGAGTCGCAGAGGGTCCCGGTACACTTCTCGGTGTACGACCCCGACCCCTCCGCCCCGGCCTACAGATGCGCGAAGAGGCCCTCAGACCCGCTTGAGGAGGTGGACAAGGCCGATGCCGTCACCTTCGAATTTGAGAACGTGGACATCTCGCTGGCGGAGCGGGCTGAGAAGCTGGGCAAGCTTAGGCCCCCGCTGGCCTACCTGAAAGTTAAGAAGAGCAGGATCGAGGAGAGAGCCCTCATGGACTCTATCGGCGTGCCCACTGTGCCGTGGCGCCGGGCGGCTAATTGGGAGGAGGCTATTAAAATAGCGGAGTCCATGGGTAGGGCATATGTAAAGGTGCCCACCGGCGGCTACGACGGGAAGGGGCAGTACATATACCCCCACGAGGCCGCGTTGATAAGGGGGCTGGCTGGGGAGCTCCTGGTAGAGGAGTACGTAGACATCAGGAGGGAGTTCTCCATTGTGGCCGCGAGGGCGGAGAACGGCGATGTCTACTTCTACCCACCTGCCGAGAACTTCTACGTACACGGCATCTTGGTCTGGAACTACGCTCCGACAAAAGTGCCGGAAGAGGCGTATGAATACGTCAACCGCATATTGGAGTGGGGGAAGTACGTTGGGGTCATCGCAGTGGAGTTCTTCGAGGCTAGGGACGGCCGCGTTTTGGTCAACGAGATAGCCCCCAGGGTCCACAACACGGGGCACTGGACCCTGGAGACAGACGCCAGCCAGTTCGAGAACCACGTCCGCGCCGTCTTAGGCCTCCCGCTGAGGAGACCCCGCGCTATGGCCCCTACGGCGATGGTAAACATCTTGGGCGTCGGCCTGGGAAAGCTACCGCTGGCGGAGCTGGAGCGGCGGGGGCGGGTGTACTGGTACTACAAGGCTGAGGCTAGGCCGAGGCGGAAAATGGGCCACCTCAACATAACGGCTGGGTCAGTGGAGGAGGCGATCACAAAGGCGAGGGAGGCGCTGAGGCTGATATATGGAGCGGATTTCCCAAGGCTTGTGATGAGGTCGAGGCCTAGCCCTTGACCTCGGCCAGGATTTTGCGGTAGGTGTCCCCGTTGAAGGGGCTCACCCTCGTGGCGTTTATGTCCAAGATCGACTGGTAGAGGGGCTTGCCAGATAGGGCGGCAGTGGTGGTTATCCGTATGGTTAGGGGGACCCCGTTCACCACGCACGTCGTTGCTGTCACGTTGCCGGCTGATTGCAGTGGTATGGACCCTATAAGCTCCGCCGACTGTCCCGCAACTCCCGTGTAGAGTGCCCCGGTATAGCCAAGCGCCTGGCACGTACCCGACGGCTTAAGAGCGTCCAGCCTGGCGGGGATTAAGAGGAGCCACGAAGGGCTATGAGTCATGCGGGTGCACACGCCGAAAGTGCATGAGACTACGTACAGCGCGTCCCTCTCCGACGCCGCCTTGAACCCTGCGCCCATTATCTCTCCGTAGGAATAGTTGCCCGAGGGGCCGCTCCCCACTACTATCCACCCTACTGCGATCTCATGTCGGTAGCCCCCGCCGATCACCACCCCCTTTATCGTGTAGTTTGCTTCGTAATTACCCTTGCTGAAAGGCGTTGCGGAGCCGCCTATCAACGCCTGCCTATCAAGGCGGCCACTAAGGCCGCTACGACGAGGCCTATCACTGCTACCCTCGCCGTACGTAAGCATGTTACCGAGTATTTGAGCTTTGCTGAGGCCCGCTAGGCATAGCGCGAGTCGATCTGGGCGGCCTCCGCCTCCTCAACATCTACATCAATTGGGTACTCTCCTGTAAAGCACCCGTAGCAAGCGGTTCCCAGGATTTGTCTAAACTTCTCAAGGGGGAGGTAAATGAGGCTGTCCGCGCCTATGTAGGCCCTTATAGCCTCGACGCCGCGTTTGTAAGCCGCCAGCTCCTTCCTCGTCGGGAAGTCCAAGCCGAAGAAGCATGGCCACATCACAGGAGGCGACGCTATCCTCACGTGCACCTCCCTCGCCCCGGCGTCCCTCAACAACCTCACCACCGTCCTTATGTTCGTCCCCCTTATCAGCGAGTCGTCCACGAGGGCTACCCTTTTGCCCACCACCAGCTCGGGCACGGCCCTAAAGGCATCGCCCGGATTTCGGAGGTGGGGTGGCGTGATGAAGACCCTCCCCGCAAATCGGTTTTTCACAACTGCGTCCACCAGTGGCTTGCCCAACGCCTCGGCGAAGGCCTCGGCCGCCGTCCTCGCCGTCTCCGGAACGTAGGCCACCACGTCGAAGTCACGTGTCTCCACCTCAGCGAGGGCCCTGCCCAGCGCCCTCCTCACATCGGCCACCAGCCACCCGCCCATGGAAGAGGCGGGGTGAGCGAAGTAGACCAGCTCCATGGCGCACAGCTTATTCTCGCCCGGAGGGATTTTCCAAAAGGCCAACCTCTTGCCGTACAAGACGGCCAGCCCAGGGGCGAGCTCCTGCCCCCCTCCCAGCGCCACAGTCTCCGACGCGAAGGCCATCCCCCCGCCGTAGTGGCGATACGCCAGGGGCCTCACCCCCCTGGGATCCCTCACCGCCAGCAACCCCCACGGCGTGAGGGCGAGAAGCGAGGCGGCGCCCACGATCTTAGAGTAGACGTGGATAACCCCCTCCTCCAGCCCCCACTCCCAAATCTCCCTTGCAAGGGCCCTTGCCAATGCCTCCCCGTCAAAGCGGCCATCTGCCAGCTGCTTATAGTTGACCACCGTGCCGTTGAAGACCAGCGCCAGCTCCAGGTCCCGGTGCTTCGCCAACACGGGCTGTAGCTGGACGCCGTAGGCCCCGGATGTGCTGTACCTCGTATGCGCCAGCGCCCCTTCTGCGTCGTCTGGCGGGGGCCCCAGCTTGACGCCGTCTTGGGAGACGTAGGCGTAGCCAACACCCTCGTGGCCTCTGTGCATAAGCCACGGCGCCATCCTCTTCGCCACCTCCCCGGCGCTCCGCCCCCAGGCCCCAGCTATGCCGCACATGTCAGAGGCCCAGCGACATCAGTTCTTTAAGCCCATCCACAGACCTGCTGAAGAGCTGCGTAGAGCCGCACCTCAGCACGAGCCTATCCCCGCCAGCCACGCCTATCTTCACCCCAGGGCCCTCCTCCCCGGCGGCTACAAATCTGCCGTTGGACTCGCTGAAGAGGAGGTAGTCTAGCCTCCCCATGTCTGTGGGAGCCTTGCAGACGTCGACGTCGGCCCCCACGCCGCTCGCCACAGCCATCTTGGCGAGAGCCGCCGCCAGGCCCCCCACCCCCACGTCCTTGGCGCCGGTTAGCCTCCCCCGCCACCTCTGCACCTCCTCCACTATCCTCTCCTCAGCCGCGTAGTCCACTGAGGGCGGCCTCCCAGCCACAAGGCGGTGGACTCTGTACATGTACTCGCTCCCGCCCACCTCGCCCCTCGTGAAGCCCCAGAGGTATACCCCGTCGCCGTCGCGCCACAGGGCCCTCAGCGCCGTGGACACGTCGTCTATGACCCCAAGCACCACCACGGCCACAGTGGGCTTAATCGGCCTATCCCCGTACTCGTTGTACAGGCTGACCTTGCCCCCCACGATGGGCACGCCAAGCGCCTCCGCCGCCTCCTTAAGCCCCTCCACTGCCTCAACAAACTGCCAATACACAGCAGGCCTCGCGGGGCTACCCACGTTTATGCTGTCAACTGCGGCCTTGGGCACTCCGCCAGCCACGGCCACGTTTCTGTACGCCTTAACGAAGGCGTTGGCCGCCCCAAGCCTCGGGTCTAGGTAGGCGTAGCGGGGGTTCGCATCGCCCTTTACAACAATGCCGAGGTTTCCCCTCTCGTACAGCTTCAGCACCGCGGCGTCGCCCTCCCCGGGCTTCACGGCGGTTCTCACCCCCACGTCGAAGTCGAACCTGCGGTATATAGCCTCCTTTACGGCCACGTTGGGCGAGGATAGGACCAGCTCCACCGCCTTGTCTATAGGAGGCTCGGGGATCTCCGGGAGGGGCGGAGGCTCGTAGCTCTCCCTGGGCCACACCATCTCCGGGGCCTTGGCGGCGAGCCACACGGGGACGTCCCCCACAACCTCGCCCCGCCACAAAAGCCGCACCCGCCCAGACTTCACAAACCTACCCACAACCGAGTAGGGCACCTCGTACTTCTCCAACAGGGACTTCAGGCACTCAAGCCCCTGGGGGGAGACGACGAAGACCAGCCTCTCCTGGGTCTCGCTGGACAGCACCTCAGCTGGGCCCATCTCCCGGTCAGACATGTGGATCTTGTCCAGCTCAGCCTCCACCCCGAGGCCGAACCACTCGGCGAGCTCCGCCAGCGCCGTCGCCAACCCCCCGCCTCCCAGGTCCTTGATAAACTTCACACACCCCACCGCCTCCTGCACCAGGTCAATCAGCTTCTTACCCATGAGGGGATCCGCAACCTGGACAGCGCCTAGGTCTTCCTCGCTCTCCTCTCTCAGCGTCTTGCTGGCAAACGCCGAGCCTCCCAACCCGCTTTTATCCGCGCCTAGGCCGGCAACCACTATCAAATCACCTGTCTCCACCCCGCCCGGCGGCACCTTGCCCTTCTCCACTACGCCGACGCACGTGGCGAGGACAATCGGCGTATATGTAAAATCCTCGTCAAACCACGTCTCGCCCCCCACCACCGGCACCCCCACCCTGTTGCCGTAGTCCGATATCCCCCTCACTACGTTCGACGCGATCCACCTGGCGTGCGGGTGATCTAGGGGGCCGAAGTGCAGGTTCACCAGCAGAGCAACGGGCCTAGCCCCCACGGTCAAGATGTCGCGGATAATCCCCCCCACCCCCGTGGCCGCGCCGTTGTAGGGGTCAACGGCGCTGGGGTGGTTGTGGCTCTCAATCTTAAAAGTGACGAAGAGCCCCTCCGCTATCTCCACAAGAGGGGCGTCCGTGCCCGGCCCCCTCACCACCCAAGGCGCCCTGCTCGGCAGACGCCTAAGCCACATCCTAGTGGACTTGTAGGAACAGTGCTCAGACCAATGAGACCTAAACAGCGCAAGCTCCACCTCGCTCGGCGGCCTCCCCAGCCCCCTTTCAATAACCTCAAGCTCCTCCCTACTCAAGGCCATATAACCACAATGTATGGTATTTAAAATGTTTTAAAGCAACTCTTAAAATACACTGAAAATAAGCGTACGGTTGCTCCTAAATCATTTAAGTAAACAGTTAAATATCCCTCGGCGAGCGGGACCACGCCACTAGCTTAAATAAGGCATACAGCAGATGTAATAATGCTACACACCGCGCCCCATTGAAGTGCCTGTGAAGATCAACGACGCGACACGCCGCCAACGGCGACCTCACCCAGCCCTCCTTTGCTGAATAGACAAGCGGCCAAACATCGGCGCCAGGATGATCTATCAACTCCGCGCCGCTGGGCAATACTCAGCCCCTCAACGCGAGCCAGCTGTCACAGATAACTGAGATTACAGATCTGTCCCAAGTGGCTTCACGGCTAAACGACCCCGCTTCGTCCGAGGGGCCATGTCGGCTGACACCAGAGCGTTGCACGCCGCTAGTGGATTTATTAACTGTATTAATGGTGTCCATGCGCTCAGTCGCCTTGATGAGGTTGATGGAGGACGGCTCGTTCCTCTACGTCACGAGCGGCGCGGAGGTTAAATTGAGGATTAGGTCGGTCGCCACCGGCGACGACGTGGTTAAGGCGAAGGCCTCCGGCGCATCGGCGCTGGCCGCGAACGTCTTCCTTCCAGAAGCAGTGGAGGTTGCCAAAAGAGAGGGCATTGAGCTTGTAAGTATTGAGGACGTGGCCGACCCCCTAATAGGCGTAATAGGCGCCTTGTTGAAGGAGAGGCGGCCCGATCTCCTAGTCCGAATCTTCCAAGAGCTGCTCCCCAGCGACGTGGCGCGAAGCTATTCGTACTACGAACTTGTCAACTTTATGGGAAGAGGCATCTCCTCAGTAAGTTTTAGAGTAAAGGTGGAGTTTAGACGCTCCGACTTCTTTGAGGACATCCTAGAACTTCTGTCCGCACTAGCGGCAAAGGCCTCCAGCTCCGGATTATCCACCCACTTGAACTCTGCAGTTGATCCAAAACGCGGAGAGCGCACGATAGAGCTAGAGATAAGCCTCTAACCGTCGAAGGGAAACAGAGGCGCTTTTAAATCGACGAGCTAAAAACAGCGCCGCTCTCCCATACCCCCTTCAACTCCGCAGAAGCGGCGACAGGACGCAACGCCACACCAAAGACACCGACAGCTAAAAAAGTCTTTGCACTATGCGTATTTCCACGACGCAGTGATCTACTGATCTCAAGGCTTACTCGCTTCTAAGCCCGGCGATACATACGACTTGAATACACAGCGCTCTAAGCCGTGCACAACGGGGCCTCAGCCACAGCCCGGCCCCCCAATACCACCGCTATACGCCACCGAGCTTCGGCAACCCCCGGCCGGCAGGCACCAGCCCTTACGCACACAGCTCTAGCGCCGACGCGGCTGGGCTAGCAGAACTAAAGCCCCTCACACCCACCACGGGGCCGCCCGCCTAACCCGTCACAGGTCCTTCAAGGCCTTCTTGAGAAAAGTGTTGTAGAGCCGCGCCGCGGACTCTAGAACAGACCCCGGCTTAACCAGGCGGTTAAAGGCCCAGTGCAGGGCGAGATAGTAAACGAAGTAAAGAGGGGCATGCGCCGGGTCGGGGACGTCCTCCCTCTCCACTAGATATGGCATGGGCACAGAGGCCAGCGCCAACAAGTTCGTCAACACAACGTAGAGGGCCACGTACAGCAAAAGGGAGAGAAGCCTCCAGCCGCCCCTCCCCAATGCCAGCGCCACAAAGAAGCCCCCCACAAACGCCAAGGCCACCCCAGTTGCCGGGTGGACCAAGGCCCCCAGCGCGTAAGACCCCACAAGCAACACCCACCCCCACAGAGTGTAGAAGCCGAAAAAAGCCGCGTGATACGAAGCCGCGCCCAGAGAAAAAAGCGGAGGATAAAAAAGAGGGTTAAACAAGTATAGCGGCAAATTCAACAAATACAAAAAAACAGTCGACAAGCCAGCCCTACCTAAAAGTTCTTTCATCACATCCAACTCCGCTTGCATCATGCTGGTATAGACAATACCACGTACGATAATTATCAATGTATAAAGATTTTAGAACACTTATTGTCGACGACGCATATAGGTCATTAGAGATAGTGGAATAAGGCGACTGAAACCAACCAACATCCATCTCGAGATCTGTCAGCCCATTTACATACGCAGTTATCATCACGGTTACCACGTTTTTTGTCTCCTCCCATCCCACATTTATTTTAACGCCGGATGAAGAGACGGATACCGTAGTTTTTGCTGATGATAAGGCGCTTTCCGCCACCTTCCCTGCAAAGGTAACTACCTTATACGCCATTTTAGCACGCGGATCTTGCACTGTCCGATCTATAATCACGCCAAGCGCGGACAGTATCGCATTCAGTCTTTTAACAATCGGAAGTAGCTGATCGCTTAGAGTAGTCTGCCTGCCTTCAACAGCATAGGTCCATTGCACGCTCAAAGTTTGTGCGTATATGAAATATGCGACAAGATGTTCGCCAGACGATAGAGGAATAACCCCACTCGGAGTCACTATAGGCGAAAGTGACATTCTAATAAACACGTCGCTGATACGCCCAGTAGCATCTACTTTAGGATAAATCTCCACTCTTAATACGCTGTTAACTACGAAGGTGCCGTCCAGCCATGTAGAGCTGTAAAGGTACGGCGACCATGGTCTGTTGAATTCGGGGCGTCTGTAGCCTTCTACGTATAGCTCGTAGACGGTTATGCGGGAGCCCGCGGGGAGGGGCCCTACGGCGAGGTCGGTAGTGCCTAGTAGGAGGTATGGCGTTGGGAGGAAGCCCGTGAAGGTGCCCTCCGCCGTGGTGTAGACGGCGCACCCAGCGGCGTCCCTATAACTGTAGGTGAAGGTAATGGAGCCCACCCATATGGGCCTTATATACACGTCGGCTGTCACCGCGCTCGGCGCGTTAGGCGAACATATACTCAGCCCCAGCTTAGCCCTAACCCTCTCAGTCCCGTGGACGCCTCCAGGCGGTATGTGGATTGGTATGGCCGCGTAGGCCTTGTCGTAGGGCACGACATAGCTGGGGAAGCCGTATTGGTACCTCGTGGCCATGCCGGCAACCCAGCGGTTGTCCATGTGGCGCGACGTGTCGAAGACGCCGACGATTACCAAGTCCACGGCCCTCGGGGTGGGGTTGTTGTTCTTAACGGCTAGGTACAGCTTCAAGAGGCGGTTATACGCCTTTTGGTACACTGGTATTGAGATGACGGAGTAGTAGGGGCTCCTCCCGTCCACCGACGTGGTCACAGTGCCTTCGAAGTAGACGGCGTTGTTTTCGGCGTCGTAGATCTTGTAGTATAGGGAGTAGCTCCCGGGCTGTGTGACGTTGGTAAAGGCGAGCCATATATACCTCGTGCCGTTGGGCAGGTCAATAGGCGTAGTGGTAAACGTCATTCCGTAAGCCGCCACTGTGGTGTTAGACGCCGCCCTTGTCTTAAAGCCGCCGGAGATGGTCCTCACAGCCGTAGAGGCGGCGTTGAGGGGCTCCGCGTCGGGCCCCGCGGCCTCCACCACGCCTACCTTTTTAATAGGCACAGAACTGGGCTTGGGGCCGACGACGGGGGAGGGGGGTAGGTCGTAGGGCTGCCTCGGGGACACCACCACGTAGGCCTCGCCGATTTGGTAGAGGTCGCCCCCTCTGGGGGCCCTAGGCGGAGGCCTCGCCGTGTTTAGAGGCATCGATATGCAGATAACAGTGTCGTTTTTAAAACGCGGCGGCAAGACGTGCGAATTAAAGACGTACCTCCCGGCGTCTGTCATGTTTATCAACAACGGCGACAAAGAAACCTCCTCAGCCCCCACGCGGTAGGGAAGAGAGATAAGACCGTCGCCTACCCGCGCCAAGAACGCCACCTCGTAAACCCCCCTCCCCACAAGGCCCAGCGCATGTGCCTTGACGCAAACCTCTCTGAACTCCACCACGCCTACCGCAGGAGTCGCGTATACGAGAGCCGCCAGGACCACAAGCCAGGCGGCTAATGGAAACACTATCTGCAACGCACGCATAGTATAAGGAAATCTTTTTTTAAGTTTTTCTCCGCCAGCGCCGGCCTCTGCGGCGGGCTACCTTCTCAGCCACTCCTTTAGGCTAAGCCACAGCTTCAGCCCCCCTACGCCGTTTCTTGAGATGCGGGGGTCCACCGCCCTTTCTGGATGGGGCATTAGGCCGAGGACGTTGCCCCGCGCTACCCCGGCAATGTCGTCGACGGAGCCGTTGGGGTTCTCCACGTATTTGAAGACAGCCCTCGGGCTTCCCTCGGGTATGTAGCGCCCCTCTGCGTGGGCCACCGGCATGTAGACCACCTCCCCCCTCTGGTAGAGGAGGGTGAAGGGGGTTTCGTTGTCCACGACGCGTATGGGGATCCACCTGCTTATAAAGCCCGGCGGGTCGTTGGGGATGAGGGCGCCGGGCAAAAGCCCCGCCTCGACCAAGATCTGAAAGCCGTTGCAGATCCCCAGCACGGGGACGCCCCTCTCCGCGTCCTCCCTCACGTGCTCTACCGCCTTGGTGGCGGCTGCGACGGCGCCGGCCCTCAGCCTGTCGCCGTAGGAGAAGCCCCCAGCCAGCACCACAGCGTCGTACGCCCCCGGCCGGTAGTCCTTGTACCACACGATCTCCCCCCTCAGCCCCGCAAGCTCCAGCGCCCTCAACACGTCGTAGTCCCCATTAGTGCCGGGGAATTTCAAAACAGCGATCATGCCTCGGCCACCTTGAGGACCTCCACCACGTGGACGTTGGGGTTGCCCAGCCTCGCCTCCTTCGCAATTTTCAAGGCCTCCGCCTGGGCCGCCTCGGGGCTGGGCGCCTCTATGTACAGCACGAGGCACTTCCCCGCGCGGACCTCTACGCTGTATCCCAGCCGCGCCAGCAAGTCGTTTGCGATAGTCTCCCCCTCGGGGTCCCTTATCGAGGGCTTGTAAGCGACGTTTAGGTACACCGCGTACCTCACGGCAGTTCAAAACACACCCATATAAAACCTTTAACTAAACACTTAAACAATGCTAGATGGGACGCACGGCGGATTGGCCATCTCTTTAACAAAACACTAAAAACACCACAAGTCCTCCCAGCTCATTACAGGCGCCTACGCCGCATATAGAAAATGCCGTATAGGCGCAATGAGCATGTTGGGTTTAGAAAGTGGCATGTGGCGCGGTGATCGTCGGCTTGTTCAGACGCCTTCCCCGCGGCGTTCCCACCAGCATGTGAGCTCTGGCTTTTCTAATCGCCCTTGGCACCAGTTTACTGCCCTGCCGTGTGTCTGGTAGATTAGCCAGTAGACGGCTATGTAT
>FPIC01017297.1_pt1 | contig 51446 bp, 54 predicted proteins | sample 1504481 | NCBI WGS metagenome assembly FPIC01 (sample SAMEA4475357, study PRJEB15587) | soil metagenome | biome: Soil; feature: Field | place: India | collected 2015-03-11 | depth 0 m
GCGGCGCTGGAGGCGGCCCGCTCCCTTGAGGCGCTTTACAGGAAGCTGGCACCGCCCAGCGCTGTGGACTACTACGGCGGCGTCCTCAGAACGGTTGTGTGGAAGCCGGTGAGGAGGGCGGCGCTATACGTCCCGGCGCGCTACGTCTCCACCCTCGTTATGCTGGCCATGCCGGCGAAGGCGGCGGGTGTCGAGGAGCTGTACGTGGTTACTCCCCCCAGGGGGGTTACGGGGGAGGTCCTCGGAGTGGCGAAAGAGCTGGGGATCAAGGCGGTTTTGGCGCTGGGCGGGGCCCACGGCCTTGCATACGCCGCCTTCCACCTCGGCGTGGACATGTTGGCGGGCCCTGGGGGTCTCTACGTCCAGGCCGCCAAGTTCCTCCTCTCCCAGTACGTGGGGATTGACGGGATTGAGGGGCCGACGGAGCTTGTGGTATACGCAGAGGGCGTGCCGCCCGAGACGGCGGCGCGCGGCGCCTTAGCCCAGCTGGAACACGGCCCGACCTCCTTCGCCTACGTCCTATCCACCGACGCCTCCCTCCTAAAAGGCGTCGAGGAGGTGTACAAGAGGGAGAAGACCTCGTCCATGGGCCCCCTAGAGACGCGGCAGGTGTCAAGCGTGGAGGAGGCTGTGGAGTTCATCGACACGGTAGCGCCGGAGCACTTGGAGGTCTGGGGCCGGCGGGACGTAGCGTATAGGGTTAGGAACGTGGGGGCGGTCTCGGTGAATATGCCCTCCCCCTACCTCGACTACGTGGCCGGCATTAGCCACGTCTTGCCAACAGGCGGCACAGCGAGGTGGCGCGGGATAATCACGCCGCTGACCTTCATGAAGGCTGTCGGCATCGCCGAGGCCGTCGGCGAAATTAAGCTGGCCGAGGCGGCTAGGAGGCTGGCGCAGTACGAGGGCTTTCAGCTCCACTATAGGGCGTTGTTATGAGCTGCAAGGTGCTGGAGGAGCTGGAGGAGGTCATTAGGCGGAGGATCGAGGAGGGGAACCCCGAGAGCTACACCTACCGCCTCTACTCCTCGGGCATTCCTCATATCGCGCGGAAGGTGGGGGAAGAGGCTGTGGAGGCCGCCGTGGCGGCGATAGCGGAGGGGCGGGAGAGGCTTGCCGAAGAGGCGGCTGACCTCCTCTACCACCTCCTGGTCCTCCTAAACGCGGCGGGGCTGTCGCTGAGGGACGTCTGCAACGTGTTGGAGAAGAGAAGGAAGTAGGCGCGGGCGCGCGTTAGCTCCCGGCGATAGGTAGACGCGGATCCCTGGCGCGCGCCGATCTCGGCCTCGCCAAGGCGCGGACCGATTAAGAGGTTGGCTGTGGGGTAGGCTGGATCGAGGCCTCTCTGTATGCCAGCATTTCTATGATGAACACTGCCACGAACAACGCCCAGCCGACAATGCCCACAAACGGCACAAAGGACAACACCAAGGCTACGATGTAGAGGGTGAAGGCCGTGCGGAATTTCTGGATGTTAGTGCGTCTGTACATGTCATCGAGGTACAGGATGTGCGTAATAGCTAAGAACAGACCAAACGCGCCCGCGGCGGCGAGGAGGCCCAAAATTCCGAAAAACCAAGCAACATACCCCGAGGAAAAGTCGGTGACGATAACCGGCAACGACTCAGCGGAGAGGACTAATGCCAGCGACGTCGCCAGGATGGCCATCCAGAGCACTGGCGCAATGACCGCGCCCCACGCCTGCCACTGGGCCCACCTCACCCCGTGCTTGTGTAGGCCCATGTAGCCTCTGAAGACGTAGCGAAGCACTACGACTAAGTAGACCGCCCCCGGCGCTATCATCGCGGATAAAGTCGCGGTTGCCAACAACTTGCTGGAAGGCTCCCACCCCCACGGCGGTAGTGCCGACACTTTAGACATTGATCCAAACGCCAACGCTACTACGACCACTGCTGTGGCTATAGCAAGTATTATAGAGAAGAGGTATCCCATATACAAAAATCTACAGGATGTTTGGAAGTCCATACATTTTAGTGCTGTCTCTTTAATATTAGCTTTCTCCCCCTACGCCGGCTTTAGACTTTGTAAAGGCCGCGGCGGTCACTAGAAGTCTGCGGGGGTTGTCAAGTAGATCCCAGATAGTTGAGTATCCCCCTGGCGGCGAGGACGCCTGTGGCGGCCGCCACGTTAATGCCTCTGGAAAGGCCGGCACCGTCGCCTGCCACAAAGAGGCCCGGGACCGTGGTCATTAGGTTTTTGTCCACGGCGGGTCTCGCTGAGTAGTACTTAATCTCCGGCGCGTATATCAACGTCTGGGGGCTTGCCACGCCGGGGGCCAGCTCGTCCAGTTTTTTAAGCCCCTCTATTATGTCCTCGACCACGCGGTGCGGCAATGCTAGGGAGATGTCGCCCGGCGTCACGTCCTTCAGCGTCGGGGAGATGCTGGATCTCCTAATCCGCTCCCACGTGGAGCGTTGCCCCCTCTCCAGGTCGTATAGGCGCTGGATCAGCGGTTTGCCGCCCCCCAGCTTGGTGGCCAGGCGGGCAATCGATTTGCCGTATTCGACCGTGTCCTCCATGGGGTCGGTGAGGCGGAGCGTGACGAGGAAGGCGAAGTTTGTGTTCTCGCTTTTCTTCTCAAGATATGTCTCGCCGTTTACGCCGACTGTCCCATCTGAGTAGACTTCCTTGACGACGAATCCCTTGGGGTTGGTGCAGAAGGTTCTGACCTTGTCGTCGTATTTCGAGGTGTAGAGGATGACCTTGGGGTCGTGTACGGCGTCTGTGAGGGGCTTCATCACCTGGTAGGGCACCTCCACCCTAACTCCTATGTCTAGGGGGCCGAAGTCCAGCTGGGCCCCGAGCTTTTTAATCTGGCTTACAAGCCACTCGGCGCCGCCTCTGCCCGGCGCCAGAAGGACTGCCCTGGCGTTGAGGACGCCGCGGCTAGTCTTCACTACGAAGAGACCGTTGGCGCCCTTCTCTACCTCAAGCGCCCAGGTGGCGTACATCACAGAGACCCCCCTGCCCTCTAGGTACTGGGTTATGGCATCTACCACCTTGCGCGAGCCGTCGGTCCCCATATGTCTCTGCCTTATGGGGACAATCCTGGCGTTGACCCTCGCCGCCAGGGCTGAGAGCTTGTTAATAGCCTCCAAGTTCGGCTCGTAGACGTGGCCAGGCGCGCCGAACTTTACAAATACCGAGTCGACGTAGTTTATCAGCTCCATGGCCTTGTCCCAGTCGCCCACCAGCTCGTGTAGGTCTCCCCCCACATCGGGCCTGAGGTTTATCAACCCGGAGCTGAGGGTGCCGGCGCCCCCTATTCCGTACACGATGTGGCACGGTACGCAGAAGGTGCACTTCTCTAGGGGGGTCTGCAGGGGGCAGTGCCTCTGGGACGCCTTGTACCCGCCGTCTATGAGGGCGATTTTTAAGCCTCCCGCCTCGGCCAGTTCAAGGGCAGCGAATAGACCGGCGGGGCCCGCTCCGACTATCACAACGTCATAATCTCCTACATATCTGTCAAGAACCTTGAGGCGGCCCAGGTACTGGCTTACCACCTTGCTCTCACTCTAAAGTTAGTATTTATACACTTTTTCGTATATTGTACAAGAGGAAGCCGCTCCCGGAAGTTCTCATACCTATTAGCTGGCGGCGATCAACGCGCCAGCTCTCTTATTTTCTGGACGAGGCGCCTTATGTCGCGGGCCGCTACGTCGTCGTCTGGATACGCGCTGAGGACCCCCTCTTTGTCCGGGCCGTTGTACTGGTATTCGTGTAGTAGCAACGCCAAGTTGGTATAGAGGTCCACGTCTCCGCCGATGATCTGCGCGACCTTTTTCAGAGCCGTGGTGGGCATAATGGCAATTACCCACAGCGCCCTTTCCACAGCCCTCCTCGCCCCCCTTGGCTTCTTTAGCCCGGGAAACGCCTTTCTTAAATCATCCAATCTATCTACCGCATAGGCGGCGACGACCGCCTTCCACGCCTGCCATGCCTTGCCGGCGGCGTTTCGCACAAGCCCCTCCTCGAGAAACTCCTCCGCAAGCTCTGCCTCGTAGAGCGCCTCCCTCAGCCTAACCTCTCTATAACGCTTTATGTCAAACCACGGCTTAGGGAGTTGCTCCATTGCTCGTCCGTGGCCACTCGTTAATTTACTTAACTCCCTTCTCCCGCCTGAGATCCACCATGTGCTGGGGCTCAGGCCCCGTGCCTATTAGGGTAATTGGCACGTTGAGCTGGGCTTCTAGCTCGTCTATCCACCTCCTTGCATCTGGCGGGAGGTCTTGCCACCGGGTTTTCCCAGCTGCCTCCTTGAAGAGGACATCCACCTTTGTGACGGCGATTTGGGTCGGGGTGTTGAGGAGCACTGCGCGGCGGGCCAGCTCTAGATTGAAGGGCGCGGCCCTCCTCGGCCTGCCCGTAACTGCGCCCCTCTCCGCCCAGCCCCTCCTCTCGGCCTCCTCCGGCGGGAGCTCCCCAGGAAGGGGGCCATTGCCTACCCTAGTCACGTAGGCCTTGAAGACAAGCACCACGTGGTCTACGGCCTTAGGCCCCACGCCGGCTTCCGAGAGCACGCCTGACGCAGTGACGTCTCTGCTAGTGACGTAGGGGTAGGTGCCGTGGTAGAGGGAGAGAAAAGTGCCCTGGGTCCCCTCTATTACCACGCCTCTGTTCTTGAACTCGTGTATCATGGCGGGAACGTCGGCGAGGTAGGGCTTCAGCACTTCGAATTCCCTCGCCAGCTTGAGCCTCCTCAACACTCTGTCCACCATAGCGGCGCCGACGCCTTGCCCCGTGGAGCCAACGGTCTTCATCAAGTGCTCGTCCCTCCTCTCCGCCTCCACGTGAGCCTCTTCTATCACGCCGGCGTTGAAGTCCACGTAACTACGGCCCCTGCCGAACCTCTCGACTTCTGATAGAAACACGTCGATTTTGATCAACGCTCCGGGAGCCACGGCCAGCTTGGCCTCCTCGTAGACGAAGCAAGTAGGCAACGTGCGCAACACCACGGACTCCCCGCGCCAAGCCACCGTGTGGCCGGCGTTGGGGGCGCCCGTCCTCACGCAGAGGGCCGGCTTGTCGGCGGTTGCGAGATAGGCCACCACCTTGCCCTTGCCCGTGTCGCCGAAAAAGCCGTCTACCACCACGTACAGCATAGTTTCCACCTGGCGACTGTTATTAAAACTATTCGCAAAGCTTTAGGGAAAGGGCGTCCTCAATTAGCTTATCCACAGGCCAGCGCTGGTAGTCGTACACAACAGCCCTTATCTCCCTGGCCTTCTTATAAGCCTCAGACCTGCTTACCCCCTCTCTTATCATCCTTAGCATGTGGAACTCCGTCAAGATGTAGGGTAGGGCCTTCTGCAAGTTTTCTTGAATCCTTGCCTCGTCTATGTACACATTGCGCAACACCCTCAATGCCGTGGCTAAGATCTCGTCGACGGCGAGGAAGGCCTCGGGGATCCAAACCCGCTCGTTTGCCGAGTTTGTCAAGTCGCGCTCGTGCCAAAGCGCTATGTTCTCATATGCGACGTGGAGTAGCGCCCTGATGTGTCTCGCCAAGCTCACGATGCGCTCAGACGCCGTGGGGTTTGCCTTGTGGGGCATGGCCGAAGAGCCGCCGCCCCGCTCCACCACCTCCCCGATCTCCGGTCTAGAAAGCTCCCTTATCTCCACGGCTAGGCGCTCAAACACCGCGGCCATCAGCGCCAGCGCCGAGGCGAGGACGGCGAAGGCCTCCCGCGGCGCCACTTGCGTCGTAATGGGGTGGTACGGCAGACCCAGCCGCTGGGCGACCCGCCTCCTCACCTCGGGGCCCAGCTCCCCCCAAGAGGCCATGGTGCCCACTGCGCCGCCGATCTTAGCCCTTGCAAACTCCTCGGCCAGCGCCAGCTGCCTACACGCGATGTACAGCTCGTAGTAGTAGTTTGCGAACTTGAAGCCTAGAGTGATTGGCTCTGCCCACTGGCCATGGGTCCTCCCCACCATCTCAAGCTCCTTGTACCTCCTCGCCAGGCGGGTCAGCTCCTCCCCCACAGCCTTGGCCTTTTCCTTGACCAGAGAGATCGCTTGCCTTATCAGGAGGGCCCACGCCGTGTCTATAACGTCGTTTGAGGTGGCACCGAAGTGCACGAAGCGGCAGTTGCTCCTCTGCTCCAGCAACAGTACTAGGCTGAGGATGTCGTGGCCCGTCTCCTTCTCCAAGGCGTATACCTCCTCAGCGCCTACCCGCGCCTTGCTTACGGCTTCGCAACACCCCCTCTCAGCTATCCCCAGCTCCTCCAAGGCGCAGACAAGCGCCCTCTCCACTTCCAGATACGTGTCGATAAACGCCTGCGGCGTGAAGAGGCGGCGCATCTCCTCCGACCCATAGCGCCAATCAAAAGGCGAGGTGTACATGCCCATCTCTACGGCCGGGTTTTAAGATATGAGCTTCTCTATTGACGTGACCACTATGTCCTTCGCGCCGGCTTGCTTGAGCCTTATTACTAGGTCAGGGAGCCCCTCCTCCGGCACTACGGAGAATACCTCGTAGACGTCGCCCTTGGCTAGTTTCGTGACGCTCGGCGCCTCCATGGCGGGGAGGACTGAGAGGACCGCCTCAAGCTTGTCGGCGGGAACGTTGAGAAAGATCATCTTCTTACCCTGCGCCGCGTAGTAGCCCTTGACGAACGTGACAAGCATTTTCGTGAGCTCGTGTTCCTCGTACTTGGGGTTCACTATCAGCCTCGCCGAGGTCTCCAGCACTGTGGCTACGGGGACTAGGCCGTGTACCTCAAGGGTCGTGCCAGTGGCCATGACGTCGAGGATGGCGTCTGCGATTCCCAGTGGCGGGAGCACCTCCACGGAGCCGGTGACCCTTATGACCCGTACCCTCTTCCCCAGCTCGCCGAAGTAGCTGTACGCGATGTTCACAAACTTCGTCGCGACCCTGGCGCCTGGCGGCAACTGCTCGACAGAGGAGATGTCGCTGGATTTGGGAACCGCGACGACCAGCTTCCCCCTCCCGAAGTCCAGCTCTAGCACCTCCCTCACGTTTGCACCTGACTCCACCACGTAGTCGTGTCCCGTTATCCCGGCCCAGACACGCCCAGACTCGACAATGAAAGGGATGTCCTCGGGCCTGGCCCTAATTAGGTTGATCTCCCTCCAGGTAGTGGGGACGACGAGAGCCCGCTCGTCGGACGCCAGCGGCCTTATGCCCACGGCCTCCAACAACTTGAGGACTGGCTCTTGAAGACGGCCCTTGTTAGGTACGGCCAGCAACATGGGGATAGGGGTCCATTGGCCCTGCAACTGCCCCATCTTTTAAATTTTAAGCGCGGCGCCGAGCGCTTTGAGGAAGCCCTCCATGACGGGTCGCGGGGCCAACGTGAAGCGGATACACGAACGGCAGAGGGGCTTCCCGCCGAGAACCCTCACGACGTATCCCTTTTTGTCTAGCTCCGCCGCCGCGGCCTCTGCGTCGTCCACCTTCAGCGTTACGAAGTTAGTCGGCCCGTGGTAGCCGTCTGCTTTCAACTGCGAGAGGACCCAGCTCCTCACCTCTTTCAGCTCCTCTATTGACCTCTCCACATATGGCTTGCCTACCTCCAGTGCCTTCTCCACCACCTTTGCCGAGTAGGCCGATATGGGGTGGGGGAGGGAGAGAGCCCTAAGCGCGTCTGCGACTCGCTTGTTGGTCACGACGTAGCCCACCCTAAGCCCTGCGAGGCCCCATGCCTTGGAGAAGGTCCTAACCTCAACCACGTTGCCGTACTCGTACAGCCTCGGCCTCCAGTAGCCCGCGAACTCGGCGTAGGCCGCGTCGAGTATTATAAGGCCGTTGAACCTCGCCGCCAGCTCCTCCACCTCCTTAACCACGTGGGCCGTAGGGTTGTTAGGTGAGCAGACATAGACTGCGCCGACCCCCGACCTCGCAACCTCCTCCACGTCTAGGGAGAGGTCCTCCCGATATGCGGCCGCCGCCGGTCTCAGGCCTACCTGCCTCGCCACGACCCGCGCCATTCCGTATGTGGGCTCCACAATGGCGAGGCCCCTCCCCATGTGGGCCGCCAGCTGCATCGCCATCCTCAGCCCCTCGTCAGCGCCCGCCGTGATCACCACAGTCCCCGGGGGGAGGCCGTGGTGCGACTCAATAGCAGAGGCCAGCCTCTTATTGTTCGGATCTGTATAATATCTGAGCTCCCACGGCTCAAGAGACGTCGCAACTGCCTTATAGTACTCGTCGGGGAGGAATAAGTTCTCGTTAAAGTGAAGCCTGACTTTTTTATAACCGACGTCGGGTTCGTCGTAGGCGAAGTCCAGCTCCGGTAGCGACATGGAGATCCTCAGATGGGGGTATAAAAGCTTATATAAAGCGCGACGTGGATCTGTACATATGGCAAAGAGGTACGTAGCCCTAGCAGGACATGCAGATGCCGAGCCCCTCGCGACGCCGGAGGAGGCGTGGAGAATCGCAAAGTCGCTTAACTACCGCCACACCGACGGCACCGTTGTGGCAGTCGCCCAAGACGTGGCGACGAAGGACGTCTTGATGGTCGCCTACATGGACCCAGTCGCCGTCGTGCTGACGCTGACCACGGGGCTTGCCCACTACTACTCCACCTCCCGCAAGAGGGTGTGGCTCAAGGGGGAGACCAGCGGCCACTTCCAGCTGGTCAAGGAGTTCCGGACAGACTGCGACGGAGACGCCGTCGTGTTGAAGGTCTTTCAGATAGGCGTGGCCTGCCACACGGGCTCGAGGTCGTGCTTCGAGTCGAAAGACTCGCTTGTCCTCACCGCCGGGCCTGGGCAAGGAAACTCCTGATCAGCTCCAGCCCCTGCCTGCCGCTACGCTCTGGGTGGAACTGGACCCCTAAGATATGCCCCTTTTCCACAGCAGCGACGTAGCGCGCGCCGAGCTGTATGTAGGCTATGTGGGCTTCGTCCTTCTCGTCCCACCGCACACCGTAGCTGTGGAGAAAATAGTAATAGCCCTCCTTGACCACGGGATGGGGCTTGGCATAGGTGTACCTCCAGCCAATGTTGGGGACTTTTCTGGCCACTATCCGCTCCACTTTCCCCCTGAATATGCCCAGGCCCTGCCCGCCCCCCTCTTCGCTTGTCTCAAACAAGAGCTGCATACCTAAGCAAATTGCGAGTGTGGGCTTCTCCAGCACGGCCTCCCTAAACTTGTGCACTAGGGCTTGGGCAACTCCAAATGTCCCCACCCCCGGTAGGAGTAGGGCGTCTACCTCCCTAGCGGCATCCGCCTCCTTCACAACCACAGGCTCGGCGCCGGCTCTCCTCAACGCAGCTAGGACGCTCCCTATATTCCCAACAGTGTAGTCCACGACGCCGACGCGCACCATGGCGGGTTAATTACGTGGTGTTTTATATTAATGGCGTATATCAAGCCGTGGCCTTCGTCGTTATTGAGGGGATAGACGGCTCTGGGAAGTCCACTGTGATAAGTCTGCTAAGCAAGCTCCTCCCCCGGGTATACGTCACTAGGGAGCCCAGCGCGTCACCCATTGGCAGGCTGATCAAGGAGTGGGCACTGAGGGAGGGCACTGCTGACCCCCGCGTCGACGCGCTGCTCTTCGCTGCCGACCGCATAGAGCACTACAAGAGGGAGATAGAGCCGAGGCTGAGGGAGGGGTATATAGTCATCTGTGAGAGGTACGTAGAGTCTTCAATTGCCTACCAAGGCGCAGCCGGCGTCCCCATCGAGTATATAAAATTCATAAATTCGGCGGTACCTAAGCCCGACATTACGGTTATTCTCGACGTCGATCCCGAAGTCGCAATCGCCAGGGTTAAGCAGAGGGGAACCGCCGAGAAGTATGAACAGTTGTCGTTCCTGAAAAGAGTAAGAGGGATCTACTTATCGAGAGCGGCCGAGGAGGGATACCCAGTACTCGACGCTTCTAGACCCGCGGAAGAAGTCGCCAAGGAGGTGGCCAGGCTCATTGAGAAGAGGCTGGGGTCTAGAGAATCGACATCATAAAAGAGGTGATGGTGTTGTACATAGACGCCAACAGGGCCTTCTCTTCAGGGGCAAGCCTCTCCAAGAAGGACTGGTCGTTCACAATGTCGGAACGCGTAGCGACGAGTAGGGCTATTTTCTTAACCCTCTCGATTAGGAGCTCTCTCGTCTCTTGAAACAACATCCTCACAGTCTTGGAGTCCCCCTTCTTGTTTAGGAGGTAGACAGAGAGCTTTAACCTCGGGTAGAAGTCCTCGGGGAGCTTTGCCGGGTAGCTCTCCCTCTGCTCGGCGTATTTAATATTCGCAATATCCTTCGGCGAGATTACATACGAGTCGTCGATCTCCACGGCGTTCATCTCGTCAAGTTTCAGAGCCAGAAAGAGAGGTATCTCCGCAGAGGTGTCGGCTTGGTACGAGATCCCCAGCTGCGGCAGAGAGACGTCCTTCTTAAACACGACCCTCACCGGGTAGAAGGACGTAATAGACTGGAACACGGCACAATACTGCACACAGTTATAAAGACCTCTCCTGGAAACCCCATGATACCGCGGCTGGCTTATGTGGCCATATTTGTGGCCTCTGTGGTGCTGTTCACACTTTTCCGCCCGCCGCCGTGCCTCGCCCTTTACGGTGGGGTTGCGCTCTACGCCGCGTTTCTCCCAGTAAGCCGAGCTGTACAGTGGAGGCTGGGGAAGAGCTTTCCCCTCGCATTCGCCGTCTACTTTCTGGCGCTGATGGCGGGCGGCGCGGTTACAGTCGCCATCCCGCAGATAAGGGAGAGCGTAGAGCTCTTAAGGGAGAGACAAGACCAGTTCTTCGCCGTTGCGCAGACGTGCCCCCTCGGCTCCTTCGCTGTGGCCATGCAGGCAGTCTTCCTCGCGCCCCTTGTAGAGGAGGTCATCTTCAGGGGGATCCTCTTCGAAGAGGTGCGGCGGAGGTGGGGGCCAGCCCCGGCCTACGTCGCCTCCTCGCTGGTCTTCGCCTTGTTACACCGCCTAGGCCTCGCCGCTGTGCCCATCTTCATCGTAGCTCTTGCGCTCGCCTTTGCGTACCACAAGTGGGGCCTCCCCGCAAGCATTATGTTACACGCGACTCAGAACACCTTGGCGCTGTTCATCCGAAGCCTTTAATAGCTCCGGCCTCGGCGGCGCAAGCCCTCGTAGCCACTTCCTCCGGGTCGCTTAGGTAGACAACCCTCACCGCGTTCCTCCTGTCAAAGTACTCGGGGTAAGCCTCCTTGAGCTTATCAGTCGGCGTGCCGGTGTCCACGAGGACGAAAAGCGGCTTCCCCATGGCGTAGGCCATAAACGCCTCTATCGCCGTGCCGACGCCCCCGCCGAGTACTACCACAGCGTCGGCAGAGCGGATCATAAAGACTGACCTGCACCTATACTCACAGCCAGTCCTCACCGCTATGACTCCAGACGGAAGGCGGACCTCCTCCCTCTCCATGGGTATAAACGCGACGACCTTCAGCCCCACCGCAAGCGCCGCGTCTACGACGTCTTTCATGTGGCCCCAGTAGCCGCCTACTAACACTATGCTGTCAGGACAGCGGCGGGCCAGCGCCTCGACAAACCTTTTCGCCTTCTCGGCAAGGCCAGGAACATACTCGCTGTGTATGGCGACGGCGATCTGCTTCATCGTATCAGGTACAGGACGTGTGAAATTTCCTGGAGGATTATCCGCATCCCAGTCCTCACAGAGTTGGGGGAGCCGGGCAGTAGGAAGAAGGCCTTCCCGTTTATGACGCCCGCCGTGGCCCTAGTGAGGAAGGCCGCGGTTCCCACCTCTTGGATGCTGTAGTGGCGGAAAACGTCGCCAAAGCCCTCTATCTCCTTATCGAATAGGGGCCTAACAGCCTCTATTGTGACGTCTGTCTTCGTGATGCCGGTACCGCCAGTGAAGACCACCACGTCTACGTCGTCTCTCGACGCGAGCTCCAACACCTTGCGCCTAATCATGTACACGTCGTCTGGCAACAAGTCTCTCCCAACGACGATGTGCCCAGCCTCCGCCGCCATAGAGACCGCGACGTCGCCCGATTCATCGGCTGGGGATTTGCCCTCTGCCTTCTCCCTGTACCTCGACGTGCTGACAGTCACGATGTAGAACCTTGCCGTCTTGGGGCCGTGCTTCCTGTGTTCGTGCGCCATGCAGTATAAGATTTCTATGTTTTAAAAGCCGGCTACCCGCCTCGCCTTATTTACAATTTCTAGGGCCAGCGGCATGTAGTCCGCAAGCCTCGACAACGGACCCTTGACCAGCCTTAACTTCCCCAGAGCAAAGGCGGCGAAGGCAGGTAGCTTCCCCTCGAAAATTTTCATAAAGACATCGTAACTCCCCTCAATTACGTACTCGCCGTCTTGGTCGGCCTCAGCCAGCACAGCCCTAACGCAACTCCCGTTTCTGAACTCGAGAGAAAGGGTGAGTATGCCCGATGGGGAAATCTCAGCCGGAGCGTCGACGGCTTTGATTACCATAACCCCCTCTGCGCCGTTGTAAGATAGCTCACGGCATAACTGATCAGCCCAGTTTTGAGTAGGCCTAAACATTGTTTAAAACTTCATACTCAACTACTTAACTGTATATGCTTATAGCCCTTGACCTGGATGGAACTGTCTGGGACCACCCCGACATCTCGTCGCTGTATCCTCCCTTCCGCCGCGTCACCCAGCTGAAAATAGCCGACAGCAGAAACACAGAGGTGAACCTAAGACCACACGTACGCGACTTCCTACGCTGGGCAAACGAGGCCGGCCACTTGTTGACCACGCTCTCATGGAACGACTACGACGTGGCGTATCAAGCACTCCGGGCGTTTGAAATAGACACCTACTTCCACTACTTAGCAATTGAGCCACACCCCCGCAAGGACAAGATGCTCTACAAGTTATTGAGACGGATAGAGCAGGAGAGGGGAGTTAGAATACGCCCAGAAGAAATCGTGTACATTGACGACAGAGACATACATCTTACAGAAATATTAGAAAACATCGGCAAGGTACGCTTCATACATTTCGGAAGAGATGTGCGGTGCTTTCTCGAAATCCCTAGAATAATCAGCCCTTAACCGCGTAGCTAATCCTCTCAATTGCCCTAAGCATCTGCTCGGTGTAGTTTAGGTATATGACCTTGGCTGTCTCCGGCGGGGTTATGGCGTTGAGCAGGTTGGGGTCCACGTACTTCTCAAGTAGCTGCTTCTTCAAGGAGGTGGGGTAGTACGTAGCCTCGACTATCTTCGCCGAGTTCTCAGGCCTCAGTAAGAAGTCCATGAAGAGGTAGGCCTCCTCGACGTTTTTAGCGTCGCGGGGGATGACCATGAAGTCCACCCAGCGGTGGGTCATAGGCTTCGGCAATACGTACTGGAACTTGTCGGCGTTTGCCTCCCCCGCCCTCTTTATAAACTCCTCCTTGGCGTATTGAGCGTCGCCAGACCAGATCTGGGATATCCACAATTCCCCGGCGGCTATTACGGGGACAATCTGGCTAATGCCCATGTACCCCCTGATGTACTCCTTTTGCCGCTTTAGGAGGTCTACTATCTTGTTGACTGCGTCGTCGCTCCAGTCGTCTGGGTCTATGCCCAGCGCGTATTTCGCCGCCATTATGGGCTCCACGAACTCCTCCAACATGGCTATCCTCCCCTTGACCTTCTCCAGCTTGGTCTCGTCAAAGAGGTCGCCCCAGCTCTCTATTTTCCCAACGTCGGCTTTCATGTCGTAGTAGTTCACCGCAATGCCGGTGGTTCCATAGGCGTACGGCACCGAGTACTGGAGGCCGGGGTCGTTGGGGTTCTGGAAGAAGACAGGGTCTACGTTGGCGAAGTTGGAAAGCTTGGCGTGGTCGATCTTCCTCACATAGCCCTTCCCTATCACCTCCTTGATGTACGTATCGGGAACTACTATTAAGTCGTATCCGCCGCCTCCCCTCAACAACGCGGCGTACGCCTCCTCGCCGCTTTCATACTCTTGGTATATCACCTCAATGCCGTACTCCTTTTTAAAATCGTCGAGAAGCGCCTTATCGATGTAGTACGAGTAGTTATACACAGCCAGCTTCCTCCCCGCCGCGGTCGTTGTCCGCGGCGTTGTCTGAGTGGGCACCGCCCCGCCCTGTTGCTGTGCCAGGTAGATATACCCCCCGGCTACTGCCAGGACCGCAGCCGCCCCGACCGCCACGAGGAGTGTCCTCCTAGTGACCATTAACGAGACGCAAGCCAAGAGTATTTAAAAGTGCCCGCGCACCCGCCGCCATTATTCTCGCAACGCGGAGCGGCTCCGGCATCTTTCCCAGCTTCATAGCCAACTCGGCGGCCTTGCCGGCGTATATGGGGTCTATCCCCCAGGACCGCACGTATATCTTGTATCCCGCCTTGGTGTAGTATGGGGTTGGACTTCCCAGCTTTTCTATTGCCCTGAGCCTATCGGGCCAGTCGGGGAATAGCTTCCTCACTGCCTCCTCCACGCGGCCCTCGGGCTCCTCGAACACGTAGCACGCAACCGGCTTCTGAAACTTGGCGTACAACGCCTCGCCGTCTATCCAGTTGTAAAAAGAGACAATGCAACCGTCTAGCATGATAATGCTCACGTCCGGCCTTATCAACGCGGCGACTATCTTCTCCGCGGCGTCTGTGCCGTCCGCGCCTCCTAACTTAGCAACGGCAAAGGCCGCGTCCTCCACCACCGCGTCCCTCGTGGCCCTGACGCCGGCGTATACCGAGAAGCCGTCCTCAAGCCTAAAGCTCTCGGCAATTGCCACTATTTTGAAGTTCTTAGAGAGGAATTTTGGATAGGAAGTCGGCGAGCTCCTCCTCTGTCGCACTAGTAATGCCCAGTCTGAGGTACTCTGCGAATTTTCCCGTTTTTGAATAGGCACTGCCCGGCACCGCGCCGCGACTTAAAAATATGTCTCTAAGCCGCTGGGAGGGTGGCTTGTACCACACGAAGTAGGGGGTGGCAGTGCCTACCAGTCTCTCCTTCACCACGGCCTGGCGGCGCTGTAGCGCGTTGAATACCTCGTGGACCGCCCCCGACCTAAGCGCCACGTAAAAGAGGTACTGCATATAAGTCGATACATGTAGATAGACGCCTTCTTGTATTGACAGGTAGTAGGGCTCCAGTTCACGTGGCACTGCCAGGAAGCCTAGGTGTAGCCCGGGGAAGAGGACGTCTAGCGAGCCCACCGCTATCGATCTCTTAGCCACGTAGGGCACCTCGCCTATGAGGAAGGAGTAAGTCAGGTCGTAGATCACCAGTGGGGCCTGCTCCTCGGCTCTCCTTAGCTCCTCCGACGTGTATATATACCCGTCGGGGCACCTCCAGTAGGGCTGTACATACACGGCCTTGGGCCTCCCGCACTTGGCATATGGCAAGACCTCCCTCTGGGTGGGGTCTTCGGGGGATATGCACTCGCCGGGGTCTAGGTGCGCCTCTGCGACCAGCCTGAGGCTGTCGGCGAGGCTTGCGGTGAAGAGCACTGCGTGTCTCCCAAAGCCCAGCCTGTCAAGTATCCTCCTCAGCTCCTCCCTCGGCTCAGGCGCGCCTGCTGTGTCCGTGTACTGGAGCGCCTTCTTGCCGAACTCCCTAACCACGGTTTCGTGTACGGCCTTTACCAAATCCGCATCCCCAAGCTTCAGCCAGCTCCCGCTCAAGTCAACCATTTAATGTATGAAGTGTGGCGTATTTTAATGAAACCCGGCAAGGTGCACCCGTCCTTATTGGAGAAGCTTGTGCTCACCAGGCGGGGGGCCGCGCGCGGCGATGTAGTCGTTGGCCCTGCCATAGGCGAGGACGCGGCCGTCGTTGACCTAGGGGGCAAATACCTCGTGGCCCACACTGATCCCATAACTGGCTCTGTAAACCTCCTCGGATCGCTCGCCGTCTACGTCCCGACAAACGACGTTGCGGTTAGGGGCGTAGAGCCGATGTGGCTGTCCGTAGCGCTATTACTGCCCCCCGGCGCGAGCGATGATCTGCTAGACGCCATTACGAGGCAGATGGACATGGCGGCACGTAGGCTCGGCGTCACAATAGTGGGGGGGCATACCGAGGTGACAACGGCGGTCACAAGGCCCGTGGCGGTGGTCACGGCAATGGGTGTCGGCAGCCGTTTCGTCTCCACGTCAGGGGCGAAGCCGGGGGACGTGGTTGTCATGACCAAGTCAGCGGGGCAGGAGACTGCCTCTATCCTCGCCTCCGACTTCGCAGAGGAGGCTTTGAGGAGGGGAGTACCCGCAGAGGCCTTGGAAAGGGCTAGGGGGCTAATCGCGGAGATCTCGGTGGCTAGGGAGGCCTTGGCCCTGGCCGATTTAGCCACCTCTATGCACGACCCCACAGAGGGGGGCGTGGCTAACGGGCTGGCGGAGATTGCCTATGCGTCTAAGGTCTCAATCGACGTGCGTAGGAAGGACGTGGTTGTGTACAGAGAGGTCGAGGCGCTGTGCCGGGCTTTTAGGATTGACCCCCTCGAGACGCTCAGCTCGGGCGTCCTCTTAGCGACGGTGCCCCGCGGAAGGCTCGGCGAGGCTCTAGAGAGGTTGCAGAAGCTCGGCGTACCCCACGCAGTGATAGGGGAGGTGAAGCCGCCAAGCGGCTACCTAGTGAAAATAGACGACAGGAGGTACAACGAGCCCTATGTTGAGGACAAGCTCTTCGCCTTGTTTCAGAACCGAGTCGACGGGCGGGGCCTGGGCTGAGGATGTGGCGTAGATGTGCTGAGCGTAAGCACAGATTGCCTTGGCAAGTTGGATGTAGTTCAACGTTCGGCATCTTGACGGGGCGCCTACTTCTTCTCCAGCATTACCAGCGCCGCGAGGAGGGCCCCCGCCACGTCAACTCCTGTGGTCTTCGTAAGGGCTTTGAACTCGGGTATTCCGTTGACTTCGTTGACGTAGAGCCGGTCGCCGATTAGTATATCAACGCCGGCGTAGAAGGCGCCTACTGCTTCTGTAGCCTTGACCGCGAGCTCCTCCAGCTCTGGGTCTATTTTCTGCGGCACGGTTGTGCCGCCTCTTGCCGCGTTGCTCCGCCAGTCGCCTGCTGGGGGGATTCTCCTCATTGCGGCGACTGCTCTCCCGTCGATGACGAACACCCTTATGTCCTCCCCCGTCCCTATCATCTCCTGTAGGAGCAACACCTCGCCCTCTGCAGACTTGAGGAGGAGCTTCACCTCCTCCGGCGCCGAGACGAGGGCCACCTTCCGCCCCCAGCTCCCGCTGACTGCCTTGACAATAGAGGGCTTGTCGATCGCCACTTCGGCCTCGCCAAAGAGTACTCTGGTTTTTGGCGTGGGGAGTCCCGCCGCTTGCAACCTCGCTAGCGTCCAGGCCTTATTCCAGCTAGTGGCCACAGCCTTGGCCGAGTTAACGGCAACACCCCCGCCAGCCTCGGCAAGGGCAGCCGCGATTATGCCCTTGTTATGGGAGAGGGTTCTTATCAGATACACCCCCTGACCCCACTTTTTCACCTCCAGCATGTTGCCAACCTGAGCCATGGCGACCCTCACCCCAAGCCTCTCGGCTACTTTCAACAACATTTTCTCCTCTTCTCTCACAACATCGTATACAAGCGTCACCATGGTTCTACTCCTAGTTTCCCGTTTTTATAATACCAGAGAAAGGCCTTTGCGAGCTCTACGGCGAGGGTAGAGTCCAGCACAAGAGGCGTGTTTGTGTCAGCCGCCGTCCTCCTAATGTGATAGTCCTTTTCGGGCGTGGTACCCGCCGTAACTACTATGTCGATTCTGCGCCACCTCAGCTCGTCCAGTATTTTATCCCCCAGCTCCTCCGGTGAATATACCCGAAGCTTGGCAGAGAGGAGGCTGGCCGCCTGTCCGATCAGCTCGGCGTGATGGGGGTCGTAGGTATAGACAAGGGCGTTCCTCTTCGGTATTCTGTTGGGCGTGGCGGAGAGCCAGCTTTTGAGCAATGCCTCTTCAAACACAGCGCTGTTGGAGGCCACCTCGCCTGTTGAGTACATCACGGGGCCGAGGCGCGGGTATGCCCCTCTTAGGCGGGCCCAGGAGAACTGGGGCGACTTCACCCACCACTTGGAGGGCTTTAAGACCACCCTCTCCTCGTCCACCGCGAGGCGGCCGTTGACTAAGACGTCTGCGACTAGGGACATGTAGTTGACGCCGGTGGCCTTGCTTACCAGTGGCATGGACCGGCTAGCGCGGAGGTTCGCCTCTATTACATAGACGTCGTCCTGTACTAGAAACTGGACGTTCATAGGCCCCTTTACCTCAAGCTCTCTGGCAATGATGTGGGCTATGTCTATCATCCTCCGCACAGCCCACTCCTCCAGCCTCCGCGGCGGCAGGACCATGGTCGAGTCGCCGGAGTGTATGCCAGGAGGCTCAACGTGTTCGATTGGGGTTGCCACTATCCCCACGCCGTCTGAAACCGCGTCTACCTCCGCCTCTATCCCCCTGGGCATGAACTTGGATATCACCACTGGGTGCTCGCCGCTGACCTTAGCCGCCTTTGCCAAGAAGCTTCTCAGCTCCTCCGCGTTGTTCGCCACAGCCATATAGGTGCCGCCGAGGACGTAGCTAGGCCTCACCAAGACGGGGTATCCCAAATCCTCCGCCAGCTTCACCGCCTCCTCGACGCTGGAGGCGTAGAGCCAGGGAGGTTGCTTAATCCCGAGCCTGTCAAGTAGCTTTGAGAACTTGCTCCGGTCCTCCGCCGCGTCGATAGAGCGCGCCTTGGTGCCGCCGATTTTGACACCCGCCTTTTCAAGCGGGGCGTATAGCCTCTGCCCTATCTGCCCCCCGGCGTATAGGACTACTACCACGTCGCGGCCCTCCTTTTCCACAATGTCCAGCACCCTCTCAGCCGTTATCTCGTCGAAATAAAGCTTGTCCACCACGTCCCAGTCGGTGGAGACGGTCTCGGGGTTGTAGTTGAGAATCGCGACGCGGTACCCCCTGTCCCTCAGCTCCTTTGCCAAGTTCACCGTGGCCCAGTCGAACTCCACCGACACGCCGATTCTGAACACGCCGGCCCCCACCACGAGGAAGTCCGCCCTAGGCGTCTCGTCGTCGTATTGGCCGCCGTAGGTTAGGTAGAGGTAGTTGGTATCCGCCGGCCACTCCCCCGCTAGGGTGTCTATCTTCTTCACCACGGGGGCCCTCCTCGCCCTCCTCACCTCGTCGACGGGCTTCTTCAAGGCCTTGGCGATCTGGGCGTCGGAGAAGCCCAAGATCTTCAACTCCTCGAGGTCGTAGGAGCCGGCCTCAAGCCCTTTGTAGGAATCCACGACGCGTTTTATGGCGTTTAGGAAGAACTTGTCTACTCTATTCCGCTGGTATATGTCCTCCACCGACGCGCCAAGGTAGAGCGCCTTAGCCGCGCATATGGGCCAGTACGGCAAGTACCTCTCCACGCACCTAAGGGCCTCCTCCAGCGTGAGGCTTTCGAACATGGGGCCTCCCACCAAGCCCGGCTCGCCGATGTCTATCATGCGGATGGCCTTCTGCCACGCCTCCTCCAGCGTCCTTCCTATGCCCATCGCCTCGCCGATGGACATCATCTCGGGGCCGAGGCCCTCCGTAACTCCGAACCGGTCGTTCTCCCAGCGCGGGTGCTTCACAACTATGTAGTCCAGCGACGGCTCGAATGCGGCCACCGTCCGCCTCGTCACCTGGTTCATCACCTCGTCCAGGCGGTAGCCGAGGGCAAGCTTAGCCGCGATGTACGCCAGGGGGTACCCAGAGGCCTTGGAGGCAAGGGCGCTTGAGCGGGACATACGGGGGTTGGTCTCAATGGCGTACTGCTCAGGTCCGGCGTAGTTGACCGCCACTTGGACGTTGCCCTCGCCCACCAGCTCAATCGACCTGGCCACCCCTATCGAGATGTCCCTAGCCTTCTGGTACTCCTCGTCAGTTAGTGTGAGGCACGGCGCCACGACAATGGAGTCGCCTGTGTGGACGCCCATGGGGTCCACGTTCTCCATGCACACCACGGCGGCTACGTTGTCGTAGGCGTCTCTCACCACCTCGAACTCCACCTCCTTCCAGCCCTCTAGGTACTTCTCCACGAGGACCTCCCCAATGGCCGACTGGGCGAAGGCCTTGTATATCCTCGCCCTCAGCGCCTCCTCGCTCCTCGCAACGAAGGCCCCGGCTCCGCCAAGGTTGAAGGAGACGCGCACAACGATGGGGTAGCCCAGCCCCCTAGCGATCTCAAGAGCCTCCTCTGGCGACTTGGCGGGGCTACTAGGCGGAACGGGAATGCCGGCCTCTTTCATGGCCTTCTGGAAGAGGTCCCTGGACAAGGCCCGTTTTATCCCCCTAACTGGAGTGCCTATTACCCTAACCCCGTATTTCGACAAGATGCCGGAGTCGTATAGCTCAACACATGCAGAAAGCGCCGTCTGGCCGCCGAAGCCGCAGGCTATGGCATCGGGCCTCTCCCTCTCGATAACCTGCTCCAGGAAATGTCTGGCAATCGGCACAAAATATACGCGGTCGGCAAGCAACTTCGACGTCTGTATCGTGGCGATGTTGGGATTTACTAACACAGTTGATATCCCCTCCTCCCTAAAGGCCTTCAAAGCCTGCGACCCCGAGTAGTCGAACTCCGCAGCCTCTGCCACCTTTATGGCGCCTGAGCCAATTATGAGAACTTTCCTAATATCAGGCATGGCGCTCTATCAAGCCCAGAAACTTGTCGAAAATCCAAAGCGTGTCGCGGGGTCCTGGCGAGGCCTCGGGGTGGAACTGCGTAGTGAACACCGGCTGGCGTTCGTGGTAGAGCCCCTCCACCGTCCCGTCGTCTGGTTGAACAGCCCAGACCTTTAGCTCAGTCCCTTCTGGATCCACGGCATAGCCGTGGTTGTGGGTTGTTATGTAGGTCTTCCCCGTGAAGCGGAGATCCCTCACGGGCTTGTTGCTCGCCCTGTGGCCGAATTTCAGTTTGTAGATGCGGGCGCCGAACGCCATCGCGATTACCTGGTGCCCTAGGCAGATCCCCATAAGCGGCTTTTTATACTCTGCGTACTGCGCCACTTTTGACGCGAGGGAGTCTAGAAGTTGGGGGTTCCCCGGCCCGTTGCTTAAGAACAAGCCGTCGCAGTCGAACGCCGCCTCTGGCCTCCTGCACGGCACCAGCCGGACTCTAACACCTCTCTTGAGGAACTCCTTTACAATCGACTTCTTCACGCCGCAGTCTACTATGCCTACGCAGAGCCTCCCCTCTCCCAGCTCGACGGGCTCCTGCACCGAGACCAGATCTACGTACGACAACTCCTCGTAGCGGGGGGACTTGCGTAGCGCCTCTAGAAGGGCGCCCGGCTCTTCAGGCCCCACCGCCCCCATCATCACCCCGTGCTCCCTTAGCTTTAGAACAAGGGCTCTCGTGTCTACCCGGGCAACTCCGGGGATGCCCGACGCGGCAAGCCACTCTTCCAGAGTCATTACGGACTTGTAGTGGCTGGGCTTCGTCGCCTCGAAGAGGACAACCCCCTCGGCCTTTACGCCGTCTGACTCCATCTGATCTTCCGAAACGCCGTAATTGCCCACCAGTGGCTTTGTGAAGACTATTATCTGGCCTTTGTAGCTGGGATCTGTTAGGATTTGGGGATAGCCCACCACCGCCGTGGTGAAGACAACCTCACCTATTGCAGTCTTTTCTGCCCCGATGAGTCTGCCTACAAAAACCGTGCCGTCTTCAAGTACGAGGTACCCCCTATTATTCGCCCCACTAACATCAATGTGCAAATCGACTGCCTATATAAGCTTTATGCCAAATACCGAAACTATTTATCTGACATGCGGGAAAGTCGTCTTCCGAAGAGCCGCCAACAAGCATGCCTATTAGTACCTCCCAGCGCCTATGGGCCTGTTATCTGCACATTTCCTTGTCTTTGTCCGATAGCCAGTATTTTATAAAACAGACGTCTCTACATCTCACCTCGGCGCCGATTTTTCTAGCTATCGCAAGCGCTTTGTAGTTCTCCGGCGCCACGTAGGCGATTGCGTAGGCAAAACCCATATTCTTCAACCTCTGTGCGAAGTCAAGTACCACATACTTCCCCAAGCCCTTCCCCTGGTACGAGTCAATTATTAAAACAGCAACCTCAACTCCATTCCCGCATGGCGTTATATCAATAATCCCAACAGGCTTGTTATTGTAGTATATGAGAAACGATCGGCAGCCTCGGCTCCATAAGTACCTGTAGATATGTGTAACGTCTGCTACGGGATGTAGGAATCTGTACGTAATAGTTTCTAAGGTAGTCTTACGGTATAATTCCTCTACTAATGAGTATACTCCAGTTATATCAACATAGTCGATATCCACACCTAATTTAGGTAACGTATATAAATGAGACTCATCACAACACTCATGAAAGTAACCGTATCAATAATCAAGGCCGACGTCGGCGGCTTCCCGGGACATGCCCACGTCCATCCAAAAATGCTTGAATACGCCGCGGCGAAGCTAAAAGAGGCGCAAAAGAGGGGGGCCATCATCGACTATTTTGTCTACAACGTCGGCGACGACATATCGCTGCTCATGACTCACACAAAAGGCGAGGACAACCCCGAGATACACGGTCTCGCCTGGGAGACTTTCAAGGAGATCACAGAGCAAATAGCGAAGAAGTTTAAGCTCTACGGGGCTGGCCAAGACTTGTTGAAAGACGCCTTCTCAGGCAACGTAAGAGGAATGGGGCCGCAAGTCGCAGAAATGGAGTTTGAAGAAAGGCCGAGCGACCCGTTAATTGTATTTGCAGCAGACAAGACAGAGCCCGGCGCATTCAACCTCCCGCTGTATAAGATGTTCGCAGACCCGTTCAACACAGCGGGGCTCGTAATAGATCCATCAATGCACGAAGGCTTTATCTTCGAAGTCCTAGACGTAGTGGAGCACAAGGTCTACCTATTAAAGACGCCAGAGGAGGCCTACTCGTTACTGGGCTTAATAGGCACCACTGGGAGGTATATTATTAGGAAAGTCTTCAGAAAAGCCGACGGCGCGCCGGCCGCTGCAAATAGCGTCGAAAGGCTCTCTCTAATTGCCGGGAGATATGTCGGCAAAGACGACCCAGTGATGATGGTTAGAGCCCAGTCGGGGCTCCCCGCTGTTGGAGAAATTCTTGAGGCCTTCGCACATCCACACCTCGTCCACGGGTGGATGCGCGGCTCGCACGCAGGTCCGCTTATGCCAGCGCGCTTCATTTCCATAGATCCCGAAAAGAGAATTGCCATAGGCGCCAAAATGACCCGCTTCGATGGACCGCCCAAAGTCGGCGCCCTAGGCTTCCAGCTACACGACGGATACTTAGAAGGCGGCGTTGACCTATTCGACGACCCGGCCTTTGACTACGTTAGGCAAGTCGCGGCCCAAATAGCAGATTACATACGCAGAATGGGGCCCTTCCAGCCACACCGCCTCCCACCAGAAGAAATGGAGTACACAGCCCTGCCTAAAATCTTGGCAAAAATTAAGGCCTACCCCGCCGACAAGTACGAAAAAGAGAGAAGAAAATACATCGAGGCCATAGTAAAAGGAGAAAAAGTAGGGGAGTCTCAACACGACTAAATTTATCTTACCTACACTTCATTTCTTGCCTCGTGATGTAGCGCGTGAGGGCCGATTTTGTGAAGAAAACCTTCGATCTGAAAAGCCTTATAACCCCTAGGCTTTTTTGCCCGTGACCCCCATCGAATTTATCGGACTTGTGGGGCAGGTTTATGCAATAATGAACCCCATAGGGAAACTAGCCATAGTAGGTCCCCTGGCCGTAGAAAGGCCGGCGCATATTAGAAAAATCATGGCTGTCACTATTTTTACGGTTTTTGTCCTTTCATCTATATTCGCCGTTTCAGGCGGCTTTATTTTGAATATTTTCGGCGTGAGCATAGATAGCTTCAGAATCGCAGGCGGTATAGTGTTGATGGCTATCTCAATAATGACCCTAGTCTCTGGGTCCTATGTAGGTGTTGTAGAAATCACAGAAGAGCAGGCTGTTGTTCCACTAGCCACGCCTTTGATAGTAGGCCCAGGTACTATAACCGCACTAATAGTTATCTCCTCGTTATACGGCCCATTTGTGGCGCTTGGCGTAGCCTTAACGGCGTCTACATTAGTGGCAATCACGTTGATAATCGGTATCAGGGTTGTTAAATACGTAGGGGCTACGCCATTGAGACTACTGGGTAGATTCATGTCTCTCGTAATTGCCTCTGTCGCTACAGAAATGATAATCACGGGAATTCGAAATCACATTACAAAATGGTTCTCTTAACATCAGAGTCCAGAACCTTCGCACAGTCCTTAATGGGGTTGAATGCGTCTCTTAAATAAAATTAATAAGCCAAATGCTATAGAACATACATAAAAATAAATGGCGATGATGCCTATACTGTTTGCTACGATATAAACAAAAAATATAAATATCAAAGTCGTCTTTAAAGTTCATGAAAATCAATTTTCTAATAGGTGGACCCCAAGGTAGAGGTGTTGAAACCGCGTCATTTATGTTTATTTACGGCGTAGGAAGCGCTGGGTACTATGTATTTGCTAGGAGAGAATTTTGGAGCAACATCGCGGGGGGCCGTCATAGCTACGTAGTAGGCTCAATTTCTGAGAGCTGGCCAGCGCCTGCCCCTGGCAATTCTGTGGACCTAGCACTAACTTTTGACGGGCATGCGGTTTTGGAGCACGTCTTCCACCTAAGGAGGGGTAGCTACCTGGTTTACAATACAGAAGAGGATTCCAAAACTCCTGACAGCTATACCATGATGTCAAAAGCCCTTGCCGAGCGGCTGAAAAATTTTGCAAAAGAACACGGCTTTGAGCCGACCGTTAAGGGTTATGTAGAATATCTTAGACAAAACGGTGTTGAGATTATAGGACTGCCCTATAATAAGCACATTACTGAAATAGGGAGAAAAATTGGCGTAACATCTCCAGTAATGCTTGCAAGATTTGTTAACACATTCGTCGTGGCGCTCGGCGCCGCTCTGCTTGGGCTAAGCGAGGAGCACGTCGCAAGCGGCGTTGGATTTGCGCTAGGCAAAAAGGCCGAGGTTATTGAACAAAACAAAAAAGTGGCCTCAGAAGCCATGAAATTAGTAGAGAAGAGAGTTGCCACGCTACAGCAGAGGAATCCGCAGACAAAGAGAGTATTCTGGAACGGCAACGAGGCCTCTGCATATGGCAAAATTGTGGGAGGTGTTAGGTTCGTAGCCTACTACCCAATTACCCCCGCCACAGACGACGCAATGACTTTTGAAAGGCTGATGCCGTACCCAGTTTCTAAAAACGCAGATGAGCTATCAAAATATGAAAAAATCGGATCAGTGGCATTTCAGGCAGAGGACGAGCTAGCCGCCATAGCCATAGCGACGGGCGGCGCAATAGCCGGCGCCAGGTCGGCTACGGTCACCTCGGGGCCTGGTTTCAGCCTAATGGCAGAGGCCCTCTCGTTGGCCGGCATGATGGAGGTGGGGGTGGTGGTTACTCTCTGGATGCGATCTGGCCCTAGCACCGGGCAGGCGACGAGACAGGCACAACAAGATCTTCTCTTCTCGCTTTTCATAGGCCACGGCGAGTACCCCAAGATTGTCTACGCAAGCGGCGACTTGGAAGAGGTTTTCTTCGACAATATTAAAGTGGCTAATTGGGCAGAAAGGTACAGAGTACCGGTGATACACCTAGTGGATAAAAACCTTTCCAACACCTTCGCCGTAATGCCCCTTCCTGATATTTCAAAAGCGAAAATAACGACTGTTAAGCCTGTAGTATATCCGCAGACACAAGAAGCCGAGGCATATCCCCTCGACGAAATAGTGGCTCCAAAACTACTGCCAGGTATTTCCAATGCTATATTCCATCTGAATAGTCTCGAACACGACCCGGAGGGCGATCCGGAGGAGGACCCGGTAGTAGTTACTAAAATGTTTGAAAAGAGGATGGCAAAAATAAGACTAATAGAAGGCGAAATTCCGCCCGAGGAAAAGGTGCTATACTTCGGGCCCAAAGACGCCGAGAAGGTTATAGTGGGTTGGGGCTCCACAAAACCCGCCATTTTAACTGCGCTAGACGAATTAAAAGATGTTGGGTTCCTCTACGTCAAGATGCTGTACCCATTTCCAAGCGACATAGTAAGAGAATATCTCAAAGGCAGGAAAACCCTTTTCATCGAAAACAACTACATGGGTCAGCTGGCGTTAATAACTAGGATGTTCGCCGGGGTGGAGCCCACAGCCGTTGCTATTAAATTCAACGGCCGCCCCATAACCACAGACGACGTTGTTGCCGCCTACCGGAGATTTGAGACAGGTGAGAATGTTATTAAAATAGAGTCGGATCTATGACTATGCAACAACTAGTCAAGAGAACCCCCGCCGACTACCGCTGGATAAGGCCGCCCGAGTGGTGCCCAGGGTGTGGACACTTCGGAGTTTTGCAGTCTTTATACAATGCATTTGCTGAGCTGAACTTAGACCCATCAAAAATAGTACTAGTATCTGGAATCGGCTGCTCTTCCCGATTACCTCATTTTGTCAGAACCACCAGCGTGCACGCCATTCACGGAAGGGCTATCCCCTACGCCCTGGGGATAAAACTAGCCAACCCCAGCCTAGAGGTGGTCGTCGTGGGTGGCGATGGCGACCTTATGGCTATCGGAGGCAACCACCTGCTACACCTGGGCAGGAGAAACGTCGACATAACCGTGATATTGATGGACAACTCGGTATATGGACTGACAAGGGGGCAGGCAGGACCTACCCTGCCGCCGGGTCTCAAAGTAAAGGCGATTCCTAAAGCTAATCCACAGGGCGAGATAAACCCATTGCTCCTCGCCCTCACCGCCGGCTTTACGTTCATCGCACGCGGCTATTCATACGACATTAAGTACACCACGAAGCTTATTGTCGAGGCAATTAGGCACAAGGGCTCCGCCTTTGTGCAGGTCTACAGCCCATGCGTGACGTACAACAACATAATGACGAGAGAGTGGTACGAGAAGAGGATCTACAAGCTAGAAGAGGCAGACCCCTCTTGGGATCCCGTAGTGCACGACGAGAAGGAAGTCGACACAAAGATTAGAAAAGCCCTGGACAAAATAGTGGAACGCGACAGGCTACCCCTAGGCATATTCTACAAAAACGAGCTCGTCCCCACCTTCGAGGAGCGCTACGAGAGCATATACGACCCCAACTACAGGGCTCTACCGCCTGCCCTCCAACCAATCGAGGTAGACGGAAAGCCCGTCGTCGACTTCGAAAAACTCATCGCAGACAAGATATTGTAAACTGAAGCTACACCAATTTCTCCAGCGTCAATTCTGGGTCTACTAGCAAAGCCAACTTCTCTACAGCGAGCCCTTAACCGCGTCACCGCAAAAAAGGCATAGCGACTGTTAGAGGAGGTTGGCCTTATTTGTCCGCCTCGCTGTAGGCTCTTGACACACGTTGCCCACTCAGACAACTACTCGTCGTATTGGGCCGAGGAGCTGGAAGAAGAGAGGAAATAATGTAAGTAGGCGACTCGGGGAGGGCCCACCTCCAGCCTAGAGAGGGCCCGAGGCTAGGAGGTTCAGGGTGAGGATCGGGGAGGGCGGGACCCTACTCACGCCACTCAGCGAGGTAGAGGAGCTCCACGGCTTATTCCGCCCACCTAGGTATTAGACGGTAATGGTGTTAGAAGAGGCGTTGAGAGGTGTCTTGCAAGGGAATATTGACTTCGCAGTCCTCTACTACTTCTTCACCGCCCAACCCCGACTACGGAGGAAGGCTCGCGGGTACTGTTACAGTGTCACCTCTGCAGACAGGCCACCTCTGCGCTATTCTCACGGTTAGTATATGTCCCTACGGGGAGAGGTGTGGCCGCCAGGGCTGTCGACGAATAGGCAGTCTTGTTGCCTCTAGACGGCGATGCCATCTCCAGGGCGATGCGCCTATAGAAGCCCGGGATTTTGACCGTCTTCGCCTCGACACGATGCAGTCACACGGCGTAGGTACAATTCTTTCAAACGATGGGATTTCTACGGCGTTGGGCCAACGCACCTTGGCCCAAGGCGGAAGAATATATAAAGCGATAGCGAGGGGCCCTCGTGTTTAAATGCGAGCCTGGCTGCGCCTTGTGTTGCAAGGCGAGCCCCGTAACAGTACTGCCGCACGAGGTGTACATACTGCAGAAGTACGCGGAGAAGCTCGGCGTAGAGGTGGTCTTTACCCCCGCCTACAAGGTGGCGGATAAGGTGCACGGCGTTAGAATCGCCCTTTCCTACCTCATGCACCTAGGCGAAGACGGCGCATGCCCCTTCCTAGACGCAGATAAGTGTTTGCTACACGACCTATACAAGCCGTTGACATGCCGCTCCTTCCCATATCTGCCCAAGATAATAAAATACGAGATTGACCCCATGAAGCGCGAGGTGCGGATAGATGTGAGATTTGTAATGTCTACCTTGTGCCCAGTAATACGCCGCGACTTAACGCCGGCAGACGCGGCAATGATGTCAAACATCAAGATAGCTGTTAAGTACGCCCCACGGGAAGCTGAGACGGCAGTAAAGACCTTAGAGAGGCGCTATCTATATGCGAAGATACTATCTGAGTTGTGGAAGAGAGGAGAAGTAGAGCTAGACGAAGAAGGGCGCTACCCGTTTTACCCAGTAATAAACGGATTTGCATTCATACGTCGGTATTACCCAGAATTGACGCTGGAGAAATTGTTGTAGGGGGTGCGGCTCTAGTCGCCTACTCCTCTCCGCAGTCCTCCCCTCGCCGCCCTACCCCGCCCCGAAATCTGGCTTTTGGAAATAATGCAGGAGAAAGGTTAAAATTGGCAGAGCTACGATCCTCCGTGCTTGAGCAGATCGCGGCAGTTGTAGGCCCCTTCGTAGTGGGCCTGCTTGTCGGCATCGTTGCTAAGAGGTTGCTCTCCGCCGCCCTTTTCCTCATAGCCCTATTTATAGTCCTAGCCGCCCTGGGCTATATGACCCCGGACCAGGTCTCTGCCTTTCTGCAACAGATGGGCTACGCCGCCAAGGAGGCCGTCTCTTACGCCATGCGCATAAAGGAGCTGGTGCCATACTCCTCAGCGGCGTTTCTCCTAGGGCTTATTATAGGGCTGTGGAAGGGGTAGGGGGCGCCGCATACCCCCGCTTCTGTTGGGGTATTTCTCTAACCCCCTACCCGGGCCTCGCCGCGGCCTCATAGGCCCTGCTTGGGGGCCGCACCCCCGGCTGGTTTTTACCCCCGCCTTTCGGCGGCCTGCCGGGGGCCTCCGCGGGCGGTGCGGGAGGTTCCAGAGGGGACCCGTCTCCGGGCTCCTCCCGTCCCCTCGGCGCCCTTGCCTAACTACTCATCTATTTAAATACCTAGTGGCCCTTCGGCGTGTTGCTTGTGGGGAGCCTCGACGGCGTGCCGAGGAAGGTGGTGAGCCTCAACCCCTCCGTGAACGAGTTCCTTGCCCTCCTGGGGGTTGAGCTGGCCGGCCGCGACGTGTTTAGCTACAGGCCGAGGGAGCTCATGAAGGTGCCAATCATCGGCACCTTTACAGAGCTGAAGGAGGACGCTGTTAGGGCCATTTCGCCTGATCTCACAATTCTCTACTACCCAGTGCAGAAGCACCTGGTAGATGTCGCCGCCCGCTACTCGAAGGCGGTCGTGGCGGTGCCCACTCCCGTAGATGTAGATCACGTGGCCTCTATTTTTAGGTTTTTCGCCAAGCTGTTCGACCGCGACGAGGAGGGCGAGAGGTTGGCGGGGGCTTATAGGGACTTGTTGAGGGGTCAACCCCTCTACGACGGGGTGCTCGCAGTCATAAACCTCGGGGCTTACGACGTGGCTTGTACCATGTCTTACGTGGCCGATGCATTGACCAAAGCGGGGTTTAGGTATATGCGCGGCCTTCCGTGCGTCTTTAGACACTTCCCGGAGCCCCCAGCCGAGCTTGTAAGTAGGGCAAAGTTCGTAATCTACGAGGCGAGGGGGAGGCGCTTCTACGAGAACGAGGTAGACTTCCTGGGAGGCAAGGAGTTCGTAGTGACGCCTAACGACACGTTGGCGCACTACGGCCCCTCTCTGCCGATAGATCTACAAATTGTGTGGGGCGCCGTCTCTAGGGGAGAGAGGTGGGCCGGCCCCACGTCTAGCATGTTGAGGCCAAGCATCAGGGACAGTTGGTATAAGCCCTGTTACTGAGGTCAGGGAAGGTCCTCACGAGCTGTAGGCCCTGTTAGTCCACGCAGATTTCAGCGGGGCCCATCTGGCTGAGTATACGGGGAAACGGCACCATCTCGCCAGCGGGTCCCCTCGGCACTGTACTCTCCATCGGCTACCCCTCTCCTCATTGGTCGACTCGTTTGATTGCCAGGCCTCAGAAAAGCGGTGAGGAGGAATCTCTCGTCTAGAACGCCTTGCCCGTTGCGTTTCCCAGTATATCGCGGTTCAGATGCTTCAGCGCTTGCCAAGCCTTCACAAGCGTCTTTAAGGATGCGGCGCTGATGTATCCCCTCAGCAATGGGCCTGCGGGCTGTCCCTCCACACCTCCAACATGCGGCCACTAGCCTCTTTAACCTGGCTTGCCGAGAATAGCACATAGGCGGGATGCGACGCTACGCTCCCTCCAGCGCCCTCTTCACCGCCTCACGGTGGAGGGGGGTCTGCCAGGCGACGTCCTTCCCAACGCCTAGCTCTGGATCCCTCTCCGACGGCGACTCACCTGCCCAGAACCAGGGCTCTCTTTCGGGTAGGGTATCTACAATTAAGTACATGTCTACTAATCTCTCCATTAGGGGTATGCCCTCCCTCGTGTAGAGGACGTCGGGATCCTCCACAGCTCTCCTCAGCAACTCCCTCTCCTCGTCTCCCAACTTGCTGATGAAGGCTTTTATCCTCTTTTCTCTTATCAGCTTCTTAACGACACTGTCTGACCTCCACTTTGTCTTGTACAGCCACGCCAATAGGCCTGGGTTGCCGCCGGCGGCTTTCCACACCACTTCAAACAGCGGCTTCTCTCCCGGGATCTGATCATACAGCTGTTTGAAGCCGTCTCTCGGCATATTCCACATCGGCATTAAGTCGGCCCAGCGGTGCCTCCCAATCTCCCTCCTAGTAATCCCTTCACCGGTGGCCACGACAACGACAATAGAGTCCCCGCTCCTAGGGGGATACTCGATCAGCCCCAGGAGCGCCTTCACGTACGAGGCGGCTTCGTTCAGTCCTACTGCTTGGAATACGTCGTCTACCAAAACAGCCACCTTCTTCCTCCTCCGCTTTATAAGCTCCACTGTCACGTCAATGACGAGGGAGGCAAGCTTAACCTTGGCCTCCCCCAGCGCCTCAGCCGCCGCATCGGCCAGTCTCCTCACCACCTCCTTTACGTCTGTATACGCCTCGAAGTATTTTCGAAGAGGGTCAACGTACACCACGTGGTAGCCCAGCTCCTTGAGGAGCACAGCGGACTGCCTTAGCCAAGCGGTTTTACCGCAACCCTCGGGGCCGAAAACCACTTCGGGGAGCCGGGTGCTTTCCTTGGCCCACTCCTCCACCTTCCTGAGGGCTTGTTCGCGGTCAGAGAACTGGACCTTGAGCCCAGGCGCGAGGGCCAGCCTAATTTTCTTCACACAGAATCAGGGCTAGTTGCTTAAATATCTGCACCGACACGAGGCCCGCACATTCTCCGCATAGGGCCTCCGCGCCCAAGGCCGCGGCCAGTGCAAAGCGATGCGTAACCGCCGCAAGCGCGGCTGACCAGCCAGGCCTTACCGCGTGGGCAACCTTCTTGCAGTTCGAGCTTGCTGGCTTCCCGCCTTCCGAGCAGTATCGCCTTTTGAGCTGTGTGCCTGTCCATCCAGACACCCCCCTTTAAGGGTCCCCCCTCCCCTCAGGCAGTTCATGCCCCTTTCGGCTCGGGGCTTCGTCGGTCTCCTGGGGGCAGTCGGGGCGGGCAACACGCCCCCATATTGAACACTTTCATGCAGATGTTCACCACAGCGACTACCATCGTCTTCGAAGCCACATTTCTGGCAACGCAAGACCCCGTGGCCGGCCTCCCCTAGCTTTGAGTCTAGGACACTTCGTGGGCATGCCCCCGGATTCGCCGCTGTCACGATCACGCCGTGTTTCCCAGCTTGCTAGCCGGCCCACCGGAGCATTCTCGAATGGCCATGTACGGCTACCCGGCGGCTTATTGGCTAACCCCCGGCTCTGGGAGGCTAGGCAAAAGGGGCCGCACGTGTGCGGCCCAAGTGCACCTCGCGGGTAGGCGCGTATGTCAGAGCCCTGCTTGGTACATATTAATAGGCGGTCGCACATGGCAACCGTGCTGGTGCTCATAGGCATCGACGACACGGACAGCTATACAGGTGGGTGCACCACCCACGTGGGCTACCTATTAGCAAAAGAGGTGCTGAGGAAGTGGGGGGAAGAGGCGTTTCTGGATTTCCCCCGCCTCGTTAGGCTGAACCCCAACATCCCGTTTAAGACTAGGGGAAACGCCGCAGTGGCGCTTGCGCTGGAGGTGCCGGAGGGCGACGTGGAGGAGGTGTGGAGGCTCGCCTTGGACGTTGTTAAGAACAACGCAAGGCGAGAGGGCAAGACAGACCCGGGCCTCGCAATGGCTGTGAGGGAGGTGCCGAAGAGGGCGCGTGTGATCTACAAAATGGCCTTGACGCAGGTGGTGAGCAGAAGCGCCGCGGAGAGGGCTGGGCTGATTACCTGGGGCGGCCGCGGCGTTGTGGGGGCAGTAGCGGCAGTTGGGGCCGACTTGTCTAGATCCACCTTTGAGCTGATTGCATACCGCGAGGGGGAGCGCGCGGCTATCCCCGCCGAGGTTGTGAGGCTGATGGAGGCGCTGACGTACCCCTTCACCTTCCACAACTTAGACGGCAGGCGGGTCCTAATCCAGCCAAGGGGGCCGGACCCCGTGTACTACGGCATAAGAGGTCTTTCCCCTCCCCATCTGCTACTCGCCCAGAGCATCCTCGAAGCCCACGGCTACAAGCCCGCCGGCTGGGTGATATACCGCACCAACCAGGCGACAGACGCACATCTTGCACATGGGGTAATCCTGGCCGAGCCAACCCCATACTCCTACTACCGTGTCAGGGGCGTTGTGGTCGAGGCCAGGAGGGTGGCGGGAAGGCACGTGGTGGGTAGGCTAGACAACGGGTTGGCGTTCGTGGCGTATAGACACTTAGGGAGGCTGGCGAGCGAGCTGGAGAGGTGTGTTATGTGCGACGTGGAGCTGTACGGCGGCCTCAAGCCTAGGTTCGGCCAACTATTTCTCTACGTAGAGCGGGCATACGTCTTGGGGAGGTACGCCCCGTCGCCTTCCCGCTGTCCCTACTGCTGGGGGTCGCTAGAGAGCTTGGGAAGGGACAGGGGGTGGAGGTGCCGCCGCTGCGGCGTTGTGTTCAGGAGCAGAGAGGTGAGGTGGCTCTACGACAGCTCGATCGCGAAGGCAGTCTTCCCTAGACCAGGGGAGTGGAGACACCTATTAAGGCCCCCGGACCTGGACGTTGAGGTGGCCGGTTTCTTCTCGCCTAGATCTGTGGAGTGGATTAGCTAAAGAGGGGCTTTAGAAGCGGCTCCACGACGCCCCTCGCCGCTTCGGACAGGGAGGAGAGGTACTGGTCAACCAGGCTCAGCATTAGGAGCTTGGGCAGGTCATCCTTCCTCACGCCCCGGGCGCGCAGGAAGAACTCCCTATCCTCGTCTAAGGCAGCGTCGGCGGCGGAGTGCCTCGCGCCCTCAACGTCCCCCGTCTCGACGAGGATCACCGGCTGGGTGTTGGCCACAGCCCCGTCGCCGGCGATGTAGACGACGCCTTCCACCGCGCTGTTGCTACCGGCGCCCCGCTTGGTGATGCGGCCCACCGCCCTCTGCGTCACGAAGGATCTGTCCGCGGCCACCGCATACAGCCTCGCGAAGCCCCTCCCCCTCGGCGCGTCGTTTATTACAGACACCACGTGGTCGATCCTGCTATCCCCCACCCCCAGCTCTAGGCCTACAACCTCGGCGGAGGCCCCCTCCCCTATGACGTACTCCTCCCTTACTGAGTTCATTACACCGCCGAAGGCCAAGGGCCTGGCGGCAACTGACTTCTCCACGGCCAGAGCCGAGTGCACGTATTGAGGTCCGCCGCCCCTAGAAACAAGCACGTACTCCAAATAGCCGCCCAGCCGACCCTCCACCACCGCCGTGTGCATGGCGCCCTCAGCCGTCTCCGCGTAGACCACCACCGACCCAGCGGCGCTTGGCTCCGCCTCAATAACCACGTGGCTAGCCGTGTGGGCCCCCTTCGCCGAGGCCGACATGACGACCACCAGCGGCTCCACTTGCCCCGTAATCGTAATGCGGACCGCCGCCCGAAGCGCCGAGGCGTGGAGGGCCAGTATCTTGCTGTTTATCTGGACGTTGTGGAACACATCCGCGGCGGCCCCCACCTCAACGCCGCTACACCTTCCCACAGCCGCCAACGCTCCGTCTACCAACACGATTTTGCAAGGCCCGGCCTCCCCCGGCAACGGCGCCGGGACCTCCAGGGGCTTATACCCCTCGAACTTCGACCACTCCGTGTAGTACCTTACCGTGGGGGAATCGGCAATCTCCTGCCACGGGAGCTTCGACGCTAGCTCAGCCCCCAGAGCCTTTGCAAATTTCAGATCCATAGAGATGAAACGATATCCATTTTAAAGGGCACTCACCTCGCAACCACCCGGAGAGAGGCGTCGATTATCTGGGCCCTGCACCCGGGCGTAGTTATGTTAAAGCCCACCGCCGTGTCGCATTGGGACAAGGAGACGTATTGGCCCACGAGGTAGAGGCCTCTGCCGTTGTGGGCTGCCCAAGACGTGATGCTGTAGATCCATGCAACGCGGCTGGCCGTGGCGGCGCCTTTCCCCCTAAGCCCCGTGACGGTGGCGTTCACGTATAGGTTGCCTCCGTCGTTGCCAACAACCACCACCACGCTAGCCGCGTCGAGGGAGTAGAAGCTTGTGGGAATTAGGAGCTTCTTGCTTACCTCCCTCACGCCCGGCACGGCGCCGCTGGAGACGACGTCACGTATTTGGCTCGCCAAGAAGTCAGCAACGCTTGCCGCGATGCTTCCCACGTCGTTTTCTAAAGCCCACTGGGCATAGGTGTCTATGAGATATGCCAATATGGCCAAGGCCGCGGCGAAGGAGAGGAAGAGGATGACTGTCGTCAGAGATGCGCTCATCTTAAGACCACCATGGCTCTGTTCACAACCACATACAGAGTGCCAGAGACGGGGTAGACCACCCCGTCTACCACAACTGACTGGCAGGCACCGTAGCTCGCCTGTGTGCTAATACCTTGTATATCATAAGACAAGTAGCTGAAGCCGCTGTGCGACACCACAACAGTGGCGTTGGTTATGTATAAGTAGGACTCGCCTTGCCCCCTAACCAGCACGAGCCTTGGATATGCCACAACCCCCCTCTCCGTCGCGTTTACCGCAATAAGGGCATCGCCGGGCTCGGCCACCAAGCCGCCTTTTAACCCCCTCAGCATTCTGGACGCGCCGGTTAGGTATGTGGAGTTGTACCACAGGCTGAAGCTCGTCCACGTTAGTCTATATGTCTGGCCGCACCTCAGCTCCACGATGTAGGTGCGGTTCACCGCCCCGAAGCTACCATATACGAAGTTGGGGAGCTGGAAGTATTTCCTCGCGCCCACCATTCCGAAATCAGCCTCCAGCGAGTCGGCGAAGGCCAAGACGTAGGCAGACGCCGTTCTGTACTCCAGCGGGGCCATGGACGCGTACAGCGTGTTAACCACGTAGGGCAAAGCCGCAAACACTATGACAAGGGCAAACGCGGTGAGAATTAGAACTTCAAGAGACGTCATGTCGTCGCGTAGGGACCTTTTCTTTCAAAGTCCAGATAGAAGTAGGGCCGTGGCCACGTAAACGACACGACGGTAAAGCTAAACGCATCGTCCGCATAAACATACGAGAAGTAGAACAGCGGCTGGTTGCCTATCGCCGGCGCTCTGTTGGGGTACGACCTCAGCCACCACAGCCCCGTGTTGAATCCAGTAGCTATTTGGTACAACACAGTTGACTGGCTCACAGATATCATATACACATAGGTGGCGTCGGAGGTATCGTCGCCTTTCTGCTCCCATATGTGGTTATCGAAGCAGAACCCGTCGTAGTTCCAGTAATACCCAGTGGGAGAGCCTACGTAGTGCATTCCAATTATCTTCCTGGTGGGGGTGCACGTGAAGCTTGGAGTAGTGGCTACGTCAGTTAGTGCAACTGAACGTCTGCTTTTTAGCCACACCACGACGGTGTAGCCGTCGGGATAATTGCCAAGCGGCGGCAGTAGTGCCAGGCCAGATCTCGTAGATTGGTAATAGAAACCAAAAAACGACTCTCCGCTGGGGTTGCTATTGGGCGAGCTGCATAAGGCCACGAGGACAGCTCTGCCAGTCAGCTGGTTCGGCGAGAAGCTCTGTACATCTAATCTAAGCCACAGCATACCCGCATCGTCTCTATAGGTGGGGATCTGCCGCCAGCCCCCGCCTATGAAGGCATGTGCAACAGGCGGCGAGGGGCGTGAATTCCTTTGTAGGCCTAAATCCCGGGGTATCATGACGAAGTACCTCCTCAAAGTGGCGTTTCCCGGCATGTAAACTCTCACGAATCTGGGATCCGGACACGGCGGGCTAACCTGTCCCGCCCAGTAGGCCCTCTGCCACGGCACCAGCGCCTCTCTTAAGTAGCTCGCATCGGCTGGTGCGGCGAAGGTTATGTTCATAACGGTTCCAGGAGGCACTAGGACAACGGTCCACTTTCTTGACCCGTCTGTGACGTGGTTTACCCCCACGTATCTAGGGTCGTCGGGGCTGTAGCTGTAAACGGGCGAGGCGCCGCCGCTCCAGGGGAATATAAAAATAGCAGTACCGTCTCCCTCATTGATGATATACCACGACCTCCCGCCCGCGCCTACTACATACAGCCTAGGCGCCGTTGGAGATAGTGCGACTTTTGTGCCAAATACATTTACGATTATTGAGTGGCTGACCCACGCCGGCACCGTGACGCTTACTTGGTACACAGCCCTGTCCCGGGCGCCGTCAAACCCCAAGTACCGGATAAGCGTCGCCGAGCACAAGTCTGAGGGGCACGTGGAGTTCACATAGGTGCTCCCGAGGCTGTAGAACAGCGTAAAAGAGGCCGCCAGCGAGCCTCTGGGAATTGATGAGGTCACCTCCACACTGTATGTGTAGGTGTTCTGATTCGGCCCAACCGCCGGCGGGGCAACCGAGGTGATTGAAGCATTTAGTGAAACCGACCTCTCTATCCTTAAGTCCGAAATCCCCGCAAGACCAATAAGCCCACTCATCCCAACTCTTGACGAGACATTGGCAAGCCTAGAGGCCACGATATCTACTCTGCTCGGCCTCACCGATGGCGGCGCGGCGAGCGTCGTCAACATGACGCCAGGCGGGGGCTCAACCCACGGCCTCAGCCTTACATATGCGTAGCGAGCCCTCTCAACCCAGCTGGCGGTCGTGCTCGCAGGGTTGTCGACAATAGCGCTTCCTAAGACGATGTAGAACTGCCAGCTGGTGGCCCCCCAAGGCGTATCCTGCACGCGCTTCGTGGCGATTGCCTTCAAAGCCCTCGTGGAGTTGTAGCTGTATATCTGGTAGATTATCGAGTCGCTCGATCCGTAAATAGTGAAGAGGTACCACGAAGAGTCGAAGTATACACTACCAGCGTCGTCCCAAGTCCTGCCGTTCCAGACGCCGCTGTTTTGACGCCAATTCGTCCACACCAACACCGGCGATACTGCTTGGTCAGCCACTAGGTTTGCACATATCGGGTGGGTGGTACCTGGGTTGCTTGTATAGTAGTAGAGGTCGAACCTCGCCGGCCTAATTGTTCCCAACGACATAGGCCTAACTAACGCCTCGGCCCTAAACCCCGGCCAGCCAGATATTGATACAGGCGTGGGGATGTAGAGGTTGTAAGCCCAGTTCCTCGTCCCCGCGTAGTATTCCGCCCACACCTCAGCAACCTGGCCAAAGTCGCTGTCGTAGATTAGGTTGACCCCACTGCCTCTTACACCTCCAGCTGTTGGATTGGGATAGCAATCTGCCGCACTAACAGTAGCCCCCCTCCAGCCTTGAATATCCGCCGCCCCCCAGAACAACCAGTTTGACCAGCTAACCGGCGTGGGGCCGTCGTATTGGACGGTCTGGGCGAACACTGCGTACGGGTTGTCGTTAGCATCTATGTTAACAGTAATCTGTTGCGTGGTCAGACCGCCGCCTTGAGAACAGGGCCCGGAGAGCCACAGGGCAAGCTGGTTTCCTGCCAAGTCGGCAGGCAGGAGGACTGCGAGGATCTCCGAGGCGGCTCCACTACGCAGTATCGGATCGCCCATCCCAATCTCCCCTACGTTGGGCAGTCTGACGTGGAGGAGGCACAGGGGACATTTCTTAATCTCTGCCCACCAGGGCAGTTGCCTAACTTTACAGCCGCCGGAGTCGGAATATACGAGGAAGAAGAAGAGCCTCCTCTTTAGGTCGTACCCCGCTCTGCTAAAGGCTTGTAGAACCTCGGCCAGCGCAACGTTGTACGTCTCGCCCACTGCGCCAGGCTCGGAGACATGTGCGCCGTATGTCACTACATAGTATCCAGAGTAGTCAGGCGCCTGCCAGTACACCGTCAGCTTGTACAGCGCCCCGCCGGGGATAGTCAAATAGCCCTGCCTCACAAGCGTCACGTTGTACCTCGTAAGGGGAGCCGCCAGCGGGTAGGGCCCGAGACTCCCGTTGAAGCCGTAGTAGCGCACCACCGCGCCGAAGTCCAGCTGAGCCCCCAGGGGAAGGAACGATTCCTTAACCGCCGCAAGGGACTTGTTAAGGTAAATATAAGTGGCGTTGTACGTAAGCCACCTGCCGGCAGTAGGCCAATATGAATACAGCCCCGACGAAAGGGCGCCTGTGGAGATCTGCGATGCCCCCTTCAACGAGACTTGAAGGGCGTGGGCATCCGCCATGTCCACCGCCTCGGGCCACGCCTTTGCGTATATGCCATACCCCGTCTGGTAGGTGGATGCAGTTTGGCCTAGGCTGGACGATATCTGGGCCGTCATGACGATCGCCACGGCGAAAGCTAGGACTAGGGCGGTGAGCAGAATTATCTGACCCCTCGGACCTCTCCTAGGCGACGGGGACACACAAATCTTAGCGAAATCTCTTAAATATTTTATGGTGTACTCGATGAGGTAAACGGGCTGAGCTACGGCCTCTCTATGTAAAGCGTTAGCCTTACTCTCGTGCCGTCGCTCAACACCGCGGAGACCGTTGCCGGAGAGGCCGAGGGGGAGGCGAAGCCGTTAGGGCGCGAAGCCGAGATAAGCACAACGCCCCATGTCGAACACACTCTACATGTAGGGGGCCTGACGTCGTCTAGGTACACTGTGAAGTTGTAGGCATATCTTACAGGTATTACGGCGTCAAGCGTATTCCTCAAGTCGTTCACAGCTTGTTGCTTCTGGGCCCCATCTGCGCAGATGGCGCGCTCCACCAACGCCATGAAGTTGGGGTCTGCTGAGAGGCGGAGCAAGACGAAATAGGCATTCGCTGTCACCTCACGCTCAGATGCTATGTAGGCAGGCGACGGGGCCATGGCCGACAAGACGTAGAAGACGTATCCCAACACCAGCGCCGCCAGGGCCAGCTCTATGACCCACCTCATGGCTTCTTGTACAACACGAGCTGTATGCTGTAAGTAGTCGACCTGCTGTCCACAATCCTTGTGGCAACCGCGGCCTGGAGCTGGGGCTCCACAGGCGTCCACCTCAGCCACGTATCGACCCTAATCACGGCATTAGGCGGCGTGGGGAAAAGCGGCACCACTACAATAGTGGAGCCAGGCGCGTTGCCCCCCTGGCTGTTCCTCTCTATCCACGCCACGGCGAAGAGGGCCCCCGCCGGCGGCTGGACCCAACACGCGGCGCACCTGGCGTTTGAGACGCAGTTCTGGCACATGTCCACCTTGACGGCGCCCGCGCCTATGCCGGGATCCAGCGTGACGTCTTGTGCCAGCGTCACGAAGCCGCCTCCGGTGTAGATGTCGAGTCTCCTTATGCCGAGCGCTGGGATGTTGCCCGAGCCGCAACTCACCGTGGCGTCGTGCATAAACCACACTCTCCCGTCGTAGCCGTACATGCCGTAGGCCAGGGAGCGCGACGTCGTGTTGAACACGTAGAAGTCCATGGCGCGGGGGTACGTCACCCTCTCGGCAAAGATCACTAGGCTCGCTACGGTGCCCAGCCCCTGGAGGTATGAGCTGGGAACCTCCAGCCGGGCCTCCCAGAGGCCAACCCCCGAGTTGTATGCCAGCGTCAACTCCCTTGAGGACAAGTCGCAACCGGCGTTTGTGGTGCAGTACACCGCGGTGGCGACGACCCGCCCGCCCGCAGTTGACCTAACCCAAACCCCTTGTTGGACGCCTGCACACATGGGATCCCTACGCTGTATGGCCACATTACTCACCTGAAGATTTGGGCAAATCGTGAGGTTTACAAGCGGCTTTATAATTAAGGTTATGTCGTATTTATCCCAATCACGGCCAAAGAAGTTCTTCAAGATGCTTACGTAGTCGAAATTCAACGATCCCACTGCCGGCTTCAGTAAGCCGTAATCGACCAAAGCCGCTTGGCTTATTCCAGTGGCGTCTGCAAAAGCCTTTTGCTGTATGGTGCACAGCTGGCCGCCCGCCGCGGGGAAGAGTTCGGCGAGCTTGGAGTCGTCAAGCTGGGGTTGGTAAAGTGGGCCCGACGCCGCTAGCGCTAAGTCAACAATTCTCCAGCTTTGGCCAGATCTAACAGCAATGGGGCTGTTTTGAAGCACCACGCGGTCCAGGGCCTGCTGGGCTAGGTTTATCTGCGGCGCCTGTTGCTCCTTGCTATACATAGTGGGCCCCCCGCCCGCCGTGGCGTAGCTCATGAGAAATATCGTGAAGCCAAGCAAGACGCCCGCCACTAAGAGGACCTCCACCGCCTCACCCACCGCCACGCCCCTCAGCTTCCTGACAGCCACAGACTTATTCGGCATCTGCATTATATATTTTGTGGTGTACCTACAATACTATGAAATAGTTGAGCTGGCGCCCCCTCCGCATAGCCCCCAACGCCAGAGGCGGCGCCGGCGCCAGCTCGGCTAAATCCTGGAGAGTATACTGGTAGTAGGTCCTCACCGCCTTGGCGCCCCACGGCACCTCCCAAGCGCCCTGCGCCACCTCTCTCCCTCGCCATTTTCGGGGCGCCCAGACGGTGGCCGCCACGTAGCGGGCAACCCTCTTGGCCTCCCTCAGCGCAGTCGCGGCGGCCCCCCTGGGCATGTGGTGCATTACGGCCACTAGGTACGCCACGTCGAAGGCGCCGTCCCTGAAGGGGAGCATGGTGGCCTCGCACTCCACCGAGTCTCCTCCCGGAGTCAGCCTGCGGTCTAAATCGCAGTGCACCACGAAGCGGTGCTCATGCTCTAGGTACTTGGGCTGGGCCCCCCGGCCAGATCCCACGTCGAGAGCCCTCCAGCCGAAGTCCGCAAAGTCGGCCACGGGTAGGGGCCTCCTCCTAGTCCACTCGTACTCCTCCCCGATGGCTAAGTAGGCGTCTCTCGCCCTCTTCGCCCACTCCATACGTACCTCACGGCGCCCCCATCCTCCTCGACGGGCTCCACCAAGCCCTCCCTCATCAGCTTTGCCAAGGCCGCCGCCACTAGGGATTCCTCAGCCCCTATTCTAGACGCCAGGGCTGTCAAATCCGCCGGCCCCTTAGCCAGCTCCGCCAAGACCGCGGCTTCAAGCGCCGCATCCTCCCTCACAGACCTCCTATACGGCCTAAAAGCCCTTAACGCGAAGTAGAGGACGGCCGCGGTGGCCGCAATCAGCGCTATCACTGCCCACATAACGTCACCTTCACCACATGCCTGAGCTCCTCGAGCTTAGCCAATACGCCGTTCTTCTCCGCCAGCGCGGCTAAGTAGCCCCAGTCTATATGCCCCCATTGTGCGGACAACACGGCGGCTGCTCTTTCGCAGTCCCCCGGAGAGTCCCCGTACACACAGGCGTTTAGGCTTGAGACTATGGCGTCCTCTGGGGATTGGACGTATACCTCTCCGCCACATATCTCCAGCACCTTGACGCGGCCCACGTACTCGTGGCCCACGAGGTCGAGGAAAAGCGCGCCGGGGCCCTCATATGTCCTCGAAACCCTCCTCCACCCCCTCTTTTCGGCCAGCTCATCAAAAACCCTCCGGGCCTCCTCCGGCTTATACGTATCTAACACGAAGTCTATGTCCCCAGACCTGTAGGCGCCTCCGCTGTAGAGCTCAACCGCGAAGCCGCCCACGATGACTACTCTCCCAAGCCGGCGGCCCTCCATCTCTCTGTTCAGCTCAACCAGCAGAGAGGGGGCTGGGCTACAAGAGCTCATCCACTACGTAGGCGTCGCCCACTAGCCTTGCCCTATACCTCTTGTGCGGCTCAAGGCTCCTCAGCGTAAAGACGTCATTTGAAAGCCACACGACATTTCTCCCCATCTCCGCCGCCATTACGATTATCTTCTCCAGCCTCTCCTTAGCCACCTCTTGCGGAAAGCGCCTGACCATCCCCACGCTGATTAGGCATGGCAGATTTATAAATTTAGGCGATAGAGACAGTCCGTGGCCACGCTATTCGCGCGCAAAGAGCATACCGCGTGGATGCAGGCCGGAGTATGATGGAGAGGCCCCTCCGCTTTGTCAGAATGGCGAGCGGAGTCCACGTCGTTGCCCTCATGACACAGCCCTTACCCTGCCCCGGCCGGTGCGCCTTCTGCCCGACCTCGGCCGACGCCCCCAAGTCCTACATGCCGGACAGCCCCGTGGTGCTCCGCGCCAAAAGGAATAGGTACGATCCGTACTTACAGACGGCGGGCCGGGTAAAGGTGTATCTCGAAAACGGCCACACGCCCTCTAAGATAGAGGCTGTTGTGATGGGCGGCACCTTCAGCGCGTTGCCGCGGAGCTACCGGGAGTGGTTCGTCGCCAACGTGTACAAGGCGCTTAACGACTACCCCCACTGGGCCCCAGCCGCCGACCCTGCCCCCGATCTTGAGGCCGAACAGCTGAGGAACGAGACAGCGTCCCTCCGGCTGGTGGCTCTCGCCGTGGAGACCAGGCCGGACTACGTGGACGGGGCCGAGGCGGACTTCCTCCTTAGGCTCGGCGTCACCAGGATGGAGCTCGGCGTTCAGTCCATATACGACGACGTTTTGCAGAGGGTTAAGAGGGGCCACGGCGTGGCCGAAGTGGCCAGAGCCACCGCGCTTCTGAAAGACTCGGCGTATAAGGTGTGCTACCACCTCATGCCTGGGCTCCCGGGGAGCGACCCAGACCGCGACTTGGAGATGGTGAAGGAGGTGTTTTCAGACCCCCGCTTCGTGCCGGACTGCGTCAAGATATACCCCACCTACGTGGTGCCGGGGACTGAGCTCTACGATGAGTGGCGCCGCGGTGCTTATAGGAGCTACGACGAGGAGACTTGGCTGGAGCTGTTGGCGAAGATATACGCGTCAGTCCCCCGCTGGGCCAGGGTGATGAGGCTTGGCAGGGACATCCCCCTCCACCACGTCGTGGACGGCCCCAGGTGGGGCAACATGCGGCAGATGGTGCTGAGGCACATGGAGAGGCTGGGCCTAAAGTGCCTGGAGATTAGGTGCAGAGAGGTGGGCATAAAGCTGGCAAACAACGTGCCGATCCAGCCGGGCCCCATCGAGGTTAAGAAGACGGAGTACGAGGCCTCAGGGGGCGTGGAGATATTTCTAGAAGCCGTCGGCCCAGACGACACCCTATACGCAATTCTGCGGCTGAGGATCCCCGGCAAGCCGCATAGGCCTGAGCTACGCAAGGCGGCGCTTGTGAGGGAGCTCCACGTCTACGGCCCCGCCGTACCCGTGGGGGAGCAGGGCATTTGGTGGCAACACACAGGCCTCGGCAGAGGCTTGATGACCCGCGCCGAGGAGATCGCCAGGGAGTACGGCGTGTTGAAAATCGCGGTTATCTCCGGGGTCGGGGCGAGGGAGTACTACCGCAAGCTGGGCTACAGCAGATGCGGCCCCTACATGTGCAAGCCCATAGGCGCGCTGCTCGGCTACGCAGACGACTACCTCGCCGCAAGCGAAAGTATTTAAGGAGGCGATCATGTAGCTGTGTGGGAGGCGAGATCTCCTCTATTGCCTACGACGCGTTGAAAACTGCGGCGGAGCACATCTACGGGAAGATCAAGGAGGGGAAGAAGTTGTCCACCGAGGATATCTTCCTCCTCTACCTCGGCACGATTGTAGAAGAGCTGAGGGGGGTGCGGGCCGAGGTGGCCAGGCTAGAGAAGAGAATTGACGACAACAACAAGAGGATAGACGAGACGAACCGAAGGATCGACGAGACTACTAAGATGCTTCTCCAGAAAATCGACGAGACAAATAAGAGGATAGACGCGGTTTATCAGCTACTGCTGGAGATACGCCAGCTAGTGGCGACGCAGAGGTAATATCTAGAAAACCTGGATTCATGCTCCCTCCTCCAGCCGGTGTCCTGAAGCTGGATCAAAACGAGGTGCCTATTCCCCCTCCCAGCCACGTTGTGGAGGCGGCGGCTCAGGCCTTGGCCGCGGCCAACTGGTACCAGCCCGCCGCCCTCTACGACGAGGTTAGGCAACTCTACGCCGAATACGCCGGCGTAGATCCCCAACGGGTGTGGCTCTTCCCCGGCGCCGACGACTTTTTCGAGCCGCTTCTGAGAAGCGCAAAGACGGTGGCCGCGCCAAGCCCCACGTACTTCCTCTTCGAGGACCAGGCCCAGTTCCACGGCGCCGCGCTGATCAAGACGCCGCTGAGGGGCGAGGACTTCCGCCTAGACCTCGCCGAGTTTCTAAACGCCGCCAAGAAGGCAGACGCCGTCTATATAGACAACCCCAACAACCCCACCGGCCAGTTGTTGGTAAAGCCAAGCGAGGTAGAGGAGGTCCTCGCCATCGGAAAGCCAACGGTGGTGGACGAGGCGTACTTCGAGTTCTCCGGCGTCACCGCCGCCGCACTTGTGGAGGCGTGGCCCAACCTCGCCGTTGTGAGGACTCTGTCGAAGGCCTTCCTCCTGGCCGGCTTCAGGGTAACGCCAGTAATAGCCGGGCGGGGGTGGAGGATCCACTACAACACAGTGAGGTTCAGGGTTTCCCTCCCCTCCCTCGCCGCGGCTAGGGCGGCGCTTTACAAGAGGGACTACGTCGAGGAGGTGGTAAGGCAGATAAGGGAAGGCGCCCGGTACTTGGCAGAGGAGTTGCCAAAACTAGGAGTGAGGGTCTGGCCTACCCACGCAAACTTCGTACTAGTCCGGGGCCCGCCGGGCTTCGCCCAAACGCTGAGAAAATACGGCGTGTGGGTCAGAGACGAGGAGCAAAGGCTTGGACCTGGCTACGCCAGAATTACAGTGGGGACAAGAGAGATAAATGCCCAGCTCGTGAGGACGATAAAAACGGCGTTTGCTACTCGGCAATCTCAGCCATCATCATCCTCAGCCTCCTCCTCCTGAGGAACCACACCAAGAAGACAGCAACGCCAGCGGCCCCGCCTATCGCTACTAGGGGCAACGGGTCCAGCGACCACACAGCTTCATAGGTGGCAGGGCCGTAGACGTAGGGCATCTGAGGGTAGTTGTAAACCACGCCCGTTGCCACGTCCCTCCACCCCGCAAAAACGAAGCGGAGCGGTGGAGGCGACCAAACATCGGCGGGGGTTGGCACAACTCCCAGTGCGTTCCCCTCATCTACCCACATGGTCGGCGGCGCGGAGCCGTACCGCGTCGTCAGCGAGACTTGGTACTGCTTCTTCGTCTGGTAGGTGATGTTCAGAGGCCTATCCACCCTTATTGTGAGCGTAGTAGACCTCGCCGTGGCGTTGGGAACGCCGTTTATGACCCAGTTCTTGAAGGCGACCCTCACCCCGGCCTGCTCGCTTATCACAGAGGGGATGGTGATCCTAATCGTTTTCCCGGCGTCGACCCACGTGATGTTGCCCTCGACTTGGGCGGGCGGCGCAACTACAACTCTGTGCTGCCTAACGTACACGGGAGTCCTCCTGAGCGGCCCCGTCACGGTCTCCACCAACACTGTGTTTGTGTCCTCGATCTCAGCCCACTTTACGAACACATACCGCGTGCCGTTGCGCAAATCCACAACAGGCTCCGCCCTAAACACCGCCTTGGTCATATACTCGGCGTAGGTCTTGCTAGTGCCGTTTACCGTAGCCCACGCGCTTGTGGACATTAAATACGACGGCTTATACCGCGCCACCACGTTTACCGGGTAGGCGCTGAACTTAGGCGACCGGCCGACGTCTACTATGTTGCCAAAGGCGTCGTACACCACCGCGTCCACCAGGTTTATCCCATAGTCGCCCTCAGACACCACGGCCGGCGCCTCCACCCGGTACACCGCCTTCACCACGACCGGCTTCTGCACGTCCACAGCCACATAGGGGAAGCCGGCGCCTGTAGGCCTTCCGTCGACCTCCCAAGTGTCAAACACGGCCCTGACTAGGCCGGCGGCCGTGTTCCTCAGCCTAGCTAACACGTCGGCGGGAGCTGGCGCCGACTCGACAGCTATTTGGACCTGCAAGCGTGGGGACAGATCTGCGGTGAAGGTAGCCGGCCCCGAGGCCCAGTCCGGGCCCTTCACAAGATCAGCCGGCTGCTTGTACACCCTGTACTGCTTCACGTACCTAAACACCAGTGGCTCCGCCACGTCTCCGAAAATAGTCAGGGTGAAGTTCCGCTCAGGCTTACACCTAACGTCGCCCATGTAGCGGTACAGCGGGAGAACCACCACTTCTCCGTAGGGCACGTACAAAACCCCGCTCCTCTTCAACGGGTAGATATAGCCTATATCACTACCCGGCGCGTAGACAGCCGTCTCGAGAGGCAAGCAGTCCTCCGGCGCCTCCACCACATACGGGAGCCTAGCTGTGTGGAGAACAGACACGGCATCCCAGTACTCAACTGCAACCACCTGCCCATCAAAAGACACTGCAACTGAGGTAACAGGCTTCACTGCCGCGGCGACTTGTTGCGCCGTGAGGTTCCCCGTATAGTTGCCCGCAAGCGCCCTCAAGAGCAGTTGCGTCGAAATGGGGTCTGTCCTAACCACGGGCACCCCGTCTTTGAACAGGTAGAAATGACCGGCTTGCGTCCCCACAGCCACAACGGACCCGTTCCAAGACGCCGCCACGGCGCTCGCCTTCGCCGGAAGGGTGGCGCGCCACGCCAACTTGCCATCCCTAATTGCGACGAGCTCGTTGCCAACACCTACGAACAGCCACCTCCCGTCCTGGCTAGCCGCCGAAGCTAGCCGCGGCGTGTCTAAGCCGTATGTTACCAAGATGGGGTCGGCGATAGTCAGCCCGTAGGGATGTACATAGAGGTACGGCCTCTCCCTCTTAACAAAACACAGCGCCACGGGGTTGCCAACGGCATCTGGGTACAACCCGTAGACAGGCCCATCACAAGAGGCAACCGACGCGACTTTGCCGGAGACCACGTCGACGCTGTAGATCCCCCCGCCGTACGTCCCCACATAGGCAACCCCGCCGTATATATAAGCCACAGTTATTGCCCATGTGCCTAAGCTAAGCCGTTGGACAACCCTCCCGTCTCTCAAGACGTACAGCTCCCCAGCCGCCGTCCCGGCGACCACGAACTGGCAGTCGGTGGCCACCGCCGTGACGTTGGCCTTGGGGCCAAGGCCCACCGCCCAAACCGGGTAGCCGTAAGGCGTGTGGAGGGAGACAATAGTAGTCTTGTACACAGAGGCCAAGACCAGTGGGGGTAAGGAAAGCGTGAGATTCATAGTAACCGTCACGGTCTCCGGAAGCCTAACGCCGTACTGCGCCATGGCGTCTATAAGCTCCGGCGAAAGCCTAATGTTAACAGGAAAAGAGAGAGTAACAGTCTCTCTCTGGGCATAAACGTCGTATACATACAGCCTGTTTGCAACGGCCACACAGCGGCCAGCCCTATCCGTGGCGATAAGGGGGGACACAGCTTGCTGGCTCCATATCGCCCGCCCGTCCAGCCCCACCGCACCCGCGGAGCCAGGCCTCGCCCAGTAGAACGAGTCGAGAGACTCTGTAGGCAATACGTAGGCAAACGCCAAGGCCGAAACGAGGAGGATAACCCAAAGCCTCATTACCAACACTAAAGGCGGGGATATTTATGCACTACGGTGTTAGCGCCATATTATCCCATGGGGAGCAGGCCGAGCCTCCACGTGAGAATTGGCGGGAGGCCAATGTAGAGCATAGCCACAAACGCCTGCTGAAGCGCAATGTACGGCCGCCGCGCGCCGAGAAACCCGCCAGAAATAGGGGAGTCCGCCGCTCTTAGCCGACGCCAAGATCTCCACGGGCAACGCCCTCCACGCCACGTGGCCCATCCAGGGAGCCGCCGATATCCACACCTCGTACTCCAACACGTCGTACTCCCCAGGCCCCTCCACCGCCGTCACCACAGCCGTCCCGTTGTACAGGAACTTGGTATAGTAGACGTACCACGGCGCGCCGGTAAACAACACGAGCCACCCCCGAAGGGGTTTTACTGCTGTGAAAAGTCACCAACCACCAGTAGTACTGCATATGGAATAGGAAAAGCCCATTGGCAATATCCACGGCATGCGCCGCGACGAACGCCAAGCCGGCGGCCACCACTACTGGCACTAGAGACCTCCTGTCCCTCAAGGCCAGGTAGAGGAAAAAGCCCAGAAATGGGAACAATGCCGTGAACTTAGACGCAAAAGCGGCCCCCCACAACACACCCGACAGCCACCTCCTCCCCAGAAGATACGACACAACCCCCGCCGTGGAGAACAAGGCGACGAAGACGTCGGGCATTGCGAATTGGGCCGTGCGGGCAAAGATAATATCAGAGGCCAGGCTAAACGCGATCAGCCAAAAACTCCTCCCCATGAGACGCGCCATCCACCCAGCCAGCAGGTAAATCACCTTTCCAGGTGTGACCTGGGACTACGGCACGAGCTTAATTAAGTATAAAGTGAAATATCGTAGAGGACGCGAGATGCAAAGACCAAGACTACTACTAGCAAAGCTATTATTGATTTAAATTAAGTAAATTATATAAATTTTGTTAATATATACTTTATAGTGGTTAAACGCATGCTACTGACAAAATCTTGAAGCTAAAATTAAGAAAAAAGAGATCTTTTATTGGCTACTACAGAGCTTATTTTCAGTTGATGGAACATGATCCGCCGCCACTACAGTGGCAGTAAATGGGCTGATTGCACCGCTGGCTAGCACAATACGTCCTGTTAATACTTGGCCCACGCTGACCGATACAGACGACAGCTCAATGACATATTCACCCGGCGCTTTGACTAAGTTGCTTGAAGTACATGGTATTGAAACACCAGCAACCTCGATAGATGATATTGCAACTTGCGCTGCACCCTGTGGTACTAACGTTACATTTAGATAGACATTGCCGTCTTTGGTAACGTAGATTGTTGCTTTTGTCGCTGTAAGCCCTGTCTGCTGTCCAGCTGCTGCGAAGGTTGTGTATAGGTACCAGCCGACTGCTATTGCGATTACTAGCACTATTGCGACTATTATCGCGATTTCGAGGCTTGTCATTCCTCTTGTTTTGGTTGGCATAAGGGGCAATGTGCGGTGTCTTATATATTTTGTGGTGTGGTTGCCTAAGAGCAACGTTAGACAGCGCACCGAGGCTTCTCGGGGGGTTGCGCACCGCGGTCTCGTAGGTTTTTAGTCGATTTCGCCGCCTACGTCGTGTGCCCAGCAATATATAAACGCCCTGACGTTGATACGTAGCTCGGTAACAAGGCGGCTGTTGCATCATCTGATAACTAACAGGTACGGATCCTCGTATATGCGTACCTAGTTTTTGGAGCCTATTTTTCTAGGCCCTTCGCTAAACGGTGTTGGTGGTAATACTCTTTTCTTGGTATCTCGAAATCCCTCGTCCATGGTGAACACCTTTATCCTCCTGTTTAGCGCTTGTGCTAGAATGGAGATGTCAAAGGAACGCTGGCGTATTGCTCTTTCGTCCCAGTAGCTTATTTGTTATTTCCTGCGCCTTTTCCACTTCGCTACCGCTAAGTTTCACAATATCTATTTTGAGTCCGCTGTTTCTTAAGCTGAGAAGAGAGTCAAAGAGTTTGTTTAGTTTGTCCACAGGCTTGTCCCAACACGTTTCTGCATTCCCTGGCCATTATTGACTTGGAAAGGCCTACTTTGACAAATTCAAGTTTGGAAAGCTCCGATACGTAACATTGTACACGCGCGCATGTTGCAAGCTTTTCCATGACTATTTCTCTCCTGGTTTTGACAATTACATCTTCCACGCCGAGCAACATCTTTTCAACAAGAAGGATTATGATGTTTCGTATCTAGTATCACTCGCCTCTTAGCTCTCTCAGCACCTGCGACATTCCTGCAAGGTGGTCTAGCCCCTCCTCATCTGCTAACCTAGCTAGGGAGCAGGTCACCCTCACCATAAGCGGCAGATCTGCGCCGCACTTCTCCCCGATCTCTGCCACGTACTGTGGCTTGCCGAGCTCCGCGGCGGCGGAGGCGAGGAGGGCGCAGATCGCCTTTTTCACAAAGCCGCCGTAGGCGTATCCCAGGGCTATTCCTAGGAGCACCAGGTCGTCTCTCCCCAGCCTGCAACCAACTCTTTGCAGCAGGGCGGGCATGTCGTAGAACAAGCCGTCTTCGTCTATGTCAACCTTCGGCTTCTCTCTTCTCAACAGCTCGCGGAGGTACTCAGCGTCTACTAAGATGCTCTTTTCGAGCTCCTCGGCCAGCGCGACGTACTCCCCCACGTCTGCCTCGCCGGCAGTCAGCTCTCTTCTAAACTCTACGTATAGGTTGCCTATCTCACGCGTATAGTGCAACAAATGTCAAGAGCTAGTTTGGCAATCTCATCGGGGTTCTCTGGTGCGTATAAAAGGATCTCGTCAGACTTCACAAATTGGAAAATATAGGGAAGTTATATCTGTTATATCTAGTTTCTGTCCGGTGAGCGTGGCGCGTTCATAGCCTCTATGGGGCCAATACCGATCTCCTCTAATATGCGACGCTCTCATAGGGGCTCCAGCGCAGTACGCATCCATTTAGATCTGCCTGGGTAGCCTTAGGTCTAACTCTGCCTGAGCAAGCATCTTCTTCAGCTTTTCCACCAGCGCTAGGACGGCCTCTCTATGTACTTGGAAGTCTTTGGGGCCCATGTAGTTGTGGTAGAAGTTGGCGTGTAGCCTTTCCGCCATTCCGAAGCCTATTATTAGCTCGGGGTCTCCCATCTCCTCATACAGCCTTCTGACTACGATGTTGTAGTCTCTGTGGCTGTAGTGCTCCCAGCCCCTCTTCTCGGCTATGGCGTTTATCAGCGCCGCAACGGCGCCCCAGTACTTCTCCCCGGCTTGC
>FPIC01020370.1_pt1 | contig 50196 bp, 45 predicted proteins | sample 1504481 | NCBI WGS metagenome assembly FPIC01 (sample SAMEA4475357, study PRJEB15587) | soil metagenome | biome: Soil; feature: Field | place: India | collected 2015-03-11 | depth 0 m
ATATACCAGGGAGCTTTTTATTTTAATGTAACTAGACTGAAATTATTTATAAAACCTGTAGTAGGTTCCTAAAGGAAGTTTTTTATGAAAAGAATCTTCCAGGTATAGCTCTCCCATTTCCGGATTAAGCACTCTGCCAAATGAACATTTAATAAGGTTTTCGGTAATGAGCGTGGAGAAGCCCAGTGAATACAGGTTGATGATAAAGAAATGATGTTCCGGGTCCAGTAATTCACTACAGAGCTTGAGCATTTCATTGATCTGTTCTTCCAGCACCCACTTCTCTCCTTCCGGGCCACGGCCGTATGCAGGAGGATCCAGAATAAGGCCATTGTATTTTTTACCCCTGCGTACTTCTCTTTTTACAAACTTCATGGCATCTTCTACCACCCAACGGATGTTATCCAGGTGGCTCAACTCCATGTTTTCTCTTGACCAGCTTACAACCTGCTTTACAGAGTCAACATGGCTAATATCGGCTCCTGCAGCTTTGGCTGCCAACGAAGCTCCCCCGGTATAGGCAAACAGGTTTAATACCTGAGGCTGCTGAATTGGCATAGCTTTTACACGCTCGTAAATAAACTCCCAGTTAGCCGCTTGCTCCGGAAATATACCTACATGCTTAAAAGACGATAGGGCCAGCTTAAAAGTCAGATCCAGCTGCCCTGTTTTATAGTGCAGCATCCAGCGCTCAGGCATCCGGCTTTTATTGTGCCATAAACCTTTCTCTTGGCTGTTCTTATCTCTTTTAAATACGGCATGGCTCAGGCGCTCCCACTCTTCTTCGGGCATTGATTTGTCCCAGGCAGCCTGTGGCTCCGGCCGGGATAAAATGTATTTACCAAACTGTTCCAGTTTTTCAAAATTACCAGAGTCGAGTAGTTTATAGTTTTTCCAATGCTCCGGGGTTAGGGTCTGTATAATCATAGGCATTATTAAGTTGATGCATGTAAGAGAAAACCGTTAATCGGGCATTCCTTGCTTTTGTATTTACGCTGTTCACATAAAAAAAGCCTGAAGGTTACTTCAGGCTTTTTTTATGTGATTGAAATTAAGTTCTTATTTCACAATAAAGCTATCTTCTCCGATTTTATAACCATCTACATATAGCTCTACTATATGCTGGCCTTTTTTGAAAGGAGTACCTTTTCCATATACAAAGGTAAGGTTAGGATTTCTGTTATCAAACAGGAAGCTCTGCTTTGCAGTGAACAACATTTCCTGGCCTTGTGCATTAAACGTACCAGAACCAGTAGAGGCATCGTGCAATGTGGCACCTTCCGGCTCAAGCACACGCAGCATTACATCTTTAGTTTCAATACGGGCTACAGGGTTCTCAGCAATGCTGAAGTTAATTTTAATACGATCAATACGTCGGCCTCTAAACTCATTATCACGGTCATCGCGTTCTCGGCCACGGTTATCAATAATGGTTGTGCGGATATTATCAACTTTCAGGCGAGAGGCTACTTCTACTTTCTGCGCCAGCTCATTACGAACCATTCTTAACTGGTTCAATGAATCTTCGCGGGCAACAATTGTAGTTTTAAGGCCTCTGTTTTCTTGGTAAAGGGTTTCATTAACTTCTTTCAAGCGGGCAATTTCTTCGTCTTTCTGAGTAAGAAGCATGCCATAATCTTGCTTTAACTGGCGAAGCTCATTCGCAGAGCGTCTTTGGCTGGTTTGAGCACGGCGGTATTCAACCTGCAGGTCTCTAAGCGCCTGGCCAATACTTGCAGTATCGCCACCCAGTTTTGCTATTTCATCGTAACGGGTTTGTAGCTCGGTGCGCAGAGAATCAATAGAGCGGGCTGCCATGTTGATTTCTGCTTCCTGCTGTACTACTACTGCTTCTTTTTCCTCAATTCTGTTTTTATCCTGCATCCGGAAATAAAGCTGAATTCCGTTCAGCAAAAGCAGAAATACAATAAAGCCGATGATCAGGCCTTTGCGATTGTCTTTTTTGCCATTGTTAACATTGGCATTGTTCTCAGTCATACAACTAATTTGGGTTAAAAAATTTCAAGCTTTAAACGACAAAACTAAAACTTTATTGATCCAGTTCAATAAAATGGATTGTTTATTTAACTGGTGTAACTCAATAATTACGCCAATTTAAAAGTAGGTGCGTTTCTATACAGTAAGCGTACCTACGGTAATGTAATGTTTTGCAAAGTAAACAATTTTGTCTGATATATAGCAACCAGGGAGCTTTCTTACACCTTTAGTAAGCTGTAGTAGCCATTTATCAGCAATTTTTACCTCTCATAAGCTGTTAAATGTGTTTTTGACGTAGCATTATACACCCAAAGGTTGCAAAAAGTTTTAAAACTTATATAGCATTACTGCATACTTATACATATTGTGTAGCTTTGTATGTATAATTTCATCAGCAATCAGCATATGTTCGATATACCAAAGCTTAAGCATACCCAAACCGGTAATTTCTTTTTAATGGCAGGCCCCTGTGCAATTGAAGGCCGTGATATTGCTTTTGAAATAGCGGAGCGTGTACATGCCATAACCAATCGTCTGGAAATACCCTGGATTTTTAAAGGCTCTTACCGTAAGGCCAACCGTACTCGTCTGGATTCTTTTACTGGCATAGGCGATATAGCCGCACTGGAGATACTGCAGGATATAGGTAACCATTTTAATGTACCTACGGTTACTGACATTCATGACGCATCTGAGGCTGCAATGGCTGCACAGTATGTAGATATATTGCAAATTCCTGCTTTTATGTGCCGCCAAACCGACCTACTGGTTGCAGCCGCCCAAACCGGTAAAGTAATAAATGTTAAGAAAGGCCAGTTTCTTTCCGGTGCTGCAATGAAGTTTGCAGTAGACAAGATCAGAGAGTCTGGAAACGATAAGGTTATATTAACAGACCGAGGAAATTCTTTTGGTTATACCGACTTGGTAGTAGATTTCAGAAACATACCCGACATGCAGGAAAATAAGGTACCTGTAGTAATGGATGTTACCCATTCGCTGCAACAGCCCAACCAAACCTCTGGCGTAACGGGCGGCAAACCGGAGCTTATTGGCACCATTGCTAAAGCAGCCATAGCTGTTGGAGCAGATGGCCTGTTTATTGAAACCCACCCCCGTCCTTCTACAGCAAAATCTGACGGTGCCAATATGCTACACCTAGATTACCTGGAGGAACTGCTTGAAAAACTGCTCAGAATACGCAAGGCCATATCATAAGCCTGCTTTCCTTAATAAAAGAAGGTCCTTGGGAAACCCCAGGGACCTATATTTTTGCTTTTTTACCCAGATAGATGTTCCAGCTATCGTCCATTACCCCAGAAAAGTCTCTTAAAAACATTACGAAAGAAGGCTTAAAAGGCTTTTTCATAAGAGGCATATTGGCTTCTTCGGGTGTACTGTCTCCTTTACGCGAGTTACAGGTTCTGCAGGCTGTTACCAGGTTGTCCCAGGATGATTTACCTTGCCTAGATCTTGGATGCACATGATCCATGGTAAGATCTTTTAAAGATCCACAATACTGGCAGGAATAGCCATCGCGTTTAAAAATATTTTGCCGGCTAAGCATTACTGCCCCTCTAAAAGGCACATTTACATAGCTACAGAGCCGGATAATAGAAGGCATCGGAAAGGTTTTGCTAACCGTGCGCAAAACCAGGCCACTAGCCTCTGTAATTAATTCAGCTTTATTGAGGTATACCAGCAAAAAAGCCTTCGGTACACTGCAGATGGTTAATGCAGTATAATCTTGATTCAACACCAGGACTTTCTTTCCCATAATAAACAAATTTGTAGAGCATAGCCGGCAGCACTCTTGCTGCCACTCTATGTTTTATTAACCATTATTACAACAGAATAATTGCGCGATGCTTAATAATCCCCTATACAAAAATGTTGTTATGCAGCAATCCCTGTCAGCATTAAAGCATACTGATCTGCCTGGTTTTTATATCAACCAGTTGGTTTAAGATCAAACATTTATAGTATTCTCTGTATGGCACTCAGGCGGTGAGAGTGATATTGTTCCTGTTCGTTATAAATGCCTGTTTCGTCCAGCGCATCTATCCTGACCCGGCCATGAGCATGGATGATCCGCTGACCCTCCATTACCACGCCTACATGAACCACTCTGCCTTCTGCATTCGAAAAAAAAGCAAGATCTCCTGCTTTGGTTTCGGTTACATGCTGCACACTTTGCCCGGTTCGGGCCTGCTGCCACGCATCACGCTCTAGCTTATAACCACAAACTTTGTACACTTGTTGCACCAGACCGGAACAATCTATGCCAAAGTGGGTTTTTCCACCCCATAAATAAGGTGTGTTTATATAACTTAATGCATACTCTACTATCTTTACCGAACCAACTGGCTCATCTGTAACAATATGGGTACCAGTATAATTATAGTACTTTTCACCAACCTGCACTTTATTCTCTTTAAATAAAGGCAAACGGCACCCAGCAGGTAAAAGCAGAAAACCGTGCTCTGCCACCAAAGTATTTACAGACCCGGAAGTGTACACTACGACCCTCTCTTGCTCTAACTGTTGCCAGTATGATTCTGTTACTGCAAGATGCTGCTTTAAATCTATCCAGCCTTCGTACCCCTCAAAACGAGTACGGATCTGCAACCATCGCCCGTTTTCGGATAACTGCAAAGGCTCATAGGCATCCCCAAACAAAAGTTGGGTGCTTAACTCGCTTTTGTCAGATGGCTCGGTGCGCACAGGCACTATACTAAGAGCACAAATGCCGTATTTATCTTTAAAACTCATCCTTAATATCTTTCTCTTTGCATTTCACGCTTTACATCGCGCTCTTTAATATCCTCACGCTTATCATGCAGCTTTTTACCCTTGGCAAGAGCAATTTCCAGCTTAGCAAGGCCCCGGTCGTTTATAAACAGCTTGGTAGGTATAATAGTGAGCCCCTTTTCGTCCATTCCTTTACGAAGCTTTTCAATTTCGCGCTTCTTCATTAGCAGTTTACGATCGCTTTTCGGCTGGTGGTTGTAATGGGTACCCTCCGTATAAGTTGAAATATGCATATTAGCCACCCAGATCTCACTGCCTTTAATTACACAGAAAGCATCCTGCATATTAACTTTTGATTGGCGTATTGATTTAATTTCGGTACCTCTCAATACCATACCTGCAACATAAGTGTCTATAAAATGATACTCATGCGATGCTTTCTTGTTACGTATGCTTACTTTACTTTCTATCTTCTCTTTCATGGTGTATCGCCTGTATAAGGCATTACGATATATTTTTTTCTTCTATGAAAATCTTTTCGTTAGAATGCCTCTAAATACTTTCAAAAAGTAGCTTTAGTTTCTCTTTCTTTATTATTTTCTGCCCGGTTTCTCCATGGGCTACTACCCTGGAGCCTACCTTGGCTACAAAGCTACAAATAAGCTCGTTTTTTACCTGGGTTAACACGGTTGCTGTTATTTCTACCTGGCTCCCTATTTTAGCGGGGCTCTCATGCGTTATTTTTAACATAGTACCTATTCCTTCCTCCTCTTCTTCTTTCATATCGAGCACAAACAACCTGGATGCCCATTCAATTTCGCGGGCCAGGGTAAAGGTAGCACAAACCGGGTGTACTTTGCCCGACTCAAAAGAGGCTATATCCTGCTCTTGTACTACAAAGGTATGGCTTTTACAATCACCAGGTTTGTATAGTGCCTTCATACTAAATAAGCTAATTTACAAGATGTAGTAGTTGTTAATTTTAAAGAGTAACCTACACCTTACAAAAGTGAATTAAAAAATTTCATCAATCTAACAAAACCTTAAAGGTTAAACCAACTTTCAGCATTATTCTACTGCAAGATATGGTCTTGCTTTACGGATATCTTCCTCACTTAGGGCCTTGATCTGTAGCAGATCATCTACCGATTGAAATGAACCATGTTGTTGGCGGTAGGCAATGATTAGCCGGGCTGTTCTGCCAGATATATACGGGTGCCCAGTAAGCTCTTCTTGCGTTGCTGTGTTTATATTTAGCTTAACAGGTGCAAAGCCAGGGCTTACACTTCCCCATTCCAGCACTCGTGTGGCTAATGTATCGTGCAAGCCATATACTTCACGTAGTTGTTCAGCAGAAATAAAGCCACCCAACTTATCACGGTAATTGATAATACGCCTGGAGTAGCCACTTCCTATGCCTCTTATGCGTTTTAAAGTTGTAGTATCTGCGGTATTTAAGTCAAAAGCAGTTGGCCCAGCGGGTCGGGTTGTAGCTTTACGTTCGTTAATAAAGGCACTATCCCGAGCAAATGTAGTACGAGGACTTCTGGTCAGGGTATCGGGTAAATCAATATAAGGCTTAAGCTGTGCGTAAAGTACCTCTGGAAAACCATAAATCTTTTGCAGGTCATCTTTAACCCTAAAACGCCCACCCTTTAAACGATAATTATTAATCCGCTCTGCTAATCGTGGTGCTATACCCAGGCTTTGCAGCTCTTCCTGTGTGGCAAGATTAGGGTCAAAACGGAAACGAGCTGCGGGTAGTGTTGCCGCCTCTGCCCTACCTGGAATTGCTATAGACGCTCTTTTATTTGCTTCAAACGCTTCTACCAGGCTATCAAGCCTTTGCTGATCGGCTGACAAGCTTTGCCAGGGGGACTGCTTAATAAAATATTGAAACAAAAAAGGCGCTACCAGAAGCAGCGCCATTATTGCAAACAAGATCAGTGTGCCGTTGGCTTCCTGCCTGGAGTACCCAAAGCTGTTACGGAGATAATACTTCAGCCACCTGATCATAAATACTAATTAAAGTGGTACATCGTCATTTTCATGAAAATCATCCTCTATTTCAGGCTTGGGCGGTGTAGTAAGCACTCTGTAAAACATATACCCTGTGGTAATGGCTACGCTTACCTGAACAATAACCATGGTTAGTAGTGCACTTGTTGACATTAATCGACCCTCCCTTCTTTTTCTCGTTTACGAGTTGCGCTAAATACCAGCGCACATATAGTTGCAAACAAGCCAAGTAATAACAATCTTGACATGTCTATATAGAAAATATTATTAATGAAGTTACCTGTTGCAATGGTCCCCATGGCTTCTACCGGATCTCCTTCATTAACAACCAGGTTATGCTTACGCGGGTTAAACTCATAACTCTGTACTACAGTAAGCGAATCAAAAGTTGCTAATTCACTGGCCATTTCTTCAGGTACTCTACGCACATTACCTGTGGCATCTCTATAAAAGGTAACCCTCTGGCCAATATCTACCACTACCTCAGTAGGATTGTTTCTGTTAATGCCTGCCACTACTCCATCTACATCTGACTGGAAGTTATTACTAAAGTAGTCGCGGTTTGCCACAATGCCCTTGTTTTGTATACGGCCAATAATACTGGAAGGGTCTAATTGCCAATCGCCACTTAGGGCTCTTTCCCAATCGTTGTTAACAGGGGTTACCAATGCGCCTATAAATACGGTTAGCAACAGCAACGGAGTAACAAATTTCAGAACTGGTTTATAAAATTCAGGCAGTGTAATATCAGCACCAGACTTAATTTCATTCCAACCCCTGTTTATGCCAAATATCCACGAAAATAAGATTGTTTCTGCAAGCGCAAACACAACTAATGATACCTCACCTGCCCAATAATCATACTCTCCGAAAACCCCTTCCTGGTAAAAGAAAACGGTAGGCAATCCAATTACCATTACCAGTAAACCAAATGAAAAGGCAGCTTTTTCTCGCTTCCAGTTAAACTCATCGGCCATAAAGCCCATCCAGGGAGTTCCCATAGCCAGCGATGAGGTGATACCTGCAAAGAACAGAAGGCCAAACCACATCACACCACCCATGGTACCTAAAAACACACCCCATTTCCCAAATAAGAAAGGCATTGTCTGGAAAGCCATAGAGAATCCGGCGTTTTCTTTTACCCAATCAAGGCCCAGGTACCCTACGGCAATCGGAATAACAATAGAAGCACCCAACACTATTTCAACAAAACCGTTCATCCAGCCAGCCGACATGGCATTAAGGGCTATATCATCTTTTGACCTGATATAGGAAGCATAGCAATGTATAGTACCCATCCCTACTGAAAGGGTAAAGAATATTTGCCCTGCAGCAGCCAGCCACACCTTTGGATTAAAGAGGCTATCAAACTGGGGCTCCCATAAAAAGTTAAGTCCTGCATACGAATTAAAGTCAGAGCCTGCTCCCTCCGGTGCACCAGAATCGCCAAGGGTTAAGCCTTGAAATGCCAGAAAAGCACCAAATGCGATCAGCAAAGGCATACCAAACTTCGCAACCCGCTCTACACCGCCACTAAGGCCCTTGGATAGAATCCAGGTATTAAGCACAAGGCAAAACAGGTAAAACACTACAGCCTCGTATGGTATCCCTGTTGTGGTACTACCAATATCTACATAATCGTTAAAGAAACCGGCTACAGCGCCCTGGTCCATACCTGCAAAGGTTTGCCGCAGAGAGTGATACACATAAGACATGGTCCATGACTCAATGTAACAGTAGTAAGCAGCAACTGCTACGTTGGTAAAGATCCCGAATACACCAAAGTATTTCCAGAATCTCTTTTTTGTCATATTATCTAAAATAAATGGTGTAGAGTGGTTATTGAACTTTCCACCATAGCGCCCCATAGACCATTCGATCCATAGTAGCGGGATGCCCATTAATAGAAAACAGATCAGGTAGGGAATTATAAAGGCGCCACCGCCATTTTCTACGGCCTTAACCGGGAACCTCAGAAAGTTTCCTAAGCCAACCGCATTACCAGCCATTGCCAGGATCAAGCCTACACGACTTCCCCAGGATTCTTTATTTTCACTCATTAAAACTAGATTTCTTACAACAATGTGAGAATGGAAGTTGAAATATAGATAAGGTATTTTGCTATTCCAAAACTTACATAGTAAAAGCCTGTCCTATAATTAAACATCAGATGGATTATTAAGCTGACTTACCATTAAGCGAATTCCTTCTTCAAACGAATGTGGCCTGTAATATAATTCTGTTTGTGCTTTAGTAATAATAAATCCTGTTTTAGGAGGTCTTTTGGCTGGTTGCGTAAATTTGGTAGAGTCAGTTTCGTTAATCAGTGACTTATCCAAACCAAAAAAGTCGGCTGTTTTTATTGCCATATCATAAGGAGTAAGCATTTCCTTACCCGAAATATTAAATATGCCTTGTGCTTTGTTACGTACAATCAACTCACAACCACGCGCCAGGTCTTCGGCAAGCGTAGGTGTACGCCACTGGTCACTTACCACATTTATTTGCTTACCCTGCTCAAGGCTACTTTTAACCCAAAGTACAATATTGGAACGGCTCATATCCTGAGCAATTCCATATACCAGCACTGTACGGGCAATAGCCCACCTGATAGTACTTCTGGTGATAATCTGCTCGGCAGCGAGCTTACTTTCTCCATAGTAGCTTACAGGCCTGGCCAGTGCTTCTTCGTCATAAGGCCCGTCTGCACCGTCAAAAATAAAGTCTGTTGAAAGGTGCAGCAAAAACACATCGTGCTGGGCAGAGGCTTCTACTAGGTATTTAACAGAGTCCACATTCATGCGCCAGCAAGCCTCACGTTCACTTTCACACTGGTCTACATTTGTCATAGCAGCAGTATTGATAATATATTCCGGCTGGGTACGGGCTACAACATCCAATACTTGCTGGCGATCGGTAATATCAAGCGGGTGATACTCAAAATTTTGAAAAATGCCCGCTATACGGTTTTCACCTCGTGAGGTAGCAATTGTGTAATAGTTAGGGTCGTTGGTAAGCAGGTGCACCAGTTTCTGCCCTAGCAAACCGTTTGAGCCAGTAATTAAAACTTTTTTCATAAGCAATTTCAGGTTAATAGCCTGGCAAACATAGTATGCAGCTAAACAGTACATTTAGTTGCAAACTGTATTACACAGCCTACGGTTAGGTTTAATAAAAAAACACCGCCTGTTTAGGAACAGGCGGATGAAATAAGATTGTTAAAAAATTAAAGCTGATACTTATACCCATAACGACGGGCAACATTCTTACGGCTTATTTTGTGCACTTTTACCTTCATCTTTACATCCTGGAGTGGGCGATCGGCCCTGTTTTTAGGCTGCTCAGCAATTTGGCGCACTACATCAAGCCCCTGCACTACCTGACCAAAAACGGTATATTTACCATCCAGAAAAGGAGTACCCTTTTCATTATCAACAATATAAAACTGCGATCCGCTGGAGGCGCGGTCGGGGTTTACATTATCTCCCTGGCGGGCAGCAGCCACTGCGCCATGCCTGTGCTTAAGAGCAGGGTTAATTTCTGCAGGAACTGTATAACCTGGTCCTCCGCTGCCATCATTGTCAGGATTATCATCCTTACTCAGAGGGTCTCCCCCTTGGATCATAAAATCTTTAATTACCCTGTGAAAAGTGGTATTATCATAATACCCTTCACGGGCAAGCTTCAGAAAGTTCTGCTTATGAGCGGGAGTTTCATCGTGTAGCACCAAGTGTATTTCGCCCAGGTTGGTGCTAATGGTTACCAGTTGATCGTTACCCTTGAGTTGCATAGCCTGCTCGCGGGTTACAGTTTGCTGACTACGGCACGAAGCCATACCCAACACTGCTACAAGCATACATACAAACAGGTTAAATTTGTTGTGCTTCATTTTGAAATGTATTGGTTTATTTCTCATTGGCAATATCGCTCCTGATTTTTGCCAGAATACGATCGCCCCCTAATTGCAGCACTCTTTCTGCAAGTGATCGCCCTAATTGCTCTACTTTTTCTACATGTGCTGTTTTGGTTTCCTGTATCATTTCGCTTCCATCCAGGCTTACAATTCCGCCGGTCAGGCTAACTTCATTTCCATCCAGCTGGGCCATAGCAAATACGGGTATACTACAGCCACCTTCCAAACGTCTTAAATAAGCTCTTTCAGCAAGTAAACATACTTCTGTGCCGGGGTGGTTAATTAGTTGCCTTATTTTGTCGCGCTTATGCGCAGGTAGTGCCATAGAGGCTTCTACAGCTATGCTACCCTGCCCTACAGCCGGTGTAAACTCTTCTATCGATAGCATACGCGCTATGTACTTATCGTATTGCATACGGTGCACGCCAGCATAGGCCAGCAAAAGCCCATGGCAATGCCCTTCTTCCATTTTACGCATGCGGGTTTGTAAATTACCTCTTGACTCTACTACAGTAATATGAGGATAGTTTCTACGTAATATTGCTCTACGGCGGGTAGAAGAGGTTCCTATCACCCAATCTTTATCCCTATCAGAAAGTGAAAGGTTACGCTCAAAGCTTACCAATACATCGTTTGCAATTTCGCGCTCAGTAAAGCCAATAATTTCCAGTCCTTCGGGCAAGCTTGATGGCATATCTTTAGCGCTATGCACTGCAATGTCAATAGTGCCATCAAACAATTGCTCTTCCAGTTCCTGGGTAAATACACCTTTGCTTCCAATTTTAGAAAGGCTTACATTCAGGATTTTGTCACCTTTTGTTTCCATAGATACAATTTCTGTATCCATGCCGCCGCTTCTTAGCAGGTTTTCGATATGATGTGCCTGCCACATAGCAAGCTGACTACTGCGGGTTCCTATTCTTATTTTATCCATCTCAATTACCCGGTTATATACCGATTTTATCTTTTCGGGTTTTCTTAGGTACGTTTTGTTCTATATATTTTATTATATGCCCGGCTATGTCTACTCCTGTAGCCGACTCTATACCCTGCAAACCAGGTGATGAGTTTACTTCCAGAATCAACGGACCACGGGCCGATTGCAGCATATCTACCCCAGCTATGGCAAGTCCCAGTGCAGAGGCTGCTTTCAAGGCTGCTGCTTTTTCATCACGGCTTAAACGTATAATTTTTCCTTCGCCACCACGGTGCAGGTTAGAGCGAAACTCGCCTTCTTTCCCCTGGCGTTTCATAGCGCCAACCACTTTTCCATTTACAACAAAGGCACGAATGTCGGCCCCTTGCGACTCTTTTACAAACTCCTGCACCAGGATGTTGGCATTAAGGCCATAAAAAGCCTCCAGTACAGATTTTGCTGCCTTCCTGGTTTCGGCTAGTACTACGCCTATACCCTGGGTGCCTTCCAGAAGTTTAATAACCACCGGTGTACCCCCAACCTGGTCAATCAAGTGGTCTATTTCACGGGGATGGCTGGCAAAAGCCGTTTTAGGTATTCCTAAGCCTGCTTTTGATAAAATCTGCATGGTACGTAACTTATCTCTTGATCGTACAATGGCTACAGACTTAACAGCACTAAATGTTTGTACCATTTCAAACTGTCGTACTACGGCAGTGCCATAAAACGTAACCGAAGCGCCAATCCGCGGAATAATGGCATCATAATGCGGCAGCAGCTTTCCTTTATAATGCAAGGTTGGGTTGTTCTCTTCAATACCTATGTTACAGGACATGTGGTTCACAATATCAACATCGTGCCCCCTGGCAATACCTGCTTCCACAAGTCGCTTGGTAGAGTATAGATTGGGATTGCTGGACAATACCGCAATTTTCATATAAAATTAAATTAGTTTTTCAATGGTCAAAATGAAATGCAAAAAGCATTTAAGGTTGCAAAAGTATGGTAAACCTGGTTGCCACCTTAAGGGTTGTTTTTTTTCTTATGTTTATAGGAAATGTTTTTCCGGGAAACATCAACAATAAACCTTTTACGCAGAAACTTCCTTCCCAGTAAAATGGGATACTTTAAATTATCCCGATTGGATAAAGAAAAATAAGTCTCAAACGTATGTCCAAATACACGGATGGCTGTTTTTATCACGAATCGCTCTTCTGATTGCCCAAAAGAATTTTTTATTTTTTTCTGTAAAAAGCTTTCTGCAATAAATTCTCTTTGTGTTAAACCAGGAATCTGATCGTCCAGGATATGAAAGCTTAACACCTGCTTACCATCACGCTCCAGCAGGTTAATCTCAGAACAATGTATAGACGAAGTATAGGCACCAGTATCTATTTTGGCCTCTACATCATATACATTCATAGCAGGCAGGTCTATTTTATCTACTCTGCCAATTATTATTTTTTCTGATCTGATCATACGCAAATTCAAGCCTATGCCTGTGCAATATAAGTTGTACTTTCGGGTAGGCTCACCTGTTTGTGTGAGCAAAACTACAACTTATTTACATATTACAAATTTAAGCGGCTTTATTGACCTCTATGGCTTATATTGGTAAAATGAAGGCTCCTTCTGTTGCAACATTATGCACAGTTAGCCCTTGTTCCAGAGCCTGCGCCTGTAATGCTTTAGCCAGATAAGGCTTATTAGAAGAATCCAACACCAGCATTTTAAACCTGATCCTGCTTCTCTCCAGATCTGCAAGGCTGCGTATTGCATTTTTCTGCACAATAAGAATATCCGCTTCCACTAATGTTGCACCAGGCAATTGAGTTGAGGGAGAATCGAGCCACACAATCGTTCTGCCATTCCATACAGCTACCCCCATATGCTCATAACGCTGTATGGCCAAAGGCAATTCAGGGTGTTGTAGATTTGACCTCAACACCTGCTCTACACCACGCTGCCACCAATCCTGCTGCAGAAAAAACCGAATACGGGCAGGCTGCGCCAGTAAGGACGAGTCGGCCAGTAAGGCAAGGTTTTTCCCCTCATGTAATGCTATAGCCGAATGGTTCCGTATATTATAAATTACTAATTGCTGTTGCCTGCTTTGTTGCCAATAGCGCACCCCCAGGCTACAAACGATAAAAGTTAGCATTACCAGGGCCACCTTTAAAGCTGCATACGTTTTCTGATCAAAGAAAAAGAGCATGGCAGCAATAAGCGCATAAATAGCAATAGTTTGCGGAGTACTAAGCATCAAGCCATCAATAGTTGCATTAGGCAAGCCTTCTACACTCTTTACTACCCAGTTTAACCCTTCTACCAGCTTGGATAAAGGCCAACTAATCCATTCACTTGCAATACCGGCTAACGATATACCAATAAGTATCAAACCTCCAACCAGAATGGCCAGCGCCACAGGTATTACCACCAGGTTGGCAAGCCAAAAATACAGGGGAAACTGGTGAAAGTAGTAAATACCCAATGGAAAAGTTGCTAACTGCGCTGCAACAGAAACACAGGTAATTTGCCAGAAATAGGTAGCAACTTTATTACGGAAAGCAAACCAACGGTTTAAACGCGGGTACAGGTACACAATACCTATTACAGCTGCAAAAGACAGTTGAAAACCCACACTCATGATCAGGTAAGGGTTCCAGCAAAGCATGACAAAAGCTGCCATAGCCAAGGTATTGTAAATATTACTTTGACGCTGGAAAGCCTGCGCTACCGATACGATAGAAAACATAATTACAGCCCTAAGTACAGAAGCAGAAAGTCCTGTAATAAAGGCATAGCTCCATAAAACCAACAAAACTATACACAGAAATATCCATTTACCCCACTTATACTTCTTAAGCGGCTTAAGACTAAAACCTAGTATCCAAAAAATAATACCCACATGTAAACCTGATACGGCTAGTACATGCATTGCCCCGGCAGCTGCATAAGCATTGCGCAGCTCCACATCAAGGCCTTCTTTTATACCTAAAACCAGTGCAGCAGCAATGGCATACTCCTGTGCGTTACCTAAAGTACTTTCAAGCACCTGCCTGCCCTGCTGCCTAGCATAAAGTGACCAATCACGCAACGGTGATTGGCTTTGTTCTGGCAGAACCTGGTATGCAGTATGCCTGATATAGTGCTGAAAATAAACTTGGCGGTAACTCATTAACTGCCGGTAGTCAAACTCTCCTGGATTAGTGGGCGGCTTTAATACTGCAGGACTTCCCTTAATCAAAAGCACATCGCCATGTTGAAAAGCAGGCTTACCTTCATTTTTTTCAAAAGAAGCCAGAACTTTACCCTGGGCAGGTTTCCACCCTGCACTATCGCGTACAGCATGCACTATTAGTTCTGTGCGCAGGTATGCTTGTTGTGCCTGCACTTCTGAGGCAACTACAGCTTTGTAATACAGTACGGATGGATGGTAAAGAATATGATTTTTGCGGGCAGCATCATTTGCATAATGTGTATGCAGAGTACCAAACAAAAAAGTAATAGTAAAAACAAGCAACCCCTCTGGCAAGTATTTTGGCCTGCGCAATACATGAGAAGGTGGGCTCTTATAGCGCCTCCATGCCCATACAAAAAGGTATAGCACAAGGCATACCCCAGCCAGTGCAAGGTAAAGGCTTTCCGAAAACAAGCCCGGCAAATGGATATAAGAAAGGATGCCTGCTACCAGGAAAAAAACAAGACGTACAATGGTATAAGGTGCCCACCCGCTCATAGGTATACAGTGTATCCGGTATGATACGGCACGCAGACACCTGAGTTATAAGCAAATGAACTTACAACCTTTCATTATTGCAAAAACACCCCTGTATTATCACCTTCAAAACTAACTTCTATATGCTCTTGTAAGGTAGTTGAAAGCGCATATCCTATATAATCTGCTGCTACAGGGAAAAGTTTATAGCCTCTATCCACCAAAACAGCTACCTGCAACCTGCGCACATTCGTTCTTAAAAAGGGCCTTAAGCTATAAGCAAGGGTACGGCCAGTATTCAATACATCATCTACCACTACTATGCATTTATCTTCAAGTCCTGTGTTTTCGGGACTTACAGTAATAGGATGGCTCAGTGGTTCGGCTTTATTTAGATCTACTCTTACAAGTGTAACTCTAAATGCAGCAATAGCCTGCAGTTGTTCAGCAAGCATCTGCGCAAATTGATACCCATTGTCGCAAACGCCTGCCAGGATCAACTCATCTTCAGCAAAATTCTGCTCATAAATTTCATATGCAATCCGCTTGATTTTTTGATCGGTTTGCTTTTTATCTAATAATCTATGTGTACCGGGCATAAGGCTAGCTGTAAATGTAAACTGTATATAAAAGCGATTATAAGGTAGCAAATATATTATAAACCCTGTTTACTGCTGCGTTTAGGGCATTATTTTGTATTAATTGGGCAATAAAGCTTAGGTGTACTTATAAATAATGGTTAATTTTTGCAAATAATTTGATTTCGAAGGCATAAATATTTAATTTTGCATCCCTGTTGATAGAATAGTAAGATTAAATAATTATAAAAATGAAAAAAGGCATCCATCCCGAGTATAGAGACGTTGTGTTTCAGGACACTTCAAGCGATCTTAAGTTTCTTACCCGTTCAACCATGACTTCTAACGAAACAATCACTTGGGAAGACGGCAAGACCTATCCTGTAATTAAAGTAGAAGTTTCTTCTGCTTCGCACCCTTTCTACACTGGCAAAAACGTATTTATCGATACAGCAGGCCGCGTTGAGAAATTCAACAAGCGTTACAAGAAGTAATCTGCTTACGATACAAACTAAAAGTCTCTTTGCGTATACAAAGAGACTTTTTTGTTTTATATCCGGACCTAAATTAGCAATTTGCAATAGATTTACAGCAGGCTTATTGCCAGTTATTTTGTGCTAAACCACTTATTGCGTATATGAACTTCATTCTGTTTGACCCTGCAGAGAACAGGGAAAACCTGCTTCCTTTTACATTTACCCGTCCCGTTGCCAAAATAAGGGTAGGTATCTTTACCATCACAGAAAAGTGGGAAGCCTCTTTGGGCACTAAAGCCTCTTATATAACCCAGCCTTACCTTAGCAACCTTTTTCCTTTACAGGTTGCTAAAGATAATATACTTATAAACGGTGCCCTTTGCCCTACTCCTGCACTGGTAAAAGCTATAAAAAACCTTTCCGGTGAGCAGGCACTGGTTTCAGGCAAGCATCTCTTAGCCATTTGCCTCAAGCAGGATGCTGTTTCAGCTTTTACGGATAGTGTACTTCACGAAGCAATTGAGAAAATTGAGTATGCTGAGCCTGTTACACTCCTAAACGACTTATGGGATATTTTTGCCCTCAACGGCCATGAGCTGCGAGCAGACTTTGAAGTACTAACCCAAGGCAGGACATCTGCTCCTGTAGGCGACCCACACACCATAGTTTATGCACCAGAAAACATCTTTATTGAAGAAGGTGTTAAGATTAGAGCTGCTGTTTTAAACGCTGAAGACGGGCCTATTTATATTGGTAAAAATGCCCAGATCCAGGAAGGCTCCCTTATTAAAGGACCTTTTTCGCTAGGCGAGAGCTCAGTTATAAACATGGGTAGCAAAATACGGGGCGATACTACAATTGGTCCTTTTTGCAAAGTGGGTGGTGAAGTGAGCAACAGTGTTATTTTTGGCTACAGTAACAAGGGGCATGAAGGCTTTATTGGTAATACTGTAATTGGAGAATGGTGTAACCTGGGTGCTGATACCAATACATCTAATCTTAAAAACAACTATGCCAACGTGAAGCTCTGGAACTATCCTAAAATGGGCTTTAAAGACACAGGCAAGCAGTTTTGTGGCCTCATGATGGGTGACCATTCCAAGTCGGGCATTAATACAATGTTTAACACCGGTACAGTGGTAGGTGTGGGAGCCAATATATTTGGAGCAGGTTTTCCCCGCAACTTTATCCCTTCTTTCTCATGGGGAGGACCTGGTACAGGTTTTGAAACTTATCGGCTTGATAAGCTAATAGAAGTAGAAGAAAAGGTAATGGCAAGGCGCAACGTAACCCTTAGTGAAGAGCACAAAGCTATGTTGCAGCATATCCATGCCTCTACCGAGAAATTAAGAGAGAAAAACTCCGCCTCTGCTAACTAAGTATGCTATTTTCACAAATTACCGGCTACGAAGACATTAAGAAAGCGCTTATCCACTCTGTACAGAAGGGCCATATTGCGCATGCACAATTATTGCTGGGTCGTGAGGGTACTCCTAACCTACCTCTTGCCCTGGCCTATGCAACCTATGTAAACTGCCTCAATAAGCAGACTGCAGACTCATGTGGAAAATGCAGCTCCTGTACCAAATACCTGCGGCTGGTGCACCCGGATTTGCATTTTATATTCCCTTCGGCCTCGTTAAAAGACGTAGCCAAAGATATGCAGACCAATGAGCTTACCAAACGCTTTCGCAGCTTTGTACTCGAAAACCCATACCGCAACCTACACGACTGGTCGGCTTACTTCGGGGCAGAAAACAAACAACCTAATATTGGTGTAGAAGAAAGCCGGGGTATTGTAAAAACACTTAGCCTTAAAGCATTTGAAGCAGAGTATAAAGTTCTTCTAATCTGGCTTCCGGAGTATATGAATATACAGGCTGCTAATGCCTTGCTTAAAATTCTGGAAGAACCACCTGCCAAAACCCTCTTTTTACTGGTTAGTAACAGTGCAGATAAGCTTTTGGCTACGATAATATCCCGTACCCAGATTATACAGGTACGCCCTTTTGAAGATAAGGAACTGGAAAACCACCTGGTAGCCAATAACCTTGCCGAGCCAGAAAAGGCTAACCAGATTGCCCGCCTGGCCGATGGCGACCTGAACCAGGCTATTAAGCTAATTAAAGAAATTAAAAATGATTACCATGCCTTGTTTGCAGAATGGATGCGACTATGCTATGGTAAGCGGGTACAGGAACTGATCCAGAAAACAGATCAGTTTCAGCAATTAGGTCGCGAGGGCCAGAAAAGCTTCTTTCAATATGGCCTGGCTATGTTTAGAGATGCGCTTATGATAAAGTTAGCTGGCGAAGACCTGGTTAGGGTGCGTGGAGAAGAGTTTGACTTTATTAAAAAGTTTTCTGGGGTACTTACTACAGGTAGTATTGAACTGATTGCCCAACAATTAGGAGATGCCAGTGCACATATTGAGCGTAATGCCAACCCTAAAATAGTATTTCTGGACACTTCGCTGCTTATTATTAAAATACTGCACCAGATGAGTACCGCCCCTACTGCATGATCCGGATAGCGTACACAGATCGTTACCTGCTGGAACTACCGCCCGATCATAAGTTCCCGATCTCTAAGTACACCCTGGTACGTGAGCAATTGCTGTACGAAGGAACTGTTGAGCCCGAAAATATATTTGATCCGGGCCTATGCGCGGAAGAGGATTTGCTTGCTATCCATACACCTGAGTATTGGCAACGTGTAAAAACGCTGCAACTTGATAAGCACGAAACCCGCCGCCTTGGCCTGCCAGTAAATGAGCGCCTTGTAAAGCGATCGCTAAGCAGTAGTAACGGAACATTAAAAGCTTCTTTATACGCGCTTGAGCAAGGTATTAGCCTTAATGTAGCAGGCGGCACACATCATGCCTTTACCAGTAAAGGCGAAGCTTTTTGTGTACTCAATGATATTGCGATTGCCTCTTCTTACTTGTTAAGGCACAAACTGGCAAAGCGTATTTTAATAGTAGATCTTGATGTACACCAGGGCAACGGTACTGCAGAAATTTTCCAGAATGAACCCCGGGTGTTCACCTTTAGTATGCATGGAGCAGACAATTACCCGCTTAAAAAAGAAAAATCTGACCTGGATATACCCTTAAAAAGCGGCACAGGCGATGCAGAGTATCTTGCTATATTAAAGGACACCCTGCCCAGGTTAGTGGCACAGCATAAGCCTGATTTCATATTTTACCAGGCAGGCGTAGATGTATTAAGTACCGACAAGCTAGGAAAGCTATCCATGACACGCGAAGGCTGCAAAGAACGCGATCGTATAGTGCTGGAATATTGTAAAGAAAAACAAATACCAGTGGCCGTAAGCATGGGTGGTGGCTATTCTCCCCGGCTAGCCGATATTATAGAGGCTCATTGTAACACCTTCAGGCTTGCTTTTGACCTTTATAGTTAAACCTCAAAAAGCTTTGATACTGGTGTATAAAGACAAACGAGCGATCGGGCAATAAGCCCAATCACTCGTTTATTATTAACTCTTATGTAAACTTCTGTAATCTTCTTCGCTGGTGCCTTTACTAAAATGGCGGATGTTGTACGTAAAGGTTAGCATAAAATACCGCTGCAATACATTAGACTGAAAATCTTCTACAAATACCTCATTGATATTGCGGCGTATGTTATTGTTTTGCCCTAAAAGATCATATACATTCAGGCTTACCTCTCCTAGCCTGTTACGGAATACTTTCTTGCCAACACTCATATTCCATAGCAAAAAGTTGTTATCAAAACCTTTAGCCAGTCCTTTGTTAACCTGGTGATTAAAGTCTGTACGAAAGACTAAGCCATCTTTAAGGATCCAGTTATAGCGCAAGCGGGTGGACTGGTTATAAAAGTTATTAAGCCCTTCACGAAGTGAATTTTCTACCCTATTATAACTAGAACGGGTTGAAATCATAAAGTCTATCTTTTCGCTAATATTGCTGCTTAGCGACATACCCAGCCTAAAATTACTGGTATTAGCCATGTTAACCTCATTATTGATAAGGCCTGGTCTCCTGGTGTGGTTAATAGAGCTATTCACATGGAAATTAGACTTCAAGAATTTAACAGGCTGCCCAAAGCTAAGATACGACCTTACCTCGTAGTAGCCATTAACATTTACAGGGCGTATTAATTGCGAGCCTCTATCTAATACCACTCCTTCTGCAATTTCTGTAGGCTGCGAAGCTGTAAATGTACTATTTGCAATATAATTATGTACAATATTAGATTGAATTTGAGCAAATAACGACCTGTTTGTGTTTGGGTTTTGTGAACGGTAACGAGCCTGCATCCAATGAGTATAGGCCTGATCCAGATCCTGGTTTCCAGTTCTTAACTGTAATGGGTTAGAATTATCAATTACCTGCTGCAATTGCCCAATTGAAGGTGCTGCTGTCCAGGCACGGTAATTCAACTCTACATTACTGTTCTTTGTAAACCTATACTCTACTCTTGCCAAAGGAAGTATACTATGGAACAAACGATCCATGTTGAGAGACTGTGGAAACACCTGGTCATTAAGAAGCCTGGCTCTTTGGTATTGGGTTTCTACTTGTAACCTAAGTTTCTCTGTTTTATACTGATAGCCTATTTCAAATTCCTGCGCGAGGTAATTGCTATTAAAAGTATTACTAATGGCTGTATCAAGCCGCAACGTATTATGTACATCTTCAGCAATATCATAGGTTCTCTTATCAGAATCATTCAAAGAATTGCGGAGCTTATATTCCAGTTCAAGAGCGCCATTTTTACCAACGGGCTCTGTATAAGAAGTTCTTGTACTCCAGTTCATCCCCTTTCTATCTAAACGGGTATATTGATTAAGCAAGCGGTTCTGGCCAGGATCTGAAAAGTAAGTTGTACTAGCCTGCCTGTAGCTGTCATCTTCATTATAATGAATACTGGTATTAAGGTTAACATTTATACTACGCCCTGGCTTTAAAAACTTGTGGCTGTAGTACATTCTGTTATGGATATCGTAATCAAGATTATCAGAATTTGAGCTATTATTTAACCTGTTAATTTCTCCGGCATCTGCATCCGTTTGGCCTGTAAGCTGAGAGCTTAAGCGATTGTGCCGTAATGTCATATCAGGCCGAATCAATATTCTGTTCCGCTCATTGATATTATACTCCAGACGCATATCAGCACGGTGGCTTCCATTACCATTAGCATTAATGCTTTCTTCTGAATATACTCTGCCAGAATCTGAAGCACTTATAAAATCCCGCCTTACAAGTTGATTACTTATATTCTGGCGTTGTGTATAAGAGTAGTTTCCGCTGATATTTGCTTTTTTGCCCCAGGTATCAATATAATTTAACCCCACACTGTGAGTATTAATTAAACCATTTTGCGTGCGTGTATCAGCTTGCTTACTTAGGTCTGAAGAGTAATTTAGTGTATTAATATTATTGCTTACACCTGTAACGGTAATTTTGCGTTCTTCATTAAAAATATTTACACTAGCGCCTCCCAGGTAGCGGTCATTAGTGCCATAGCCAGCACTTGCTCTGCCAAACTGCCCTTTACGGCGGTTTGGCTTGGTAATAATATTTATAGTTTTAAGCCGTTCACCATCATCAAATCCACTCAGGCGAGCCTGGTCACTTAGCTGGTCAAACACCTCTATGCTGGCAATCATTTCGGCAGGTAAGCTTTGTAAGGCAGCATTTACATCTCCTCCAAAAAAGGGTTTACCATCAATAAGAATTTGCTGTACTTCTTCACCCTGTGCCTGTAGCTTTCCATCCTGAACAGTAATACCTGGCATTTTTTCGATCAGATCCTGTGCATTGGCATCTGGAGCTGTTTTAAAAGCGGCTGCATAGTATTGTGTTGTATCTCCTTTCTGCTCTGCAGGAGGCACTTTACCTATTACTTCTACTTCTTTTAAAGTAGTTGCATATTCTTTAAGCTCTATAGTACCTATATTTAATGGGGAGGCTTGCACGCAAATTACCTTTGTGTACACTTCAAAGCCTACAAATTGAATTTTTAGGTTATACTGCCCGGTATCTACCGGGGCTATCCGAAACTTTCCATCTAAATCTGTTACTACCCCTCTGGGCGTAGCAGAAGCAACTGTTCGTTTTTCAAGCACTACCGTGGCGCCAGGCAAACCAGTAGGGTCTTTGGCACTTGTTACCGTGCCATAAACTGCAGACTGTTGAGCAAGGGTATTAAATGCAATAAGAGTAAAGAGTAATAATGTAAAATATTTCTTCATAATGGGCTGTTATCCTTTGGTATAAACCATAAGGGAAATATAATGGGAGTGCTAATAACTATAACAGAACAGACTGAAAATATCAAGCATATATTCAGTTATACATCTGGAAGCATTTGGCAAAAATTGAATTATGCATTTAAATTTTGACAAAAACTGAACCAAAACAGGCACTTACAATAACATTTTTTAAAAAGCCCAAACCAAACTATGTAAGATACTTGTTAGGAATTTTGCACGCAGATTAAACAGCTAAATGTCATGATAAAAAAAGAGGCTGCTTTAATAAAGCAGCCTCTTTTTTTATCATGTTTATTTTTTACTGAAAGAATTCCTTCATCCTGTCAAAAAATCCTTTTTCGTTACTACCTGGGGCAGGGCTAAAGTTAGGAGAGTTTCTGAAACGCTCCAATGCATCAACCTCATCTCGGCTAAGCTGCTGGGGCGTCCATACATTTACATGGATCAACTGATCTCCCCTGCCATATCCATTAATATCCTTTATACCCTTGCCTTTCAGGCGCAGGATCTTGCCGCTATGGGTACCTGGTTCAATTTTAATGCGCACTTTGCCATCAATAGTTGGTACTTCTACAGAGGTTCCGAGTGCAGCATCAGCAAAATTAACATACAGATCATAGATCACATTGTTGCCTTCACGCTTCAGCACTTCGTCTTCAGCCTCTTCAATCACAATCAGTAAATCGCCGGCTATACCACCACGCTGAGGTACGTTACCTTTACCAGACATAGAAAGCTGCATGCCATCACTAACTCCAGCCGGAATACGGATGCTGATTACTTCCTCTTCCATTACACGGCCTTCGCCATGGCAGGATGTACAATTACTGGTCACAATTTTACCTTCGCCATTACAGCTAGGGCAAGTACTGCTGGAAACCATTTGGCCCAACATAGTATTAACTACCTTGCGCACCTGACCGGTACCACCGCAACCCTGGCAGGTCTGCAGCGAATTACCATTTTTAGACCCGTTACCACCACAGGTATTACAGGTTACATGGCGTTTTACTTTTATTTTTTTCTCTACGCCATTGGCTATTTCTTCTAAAGTAAGCTTTAGCTTAATGCGTAGGTTAGTACCCCTACGCATGTTGCGCGACTGGCCTCTTCCTCCGCCGCCAAAAAAGCTCTCGAATGGACTTCCTCCTCCACCTCTTTCTCCAAAAATATCACCAAAATGGCTAAAGATATCGTCCATGCTCATGCCTCCGCCACCAAAGCCGCCATTGCCGCTCATGCCCTGGTGCCCAAACTGGTCGTAGCGCTGTTTCTTTTCAGGGTTGCTTAGCACTTCATATGCTTCAGCAGCCTCTTTAAATTTGTCTTCAGCCGTAGGATCATCGGGGTTCTTATCGGGGTGGAATTTAATCGCAATCTTGCGATAGGCTTTCTTGATCTCGTCAGTAGAAGCGCCTTTACTTACTCCCAACACCTCATAATAATCTCTCTTCGCCATGGTTATGCTCCTATCACTACTTTAGCAAATCGTATCAATTTATCATTCAGGTAGTATCCTTTTTCTACCTCATCCACAACTTTGCCCTTCATATCCTCAGAAGGTGCGGGAATTTGGGTAATACCCTCGTGCTGGTCTGCATCAAAGGTTGTACCTATAGCCTCCATAGGCTTAAGACCTTTGTTTTCGAGAGTTCTGGTGAACTTGTTATGCACCAGCTTTACACCTTCTTTCACCGCTTCAGCATCCTGCACTTTGTCAAAAGACTTAAGTGCACGCTCAAAATCATCAAGCACCGGTAAAAGAGCCACCATAAGCTCCTCGTTAGCAGCTTTTGCAAGCTCTATTTTTTCTTTGGCAGTACGCTTACGGTAGTTATCAAACTCAGAATAAATCCTGAGGTATTTATCTTTTAACTCGGCTACTTCAGCTTTTAACTTACTGGTTTCATCCTCCTGACTATCTGTCTGCTCAGCAGAAGTATTGTCAGTGGTACCGTTTTCTATGGTTTCAGAAGAAGCATTTTCAATGTTCTCTTCTGTATTTATGTTTTCTTGAGAATCTATTTTGGACTTGTTTTGCTCCATTGTTCTTTGATTTCTACCGAAAATAATTCCTTTAATATCTTTCAGAAAGCGCATAACGTATCATTTTATATAAGCAATTAAGGCTTTCTGTATAACGTGTGTTATTTGCTAAGTACTTGTCAATTATATTGCCAAGTAGGCATATTATGCCATTTTGACATTTACAAAGCCAGTTAACTTATTACTAGACAAGACTGGAAGGTACTTAGTTCGACTCCTGTAACTGAAGCCACAGCAGATCTTTTAATTCATCAATACCCTTTTGAGTAACTGCAGAGATAAAGATATTAGGAACTCCCGCCGGTAGCGTTAGTTTAATTTCTTCTATCAGTTCCTCATCCAGCATATCAGATTTAGTAATTGCGAGCACTCTTTTTTTATCGAGCAGCTCAGGATTATATTTTTCAAGCTCTGTTAAAAGAATCTGGTAATCGGTGGGTATATCTTTGCTATCGGCGGGCACCATAAATAAAAGTATAGAGTTTCGTTCTATGTGCCTTAAGAAACGTGTGCCAAGACCTTTACCTTCTGCAGCCCCTTCTATTATACCTGGTATATCGGCCATTACAAAAGATTTAAAATCTCTGTAAGGAATTACACCCAGGTTGGGCACAAGTGTAGTAAAAGGATAATCGGCAATTTCGGGCTTGGCAGCCGACACTACCGACAACAAAGTAGATTTACCAGCATTAGGGAAGCCCACAAGGCCAACATCGGCTAGTAGCTTAAGCTCTATAATTACCCAGGCCTCCTGGCCAGGTTCTCCAGGCTGGGCATGTTGTGGCGCCTGCACTGTAGCAGTTTTAAAATGGGTATTACCCAGTCCTCCCCTGCCACCAGCCATAAGCACAGCAACCTGTCCGTCTTCAGTAATTTCCAGCATTTTTTCGCCGGTTTCAGCATCACGTGCTACTGTACCCACAGGCACTTCTATGATAATATCTTCGCCACTGGCACCGGTACGCTGTGCAGAACCACCGCTTTCGCCATCGTTAGCATAAATATGCTTTCTGTATTTAAGGTGCAATAAGGTCCAGAGCTGGGCATTACCCTTAAGCATTATATGCCCTCCTCTTCCGCCATCTCCGCCATCGGGGCCACCTTTAGGAACGTGTTTTTCTCGCCTGAAGTGCTTGGAACCCGGGCCACCTGCACCCGAGCGGCACAAGATCTTTACATAATCAATAAAGTTGGATGATGCCAAACCTTCTGAATTTAAGTTAATACATATTAAACCACAAAAATAGCTAAAATCCTGTTACCAGCCACTATATATACAAACGAAAGCGCCTGATGCTTGTTTGCATCAGGCGCTTTCGTTTCGCTGTAAAAGTAAACTAATTTGATTTATTTACCCCGCTTTTGTTACTTTCTACTGCATCGCAAATATTACGGAAAATTTCGTCTATTTCGCCTATTCCATTTACAGAGGCAAATTTTTGTTGCTTTTTGTAATACTGGGCTACAGGCAAGGTTTTATCATTGTATTCACCAATACGTTTGCGTGCCAGGTCTTCATCCTGGTCATCTGCACGGCCTGATGTTTTACCCCTGTTCAACAAACGCTTAATAAGTTCTTCGTTTTCTACCTCCAGGGCTACCATACAGGTAATTTCTGTATTGTTACGCTCTAATAGCTCATCAAGCGCCTCGGCCTGTGGAATGGTACGTGGAAAACCATCGAAAATAAAGCCTTTGGCAGTCTTATTCTCCTTTAGCTTATTATCTATCATTCCGATCACAACCTCATCTGGCACTAACAAGCCTTGGTCCATCAGGCTTTTAGCCTTTAAGCCAAGCTCAGTACCATTTTTAATTTCAGAACGGAGCAAATCACCTGTTGAAAGGTGAATCAGGTTATATTTATCAATAAGGTTTTGGCTCTGTGTGCCTTTTCCGGCACCCGGAGGGCCAAACAACACAATATTTAGCATAAGCTTAGGTGAATTTGATAAACTATTTTTTAAATCCTTGATAACATAAAAATAATAATTAAAAATTAACCAACTCTCAATAACTCGGATTTTTTTTACCAAAAACACCGAAGCGCCTGTTAATCAAGTTGTTAAAATTTAATTATTTATATGACAATATGCGGTTTAGCAAATATCACGATAATTGGTATAAATTCCTGAGGTTTCTACCAAAACCATCATAATCCAGACCGTACCCTACCACAAACTTGTTGGGAATTTCTTTACCTACATACTTTAGCTCCATAGGCTGTTTTAAAGCTTCGGGTTTCAGCAAGAAAGTAGCCACTTCTACCGAGGCAGGCCTGAAAAAACGAATGTTTTTCAGAATTTCCATCATAGTAAGACCTGTATCAACAATATCTTCAACAACAATAATATGCCTGTCCTTCAGGTCCTTTTCAAGACCTAATATCTCTTCTACTTCTCCACGGCTTTGGGTAGCTTCGTACGAGGCCACTTTTACAAAAGTTATCTCGCAAGGAACATTTACAGCCTTTAGCAGGTCAGAAGCAAACATAAAAGAACCATTCAATATGGCTATAAACAAAGGATTTTTGCCTTCATACTCCTGGTTTATACGAGATGCCAGGGCTTGAACGCGCTCCAGAATTTCACTTTCCTTAATGTAAATATTGAATGATTTGTCTTTAATGGTTATGCTTTCCTGGGTCATGACTTTTTTAAATTAAGGGGCAAATGTATATCCTTTTTGGCAATATCAATATACAATATACATAACATATACAGGTTCTGCGTGTTAAGGTTTAAGGGTCAGAGCTTTTGCATAAGCAATTCATAAAGTTTCCACATCGCCTCAATATCTTTCTTGTACACTTTTTCATCTGGCGAATGTACATGATCTTCAGGCGCGCCTACAAAACACCAGTCAAACGGATAAGGAGAAGACTGTAACTCTTTACCATCGCTGCCACCAAAACCTTCTACCTCTAACTGGTAGGCTATGCCAGACTGTGCTGCAATGTCAATAATCTTATTTACGAAGCTTCTGCGTGGTATACTACGGTCGCGCATGGAAATGGCTACACCTTTACCGTGTTTTACACCTTCTGTTACCCAGGTTATATCGGATATAAGAGCTTGCCTAATCCCCCATCGTTCATAGATAAAGCGGGCCAGTATGGATACCGTGCCTCCTCCATGCTCTTCCCAACATGAGAAACAGATTATACCATTTTCCAAGGTCTCTGCTACTTTTAAGGCATTCCAAACCCCAAGGCGGTTGTCAAGATAGCAACACTGTATAAAATCTTCTGTTTCGCGGTAATCAGCTTTAAAAACAAGCTCGGTACCCCGCTCAATCTGCCTGTTGTAATCTACACACAGTATATCGCCATCTTCATCAGCAACCATAGTAGCTTCAATAGCACCTTTGGAGTCGGCCCCAACCAGTTTATAGCCATTTTTGGTTTCCGGGCCGCCAATGGGCACTAGTTTGTTATCGTAGCGCACAGTAAAGCCAATGGAGTCCATATGTGCAAATATGGCAGTACGGGGCTCACCAAATACCAGCACCACACAATCCATCAGGCTCTCGTCAGCATACACCTGTGGTTGTATTTTCCAGTTTTTCTGCTGTGCCTCAATATAGTTTAAAATATATTCCTTCAACTGCACCTCATTACCCGATGGTGCATGAATCTGGCATAATTCTTTCAGTAAATCCATGAACTTGTTTAAACTTTATGCCTTTATGGAACCAAGTAACCTCTTCTGCTTTTGTAGAGATGTTCTGAAGTTTACAGGCTGTAAATATAAAACCAGGCTATTGTTAAGTATTTTGCAGGTTGCTGCCTGGGCGTAGCGCCAAAATTAGCAAATGCATTAACAGAATAATAAAATAATTTAACTCTTAAATAAGTAAATTGCGCCCTCAAGCGTTAAGGTGATATCTGTATTGATCATGAGTAAGAAACATATTATAATCTGCCTGCTTTGGGCATTACCCTTACTAGGAATAGCGCAACCCGCGCAACGACCTAAAATGCTGCTAATGGACAGAGATGTACAGCTTGACGCTACTCAGGCAGTAAACGACATGTACAACTATAAGTTCGAAAAAGCAGAGGCACAGTTCAGGCTACTTAAATGGCGTTTTCCCCGGCATCCGCTACCGTATTTTTTACTCGGCCTTAGCGAGTGGTGGAAAATTGTACCTAATATTGATGTAACCACTTACGATGATAAACTGATTGCGTATATGGACACCACCATTACGCTGGCAGAGAAAATACTGGATGAAGATAGCGAAAATATTGAGGCGCACTTTTTCTTGTCTGCAGCCCATGGCTTTAAAGGAAGAATTTATTCTGAACGTAAAAATTGGCGAAAAGCTACTGTAGCTGGCAAAACCTCTCTTACACATCTTGAAAAAAGCAAAGGCAATGAAGACCTGAGCCCCGAGCTTTTATTTGGCGATGGCTTGTTTAACTATTATGCTGTTTGGGTACCCGAAAATTATTTCCTGCTACGCCCTGTGCTTGCATTTTTTCCGAAAGGCGATAAAGAATTAGGCATTAAACAGCTTATGGACGTATCGCGCAATGCTTTTTATACGCGTACAGAAGCCCAGTACTTTCTTATGAAAATTTATGGCAATGAAGAAAGCCGCCCCGACCTTGCCTTACCCATTGCAGAATACCTGCATACCACCTTTCCGGATAACCCCTACTTTGAGCGCTCTTTTGCCCGTTATGCTTTTACACAGGGCAAGCTAAGTGCGGCCGAAAAGGCATCTAAGGATATGCTCTATAAGATTGAAAATAAATACCCAGGCTATGAAGCTACCAGTGGCCGTTACGCTGCTTTTTACCTGGGTTATATTAATAAGCTCCGCAGTAATAATGCAGAAGCGAAAAAGTATTTTAAACAATCTATACAGTTTGCTGAGCAACTAGGAGCCTATGAAACCGGTTACTACCACTTTTCGCTTACTAACCTGGCCCAAATTGCTGATGCAGAAGAAGATTATGACCTGGCCAGGGCATATTACAAAGAGGTTGTGAAACGTGCCGAAAAGAAGAGCACCGCACGGCTGGAAGCTGAGAATTATCTGAAAAATAAAAAGAAGAAAAAGAAAGCATAAAAAAAGAGGCTGGTTTAATAACCAGCCTCTTTTTTTATGCTTGCAGAGCCTTAGCTTTTGGGGGCATCTGGAATAGGCATTACCTTACTATCTTTAAAAGTAGAAAGAATAATGATAGATTGCATATTGTCGATCTCAGGAATCTCGCTGATTACCTCAAGCATAAGCTTCTGGTAGCTGGTGATATCTGCAGAAACGATCTTCAAAATAAAATCGCCCTGGCCAGTTATGTGATGACACTCTACTACTTCGGGAATTTCATTGATTCTATCTACAAAGCGGCTGATATAATCTTTTTTATGTCCTACAAGAGTAACCTGCACAAAGGTACTAACGCCTAAGCCTATCTCCTGTAGATTTAGCTTAGCGTGGTAGCTCATGATCACTCCCTGGTTCTCTAGTTTTTTTACACGCTCCAGGGTTGGAGCAGGTGAAAGACCGATCTCTTTAGAAAGCTGCGCGTTGGTAATTTTAGCGTTGGACTGCAATATGTCTAATATATTCCGATCTATTTGATCAAACTTATGATTAGCGCTCATTCAGTGTATATTTTTATGGATTAAAATTAATTTTGCAAAAGTATAGATTTTAAAGCTATGTTACCTTACGGCCTTGTTAATAATATAAAGCTTCATATATAAAAAAGCTAACATATAATTTTTGTAAGCACAGCTATATAATTATTTAAAGATTATGCCTTTTATAGATTTTCTGCAGCCCAAACCCATCTAAATATCATTCTGCAAATATAAAATTTATAACACAATATTATATAAATATTAATAGATAATAGGTTTTATTTTAGTATATACCCTATAAACCAAACATTATTTTAAACAAAGATTATACGATAAGCAGGGCATCTTGTTGGAAATATTATGCACCTCGAACTCAATTGATCGTATAACCTTACAATTATTACAATGCGAAGCCCGTTTTCAACTACTGCCTGTTTAATACCTGTTGTATCGCACTCAACCGGGTACCAAGCTCAACAGTTACCATTTTTAGTAAAGAGGGTATACTGGTGCTATAACACTCCCAACAACCATGTGCGTGGCAATCATGCCCATCGCTATAACGAACAATTACTGGTAGCCCTGCAAGGTACAGTTAGTATTGAATTGGAAAATACAGATGGATTGATCCAAACCTTTCTCCTTAACAACCCAACGCAAGGTCTATACATTCCTCCATTACACTGGCGCAAAATCACCTCTTCTACAAATGCTATATTGCTTTGCATGGCTTCCAGAACCTATAAGGAAACTGATTACATTCGCCAGTACGAGGAGTTTAAAAATATAAAAGCCTGAGGCAAACACACTCAGGCTTTACTAAAAACAGGAAATAACAAATATTTATTTTGCGTAACTTACAGAGCGCATTTCGCGGATTACCGTTACTTTTATCTGCCCCGGATACTGCATATCTTTTTCTATCTTCTGAGAAATCTGGTAAGAAAGCATGCTAGCCGTTTCATCGGTTACAGATTCTGCATTTACCATTACCCTAAGCTCACGGCCAGCTTGAATTGCATAACACTGGGTAACTCCATCAAAAGATACTGCAAGAGCCTCCAGATCTTTAAGCCTTTTAATATAAGACTCCATTACTTCTCTTCGTGCTCCAGGGCGTGAGCCAGAAATAGCATCACAAGCCTGCACGAGCGGAGAGATCATTGAGGTCATTTCAATTTCATCGTGGTGAGCCCCAATGGCATTGCAAACCTCAGGATGTTCTTTGTACTTTTTGGCAAGCTCCATACCTAAAATAGCATGTGGCAGCTCAGGCTCTTCTGGCCATACTTTACCAATATCATGCAATAAGCCAGCTCGCTTTGCCATTTTGGCATTTAAGCCAAGTTCAGCGGCCATTGTAGCGCAAAGCTTAGCAACCTCTCTGGAGTGCTGCAACAGGTTTTGACCATATGAAGAGCGGAAACGCATGCGCCCAACCAGCTTGATAAGCTCCGGATGCAGGCCATGTATGCCCAGATCAATAGCAGTACGCTCACCGATCTCTACAATCTCTTCTTCAATATTCTTTTTGGTTTTTGCTACTATCTCCTCAATACGGGCTGGGTGTATACGGCCATCCGAAACAAGGCGATGCAACGAAAGACGGGCAATTTCGCGTCTTACAGGGTCAAAACCAGAAATAATAATGGCTTCGGGAGTATCGTCTACAATTATTTCTACACCGGTAGCTGCTTCAAGCGCACGGATGTTACGGCCTTCACGACCAATAATTTTACCCTTAATATCATCGCTCTCAATATTGAAAACAGATACGCAGTTCTCAATGGCATGCTCAGTAGCGGTACGCTGTATGGTTTCCAGTACTACTTTCTTAGCCTCCTTGGTGGCGGTCATCTTGGCTTCTTCTACTATATCTTTAATATAAGAAGATGCTTTAGAAGTAGCCTCCTGCTTAAGCGTTTCAACAATCTGGTTTTTGGCCTCTTCTGCTGTTAAGTTGGCAATTTTTTCCAGCTTCACAATTTGAGCCTGGCGAAGCTTTTCAACCTCTTCCTTCTTTTTGTTAAGCGAGTCAAGTTGGTTGGTCAGGTTCTCTTTAAGGCTGTCTGTTTCAGCTTCTTTACGGTTTAACTGCTCGGCCTGCTTGGCAAGGTTTTGCTCTCTTTGCTTAATTTTATTTTCGTTCTGAATAATGAGGTTCTTCTTTTTATTTGACTCCTCATCAAACTCAGCCTTTAACTTAAGGTATTTTTCTTTGGCTTCCAGTATCCTGCTTTTCTTGATACTTTCTGCGTTTAGCTCGGCTTCCTTAATAATCAGTTTGGCTTTTTCTCTGGCTTCTTCTTCTTCTTTCTGAAACACTTTCTTCAGAAGGTTACGGCCTACAAAAACACCTGCTGCAAAGGCTATCACACCGACTAGTATGATCGTGATAGTGGTATCCATGTTATCTTTTTGATTTGAACAAAATAGTTTATTCTCTCAAAAGCACCGGGAAACCCAAAGATTAAATAGATGCACTCACAACAAAAACTTAAAAAATAATTGGTGTTGTTTTTTTATATAGTAAAACCAGAATTACTCCAGCAATACAGAAGAAATAAGATCATCCATATCCGTTAGCTTTCCTGAAATAACCTCGTTGGTGGCCGACTGTTTATTTTCAGACCTGATCTTATCGATCAGGCAATCAAAAGCAACCATAGCAAGCAGGTCCTGCTTATCATCAATCTTAAACCGATCTTTGTAAGCTTTATACTGCTCGTTAACCAGCCTTCCCGCTCTCCTAATATATTCTTCTTCAGAGGCGAGCACCTTCATAGGGTATTCGCGGTCAGCAATTTTAATTTTTATGGAAAGTTCTCCCATCAGATATATATTCTAATCTTATTCGCTAAGATGAGCAATGCATTTATCAATCTCATGGATAAACTCATCAATTCGAAGCTTTACAAGCTCTGTTTCGTGAGTACCGGAGGCTATTGATGTTACAATCTTACTGATTTTAAATTTATTTTGAAAATTTTTTATTTCTTCAGTTTGTTTCGCTACAAGCTTCTCTAACCCTTGTTTGGCAGTCTTAACTTCCTGTAGCTCCTGCTTTACAGCACGGTGTTCTTTTACAAGCTTTAACAGCTTGCGTTCCAGGGCCTCTAATCTGTCTTCTATCTTTTCACCGTCCATGGGTACTATCTATTTACTTTCTGATAATGGCTTTCAGCTGGCTTTCAAAAGCATCCATCAGTCGCTGCATGGTTTTATCAATTACCTGGTCGGTAAGGGTCTGTTGGTAATCCTGTAATATAAAGCTTACCGAGTATGATTTTTTATCCTTACCAATATTTTCTCCTTCATACACATCAAACACATCTACACCACGTAGCAACTTACGTTCTGTTTGCTGTGCCAACTGACGAATATCTTCAAAGCTTACGTTTTTATCAATAACCAATGAGAGATCCCGCCTTACTTCGGGGAAGCGCGGCAACTCTTGTACCTGCTGTCGGGTGCTATACTTTTTAAACAGGTAATCCCAATCAATATCAGCATAGAATACAGCCTGCTTTGTATCTGTGAGCTTCGTTACCTTTGCATCAAGTTGCCCAAGCGTAGCTACGGCACGCTTGTTAACTATATAGGATAGGCCATAGGCAAAAATCTTATCCTGTGTAGGCTCTGTGCCAAAGGTGCTAACATTCATTTTCTGCAGGATCATTTGCACGACAGAAGCCAGTTGGTGAAAGTCTGACTTTTCTGTTTTCTGTTGCCATGACTCTGGCTGCCTTGCTCCTGTTATAAATATTGACAAACGCCTGTTTTCCTCATAACCACCTTCAACTTTGCGATACACTTTACCAAACTCAAACAGGCGCAGGTCTTTTTGCCTGCGGTTAATATTATAGGTAAGCACTTCAAGCCCCGAAAACAGTAAAGTCTGGCGCATTACCCCAAGGTCTTCGCTCAGCTTATTAAGTATTATCACATCCTGGCTCTCATCCAGGTAAGGCGAGGCCGAATATGCTGGTGTGGTAAGTGAGTTATTCATCATCTCGCTAAAGCCATTGCCTGCCAGCATACCAGCAATGCGGTTCTGCAACTTATCTCTATCTACTTCCGGAAAATCGGCCAGGTAGGTAGTGCTTAAATGCTCGCTAAGCTCAATGTTATCATAGCCATACAAACGCAATATCTCTTCAGTAACATCAGCCTCACGTTGTACATCTACTCTATAAGGAGGCACTTCCAACTGAAGCCCTTCGTCAGTTTTTTCTATAATGCGAATATCAAGCGCTTGCAGTGTAGTATGGATAAATTCACGATCCAGAGATTTACCAATAAGCCTGTCAATATTTTTATAGCGGGCATATACTGAAAAAGGTGCTACCGGGCTTGGGTAAACATCTGTTACAGGCGAGGCTATTTGCCCTCCGGCAATTTCCAGTATTAACAAGGCTGCACGCTTTAGGGCATAAACAGTAATATCTGGATCAGTACCGCGCTCATACCGGAACGATGCATCTGTTTTTAAGGCATGTTGCTGAGCTGTTTTCCTTACAGAGTCCGGAGCAAAATAAGCACTTTCGATAAAAATATTTTGCGTAGCTTCTGTAACGCCTGATTTTTCGCCACCAAACACACCTGCTATGGCCATTGGCTCTTCAGCATTCCAGATCATTAGGTTTTGTGCCCCTAATTTGCGCTCTACGCCATCTAACGTAACAAAGGTGCTACCCTCTTCGGCATTTTTTACTACTACCTTTCTTCCTTTTATCTGATCTGCATCAAAAGCATGAAGCGGCTGCCCGATTTCGTGCAGCAGGTAATTGGTAGCATCTACAATATTATTAATAGGCGTAAGACCAATACTCTTTAAGCGTGTTTTAAGCCACTCCGGAGATTCTTTAACCGTTACTCCGGTAATAGAAATACCAGAATAGCGAGGACAGGCCTCTGCATTTTCTATTACTACTTCTACTTGAAAATCGCCTTGTAGGGCCGGAAGTTCTGCAGCAGGAATGTGTAAAGACTTACCTAACAACACCTTAAGATCCCGTGCTACGCCCAGATGCGAAGCAGCATCGGCTCGGTTAGGAGTTAAGCCTATTTCCAGTACGTGATCGGTTTCGAGGTTAAAATAGCGGGCAGCAGGGGTACCATTCGGCAAGTCTGTATCTAATACCATAATACCGGCATGCGAGTGACCAAGGCCAATTTCATCTTCTGCACAGATCATACCCTCAGAAACCTCTCCTCTGATTTTTGCTTTCTTAATTTTAAAAGGCTCACCTTCGGTGGGGTATAATGTAGCTCCTACAGTAGCGACTATAACCTTTTGGCCTGCGGCTACATTTGGCGCTCCACATACTATGGGCACTACCTGGTTTTCGCCAATTGCAACAGTTGTTTTACTTAGCTTATCTGCATCCGGGTGTCGCTCGCAGGTAATTACTTCACCTATCACTATCCCTTCCAGGCCTCCGGGTACAGGTTCTACAGCTTCTACGCCTTCTACTTCCAGGCCGGAGCGAGTAAGCAAGGCTGCTATTTCTTCTGCATTTTGGTTTATATCGATAAGGCTTTTAAGCCATTGGAAAGAGATCTTCATAAGTATACAAGGTTTGAGGTTCCAAAATTAATGATTATGCTGACTCTATAGAAGCCCCAAGGTTTAAATTAAGAGGATTTACTATATTTTTTTTCTTTTTAAAGTTTGACAGTATGCAATGCTTGGCGTATGTTTGCATCCCTTAAAAACACCAAAGTGGCGGAATTGGTAGACGCGCACGTTTCAGGGGCGTGTAAGCTATGCTTGTGTGGGTTCGACTCCCATCTTTGGTACTGAAAAGTTTAGCCTTGTAGGCTAAACTTTTATTTTTTTACCCCCCTTCATATCCTTAAGATTACCCTACATAATATTTAAAAAAACTAAAACATATCTTTTGCTCTGCCCGTACTAGCAAAACACTACAAGCACCTTGGCTAAATTCTGCCGCATCCAATATTAATTAACAACATTGCATGCGCTGGCCACCACTAACCATGCTCTCAATTCAAGCCTGTACAACTTTTTTTAGCCTAATAACAACAGGCATAAACAGGGGTACAGATTTTCATGCAATGGTTGATAAGGATGTAATGTGTTTAACAAAGCTTAATACTTAATAAAGTTATCATATATCGTGTACGGCATATAAGTCATGTTAGCCCCATCTGCAATTGGGCTAAATACATACCTTGAGCCAGTATGTCATTCTACTTGTATTGATTTAGATCATAACTATTTATAGAAAACAAGTAGCTAACATACAGCCAAAATAGCTATTTTCGTGGGCAGGTTTTCTGTTAAACAGAAGAACCATAAAAGTATGAACATTAAGCTTTGTAACCTTTGAAACAAGTATACCCTAAAAGCAAGGTACTCATGTTAGGCTGGGAGTTTCCGCCAATACTGGCTGGCGGCCTGGGCCAGGCGTGCCATGACTTATTCCAGGCATTGAGCCCTTATGTGGACATGACCGTTATATTGCCCCAGGCTGCAAAGGAAGTTGAGCTTAATAAAATTAAATTTATTGGTTTAAATCAATACGGCGCAAATGAACTTGAAAAAATAAAGCACTTACAGCGTATGCCCGAAATGCGGGATGTACTCTATGTGCCTGTTGACTTTAGCCCTTACCCTTCTATAGAAGTTGAGTTTAAAGAAGTAGCTACTCCCATAGAAGTGGCGGCAGATTATAGCATTAATATTACTATCCCACCCAAAACCCAAAAAGAGGTTCGGGAGCTTTATACTGATAAAGAGCCTTATGGTCATAATATACTTGAAAAAGTAGCCACCTACAGCCAGGCTGTAGAAGCAATTGCCCTCCAGGCTGAGTTTGATGTTATTCATGCACATGATTGGGTTACCTTTCCGGCTGCTGTAAAAGTAAAAGAGACAACCGGCAAACCACTTGTAGTACATGTACATTCACTGGAAACTGATCGGACGGGCACTGTAGAGAATAATACAGTTTATGATATTGAACATAGCGCCATGGTACAGGCAGATTGCATTGTGCCGGTAAGTGACTATACCAAAAAATGCATACTAGAGCATTACCCGGATGTAGACCCGGATAAAATAATGCCTGTACACAATGCCATAAGCGAAGAAGTAAAACCGTTCAGAAAGCCTAAAAATATAGCATACAAGCTAGTTGTTTTTTTAGGCCGGCTTACTCAACAGAAAGGACCTGTTTTTTTATTAAATATAGCTGAACGTGTAGTACAAAAGTACCCCGATGTAAAGTTTGTAGTAGCCGGTACAGGCGATCTTTTTGTAAAGGTACTTGAAGAAGCTGCTACCCGTAGGCTGGGTAGTAAGTTCATTTTTACAGGCTACCTTCCTAAAGAAAAAGTAGGAGAACTGCTTGCACAGGCCGATGTATATGTTATGCCTTCACAGTCTGAACCCTTCGGGCTTTCGGCCCTGGAAGCAGCCCAGTATGGCATTCCATGTGTTATTAGCAAACAGTCGGGTGCGGCAGAAGTAATGCAGCATGCCCTTAAAGCAGATTATGGCGATGCCGAAGCCTTTGCCAATTACATTTATGCACTTTTAAAATACGAAGGTTTACGCAAGGATATTATTGAAAACAGTAAACAAGAAGTAGAAAAACTAAGTTGGGATGCCTCTGCCAACCATATAGTAAACATTTACCACAACCTCTTAACCTAATTTTTTATGGCTACAGTTTGTTTATACTTTCAGGTACATCAGCCTTACAGGATTAAGCATTACGACTTTTTTAAAATGGGGGTAGACCACCAGTATGAAGACGATGCACTTAATCGCCAGATCATGGAACGTGTAGCCCGCAAGTGCTACCTGCCTGCGAACCGATTGATGCTGGACCTTATCCGCAAAACGGACGGACAATTTCGTATAGGCCTTAGCTTAACAGGCACCGTAATGGAGCAGCTTGAAAAGTGGGCCCCCGAAGCATTGGAAAGTTTTATTGCCCTGGCTGATACAGGCTGCGTGGAATTTTTATCAGAAACTTATTACCACTCGCTAAGCTCGTTGTATTCTGCCACAGAGTTTCAACGCCAGATCCTGTTGCATAAGGAAAAAACCGAAGATCTTTTTGGTATTACTCCCGAGGTATTTCGCAATACCGAGTTATTACACAGCAACGACATTGCAAACATTGTGCATGAAATGGGCTTTAAAGGTATTTTGTGCGAAGGTGTAGATGCTGTATTGGGAGATAAAAGCCCCAATTTTGTGTACCAGCCTATGTGGTCACGCAACTTCAAATGCCTTATCCGCAACTACCGCCTTTCAGATGATATATCGTTCCGTTTTAGTAATAAAGGCTGGAGCGAGCACCCCTTATCGTCAGCTAAATACGCCGGCTGGCTGCAAAAGCTATCAAAAGAGTCTGATGTAATTAACCTGTTTATGGATTACGAGACCTTTGGCGAGCACCAGGCAGCAGAAACCGGCATTTTTCACTTTATGAGAGAGCTACCTGAAGCTGTACTGGCTTACAGGAAACTAGACTTCAGCACACCCACAGAAGCGCTGCAGAAATACAAAATCAAAGGCATTTACAATGCTCCCTACCCTACTTCGTGGGCCGATAGCGAGCGTAATACCTCTGCATGGCTAGGCAACAATATGCAGCGCGAGGCTGCGGAAAGAGTATTTAAGCTGGAAGAGCAGGTTATAAATACCGGTGACAAAAAACTACTTGATATATGGGGTAGGTTACAAACCTCTGATCATTTTTACTACATGTCTACCAAGCATTTTGGCGATGGAGAAGTACACCAGTACTTTAGCCCTTACAGCTCTCCCTACGATGCTTATATTAATTACATGAACGTACTTACCGACTTTGAAGACCTGATCCAGAAAAGCTTTCGAAGTGAGACTGTAGACCACAGAATACTTGTTTAAACCATTACATTATAAAAACAATAGGCTTCCAGATACCTGGAAGCCTATTGTTTTTATAAGAGACCTAGTGGGAACTTATACAGATCAGCTCTTTACTTCGTCTGAAAAACAAAGCGAGGCTGCCCCTAAAATTCCAGCATCATTGCCTAACGTTGCTTTTCTTACCGAAAGGCTTTCTAAGTAATAAGGGGTAAGGTACTTGTTAAGAATATGGTCCATACCTCCTTTGATGTATTCAAAAGTTGCAGATAAACCACCTCCAATAATAATGGTTTTAATATCCAGGATACGTACTATGGCTACCAGGCCTTCGCCCAGAATTTCGCCAATTTCGTTAAATACCTGCATAGCCAACTCATCTTTTTGCTCAGCGGCCAGAATCAGCTTGGTCGTAGAGATATCTGATGCTTTAAGCATGGTTGCCCCCTGGTAATTTTGTATATGCATAGCTGCCAGGTTAAGCATTCCCTGTTTGCCAATGTTTTGCTCCAATCTTTTGCCGTAGCGCGATACCATATGGCCCAACTCCATGCTGTTACCATCAGCTCCCAAAAATATCTTCCGGTCAATAATGGCTACCCCTCCTACACCTGTACCCAGAGTAACAAAGGCAAAATCATCTTCAATAGGCTCTTTCGAAAAGTAAAGCTCACCAAGACCTGCTGCACTGGCATCGTTCTCAAGCAAAATAGAGATGCCTGGTAAGCCAGTTTGTAACTCATCGGCCAGGTTTATTCCATTAAGTTCAGGTATCGCTGTAACTTCCAGCACTGTACGCCTGTCTTTGGATACAGTACCTGGTATACCTATACCAACTTTAGTTACATTTTTATGGATAGTGAGCCTGACCTGAATGGCCTCACCCAACTTTTCAATAAACTTATTGCCCTTACGCCATTCTGCTGTAGGATAGCTATGAAAATCGTGAATATGCCCGCTTTCATCCACTACCCCCATTTTAACATTTGTGCCCCCAATATCTATGCCCAGGTATTCCTTCATGTGGTATGGATTTCAAAAACCTCAAAAACTTTAAAATTATGATATTTCAATTTTAGTAAAACTTTTTAAAACCACAAACTCGAGCACTTTCGTTTTCTTGTCATAATTAAATTCTACTTCGGGCTGGTTATCTGCCTGCACCTTTTTGGGCGCAAATGGCAGGCCATATACCTTTACATCATAAGTATCATAACGAGGGGTATATAAGCCTAGGCTGCTCTGATCAATGCTAAGCTTTTTGTTTGTACCTTCCAGGTAAAAGCGTTTTTCAGTATAAATACTCTGCTCATAGGCAAAGGTATCGCCATGATCTTCGTACATAAACGAGTTAGCCTGGCCCTCAATGTAGTACATGTTAAGCTTAAGCTGCTTCAGGTCAAACTCACCTGTATATTGCATTAACGGGTATTCTGGTATTACAGATCCTGCTTTCACAAAAATAGGCATGATGTCAAGCGGGGCTTCAATATGATGCTCCACACCACCATCCAGCACCTGGTGGGTCCAGTAGTTGTACCACTTACCCTTAGGCAAGTACACCATGCGAGAGGTAGCACCTTGCTGTACCACCGGGCAAATCAGTATTTTATCGCCAAACGTAAACTCATCCTGGCGTGCTGTGTTTGAGTGGTTGCCTTGCTCGTGCATTACTACAGGCCTGATTATTGGAAAACCGTGCTTGTGATGCTCCCAAAATGCAGAATACAGGTATGGTAGCAGCTTATAACGCAACTCTATAAACTTTTTACAGATTGCTTCATAATAGGGCCCGTATGACCATGGCTCACGCTCTGCTGTATCACCGGCAGAGTGCACGCGCATAAGTGGCGAAAAAGTACCAACCTGTATCCAACGGGTAAACAACTCGCCATCAGGCTCTCCTGAGAAACCTCCTATATCAGAACCCGAAAAAGACACTCCGGATATACTTAAGCGCTGCTGCATTATACTGGCCAGTTGCAGGTGCTCCCAGGTAGCTACGTTGTCACCTGTCCAGGTAGACGCATAGCGCTGCATGCCTGAGTAGCCCGCGCGGGTAATAGTAAAGGGGCGCTTGTTTTTCTGAAGTTTTTTTAGCCCCTCGTAGGTAGCTCTTACCATTTGCATACCATACACATTGTGCGCTTTACGGTGCGAACCCCGGTGGCCATCAAAATTATGGCGCACATCACTTGGGAAGGTTTCTGTGCCAAACACGGCAGGCTCGTTCATATCATTCCACACACCAGCCACGCCAATCTCTACATATTCTTTAAAGAGGGTACCCCACCATTCGCGCACCTCCGGATTTGTAAAATCCGGAAACTGGCAGCGGCCCGGCCAAACAGGTCCTTCCATAAAATAATCGTCACTGCGGCGGCAGAAGTAATGGTTCTTTTTGCCTTGCTGGAACACCCAGTAATCTTTATCTACTTTAATACCCGGGTCAATAATTACCACAGTACGGAAGCCGTCTTCTTTCAGCTCAGAGATCATCCTTTTAGGATCCGGAAAGTAGTTTTTGTTCCAGGTAAAGCAACGGTATCCATCCATATAGTCAATGTCCAGGTAAAGGGCATCGCAAGGAATTTGCTTTTCGCGGAAGGTGCGGGCCAGGTCTTTTACTTTAGACTCGGGGTAGTAGCTCCAGCGACATTGGTGAAAACCCAGCGCCCACATAGGAGGCATAGGGTGTGTACCAGTAATATAAGAATAGCGTTTTACAACATCCATCATGTGCGGGCCATGAATATAATAATATTGCAACTCGCCACCATCAGCCCAGAAACTTACTGTACGGTCGTTTTCAGCGCCAAAATCAAAATATGACTTAAAGGTATTATCGAAAAACAATCCATAAGCTACACCATGGTGCAAGCCAATGTAAAAAGGTATTGTTCTGTATAAAGGATCTCTTCCTTTTGCAAATGCATAGGTATCACTATTCCATTGGGCCACACGCTTGCCACGCAGGTTAAAGTCCATAGCTTTGTCGCCCAGGCCAAAAAAGCTTTCGCCCTCTTGCATGTTCTTGCTGCAATATACATAGTACCCTCCAAAATCAACGTTTTCCTCCCAGTGCATACTCGACTGGTCTTCCATGATCAAGAGGTTAGTGGCCCTGTCTTCAAAGGAAATTTTGAAAGACGTTTTTTCCAGTAAACATACTACCAGGCTGGTCGCAATTTTATAATGGGTTTCTGTTTCTGCAAAGTCTATAGTAGCCTCTTTAAATTCAAAGGGCTGGGTAGCATAAGAAAACTCCTCCAGAAAGGTATCCTGGGGCGCCATTTTGATGCGGATTATTTCATCACTTACTACTTTAACTTCTACACTGGAAGTATGATCTTTAAAATAAAATATATGATCGTGGGGTCTCTCGACCTTAATGATAGTGCCTAAATATTGCTTGGTGATAGTTTGAATAGACTGTTCAATAATATTATCTATTATCATATATCAATAAGTTTTGATGCTGAATTGTTTAACTGAAAGTATGTATGGCTTTGTAATACCTCAAAAAAGGGAGTAAAAGAATTTGAGGCTCTAGCCTTCAAATATATAAATTAGATTTCATCGGTAGACTACTAAGTCCAAAAATTGTAAAATTCTTATTTAAAGAACCTAAAAATAAATTAATGATATACTATCAATTGCCTTTATCGGGCAATTAACAGCAGCTTGTATTTATGTTTTGTTGAAGTTTAACTTTAATTACAGCCAGCACAGCCTCAAGGTTATTTTTACAGGCAGCAAAGGCAATAAAACAAAGCAAGAAATTATATACCCTTAAAAATCACAACACGTTATACGGCAAAAATTAGATAACGATATTTATTAATTATATAAAATTAACTTCTGGCAAAAGCCTTATTGTAAAAGTATCCCAGACAGAGTCTTGTATCTGTTTGGATAGCGCCAAAATTTCATTTCCTTGACCTCCTCCATAATGCACCAGCACAAGAGCCTGATGGGTATGAACGCCAACATTGCCAATACGTTTACCTTTCCAGCCACACTTTTCAATTAACCACCCGGCAGGCACTTTTATATTACCATTTGCTACCGGGTAGCCTGGCAAATCCGGGTGTTGCGCTTTTAACGTTTCAAAAAGGTCATTGCTTATTTCAGGGTTTTTAAAAAAGCTACCTGCATTTCCTATTACAGTGGGGTCTGGCAGCTTACTTTTCCGGATCTGGATTACGGCATTACTAATAGCTTTTAAAGATAACTCTTCTACCCCCATTTGTGTAAGCGTATCTTGTATCGCTCCATAAGAAGTATTAAACACCGGCCTTTTCTGCAGCCTGAAAGTTACAAAAGTAATTATGTATTTATTTTTAGCCTCTGTCTTGAATATACTTTCACGGTAGCCAAAATGGCATTCAGCACCATTAAAAACTTTTATCGTACCATCTTCTAAAGACATTGCCTCAAGGCTTTCAAAAACATCTTTTATCTCTGCTCCATAGGCACCGATGTTTTGCATTGGAGCTGCCCCTACTGTACCCGGTATAAGAGATAAGTTTTCTATACCTGCTAACTCTTTTTCTATAGTATAAAGTACAAACTGGTGCCATACTACCCCGGCACCTGCTTTAACCAGTGTGGTATGCATGCCTTCATCTATTACCTCTATACCCTGCAGGTTTATTTTAATTACAAGCCCATCATAATCTTTAGTAAATAACAGATTGCTTCCTCCGCCTAGTATAAGCTTTGGCATGGCCCGAAACTTCTCATTCAAGATTACCTGGCGTAATTCTTCCTGGCTGTTTACTTCAACAAAAAATGAAGCTTTGGCCTCTAAGCCAAAAGTATTAAGATGTTTTAAAGAATAGTTTTTTACTATGTTCATGTAAAGCTAATATCTGAGGGCATCGAGCCACTCCTGATATCAGGCGGCCTCAATACCTAATTCGGCACGTTGTTTTTTGTTTAATTTCTGTAATACTAGCTGGTAGGCCTCGTTAATATGCTCTTCAAAAGGATAAGCTGTATTAGCTTCTTCCATTAAAATTGTGTTCCAGTGCTCTTTATTAATATGGTAACCTGGCTTTACAAAGCCAAACTGCTCACGAAGAGAAACTGCTTTAGTAGGCTCACATTTTAGGGTTATACGGTAACACTCTCCAGCATCTACAATCGCAAATATCAATCCTTTTACTTTATAATAATAGGAGTCATTGCCTAAAGGCTGCTCTTCTATTACACCTTTTTTAGTAAGGCAATAGTTTTTAAAAGCATCTAATTGCATGAAAACGAATATTTAGTAGTTTTTCAATCAATAAATTTGAAGACGAAAAATATTTCCGCATCGATTACTTGTTGAAATTTAGTGAAGCTTTAGTGAATCAAGCAAAAAGCAGCATTTTTTAAGATGCATGAAACTATCAACTGCAGCATAATAGAGAGAAAAAAGCTAAAATAGCCACCAATACATCACTTTATAAATGTTACCAAAACAAAGCTTTTTACTGTAAATCAAAATACCTCAGGCATATCAAATTACCTGCTTACATTCTCACTCCCAGGCCAAAATCCAAAAATTCAGCCCTGGCCAGGTGAGTTTTAAGCCCCCATGTAGCAAATAAATTTTTAGTAAAATAATACTTAAGCATTAGCCGCTGGTAATAGTTTATATTAAAGGGAACAGGCTGATACACATAATAACCTGCCTGTGTAAGCATTGAGAATCTGGATATATACAACTCATGCCCTACAGATATGCCTGCTCTACGGTAATCCGCCCCTTCCATACCTGGCCAGTTTGCCACCAAAGTCCTCAAAGCTGTATTCGTGTACACTTCTCCACCAATAAAAAGTCCGCTCTTACGGCTCAGGCGTTGGCTCAGACTAATTGCTGTTGTCCAGGCGTAATGCTGGCCGTTACCAATAGGTAAGTGTTCGTTAACAGCCCCTGACAGCATAAACTCCACACTTAGCTTACGAGGCGTAGCTTCAGGCTCCTTGTATATAAAGGAAGTTGGTACAAGGCCAAATCTATACCCTAGCCCTGCAGAAGCTGTAAGTATATTTAAGCCTGCATTGGGCATCCGGATAGCACCATTAGAATAATGGGTTATTCCTGTACCGGCCTTAAAATATACCTGGTCGGTAATATCAAAATATGTATTTATGCTACCTTGCATAACAAAGCTTACTGGGCTACTCATGGCTACATTGCTGGGGTTTTGCTCTTCATGAAATAACCTGGTGGCATAAACAAGGCCAGGCCCTATACGGTAGCTTGCTTTAAACCTATGCCCCCTGTACAAATAAGGCTCTATATATGCAGTTGCTGACAGGGTGTGGCCCAGTACATCAGGAAGCACCATATCAAAATAATTAATATTAAAGCCAACCATAGGGTAATTGTAGGCTTGCTCCCACTCTTTAATTCCCAGAGTCTGGTATCCGAAATCTACCTGTAGGCCACGAGGCAAACTTTGTCCTATAGCTTTTACTTCTGGAGAATGTGGAATTAGGTATCCAAAATGAGCTGTAGCATTCGTTTCCCATACAGGCTTTACTACCTCCTGTGCAAAGATCAAGTTTGGCTTCCACCAACTCATTAACATCAGGACAATAAAAATGCTGAACCCTCTTCGCATAATAATAGCTTATCTCTTGTACAAAATGATCTTGTATAAATGATGTTATAAACTCCAAAGCCTACGCAAAGCACACGGTACAGGTTTGTATTTTGTAGGCTAAAGAAAGGGAATTTATATATTTGTATGCTACCAAAAATAAATTTACCAGCCAGCATTGATTTACTTCTTTATCCATATACTGATACTGCTTTTTGCGAGTGGCTACACATGGCTTACCAGTAAAGGGCATTATACACCTGCAACCTATATTACTGCTCTAGCCTTTAAGCTAATGTGTGGAGTAGGCTTGGGTTTATTATATACATATCATTATGGAGATGGGGATACTATTCAATATCATATTGCATCAACTCAACTAACTGCAATAGGGCAGCAGAACCACTCATTGTATACTCAACTACTACAAGCAGACCGAGCCGAGCTTGAGCAACTTGTGCCTGATCTATATTATATAAACCAGCCCCGTGCTTTCTTTGTAGTAAAATTACTGAGCCTGCTAAATTTTTTAACAGGTGGCTATTACTGGATAAACAGCCTGTATTTTTCTTTTTTCAGCTTTTGGGGAGGATGGCGCCTTGTTGTTGTTCTTGCACGTGCATACCCCTCGTTAAAAGCTGCTGCTGCAGTAGCATTTCTTTTTTATCCGTCAGTAATATTCTGGAGCTCCGGGCTCTTAAAAGAAAGCCTGGCTTTTGGCTGCATAAGCTTTTTGTGCGCTATTGCTTTGCAGATATTTGTTTTTTCAAAAATCACCCTTTTCGAAATATTAGGGTTCATTATTGCAGCATGGCTCCTTTGGGTAATTAAATTTTATTATGCGGCCGCCCTTTTACCTTTACTGGTATCCGCAGGCTTTATGTACTGGCTACTTGCCAGGTATACCCATAAACCCCAACTGGTGGCCATGTGTGGCATAGCTTTTTTCTCAATAGCAGGCTTAGGGCTTTACATAGCAACTAACTTTCATTATGCTCTAAACCTTGATGTGTTACCTTTGTATGTGTTAGAGCTTTATACAGAAACGCAGGCTATTTCAGCAGAAGGAGCTAGTGCACAGTTTAATCTCGAGCCTACATATGCAAGCCTGTTATTTCATTTACCTAAGGCAGTTTTAACAGGCTTGTTCAGGCCGCTCCCATGGGAAGCACATACTTTTATTGCCTTGGTTGCTTCTTTTGAAAATCTTCTCCTGATAACATCAGTTTTACTACTTGCCTGCAGCTGGATATACATCAAAATAAAGAATCCGGCAGTTCTCCATTTAGATAACCAAACAGGCCATTTATTATGGCAATGGGCTTTTGCAGGCTCTATATTAATTTATGTTATACTTTTAGCGTGGCTTATTGCCCTCACATCGCCTAATTTTGGAACTCTACTTCGCTATCGTATTGGCTATCTTCCCTTTTTTATCTTCCTAATAACAGCAGGTTTAATTAAGATAAAAAGTATATATGCCCGCAGGCTTACAACCTAAAGCACCAGGCGCTCACCTGTTTTTTAAAATCAGCGTTCTGTATAAGCCAATAAAAAAGCAGGATCACAAAAAGTGTCCTGCTTTTTTATTGGCTTACTTATCAAAAATAAAGCTGCAAAAACTTAATAGGCTTTGGCAAATAAAACCCTTTGTTTAGAAGGCTTGCCTGTAAATATACAACGTCCTTCTTCCTGTGTATTATTTAATGGAATACAACGGATTGTTGCTTTGGTTTCTTCCTTGATTTTTATTTCAGTTTCAGAGGTACCGTCCCAATGAGCAGCAACAAAACCTGTTTTGTTTTCAAGTACATCTTTAAACTCTTCATAGGTTTCAACAGGCGTAATATGCTCGTCCCTGAATTGTAAAGCCTTGGTGTACAAATTGTCCTGGATTTCCTTCAGCAAGGCTTCTATCTTATCAGCGGCAGCTTCCTGTTTTATGCTTTCTTTGGCTTTTGTATCTCTGCGGGCTACTTCCATAGTACCATTTTCAAGGTCTCTTGGACCAACGGCAATACGTACAGGCACTCCTTTTTGCTCCCACTCAGCAAACTTCCAACCTGGCGATTGTGTATCCCGGTCATCAAACTTAACAGATATACCTCTTGAAAGTAACTCTTTACGAAGTACTGCCATTTTCTCGCGGATGTTGTTTAGTTGCTCTTCACCTTTATATATAGGCACGATCACTACCTGTATAGGTGCCAGGTTTGGCGGAAGCACCAGGCCTTCATCATCAGAATGTACCATTATAAGGGCCCCTATCAGGCGGGTGGTTACCCCCCAAGATGTACCCCAAACAAAATCCAGCCCACCCTCTTTGGTAGCAAACTTTACATCAAAAGCTTTAGCAAAATTTTGCCCAAGAAAGTGCGATGTACCCGCCTGTAATGCTTTACCATCTTGCATCAAGGCCTCAATACAATAGGTGTCTTCTGCACCGGCAAAACGCTCATTAGGAGTTTTTACACCTCTGATAACCGGCACGGCCATAAACTTTTCTGCAAAGGTTGTGTATACATCCAGCATTTGTTTTGCCTCTGCTACTGCTTCCAGTTTGGTAGCGTGAGCAGTATGCCCTTCCTGCCATAAAAATTCTGTAGTTCGTAAAAACAAACGGGTCCGCATTTCCCAGCGTACTACGTTAGCCCATTGGTTTATAAGCAAAGGCAGGTCTCTGTACGACTGCACCCAGTTTTTATAGGTGCTCCAGATCACCGTTTCTGAAGTTGGCCTAACGATTAACTCCTCTTCAAGCTTTGCTTCGGGATCTACAATAACACCACTGCCGTCTTCTGCATTTTTCAGGCGATAATGCGTTACAACCGCACACTCTTTTGCAAAACCTTCTACGTGGCTGGCTTCTTTGCTTAAAAAAGATTTAGGGATAAATAGTGGGAAATAGGCATTAACATGTCCTGTATCTTTAAACAGTTTATCGAGGGCTGCCTGCATTTTTTCCCATATAGCATAGCCATATGGTTTTATGATCATACACCCCCTTACCGGAGAGTTTTCTGCAAGATCTGCCCTTTTCACTAACTCGTTATACCAAAGCGAGTAGTCTTCGCTTCTTTTTGGTAACCCTTTGCTCATTTTTTAGGTTATATTAGTATATACTATAAATATGGTATAAGATTTGCATTATAACAGGTGCAAATCTACACCGCAGCAAAGATAGTTTTTATCAACAAATTCCGCCCAGCTAAATGGTTAGTTTTGCAAAAAAACCATATATTGGGATCGGAAATAAATTTCAAAGCCATGAAAACTAACCTACTAATAAATCTCGCACTGGCCGCTACGGTTTCTATTTTAGGAGCCTGTACCACCAGTCGCGTAGCCCAGCAGGTTGAGTATGATGACATGTACTATACTGCAGCCGACCGTGAGGCGGCCCGTACTGCACAGCAGTCAGCACGCTCTAACACTGCACGCTACCAGGACAACAGGCAAGCTGGTCAGGCAGTCGAGACAGACGATTATTACTCTCAGAATACAGAGACAGAGGCGTATGGAGACGAGGAGTACTACCGCGAAGATTATAACGATGGCAACTACAGCCAAAGCAGTGGGTCCGGAAGCTACATAACCAATAACAATTTTTCACCCATGTGGATGAATTCAGGATGGGGATTCTATAACAGTCCTATGGGCTTTTATGATCCTTTCTTTTATGATCCATTTGTGATGAACCGCGCTTTTTATGGAGTAAGGCCACGCATTTCATTTAACTACGGTTTTGGAATGGGATTCGGCATGGGCTTCTATTCCGGATTTGGCATGGGTATGGGTATGTCTCCATATGGATTTTATGATCCTTTCTTCAGCCCCTGGGGCTGGGGCAACCCATACGGAATGGGTATGATGGGCATGTATAACCCCTGGGGCATGGGCGGCTTCTACAGTCCATGGGGCATGGGCGGCATGTACAACCCTTGGCTTATGAACTCATATGCTTACAACATGGGTGTAGCAGATGGCTCTTTGATTGGCGCCCGCAATGCCCGTGTAACAACCTATGGTCCGCGTCATGCAATGGCTAACGAGGTAGCTTCGGTATCTACTACTGAAAGGTCCCGCGCACGCATGGCTCCTGCCGGAACCACCGGTGTACCAGGTACCCGTGTACGTGCAATAGGCTCTGAGTCTGCTAACACAGAAACAACCAATGCAGCCACAAGGCCAAGCAGAGGCGATATTCAGCGTGGGGGTACCCGTGGAGATGCTGTTACTCCAGCAGATGCAAGACCAGCCAGAGATGTTAATGTAATACGTCCAGAGCGTAGCCGCGCTACAGAAGGTGCAACAACGGCACCTGCTCGTACAGGCCGCGATTTTAGAGGCAGTAGCGAAGCCAGGCCAACCGGCTCTGATTATTACAGAGCAAGGCCGAGCCGCGATAGTTACAGCCAGCCAAGCAGAAGCTCTTCTCCT
>FPIC01033660.1_pt1 | contig 49395 bp, 23 predicted proteins | sample 1504481 | NCBI WGS metagenome assembly FPIC01 (sample SAMEA4475357, study PRJEB15587) | soil metagenome | biome: Soil; feature: Field | place: India | collected 2015-03-11 | depth 0 m
GGAGTCGCAGGTGGTGGGCGATATGCAGATTATTAACCAGGTAAAAAAAGCCTACCAATGGAGTGCAGATGCAGACCTGGCCGGCCCTTTTATGCATCGCCTGCTTCATACTATCTTCTTTGCCAATAAAAAAGTTGTACAAAGCACTTCTTTTCGTGACGGTGCTGCGTCTGTATCGTATGCTGCGGTTGAGTTACTTGAAGAGCTTACCGTAGATCTTGCCAACCCTAAGGTTTTGGTACTGGGCCTTGGCGAAATTGGTACCGATGTAGTAAAAAATCTCACTTCCTCTGATCGTATAAAAGACATCAGTATATGTAACCGCACCCTGGTAAAAGCAGAAATGCTTGCACAGGAGCTTGATCTTAAGGTGATACCCTTTAGTGAAGCAGACAAGGCAATACTGGATGCTGATGTGATTATTAGTTCACTGGCCATGCCTGCTCCTTTTGTTACTTCAGAGAAACTGGCTGCCAGCAATACTTTACAGTATAAGTTTTTCCTGGATCTTTCTGTGCCCAGAAGTGTTGCTGACGATATTGAGGAAAAGCACCCTGGTATGCTGGTATATAATGTTGATACTATTAACCTGCGTGCTTCCGAAGCCCTGCAGATCCGTATCAATGCCATACCACAGGTAAAAGCGATAGTAGCCGAAGCCATTGCTGAGTTTAATGACTGGACCCGCGAAATGGTGGTAAACCCAACCATTAACCGCTTTAAAAACGCATTAGAGCAAATACGCCAGGAAGAAATTGCCCGGTACATGAAGCAGCTCAATGAAGATGAGAGCAAGAAGGTAGAAGCTATTACTAAAAATATAATGCAGAAAGTGCTTAAGTTGCCGGTACTACAACTCAAAGCCGCCTGCAAGCGTGGTGAAGCCGATACCCTTATTGAGGTATTAAACGACTTGTTTAACCTTGAAAATGCCCCGTCTGAGATTCAAAAGTAAGAGTCTTTAAAAATATTATATAAGGAGACGCACTTTGGTGCGTCTTTTTCGTTATGTATCAGTTGATTATTTGGCACATTTTTTAAGATAATGCCCTTTAATGCAAGCACAAGAACCCCTTAATTTATCAGTAATATGCCTTTTTTAGTAGTGCTGTTTATGCTACTGTCGGTGGTTGAGCTACGTGCCCAGGCACCCGCCTCTCCGGATGCCCAGCCTGCCCTTCATTTTACCTATACCGATGCTCTGCGTAAAACGTTTGCCTATCCCTACTGGACGCTCGAAAATACCGTTAGCAAAAAACAGGTTAGTGGAGATCGTTTTGAATACATTGGCTGGTCGGATGATCCCTTCTGGCTGAGCTATGCAGATAGCCTGGGTAATCTTAAAAAAGAAACAGAGGCTAGTAAAGATGTTTTATTTTATCCTCCCTTTCATGATGTGGTAGCCTTTAGGCGGAACGGGCTGTGGGGGCTTATGAATACGGCTGGCAAAATAGTGCGCACACCCCGCTATGCAGAAATTAGGCACTTTAAAGGCGGCCTGGCTATGGTAGCCATTGAGGATAACGAAGGTAAAAAATGGGGCGTTATTAACCATAAGGGTAAAGAAGTTATTCCGACCCAATACAATTACCTGGCTGGTAATTATGACTCCAGTATGTTTTCGGTAGGTAGTACAAGTATAGCCGGTAATAAAGGTACCATGATGTTTGGCGTGCTCAATGCAGCAGGTAAGCAGGTAATACCACTAAAATACGTAGCCATGCGCCAGTCTGCAGATGGGGTGTATGCCCTGAGAAGCGCAGACGAACAATGGCAATTGTTTAGCCAGGAGGGTAAACCTATGGGGGCTGGCCGTTGGGAAGATCTGAAAGATTTCGGGAAAAGTTATGTAATAGGCCGTAAAGGCCATAAATGGGGCGTAGCCAGCCCGGATGGTAAAATAGTAATAGATTATCAGTATAAAAATATAGTACCCAAAACCGTTGGGCGCTATACCGTTACTCCGTTTACCAAATGGCAGTTGCAGCCTGCAAGCCAGGCCTCCTCATCGGGTGCTGCAATTGAGTGCGATGCCCTGTACCCAGTGGCAGATACCTTGTATGGTTATGTTATTGAAAAACAACATGGCCTAATATCCAGCAAAGGCCGTATCCTGGTAGCACCCCGTTATGATACAATTTCGCCATATAAAGGAGAGCTTGCCTCAGTACAGAAAGAAGGGCGCTGGGCTGTGCTTGACCGTAAGGGAAAAGAGTTGCTTTCTGATCGCTTTGATGAAGTAGCGCTGGACTATGAAGGCTATTTTGTTACAAGGCAGGGTGCTACGTTATCTATCCTGACCCTGCAAGGTAAAAAGTTACTGCAGGGAGAGTATACCAGCATTGGCCGATACATTGGTGATCGTTTTTTGCTTGAAAAAGATGGGCGTTATGGCTATGCCGATAAGAACGGTGTAGTAGTGGTATCTACGCAGTACGAAGAAGCCTATCCTTATAATAATGGTCTGGCCTTGGTAAAAGCCAATGGTTTATGGGGTTTACTGGATGCTAAAGGTAACTGGAAAGTAAAGCCTGTTTTTGAGGAACTGGAGGCTTTGCCATCTGGCGCCTATAAAGCAAGGTCTGGTATAGTATATAGTTTTATTGATAAAGAAGGCAACATAGTAGTGCCTGCAGCTACCCGTTTAAACTTTAGGCATGATGGGTTTGTTACTGTGCGTGTTGATAGTCTGGTAGGGCTCTTGCAGACAGATGGTAAAGAACTTTTGCCTATGCAGTACGATGCTGTTTCATTAATTGGCCCTGATAGTATTTTTGCAGTACGTATTGGTGAACAATGGGGCCTAGTAAACCGACAGGGCCGTATACTAATGAAACCATCGGCCCGCTATAAACAAATGGGTATTATGGCCGAAGGCCTTGTGCCAGTTAAAATAGATAAGCGCTGGGGTTTTGTAGATAAAGAAGGCCGCCTGATGATAGCCAATCGTTACGATGGCCTGCAGAGTTTTTCTGAAGGAATGGCTGCCTTTATGCTCAATAACAAATGGGGCTTTATAGATAAGGCCGAAAAAATTCGTGTACAGCCTCATTATGAGGTGGTACAGCCTTTCGCAAATGGCGTAGCCCTTGTAGGGCGTAACCAAAAGTGGGGCATGGTAAGTAAAAATGGTACAGAAGTAATACCTTTGGAGTATGACAGGATTTGGCAAACCAAAACCGGTAATTATATAAACCAGAAAGATGGTAAATTAGGCCTTATTGATCAGACTGGCTACCAGGTTATTTTACCAAAGTACGATGCCATACAGGAGCTTCCAAACCGGCACTTTGTACAACATCGTAATGGCTTGTTAGGGGTAGCCGATGAAAAAGGACAGGTGCTGGTACCAATGGTATACTCTATGGTGCTTCATAATCCATACAGTAATTTCTATCTCTTAGGTCGCACACAAGACCCAAGAGATTTATAACACTTTAATTTAAGCATGATATATCCGAAAAGTTTTGAACAAAAAATAGGGTTTGACATACTACGACAACTGATCAAAGAAGAGTGCACCAGCACCCTGGGCCAGGCGTTTGTAGATAAAATGCGCTTTTCGGACAACTTCTCCCTTATTGGTAAATTGTGTAGCCAGGTGGCCGAATTCAGGCAAATCCTGATGTTTGATAACACGTTTCCATCGCAGCACTACCTGGATGTATCTACACATTTACGCCAGGCAGAGCTGGAAGGGTCATTTTTATCCGAAGAGCAGTTTTTTGATATTAAGCTTTCGCTTAACACCATTCTTTCCTGCCTTAAATTTTTAAATGCTAAAGAAGATAGTACCTACCCGGAGCTAAAGGAACTTAGCAAACAGGTAGAAGTAGACCGAAAGCTGGTATCACATATTGATTTTACCATTGATGAGCGGGGCAAGGTGCGCGACAGCGCTTCGTCTGAACTGGGGCGTATCCGCAAGGCAATTATAGCAGAGCAAAGCTCCCTTCGCAGAAAGCTGGATAACATCCTTCGTTCGGCTAAAAGCCAGGGCTTTACCGATGAGGATATGCAACTCACCATCCGAGGAGGGCGTATGGTAATTCCTGTTGCAGCAGAGCATAAACGCAGGTTAAAAGGTTTTATTCATGATGAGTCTGCCACCGGGCAAACCGTTTTTATAGAGCCGGCCGAAGTGTTTGATGCTAATAATGCCATAAGGGAGCTGGAATATGAAGAGCGAAGAGAGGTAATTCGTATCCTTACCAAGCTTACCAGCGATTTACGCCCTTATATACCTGCGCTAAAAAAAGGCTATACTTTTTTAGGGTTGCTGGATTTTATCCGTGCCAAGGCTAAGCTAGCCGTGCAACTGAATGCAGTAAAGCCACAACTTAGCCCCAGGCAGCAAGTAGAATGGATAAAGGCAAGGCACCCACTGTTACAGCTTACCTTAGAAAAGCAAGGCCGCAGCATTAGCCCGCTGGATATTATTCTTACGCCCGGGCATCGTATTTTACTGATCTCAGGCCCTAATGCAGGTGGCAAGTCCATTACCCTGAAAACAGTAGGCTTGTTACAATATATGTATCAGTGTGGTATGCTGGTGCCTATGGAAGAAACCTCTACCATGGGGCTCTTCTCAAGCATTTTTATTGATATTGGAGATGAGCAATCGCTGGAAAATGACCTGAGTACTTATAGCTCACACCTTTCTAACATGAAGCACTTTCTGCAGTTTGCAGATAAAAAGACATTGCTTCTGATTGATGAATTTGGTACTGGTACCGAGCCTCAGTTTGGTGGCGCTATTGCAGAGGCTATACTGGAGCAGCTAAATAAAGAAAAAGCTTTTGGCGTTATTACCACCCACTATACTAATCTTAAGTTTTTTGCAGATAGAACTCCTGGTATAGTAAATGGTGCCATGCGCTTTGATGCAGAAAAGCTGGAGCCACTCTATAAACTGGAAACCGGTGTGCCTGGTAGCTCATTTGCTCTCGAAATAGCCAGTAAAATTGGCTTACCTAAGTCAGTATTAGGTACGGCAAAAGAAAAGTTAGGAGATAAGCAGGTGGCCTTTGATAAGTTGCTGCGTGAACTGCAGATAGAGAAAGAGGTTTATGCCAGCCGCAACCTGGAACTGGCTACCCGCGAGCGCCATCTTAAAAAATCAAGCACCGAATATGCCGAGTTAAAAGCCTATCTGGATAACCAGCGTAAAACGATTGTAAACGATGCCAAGGCAGAAGCTAAACGATTGTTGCGTGATGCGAACCAGAAGATAGAAAATACCATAAGGCAGATACGTGAGGAAGGGGCTGAAAAAGAGGCTACCCGCCAGGCTCGTAAAGAACTTGAAGAGTTCCGTACAGTGTTGGAGCCTGAAACGTTACAGCAAGCACCTGTTACAACAAGCCCGGATGATATTGAAGAGGTAAGTGGGGGTATTGATACAGGTAGTTATGTACGTATTAAAGATTCTGGTGCAGTAGCGGAAGTAATAGGGATACGGGGAAAAGATGTTGAGGTGCGCATTGGCTCGCTTAAATCTACACTTAAGCTTAATCGCTTAGAGAAGATTAGCCGTAAGGCCTACCGTGCCCATGTACCGGAAGAAGAAGTGGCCCGTAGCAAAGGAGTAGATATTAACCAGAAAATGCTTGCTTTTAGTTATAACCTTGACCTGCGTGGTAAAAGGGGAGAAGAAGCCCTTACCGAGGTAGATAACTTTATGGACAATGCCTTGTTGCTGGGTACCCAGGAATTGCGTATTGTGCATGGTAAAGGAGATGGCATTCTCAGAACCCTGATCCGAAATCACCTTCGTAAGTACAAGCAAGTGGTTGCTATGCAAGATGAGCACCCCGACCGGGGTGGCCCTGGTGTAACCATTGTTTCTTTAAGCCACTAATAAGTACTCAGTATAAAAAAGGAGTGGCTGTATAAATGCTGCATATCTTGCATTGCAGATATGTTTAAGCAATTATACTCTTAACATAAAAGGGCAGAAACCAGATCTGGGTTCTGCCCTTTTATGTTAAACTAACACTTGTGTACGATACAACTGTAAGCTGTAATTCGAAATCGGAGCAGCTACAATTACTTTAGTATGCTACCTCCTGAAAGGAATACGATAAGCAATATAATAGTTAAAACCCGGACGGTTAGGACGCATGGCACGTCCGTACCCTGGAGTGTAATAAGGGGGAAGATCGTCCAGGTTATCGCCAGACCTGTAGAAAGGTACTTTATAGCGAATAACAAAGCCCATGTAAAATTGCCCTGCAACACGAGCGCGCACACCGCCTACCAGTTCCATCCAATGGGCAGTAACATTACGGGCCGGAAGATCCGGTAATTCAACAAGCTGCCGACTGAAATATGGATTCTCTACTACAATATTAGTATACTGGTCGGTATACCGGCTGTAAGCATAGCGAAGGCCGGTAAATACCATTTCATTTCCTTTTAGTAAATTATAGTCGAACCCGAGGCGCTGGTAAAACCCAGAGGCAGCATAGTTGAAGCTGGCAGTATCGGGCCGCTGAAAATCAGGGCGTACCACCGCGCGTCCAATTTCAGTGACAATATAAAACCTCTTGCCCCAGCCATAATCTGCACTCAACTCATACTGCCTTACATCCGGAAAAATGTAGCTCCATGCAGCCTGCCCAACCTCAACACCAATACGAATGCCGGGAGTAGCTAACGTATCCTGCCTGATGGGTTGTGCAAATGCTGAAACGCTTAGCAGAAGCAATAAAGCACTAGTAAAATATCTGTATATTGAGATCATTCGTTAGAAAACTTTGGGGGCGCATTACTACAATATTTTCAGGAGACAGTGTACTGCTTACCACGCGAATGGAATCATAACGTATTTCAGGGTCGCAATGGAAGGAGGGAATAACCAGATTTCGCTCAAACGCAAATTGAATGGTATCAGTACGGGTGGGCCTGGCTGCATCTATAGAATCCCTGGTAAATACATAGGTAACCTGGTCTTCCAGAACGGGTAGAGGCAAACGGAACTGGGTAGCTACAACTGGGGTAACAAAGATAGCCTGTTCTGGAATATAAAGTTCAAGCAAGCGAACCTGCAAAGGGGTATTGGTAACCTCGCCAATGGCATTTACAGATCTTGTAAAAAAGCCGGTATTAAGGGTGGAAACACCTCTTTCTTCACAAACAGGAACTTCGCAAGAACTGGCTATAAGCAAAAAGACTGGTACTACCAGTCTGATTGTAAGTGTTTGCAGAGGCTTTAGTAAAAGCAGTATACTTTTCAATGTGTTAAGCGTCTGGAGTATTTTGATAGGCAATAATACCACCCAACAGGTTTCTTACATTACTAAAACCCTGCTGCTGTAAAAACTTCTGTGCCTGGCCACTGCGGGCACCCGAGCGGCAATGTAGAATAAGTTCCTGGTCTTTGTATTGCTCCAGTTCATCCAGGCGGTTCGGAATGCTTCCTAAAGGAATGTTTTTGGCGCCTATATTATTTTCTTCGTATTCCCATTCTTCCCTAACATCAACAATGTTCAGGTTTTCGTTTTGGGCTAAACGTTCTTTCAGTTCTGATGGCTGTATATCCATGTGTGCAATTGTTTAAGGCAAATTTAGGGTTTCAAAACAGATATCTGCTCTTCACGGCTAAATTTTATTGATTTACTACCAGTTTTTTTACCGTTACGGCCCCTTCGCGGTTACGTACGTGTACCAGGTAAATACCCGGCTTAAACCCATTTACAAAAACAGTCAGGTCTTCGCCTTCCGGCTTATTGTGGCTTAGTAGCTTTTTTCCTGCCAGGTCATATACAGTAACCTCTTCAACTTCACCCTCTACAGTAAATTTTTCGTGGGTGGGGTTAGGGAAAATTCTGGCTTCTGCGCGTTTAGGCTGTTCGCTTTCGGGAGCAGGCATTACAGCGCCTTCAGCAAATACAGGTCTTATCAGCAATGAGCCGGGTTCATCCATAAAAGGCTCCCAAACGGCTGCATAATTTTGATAAATAGTACCAGGAGTAGCATTCTGTACGTCATAGCCAACACTTATGGCTTGCCTGCGGCCTTGGGTTTGCTGCCAGCCAATATAAAAGGTATCTGATACGATGACAGGGCGCCTTAGCTCATACTGGGTAAAACCATTTATTTGGTTTGAGTACCGAACGGTAACTTCCTGCTGTGTTAAAACAGAATCTCTGTAGTTGTTTGCAGCCCCTCCCAGTTTTTTAAATACCATTATGCTAAACGGCTGGTTGCTGATATCATTTACCATTTTGGTAAAATGAATATTGATGTGCGTTAGCGTGTCTGGCTCATTGGCCACAAACTTTACAGCAGCCATGGCAAAATCGCCACCTATGCTAAACGAAAGCTCTGGCGTACCATCATCGTAGGCAAAATAATCTCTGAAGTCGGTGCGGGTTGAGGCTGTATCGTTATTAAGAAACACCGGGCTGGTCGCTTCGGAACGTACTACAAATTTATACTCAAGAGTAGTGGGCTTGGTTATAATGTTTTTTAACAAGGCATCGTTTACCGGCAAATCTACTCTGAACAGGCTTTCGAATGTACGAGGTGTGTTGCCATTTAAAGGAGGCGGAACAGACTCTCCGGCAATAAATTCCACCTGCCGTTGCTGTGGGTAAAGCTCATTTACATACCCATCAAAACGAAATACCCTTGATATACCAAAGAGGTTTACCCGCACAGATACGCTATCATTGGTTTCGCGGCGGGGGGCTGCCGCAAACTGGTTCCAGGGCATGGCTGTATAATTTCTTAACAAGCGGCTGGGCTTTACAGCAATAGCAAATTCATTACGGCCTTCAAAGGTGGTACTGGCGGCCTTAAAGCCTTTATCCAGGTAAATATAATCGATATGCCACATATCAAAGTTGCCATTTACTGCTCCCCAGTTCACAAACCTGAACTGGAAATTAGCTGTAAGATATTGTTGTGGTACTTTAATCCTTACAAACTGAAAGGCATTGTTGCTTTGTTTGGACACTGACCATACGCTGTGCCAGGTGCTTGCCTGACCGGGCGCCTTGAACTGCAGCACCAGGGAGTCTTCGGCATCATTAGGAGCTAGTTGGATTACCCGCCCTCCGGCCTGCCAGAAAAAACTCAGATATACTGAATCTGCCTGGTGGGGTGGTACCTCGTTAAGCAGGATAGGCCGCGAAGTAAGCACATCAGTAGGAGCCTGCGCATTGGTAGGGCTAAACTGATAGGGCGTTCCGGTCTCATCAAGGCCATCAAAGGTAGCTACATTATAGCTTGGCGGGCCTACCGGGTAGCGGCTGTTAATAAAAACACCACTTCCTTGTACCCAACGTGCAGAATCCGGGTAAGGCCAATTACGATAAAAAGACCCTGTAAAATCATCAAAAAAGGGTAGCGATACAGGTAAGGTATCGGTACGGGCAATGGTTTTGGCATAAGCTTTTTTAACTCCTTTGGATAAGGGCGCTTTGCGGAGAGGCTCTAAAACAGCCTGGCCAAAACTTTGAAGGCTCATAAATAGCAATACGACCAGCACACCTGTACAGGCAAGGCTAAGCCGCCCCGATTTACTGGCAGGTTCCTGGCAGTTATCTGCTGAAGCCTGCGCGCTGTAAGTTGCCGGGGTAAACGGGCTGTATGTGTGGTGTGTATTCAACATAAAAATTAACCTTCAGTTGGTTGTTGATTAATTATCTGGCGTACCGGCAGATTGTTGCTCCGGGCTAAAGCCCACAATCCAAAGATCCACCACTTCGCCTACGCGAATGGTTTTGCCCGGGCCTGGTGATGGTACTTGCTTAAATACAGTACCTAATTCTTTGTCTGTACGGTTTTCATATACAATAGATCCCACTTGCAGGCCCTGGCCGGTTAGGGCAAACTCAGCTTCATCCAGCGGAAGGCCCATCAGGTTGGGTACATCAAATTCCTGTACACCCAATCCATCGCCCACAACCAGGTCAATTTTAGTGCCTTTGGGTATTTCGGTACCTTCTTTAAGCTCTGCACCCCGATACATTTGTTTTAAAACGGTATTTACCTGCAAATCGGGTATGCGCTCCACCTCACCCAGGGCCAGGCCATGGTTTTCCAGCTCCGTTTGGGCATTTAAGAAAGAGCGGCCCAGTAAGCGTGGCATTTTTACATTAGGTGGCGTACCGGTGGTTACGGTAACATAGATTTTACGGCCTTCTTTTACAAGGCTGCCTGGGTCGGGTGATTGTAGTACAACAGTAAACGGAGGCTTGGAAGGATCAAAAGTAGAGTCGCTTACATGATACTGTAGCCCTCTCTGGTTAAGTTGGTTCTGCATTTCGTTTACCTGCAACCCTACCAGGGCGGGCACGGCTATGGTTTCGCCATGATTAGTGGTAGTAGGTAAATACCAGTAAAAGAAAGAAAGCACCAGAATAACGGCAAGTGCTAGGATAATCAGAAGGTGCATGAAAACATCACGCTGTGTTCTGGCTTGTAACATGTAGGGTTCCTTTGGTAACAGGGTTATGAAATAAGTTTGAATGGCCTTGGATTATGGCCATTCAAAACTAATTATAAACATATAAAATTAAACGCTCAGTACAGGCAATATTGTATTGCTTAGTTCTACGCCATGTCTTTTTTCTTATGCTTGCCATATTCCAGGATTGCATCTATAAAGTGATACGGTTTGTATCCGTTTATAGCACACTGGTGGAATATACAGGTGGCAGGTGTCATGCCGGGCAAAGAGTTGATCTCGATAATAATGGTTTCTGCACGGTTATCATCAAAAATACGCACAAAAGCATCAATACGGGCATAACCCTCAATATTGAGTATCTTTGCTACACGCTTTAGCTCATCGCGTACCTGCTGCGAAATTACTTTGTGCTCTTCTTTGGTTCTGGCAAAGCGTGCGGGGGTAATGTTTTGCCCTTCACCCGCCAGGAATTTTTCTTCCAGCGAAAGCACTTCGCCTGAGGCCAGCGTTTCAGAAGGCTCAAAAATCTCGTATACACGGTTGCCTTCTTCGTCTACTTTGGTAAGCAGGCCGCCGGTTACTTCCAGGAAGTGTTTTGCACCTTTACGTTCAATGAGCTCCTCAATAAGGTAGGCTTGTTTGCATGGAAATTCTTCGTTGGCCTTTAATTTAAGCACACCAGCTTCTTCGGCAAGCAATGCATCGCCTTCTCTGAAAATCTGGTTGGTAAAGGCAATAAGCTCCTGGCGGTTCTTTACTTTTTTTACAGCAGAGCTACAGCCATCATCGGCAGGCTTTGCAATAAATGGGTAAGGAAACTCTCTTTCAACCTCTTCAATAAGGGCTTGTTGATTGGTTTTCCAGTCTGCTTTGTGCAACAGCCTGTGCTTCGCTACCGATACTCCATGCTCGCGCAGTATTTTATTGGTATCGTATTTATTGATAGTAATCTGCGAACTTTCAATGCCGGAACCATTATACGGCACTCCGTATTTTTCCAGCTCTCTCTGCACAGCACCGTCTTCGCCCGGGCGGCCATGCAGGGCAATAAACACAGCATCAGTCATGCTGCTTAGCTCCTCATAGCTAATGCGGCGGGCTTTCATAATAGGGTTAGCCACATACTTATCCGTAATCTGGCGGGCCTCTTCTATAATTTTTTTCACCGCCTCGTGCATGGGCTGATGCGAGGCATGTACTTTCTCCTTAATATCATCTGCATTGTCTTTCAGCATAATATTGATCGGGATAAGGTACAGCTCATGGTCTGCTTCGTGGCCAGTAAGAAACACCGGGAAGGGCTCATACTTAGTAGAAGAAGCCAGCTTCTCGTAGATATTACGGCCACTTTCTACGGAAATATGTCTTTCTGAAGAGAAGCCACCCATCAGCACAGCTACCTTGGTGCGCTCTGCCACAGTGTTTTTTAACTCAAGCAAACGGGCATCGAGCCAACGCAACTGGTTGCGCAGTTGTGTAATTTTTTTACCCGACTTAATGCGCTCAGCCAGCGAGGTGCGGATAATATACGTAAGGAACTGCGAAGGATTAAGCCCTATTTCTGCTGCCTGGTGGAAGAAGAAAGAAGAAGGCAACATACCCGATGTAGTGTTGGGATCATTCAGGAAAATCTCTCCAGATTCGCTGATAAAGCCATCCAAACGAGCATATACATTAAAGTGGAGCTTGCGGAACAAACGGCAGCATTCTGACTTTATCTCTTCTATTTTGGCCGATTCGATATTGATAGGCGTTACCTTCCGGGTCATGCCAGGCAGGTACTTAGAGCGGTAATCGAATACACTTTGCGTTTTTACAATTTCAGTAGGAGGCAGGGCAATAGGTTCGCCTGCTTCATCCTGAATTACAATACACGAAAACTCCTTACCCTTTATAAACGATTCGATCAGTACGGTTTCTTCGCCATCCATGCTTTCCAGCAATACTTTATCGTTCCAGGCATCGCTGTTCAGGTATTGTAACAGCTCCTCAGGGTGGTTAATGATACGCTGATCTCTTTCGGCAGCCAGGCTGTTAATAATTACCGGCATGCCAATCCCTTCGCGTATATCAGTAAGCGTACGCAGGAAGCTTATTTTATCTTCAGCCGAAAGGCCTGTCCAGTAATCTTTACGGATCTGTTGTATGAAAAGACTTTTGTTGATGGCGGTTTCAAAAGCTTCGGTGTTTTCTTCTTTCAGGATAGATACTCCGATAGATGAACCCTGGTAAGGCGATTTAATAACCAAGGGCATGCCCAATTCGCTCTTATAGCGCTGAAGGAGGGAGGCCTTATCGGTAGTTTGTAACCACTCAACACGGTTAATCATGCGGTGCTGAGGGCGCCTGAAGCCAGCTTGCTCCATAAGGCTTTTCTGTACCAGTTTGTTTATACCTATAGCAGAAGGCAAAATGCCTGAGCCAGAATACGGAATATTATACCACTCCAATATACCCTGGATGTTGCCATCTTCGCCATAAGGACCGTGCATGGCCAGGAAAGCAAAATCAAACAGATCAGCAAAATCAGAAGGATTAAGGCGCTTGCCTACCTCAGCAATCATTGCCTCTACTTGCTGCGGACTTTGCTGCAATGATTCTGCATAGATCTGGAAGCCGTTTTCTGTAGCAGGCAGGGAACTTACCGGAGGGTAAAAATCACGAACAGTACCTTTGTAAATAAACTCCCAGTTGAGTAGAATAAAGTTGCCAAGGCTATCTACAAACACAGGCACTGCTTCAAATAAGTTTTTATCCAGGTTGTCATACACGGTACGGCCACCGGCAAAAGAGATTTCACGCTCTCTGGACTGACCGCCAAAAAATATTCCGATTCTCATTGTAAAGGTATGTGGAGTAAGTGTCTAAGCTTTTTAAAAAGAATACAAACTATAAAGTTCTTTAATGGCCGAAAAATAATAAAAATAACCTTCAACCATAGGCAAAGTTAAATAATTAGACCCAGCTTTGTGCTATACGCCTGGCCTCGATACCATATAACTTTACCAATAATATTACAGAGGTGCAGGCAGCAGCTAATCTTTCTGAAACTGCATTTACAGCCCCGGTTTTCTGTTAAGCATTATAACTGTGTTGCTGTTAAATTATTGCCTGCTTTTTTAAAAACAAGTGCATGCCGTGTAGGGTATGCACTTGTTTTTGACCTCTTTTTAAGAACGCCATAGCAGAGACGAGTCGCCAAAGCTCAAAAAACGGTAATCGTTATCCAAAGCTTCCTGGTATACTCTTTCCCAATCGGGGCCTATAAAGGCGGCAACCAGCAAAAGCAGGGTAGTGCCAGGCAGGTGATAATTGGTAATAAGTCCATCGCAAAGCTTAAAGCTGTAATCAGGAAAAATAAAGATCTCGGTTTCACCCATGATCTCTTCCAGGTTGTGCTCCAGCATCATTGTGTATACTGCCTGTATTGCTTCATGAGCAGAAGGATGCTGGTGTGGCTCAAGCTGGTAAGGTTGCAGCTTACGTACTTTAAATATGGTATTGGTAGGGTCGTGCAGTAGTTGTACGCCAAACCAATATAAACTTTCCAGGGCACGCATTGAGGTAGTGCCTACGGCTACCAGCCTACCTTGCTTATGTAGTAAAGCCTGCAGGTTGGCGCGTGTAAATACCAGTTGCTCGGAGTGCATAGGGTGGTTTACTGCATTGGCTTCTTTAACTGGCATAAATGTGCCTGCACTTACATGAAGCGTTAAATAACTTTGCTGTACACCCTTTTCGGTTAGTCGTTCCAGCAAAGGGTTCGTAAAATGCAAACCGGCCGTTGGTGCGGCAACAGCACCCTCGCGTTTAGAGTATACAGTCTGGTATTGTACCTGGTCTTGGGCTGTAGCTTCGCGGTTCAAGTAAGGAGGCAGGGGTAGCTCTCCAAAGGTTTGCACTATATCAACAAAACGTAAATGTGCGGGTGCCCACTCCAGGGTAACCGAGTTAGTATCTGAGTTGGTTAAGGTAGCTTTTAAAAGGGTTTCCTGTCCATCTACATAAATAAGGCGCTCGAGCGTTTCTTCATTTTTCCATTTCTTTTTATTGCCTATCATACACTGCCAGGTACAATGGCCCTGTTGCTGCATGGCTACCGTAACTATGGCAGGCTGTTCGGGCTGTAGCAAAAATATTTCAATAAGCGCACCGGTGACTTTTCTGAAATAAAGCCGTGCAGGGATTACTTTAGTATTATTGAATACCAGCAAGTCACCAGCACCCAGGTGGCTATCCAGTTCTTTAAATGTATGATGGTTGATCTGGCCCTGGCGGTATACGAGCATTTTTGCTTCATCGCGCACGGCAAGTGGGTGTTGTGCTATTCTATGCTCGGGGAGTGTGTAGCTGTAATCGTTTATATTGATTTCCTTCATTTGCACTTTAAAAACACTTTTAAGATGGTAAGCCTGTTGGTTGTGTAAACTATACAATCAAAAAGTGTGCTTATGTTTTTATGGTGTATATAAAGCCGGTTGGGCTTAGGGTTATAACAGGGTTTTGTAAAATTAAAAAAGACATTCCTAATACAGGAATGCCTTTGTATAATAGTGTAGGCTTTTATTAGTAGCCAGACTGGTCAAGTGCTTTATTGGCCAGGCGGTCCTGGTAACGCTTGCGCGAACGCTCAATGGCTGCTCTGGCTTCAGTTTCGTCTTCCCAGCCTTCAATGCCTACCTTTTTCTTTTCAAGTTCTTTATAGATAGAGAAGAAGTGCTCAATTTCTTTGATAAGGTGAGGGTTTACCTCTGAAAGTTTTGTAATGTAGTTCCAGATCGGGTCTGATACAGGTACGCAAAGGATTTTAGCGTCAGGACCTTTCTCATCAAACATTCTGAAAAGGGCAATAGGTCTTACCTCAATCACACAACCCGGAAAGGTAGGCTCAGATACCAGTACAAGGGCATCAAGGGCATCGCCATCCAGTGCAAGGGTTTCTGGAAAATAACCGTAGTCGCTTGGGTAGTGTACAGAAGAGAAGAGCATTCTGTCGTAGCGGATCATTTTACGCTCGTAATCATACTCATATTTATTACGGCTTCCTTTAGGGATTTCAACTACAGCATCAAGGGTAAAATCGTTGTTTGCACTCATAATTTGTTTTATCTCAGTTTAAAATTTAAGCCCGGAACACATACTATGCCCGAAACTGCTGCGATTAAAAATGTTAATTTTCAATCGGGCTGCAAATTTAGTTTAAATAATGTCAAATAAAATGTTTTTAATTTAAAAAAAGCCATGGAAGTTGGGGCTTTTCTGTGAATGGAAGCATTTGCAAAATCTGATAGGATTTTATAATTGGATAGAGGTACCTCTTGACCTACCATACGAAAAAAGTAGCAACAGGATATATATTTAAGAGATATTCTATCTTTGGAGCTTGAAATTGTAAGCGAATGAATGTTTTGATTATATATGCTCACCCTGAGCCCAGGTCATTTAACGGTGCCTTGCTGGAGCAATCGGTTACAACCCTAAGAGGGTTGGGGCACCATGTAGAAGTATCTGACCTGTATGCCATGCAGTTTAACCCTGTGGCCGGCAGGCACGATTTTACCAGCGAGGCAGATGCCAGTTATTTTAAATACCAGGCCGAGCAGGTGCATGCCTGCCAGCAGAATACATTTGCAGATGATGTAAAAGCCGAACAGGAAAAACTGGTCCGGGCGGATGTGCTTATTCTACAGTTTCCGCTGTGGTGGTTTTCTATGCCGGCCATTTTAAAAGGTTGGGTAGACCGTGTGCTGGCCATGGGGTTTGCCTACGGTGGTGGCAAAGGAACTTACCATACCGGGCCTTTTAAAGGAAAAAGAGCCATGCTAGTGTTAACCACAGGTGGCCCTGAAATTTCGTATGGCGAAGGTGCGCGTAATGGCGATATGGAAAAGCTGCTTTACCCTATACAGCATGGTGTGCTTCATTTTGTTGGCATGGACGTATTGCCTCCATTTGTGGTCTGGAGCCCTGCCCGCCTGGAAGAAGAAGAGCGTAAAAACTACCTGGCTATGTATGCACACCGGCTTAAATTTTTACAGAAAACCCCCAAACTTGATTTTTGATTACTATGCAGAAAGCAACAGGCACTTTTAAGGCTGGCTTAGCGTTGCATATGCGGTCTGTAAATACTTTATGAATAATAAACCTGTAGTGGGTATTTTTTCCCGTAGTTATTGGGCGCAACATGGTATAGCCCTGGTGTTTATTGCACTGGTATACCTGTTGATAGACCTTAGGCCGGGCAGTATGTACTTTATCAGCAAGGTACTGTTGTTCCAGGAGAGCCTACAGGATTTTATGGTTTTTGCTTTTGCTAATGCCCTGGCTTTGCTTTCTGTATACCTGCTTTTATTTAATCGCTCCAGGGTTATTGCTCACGTATCTGCCTTTTTTGTTTTTATAAGCATTGCCCTATCGTTTGTCTACAGAATCTCTACAGGCTATGGCATGATGTACGATGATGTAATAACTGCAGTAAATAACCAGGGATGGCTTTTGCCGGCTGTTCAGGAGTTTAAAGTGCCGGCTTTGTACAGTTTACTGCTTTTTGCCGGCCTGGTGCTTGTATATAAGTACACAGCAACCGCTGCACGCAGGGTATTTTCTGCCTGGTACAGCCTGGTGGTAATTACTGCCTTTGGTTTGTGTTATTCTATTCTGCATACCAGCACAGGGGTAGTAAATCATTTTCCAGCCCCCTTCAGGCTTACTTCTTCGTTGCTATCGCAGTATACCAGTCCTGTTCATGCTACCCAACGCCAGCATATTGCCATTGCACCTGGGGTACCTGTTGCCAGAAATGTAGTTTTAATTGTAGATGAAAGTATAACCGGTAGTTTCTTGTCGTTAAACGGCTACCCGGTGCGTACTACTCCATACCTGGAAAGTCAGCAAGAAAACTTAGATAATTTTGGTGTAGCTACTTCGTATACCAACTACAGTGCGGGTAGTAACCTGGCATTGCTCACGGGCATACGGGTAGAGGAGTTACCAGATGTGAAGCAAAATGCTTTTACACTACCTAACCTGTTTCAGTTTGCAAAAAAAGCGGGCTATACCACCGTTTTTATCGATGCCCAGACCCGCGATGGTGCTTTGCAGAATTATTTTACCTTACACGACCTGCAGTATGTAGACCATTTTGTACAGCCTGCCAACAACTATAACCTGCAATATTATGAGCGCGATGGCGCAGTAGCTGATACATTAGCTGCTTTCTGCACTACCGGCAGCAGGCATTTTATATACGTTAATAAAGCTGGTGCTCACTGGCCCTATGCCCGCACTTACCCGCCAGACTCCCTGCATTTTAGCCCGGTACTGGCCGAGCAGGAGTTTTACAAGGATAAAGACAAAACCCTAAATACCTATTACAATGCACTTCGCTGGACGGTTGATGCGTTCTGGAAGAAGTTAATACCAGCCCTGGAGAATGCAGACAGTACGGTAGTAGTGTATACCTCTGACCATGGGCAGAACCTTAAGGATAGCGGTATACGTATTGCTCATGCCTCTCTGGAAAATACAAAAAGTGACGAATCGGATGTGCCACTTTGGCTATATGCGCCCAATAAGTTTTTAGATGGAAGGGTGCCCGCCGAAAAAGGAGGGAGGCACCACGAAGAAATATTCGGTACCCTTCTGTTGCTGCAGGGGTATGACCGTGCTTTTGTAAGCAGCCAATATGGCAATACCTTGTTTGATCCGCCTGCCCGGAAACCACGCTACTTTATAACAGGCGATGTACTGGGCAGAGGCAAGGCTAAAAAAATCAGGTTTGATAACAAGTAAATGTCCTGCCGGAGGCATGCTGCTGCTTTGTAGTATATTATTACTTTTATACCTGTTCTGGTGGTGTGCCTCAATATATTTATAAATAAAGTAACCTGTTAACAATTCCTTTCATTTAGTTGATTCCCGGTTTTATCAAATTAAGAAACCTGCCTTGTTCAGGTAGAACAACTTCAGAAAGTTCTGTGGTTTGCGAACGTGTGTACTAACATACATTTGTGCCAACTCGTGATTTACAGGTGATATTTTATGCTTTTAGGCTAAACTGAAGAATTATTTGCAATGCGGTACATCAACTCTGATTTGCTGACAGGCAAATCGTAATCATCCTATTTTATTATTACATGTGGTGCTTTTGAGGCAATAGGAGCTTCATAATTTATTCATATAGCGGGAGTAGGTTTAAGTTACAAATACTGGAGGAAACCAAATCGATTTCTTTACCTAACTCTTACTTCTATGCTTACTGCTACTACAAAAGGAAACAGCACTATTTATTTTTCCATAAACCAGGATCCTCTTTTGGATGCTGCGTCACGCTTACGTATAAAGCAGGAGTTTGATGAGCTTTCATCACGTATACCAGGAAGCTTTAAAGTAGATATGTCGGGGATCTATAGTATTAATAGCAGTGGCTTGGCCCTTTTGATTGAGCTTAAAAAAATAAGCTTCCAGAAAGAGTTGCAATTGGAGTTTATTAATATGCCCCAGTCATTGCTCCACAAAGTTGAAGAAGCAGGTTTAGCAAAGGTACTTTTCTGCGCATAGGCATGAAAAAATTTTACTTCTCGGAATTTGAACACAGAAGACCGGGTAAGCTAATTACTGATAGTAAGGCTCGTACTTATCTTTTCCAGTTTTTAGGGATAATGACCACCATAAGTGGCTTTGCCTACCTTGGCTGGCGCTGGACAAGTTCTGTTAATATGGATGCCCTGTGGTTTTCTGTACCCTTATTGCTAGCCGAAACGCTTAGTTTTATAGGTACCTTGCTGGTTATTTTTAATTTTTGGGCTAATAAAGACCCCAAGAAGCAAGCTCCTGCCCATTATCTTTCCGATATTGAAGAAGTGGATGAGGGTATGGACAGGCCCTTGAAAATAGATGTATTTATTGCCACTTATAACGAAGAGGTAGAACTGGTGCGGTATAGCATTCGCGATGCAAAAAAAATGACCTACCCATACCCAGACGTAAAAATACAGATCTATGTATTGGATGATGGCCGAAGAGATGGGACAGACCCTTCAAAAGAAAACATGATGCTTGTTGCTCATGAAGAAGGAGTACATTACTTAACCCGCTCTGATAACAAAGGATACAAGGCCGGTAACCTTAAAAATGCAATGGAACAATCAGATGGAGATCTGTTTGTGATTCTTGATGCAGATACCAGGCCTTTTGCAACATTACTGGAGCATACAACAGGCTATTTCAGGAACCGAAAACTGGCCTGGGTACAAACCCCGCAATGGTTTTATGATCTTACAGATCCAATGCCTCTTTCTTCCTTAATTGATAAAAAGGGAGTATTGCAAAAGTCTGCTCCGGGAAGAATGGTAAAGACACTGCTTGATAAAATAAAAATTGGTGAAGATATTTTTGGAAACGATTCTGCCATTTTTTATGATGTAATACAGCGCAGAAGGAATAAGTATAATGCATCATTCTGCTGTGGAGCAGGTTCTATCCACCGTAGAGAGGCGCTGGTAAGCTTGTCGCTAAAAGATTTTGCCAATGAACTAAAGAAACAACTCGAGCAACCTACTGCCCTGAAAGCAGCCCGCCTGGCTGGTGGCCGTACAGATGCAGAATGGCTCAAGGAAACGGTACTCAAGCAAGCTCTGATCCCCTTTAAATTTCATGCTTCAGAAGATATATATACTTCTATACAGCTGCATGCCGATAAGCACAGCCGCTGGGAGAGCCTGCTGCACCCGGAGGTAGAATGTAAAATGCTTTCTCCACAAGACCTGGAAACCTGGGTAAAACAGCGGGCGCGTTATGCAGAAGGCTCCCTGGATATATGTTTCAGGGATAACCCTCTCTTTATGAGGGGGCTAAGCTTAGGGCAGAAGCTATGCTATCTCAACACGATATGGTCGTACTTTTCACCCATCTGGATTGGTATATTTCTGCTTAGCCCGATCGTGTTTTACTTTACCCTCGCCTCGCCTGTGCAGGCTTATACGTTTGATTTCTTTAAGTATTTCCTGGCTTTCCAACTCTTTAACATTCTTACCATGACGTTGGGGTGCTGGAAGCTTTCTACCAAACGGGGCGATCAGTATTATATAGCTTCTTTCTGGCTAATGCTGGTTGCATTATGGGGTGCTGCAAGAGGTAAAAAGGTTAGTTTCAATGTAACTGCCAAAGAAAGGCAAGCCGGTAAATACCTCAAGTATGTAATACCGCACCTGGTTATTATTGGGCTTACCTTATTGGGTATAGCATACAACCTGGTTCTTATGTATAAAAATATGCATCCTACCTGGTCGGGCTTTTTTGCCAATACATGTTGGAGCCTGTTTAACATATATAATTTAAGCATTATGGTAAGAGCTGCCCTCTGGCAACCACCAGGAGCGAAACAAGAGAGCATTAATGCAATGCATGAAACCAAAGAAACTACCCTGCAGGTTGCATAAAGCAACTTTATTTAAATATTTAAAAACTATATATAGCTATATAAAGTATGACATTCCTCATTAAGCCGGCTTTTATCATATGTTCCTTGCTTGCAGGAATCTACATGGTTTTCTGGATTGAAAGTGTAAAGCCCTCTGATATTGGCTTTATAGATGTATTTAGAAAAGAGGTGCTTATAGAGAAGCAGGAAAGCTATCCTATCCGCAAACCAGCCGGCAAGCTTACTGAAAAAGAAATGGAGTACGCGCGGATTGCCTGGAAATATTTTGAGAATAATTATAAAAAAGAAACAGGCTTTGTGAATGGAGTGGATTACTATACGGCAGCTACTTTCTGGGATATGAGTAGCTATATTCTGGCTCTAACTTCTGCATACGAAATAGGGGTGATAGATACCCTGGAGCTGGACAGGCGATTGATACAATGCCTCCATACGCTTTCTGAATTAGAGCTTTATGATAAAAAAATGCCAAATAAGCTCTACAATACTGAATCGTTGCAAATGGTAGACTATGAAAACAAAGTAGTTGAAAGGGGTATTGGCTGGTCTGCGCTCGATATTGGGCGTTTCTATAGCGCTGTCAATAAACTGATCCATGCTTATCCGCAGTACAATGCTGCTGTTAAAAAGGTAACCAGGCGCTGGCAAATGCAGCACATGATCTCTGAAGGAACTTTGTATGGTATTGTATTTCCCAGGTATGAGCCCAAGCCTACCAAGGTGCAGGAAGGCAAGCTAGGGTATGAAGAGTACAGCAGTAAAGGCCTGGCTATGGCAGGCTACGATGTAACCGAAAGCCTTTCGTATACTGATTTTACAAAGTTTGTAGATATATATGGGATCAAGATTGCGGTAGATAAAAGGGAGCTTGAAAAAGAAGTGGCGCATAACCACGTAACCAGTGAGCCTTATATACTGGATGGCCTGGAGTATGGCTGGGACGTAACCTCCAGGGAGCTTGCCTATCGGGTGTTTATAGCCCAAAAAGAAAGACATAACCGAACCGGAATCATTACCTGCGTAAGCGAGGACCATATTGATGCTGCGCCTCACTTTGTATATAACACTGTGTATACTGATAAAGGAGCCTGGCGTTGTGTGGCAGAAAATGGAGAAGATGCTGCTCAGTTTAAGTCTATTAGTACCAAAGCTGCATTTGGATGGTACGTATTATGGGATGACCCCTACAGTAATATCCTGCTTGAGTCTGTTGAAACATTGTATGACCCTGACAGGGGCTGGTACTCCGGTCGGTATGAAAAAAGCGGCAAGCCAAACACAGCAATATCTATCAATACTAATGCAGTTATTCTGGAGGCTTTAAACTACAGAATGAACGGTAAACTAATCAAGTTTTAATAACACCTTTTAGCATATCTTGCCATGAGCAAAGGACTATTAGCAGGCACTTGCCTCGGAATATTAGGAGTATTTTACTCCTCTACTTGCCTGGGACAGGTAAAAGCGCAGATTGAAAATTTTGAAGGTTACCACGAGGGGCAAAAAGATCTGAATGCAGGCGCATTGTTTATCTATGGCAGTATTGTAAGTACAGTAAGTACTGTGCAGGGACCCGCTACAGGTAAAGAAAAATCATTGCAGGTGAGCTGGAGTGGTAAAGATACTTACGGTGGATGGGGTAAGGGACTGGGTATGGAGCTTACCCTCAACCCGGCTGAAGACCATTTCAATATACTGGTAAAAAGCTCGTCATTAATGCCCGTTACCTTGCAGCTTATTTTGCAGGAAGATGATAATGGCGATGGCATATTTAACGAAGCGCATGATGATGCTTGGATGCATGAGATAAAAATAGAAGCCTCTGCACCCTGGCAGATCTTTTCGCTTCCACTTTCTGCCTTTAAAAAGAGCAATACTGGGGGCGATGGATATTTTAACGTTAATGCAAAAGAAGGCAGGTTGCTGGCATTTGTTGTAAATTATCCAAACCTTAACGATAGCAATAGTACAGGCAACTGGTACTTTAAAGGTATATCACTGTCTAAAGGTAAAATAACCTTGTCGCAGGCATCTACACACGCAGAAAAACCTGCTCCTGTAATGCAGCAAGTGCATAAACCTAAAAAATCAGCTAAGGAGTGGGAGCATATGGGCGATGTGTTAGGCTCAGATAAAATGCTGCTGGGTAAAAACAGGCTTTCTGCTACTATATCTTACTCCATGGGGCGCTTTATCAGCCCTGAAACCCTTATATATGCAGTAACGCCAACCAGCTCAACAAGTCCTACCGGGCCATCGAGCCCAACCAGTCCACCAAAACCAGCAGGACCCTCTACACCAAGGCCAGGAGGGGGAACAACAAGTCCTGATCCGGGTACAGGTACTGAGCCTGAACCCATTACTGAAGAAGTAACACAATATAATGCAGAGTTCAGAAATGCATTGGTATTATCCACTAAGGTACGATTGTTTGAAGAGTTTTATATAAACGGCTCATTTTTTAAAAACTTCAACCCTAATACCATCCAGGTATGGACTGCCGATTATTTTTATTCCATAGGGCGCTATAACTGGAGGCCTAACACCTTTAGTTATGGGTACGAAAACTTTATGGATAATCGCTATAACGATAGCCAGGGGTTTTTAAGAAAGTTTTTACAAGGTCATTATTTTGTATCGTATGGGCATAATGTACCGGAAAAACTGTTTGCTCCGTTTAAAATTGACAACACTTCTGGCATTAAACTTAATTACTTTGTGCGCTATGCGAGCCACTACAGAGATATATACAACAATTTACACGGTGGTACTTTGGAAGGAAAGCCTAGTTTAGGTGTTTCAATGCGTTATACTATTGCCCGGAATTTGTATGTGGAGTCTGCGGTATACCAATTTATAAAACCTGCAACCCGAAAAATGCCCTGGGACCCGGATTACTCCTATGGATTTGGCTATTTTAACTATAAAAGCTTCAGGGCTTCTGTAACTTATGCCAACTGGGTAGCAAACCGCTTTCCTTGGAACCCTAAAGAAATTACACCTTACGGTATATTGGATGGCGATTTAAGAGTTACAGTGAACCTGAACTGGTAAGGGAAATAAACTTAGCTTGAAGCTATTAAAAAAGCATCAGTAAAAACTGAGTACCCCTCAACGGCAGGCCGTACTGCTGCCAGTATATTTTAAAGGAGGTAGTTGAGTTTAATATAAAAAAAGGCTTCCACATGCCATGGAAGCCTTTTTTTATATTAATACAATACCCTGAATTTTATAGTGTTCGGTATTTCTTTTAAAGCCTGGATCAGTTCTTTATCATAGGCTTTATTGATATCGGTAATCACATAACCTATGGTTTCGTTGGTTTTAAGGTATTGGCCTACAATATTGATCTGGTGATCGGCCAATACATTGTTGATGCGGGCCAGTATACCTGGCACATTATCGTGTACGTGGATAAGACGGTGCGCATTTTTAAACTCGGGCAGCTGCAGGTTCGGGAAGTTAACACTGGTAAAGGTGTTGCCTGAATTGATGTAATCTATAATCTTATCGGGTACAAAACTTGCAATATTATGCTGGGCTTCCTGGGTACTGCCGCCAATGTGCGGTGTAAGTAATACATTAGGTAAGCCTTTTAACTCATTTACAAAGGCCTCATCATTGGTTTTAGGCTCGTACGGAAATACATCTATACCTGCTCCGAGTATCTTGCCACTCTTTATGTTTTTTACCAGCGCTGCAATATCAACCACATGCCCGCGGGCCAGGTTTAAAAATACTACCCCTTTTTTCATGGCTTCAAACTCGGCCTCGCTAATCAGGTTCTTGTTTTCGGGGCGGCCATCTACATGCAGCGTTACAATATCTGACAGGTTAAGCAGCTCATGCAGGCTGCTGCATTTACGGGCGTTGCCCAGCGAGAGCCTTTCTACTACATCATAATAATATACCTGCATACCCAGTGCCTCGGCCAGTACTGATAATTGAGAGCCAATGTTGCCGTAGCCTACAATGCCAAGTTTTTTGCCTCTTATTTCAAAGCTGTTGCCTGCCGACTTATTCCATTCGCCTGAGTGCATTTGTGTGCTTTTGTCGGGTATATTACGGATGAGCATAATAATTTCGCCAATGGCCAGCTCAACCACACTGCGGGTATTGCTATAAGGGGCATTAAACACTGCCACACCTTTTTGCAGGCATGTTTGCAGGTCTATTTGGTTGGTACCTATGCAAAAAGCACCAACTGCCAACAGGCGGTTAGCTTGCTCCAGCACCCTGGCTGTAACCTGCGTTTTGGAGCGTATGCAAAGTATAGATACATCTTTAATCTTTTCACAGAGTTCATCTTCATCCAATGCGCCTGTTATTACTTCCAGGTTATAGCCTTCTTCTTTAAAAATGCGGCGGCCTTCCGGGTGGATGCCTTCCAGCATTAATACATTTATGCGATGCTTGGGGTACGATACACTCATGGGCAGTTTGTTGAGGTATAAAAATTCTTCGAGGTTGGGTGCAATATGATCGGCTTTATCTAGTACACGGTTGCGCTGCACATTTTCGGTAAAGGCAAAAAACTTTTCGGCCAGGCCGGCTTCCTTGATTTCATAATCAGTATAGCCATCGCCTATTACATATACCTCGCCAGGTAATTGCAGCTCGCGAAGTAACAGCACCTTTCCACCATCCCTGGAAAGGGGGTTGCTGGTATCAAAACCAATTATGTATCCTTCCTCATCGTAAAGAAAGGTGTTGGCGAAAATATTTTTTTCGGGTATACCAAATTCTGTAACAATAGGGCTAATAAACTCCCTGAATCCACTGGAAATTATGAGAATATTGCTGGCATGGTCTTTTAAAAACTCCCGGTTTCGTAAAAAAGAACCAGATACTTTCGTGCGCAGATGGTCAACAAGAGGAGAGAGGTGCTTGCGGTGTGCTTTTAGTAAATTGAGCCTGCGGGTTAAGGATTGCGTAAAGGACAGTGTTCCATTCATACCACTATCAGTGATATCTTTTATTTTTTGAATGCGGTCTTCTGCATCAGGCAAGCCTTCCATGGCTATGCGTGCGAGTTCGTCTAAACCTTCTACCTGGGTAAAAGTGCTGTCAAAATCAATAATAAAATGTTTGTCCTTTATTAATTGCATACCTGTAAACTAAAATTTTAGCGAAATTTCTAAAAAATAACTCAATAGTTTAATATAAATGCAAAATTATTTATTGCGGGCAAGGTTTTGCTGTAAGCGTATTTTCAAACAGCGTTTATATAGTATTGCTTATAGTGCAAGCTATGTGCATATACGGCAGGAACTTGCTACCGATATGTGAGTTAAGCAAAACACCCCAGACGGGCTATAACAGGTTATCCGGAAGGAAACAATAAAAAAGCCCTGCTTTATTTCTAAAGCAGGGCTTTTCTACATATCAGCTTAATTAGCGTGAGGCATTTTAGCACCCGGATCGCCGGGAGCAGTCAGGTTTATGGCCTGTACCCCGGTAATTTCCGGAACAGCTCTTTTAATGGCATCTTCTACACCGGCACGAAGTGTCATGGCCGACATAGGGCAGGAGCCACAGGCACCCAGTAACTCCAGCATCACAATATTATCGCTGGTTACATTAAGTACCTTTACATTGCCGCCATCTGCTTCCAGGTAGGGGCGAATGCTATCCAAGGCACTTTCTACTTTTTCGATCAGTTCTGTATTCATGTCTTTGTGTTTATTGCATATTAATGGCCACAGGTACAGTTTTATCAGCATTGGCATTGCGGATGGCAATATGCTGAGCCAGTTTTTCGGCCAGTTCGCGGAAGGCATCTGCGGTTACGCCTCCTTCTAGTTCTATAGGGCGGCCTTTGTCTCCACTTTCACGAATGCCTTGTACCAGGGGTATTTGTCCTAAAAGAGGCACTCCGTTTTTATCGGCTAGCTCCTGGCCACCTCCCTGCCCGAAAATATAATACTTATTATCGGGCAACTCTTCAGGAGTAAAGTACGCCATGTTTTCAACAATACCCAATACCGGTACATTTATTTGAGGCTGAGTAAACATACTTAGGCCTTTCTGTGCATCGGCAAGGGCTACTTTTTGCGGAGTAGTAACTACAACTGCGCCCGTTACCGGCACTGTTTGCACCATGGTAAGGTGGATATCGCTTGTTCCGGGAGGCAGGTCTATAAGAAGGTAGTCCAGGTCGCCCCACTGGGTATCAGCAATGAATTGTCGCAGAGCGGAGCTCATCATAGGGCCTCTCCAAACCACAGCACTATCGGCTGGGGTTAAAAAACCAATAGATAATAGCTTGATGCCCCATTTTTCAACAGGAACTATATAATTTTTTCCGTCTATTACTTCAACCCTCGGGTGTTCATCTTCAGCACTGAACATGATAGGGATAGAAGGGCCGGAAATATCAGCATCAATAAGGCCTACTTTAGCACCAGTTCGGGCCAGGGCCAGGGCCAGGTTAGAAGTAACTGTTGATTTACCTACTCCACCTTTGCCAGAAGATATAGCAATGATGTTTTTTACCTGGGGCAATACAGGAGTACTGCTGGCACGGCTACTGGTTACATCAGCCGTAAGGTCAACGGTAACATCAGCTTCTGCAGATACCTGCTCAAGAATGGCATCAATACAAGAGTTTTTAATAAGCTCTTTTAAAGGGCATGCAGGTGTAGTTAGCACTACCGTAAAACGAACACGGTTGCCTTCTACTTGTAGGTCGCGTATCATATTAAGCGTAACCAGGTCCTGCTTCAGATCGGGTTCCTGCACTGTACTTAGTGCTTTGGTTACGGCTTCTTTGGTAATATTCATGTTTGTAATTGGTATTTGCGTAAAATTGAGGAGGGCGGTTTTAAGCTTTACGCCCTGTAAGGCAAGGTAGATAATTCCTTGATCCGGTACTTTCGTTGCCCAAAGGGCATGTTGGTGCAAAAGTACTTAAAATAATACACAATTTGTAACACAAAAGCAGGCTAATAAGTTGGTGGTGCAGCTATTAAAAAAGAAGGGCCGCCTTTTAAAGGGCGGCCCTAGTAAATAAACAGAACAGGAACAACTATTCAATGATCAGTTTCTGGCGTTGGGTGCCTTGCGCTGTAGATAGGTTTACAAAGTATACACCAGGAGCAAGGCTGTTGCTGAGCCTGAACTGGCTTGCATGTGTGTGGCCTTCTACTTCAGTGTTTACACTATAAACAATTCGTCCAAACATATCCTGTACCGTTAACTGGCCTTTCATACCTGCCAGGCCATCTATACGGTAGTTGATAACCCTGTCCCTGTTTGGGTTCGGGTATACAGTCAGGCTTATTTTCTGTCCACCGTTAAAGAACACATTTTCAACAGGGCTGTACGAGAATTTACCATCAAAATCGGTTTGTTTTAACCTGTAATACGAGCGGCCCGCCAATGGATTATTATCCACAGCTTTATAAGTAATAGCTGATGTTGAGTTGCCTGCGCCATCCAAACGGCTTATTTCAACAAAATCAACCCCGTTGCCGGAGCGCTCTATGCTAAAGTAATGGTTATTGATTTCGGAAGCTGTTTCCCATACCAGCTCAACACGCTCTGATGTTGCTACTGCCCTGAAGTATTTTAATACAATAGGTAGTGGTGCAGCATTCGGGAACCCGTTACCTGCAGTAAACTGGCTGAAGTTAAAGAAGCCCCTGCTCACCAAGGTATTGGTAGCCAGGTTGCGCTCGGTATTCAAGTCTTCAATCCATTGGCCATTATACTTTCCTATGTTGAGTAATTCTTCATTGCCTACCACATCTGCATCTGTATAGCGCAGGCTCACATCATACAGCAGGTTACCCCCAATACCAGTTGGCGTTACATCCCAATAGCGGGTTATATAGTGAGCCATATTGGTTTGCCCTTCAGGGCGACCGGTGTTCAGGTTCGGGTGAGCGGCATCTACCAGGCCTAATGATAATGAGCTGCCGGTTGAAACGCTTGCACTTCTTAAGGTAATTTCAAATGGAGTGTACTCATTGGCATCTGCGCCACCTACCGGAAACAAGATCGGTTGGTTTACATAGGCAGGTGTAATTTGCCTGATTAACCTGCCACTTTGCTCTAATACAATGTAATTGTTCTGGCCTGCACCTGCAAATGCAAAGCTGGCAGAAGTACCTAAGGTTAAATTATTGTTATTAAGGGTTATTTTACCAGAATTAAAGGTTATTAAGCCATTTACTGTGATAGGCCTTGCTAAAACAATACCTAGCGATGGAAATGCAGTAGTACCTAAAACCAGGTTGCCGAATATGATTGGCTCGCTTCCACCAACAACCTGAGTTTGTGTTTGTGGGCCACTAAAAATAACTGTATTTGAACCTGCTCGGAAGGTTCCGTTATTGGTAAAGTTACCTGTTAGAGTTAGTGTACCGCCATTACTCATGGTTACCGAAGCATTGGGATCAATGGTTAAGTTAAAGGCTGCCGCAGCCTGGGTAATTACCGGATAAGGAACATTGTCACCAGACAAGGCCCTGATGTCTACATTTGACTGATCTGTAGGAACTCCTCCGCACCAGTTTCCTGGCTCATGCCATGAGTTATTAACTCTGCCGGTCCAAGATCCTTCAGGTACAACCCTTACCAACACCTGGTTGGTTACCTGAGGGTTACATGATGCAGAAATGGCTCTGCGTATGTATAGCCTATCCTCAGTTAAAGGCTCGGTTATAGTATATGTTAAACCGGTTGCTCCTGGAATATCGGTAAACACCGGGTTAGATGTATTGGGTGAAGATTGCCACTGGTAAGAAATATTTCCATCGCCCCCAGAGGCAGGGGTAACACTACCTAAAGTTTGGTTAGGAGTAGTATTAAAACATGTGGTTTGGTTGCCTGAAATGGTGCCTGCCAGTAGTTGAGGTAGTACCTGCACATATACAATATTAGTGTATGCATGGCAGCCTGTAGGAGCGGTAGCTCTTCTTCTGTACCAGGTGTCCTCTCCAATCAGGGAAGGAATATAGCTTACTTGTGATGAATTGCCTGGGGCAGCCATCCAGTCGTCTTCTGTTGGATTTGGAGTTGTAGTCATCTGCCATTGATAGGTAACTGAAGTTACACCGCTGGCTGGCTGGTCGTTGGTTATAACAGGTGCCTCACCTTCACAAATCTGCTGGTCTCTGCCTATTACACCTGGGTTCAGGAAGAAAATAGTTACTGCTTCCGAAAATGCCTCGGCACAATTTCCATTTTGCACAACTGCCCTGAAGCGGGAGGTCTGGTTAACCTCAGGCGTATTTAGCGTAGGTTCGGTATGGGCTATGGGCTGCCAGCTATTGCCGCTTGTGCCTGCTGCATATTCCCAGCGTACAACATTGCCTCGTTGCTCACTTAGGGTAAGCAATACACTGCCTGGCTGACATAAGGTTGTACCTCCAGCTACCTGGCCACCCAAAGATGGCAAGCTTACCTGTACTGTTATGGTATTGGAAGTAGCCACCACACCTGCCGGAGCACAAGAGCTTGCACTGGAGGTCATCCTAACCAGTACCTGGTCGTTATTGGTAGGAGTAGAGAGCGTATAGGTACTGGAATTAGTGCCTACATTATTACCGTTTAATACCCACTGGTATGTAGGAGTTGGGCCACCTAATACAGGGTTAGCTGTAAACGTAATTGCAGTGCCCTGGCAAACAGGTAGCGCCTGGTTAGCTTCTATGGTAACAGTAGGGTTGCCTGTTGCAGCTTCGGCCACCTGGAAATCGCCATAGTTATTTATGCCTGATGCCTGGCGGGTAAAGCTAACGCCACCTATGGCTGTGCCAGCGGTTGTAGCAAAGGCAGTCCATGTATTGCTGGCAAACCTGTGTATCTGTGAGTTTGCCGGGTTCATTTGTGCATCTGCTGCAATAGCGTTAAAGCCAAGGTTGGGGCTAAATGTGCCTCCTAAGCTGGTAACTGCAGTACCTGTAGCAGAAAGTGCACCTATTGTCCAATAGCGGTTAACACTGCGGTTTCTGTCCAGGCAGGAGGTGCCTATGTTGGGATGATCGCCATTATTGGCAATTACTCTTACCTGGCCTGCCGTAGTAACATTTGTAAAGGTAATAGAAGCAGGTAGGTAAGCACCATTTCTACCTACAGGAAATGTGCGGGTACTTGTGCCCGTAGGAATGCTCCTTCTTACTTCGCCTTCTACATAACGACCCGGACCTGCATTTTGCACCAGGTTGCTGCCAGTATTTACAAATAACAGGTAGAAGCTGCCTGCCTGTATCACAGCAGGGCTGTTAGCATCAAAAGCAAGGGAGCCACTTATACCCGTATTGCCAGCAAGTACCTTTGTTCCATTGGCTACCTGCAGGTTGTTGTAGTTTACAGTTGCAGTAGGGGTTACCATAACAGGTATTTGCTGGTTAGCAGCCCCCTCAAACCGAACAGTGCTACCGGTTACCGTATGTGCCAATGTGCCTGGAGTAAAAGTGCCTCTAATACTTATAACACCTGTTGATGACAGCGTTTTGGCTGTATTGGCAGCAGGCGCATTTAATAAAGAGAGGTTAAAGTAGGTAAATGGTTGTACTACTTGTCCTGCTAAGCCTGCATAGGTTACGGTATTATTAGCAGCTTCCCCATTAAATGTACCACCTGATGCAAAAAGGCTGCCTTCTATGCGCAAAGAAGAGCCTGCTGCATTGATCCAGACAGAAGAACCTGTGCCTACCATATTACCCATGCTCGTATAAGTGCCGTTGTTGGTAACTGTAGTGGCAGCGCTTAGGGTAGTGGTAGATACTGCTGTAATAGCAGACCTGGCAATAATGGTTTTATTCCCGGTAATGTTAATAGGGCTATTGATTTGCCCCACCACATCTATAATGCTTCCCTGGCCGGTTAGCTGGATAGGGCCGCCCGAAATGGCTATTGCAGTGCTACTGGCTTTGTTTACTTTTAAATCGCTGGTTACCTGGAACTCTGCCTGGCCTTGTGTGCTGATCTCTACAGAGCCTCCCGCCTCAATAACAAGGTTAGTAACCCTGCGGGCTATATTGCCAGTACCAGTAACAGCATGTAGTATACGTACACTGGCATCAAGTGGAGGCACTACACCACCTACCCAGGTTGTACCTGTACCCCAGCCTCCGGTATTGGCTGTTTCAAACACACCGTACACGTTTACATTTAAGCTGGTAGGGTTAGAAACAGAGGTAGGTCCGCATGCTGTAGAGATTGCGCGTACTGTAAGTGTTGCAGAGCCAGGAACATTGCCCCAGTTTACTTGTACACTGTTAGTACCTTGTCCGCTAACAATTACAGGATTGCTTAGGCCTTGTACATCTGTAATTTCCCACTGGAAGGTATGTCCCGAGCGGTTGTTTACGGTGTAAGTCTCGAGGCGGGTTGCTCCATCGGTTACTACAGGTGAGTTGGTACCCACAATAGGGCTTGGCGGAAGGGCCAGTACCTCTACATTAACCGTTACAGGTGCACCCGGAGCGCAGGTGTTGGTTTCTACTACCTGTACAGTACCTGTACCTGCTTCATTCCATATTACACTAATGGCATTGCTACCTTGTCCGGATTCGATATTACCCCCGGTAACAGTCCAGTTATAGGTTGAGCCTTGTGTATTGCTTACAGAATAAAACTCATTACTTCCTCTGCATATACCCGCAACCGGACCTTGTATAGCAGAAGTAGCCGGCGCAATACAGTTAATGGTAGTAGCCAGGGCAAACTCGCGGTTAATACCAGAAACACCCGCTCTGCTTACCGTTTGCGGGTTTTGTACAAGTGTGCCGTGTGTACCTTGTACAGTCCAGTTTTGAGCGCCCAACTCACGGCTTACAATGCGTGTAGTTGCAGAGGCATCATCAAAGGGAAAGGTAGAAAAGCCATCTGCACGAAGCGTTATGGTATATGGGTTAATGCTTGCTTCTCCCGTAAATGACCAGTATCCTTCCTGGAAACTATTGGTTAAGGTTACGGCACCATCAGTAAGTGGGTAGCCACCATTGCCGGGTGTAGAAGGTATAAATTGTGCAGTTAGCGGCCCGGGTTGTGTAATTGTAGCTGCAGACAAGCTAGCCGAGCGAATATTATTTGCAGTACCCAGGGGGAAAAGTATTGGTTGGGTAAGACCTGTGGTAATCCAACGCTGAAAGCGACCTTGTATTCTACCGTTTCCTGCTGGTGTATATACCAATGTACCCGGTTGGGCCGTACTAACCCCCAAGGTAAGTAACGATTGCTGTGTATTGATTAGACCTGCTTCAAAATTAAAGTTATTGTTGATTTGTACGTTGCCTGCCAGGTTTATTACGCCACCTGTTTTATTTACTGTTAATGATGGGAAGGTTACCACAGGCAGGGTGGTGCGTATCGTCTGTATGTTTGTTCCTGAAAAGATAACAGGAGCAGTACCTTCTACTGTACCACCATTCTGAGTCCAGTCGCCCTGAATGGTAATAGAGTTGGTACCTCTTTGTAAGGTACCATCGGTAATGGTAAAGTTGCCGGCAACGGTAGTTGGAACACTTATGCTTTTGGGTGCGGTGCCAGACAAAACCAGGTTTGCATAGCTTCCATTAGCCGGTTGTACTATCGGAATAGCTGTTGTGCCTGAGCCAGCCCACTCAACAGTATTATTTGCGGCAGATGTAGTTAAGCTGATATTAGTTAACACAGCAGTGCTGCCGGTTAATACAAGGGTAGCATTTTGTCCATTTACCCAGTTTGCAGTAGCGCTTGCATTTAACCCAGGTGTTACAATTCTGCCGTTGTTGGTAATGGTAATACCAGAAGTCAAGGTTATGGCAGGTTCAATAGTAAGGTTGGTGCCTGTATTTACCTGCCTGCTATTTGAAACTATAAAACCACCTGCTACCGAAGTGGAACCTGTGCCACCTATTTGCGCACCAGTTCCTTGCAGGGTTACTATAGCGTTGTTTTGTGTGGCAATATGGCTACCGTTGTTGATGTAGTTGCCATTAACAGTAACGTTGGCATTATTATTCTGATGGCTAAGAATACCATTTATGGTAAGGTTTAAGGTAGCCCAGTTGGCATTACCAGTCGTAACTGTATGCCCTACCTGTATTACTACATGATCGTTAGCAGTGGGTAGGTTTCCTGTACCTGTACCAGTACCGCTTATTGTCCAGGTTGCTGCAGTTCCCCAATCTCCACTTGCCTGCGAGGTAAAGGTCCGTTGTGCCCATGCCTGTGAGGTTGCAACCAACAGCAGCAACATACCCAATGCCAAGTGACGCAATAAGAGAGCCTTTCCCGAAATAGACGCTACGTATAATTTTCTCATATAATTTGGTTAAAAAAGATTCTAAAAATGTCCAGTATACATAATTGGCTTTCATGGTACATTATTAATAGTTGTAATAATTTGATAATCAACATCTTGTGTTAAGTTCAAAAATAGCTGGATAATGTACAATGGTTTCAGATGCCTTTATGACGAGGCAAATCGCGAAAATGTTTCATAAAAAGAGTAGCAGGCTAAAAAGTATAGTTTGTTATTGATGTAGTATTAGTTGATAGTTTTTATATATACGGGGCCTGTTGTTATGGAATTTATTTCCTGATTTTTTCTTGTCTATAAGCTCCTAAAAACAAAAAAGCTGCTTCTCAATTTCGAGAAGCAGCTTTTTTTATGGAGAATATGGTTCTTACCTTATAATCAGCTTTTGCTGCAAGGTAGAAGAGGCAGTGCGTAAGGTGATGATGTAGATACCACTTTGCAATTTGCTGGTATTTTTTAGTTCAATCTCTTCAGCCTGGTTCTGTAACTGGGCATTTTGAGTTGATATTATTCTACCTGTAATATCCGTAACAATTACCTGTGCTTTTTCGCCTTTCAAACCTGTAGCAAGCAGCGTTATTGTTTCGTTGTCAGCAGGGTTAGGGAAAATGCTTAACTTCATGTCGTTACTGCTTCCCATAAACACAGTCTGCACAGGGCTATATGCAAATGATCCGTCAAAATCTGTTTGCTTTAACCTGTAGTAAGAACGGCCTTGTAGAGGGTTGCGGTCTGTTGCGCTGTAACCTAACTCTTTAGTAGAGTTGCCGGCACCAGGCATACGAAGCAATTCGGTAAAGTTCTGGCCATCCAATGAGCGTTCTACTGTAAAGAAATCATTATTGATCTCAGAGGCAGTAGCCCAGGTTATTTCTACTTCTTTGCCTGCAGGTTTAGCTGCGAAGTATTTTAATACAATTGGCAGAGGAGCATTTGCATCACCGGTTGCCAATGAGAAAATTCTCTCACTAAATCCAACATTAGTAGTTGCATATAACCTTCCGCTTGGTGCACTTGAAGGTGATGCATTACCAAGGCTAACCCAGCTGTTAAGGCCGTTATCGTATACTGCTACTAATAAAGTGGCTGGGTTTTGAGCACCACTATTAGTTCCGTATGAAAGATTAACCCTTGCATTTGCAGAGCCTGGGGCCCCCGGCGTGCTAATTCTCCAGCTTTCTCCTGTGCTTACTTCATGCATTATAGGAGCTGTAAATTGTCTTGTATTGCCTCTTACGTTAGTAGTGTAATACTCTGCAGTCCATGTTTCAGTAGCAGAAACACTATTTACATCTGCTGGTCTGAAGGTGCTGCCTTTACCAATTGGGAATGTAAAGCTATTGCCAATAGTCATTTCTTTGGCCATAGGCCCACTTACGAAGCTCGCTTCTGATGCCTGGGTCAAGGTTGCAACCCTTAACACCCTAAGTAGAGCTGCAGTTGTAGTAGTTAGCCTTCCGCTTTGCAGGGTAATATTACCTCTAACTTGCTTTTCTCCAGATAAAAAGGTTACACCAGCAGGGTTATCAATTACAAGGTTATTAAAGGCGTAGTCGTCTGTTGTAAAGCTGCCGCTAACAGTTTGTGCGGTAGAGCCTTGTAAAATTACACTTGCAGTTCCTATACCACCAAGGCCAGCCCTGAAGTTGCCTGTGCTTTGTTTGGTAATGTTACCGCGCACAATGATATTTCTGTTATTGATATTTTGAAGAATACCTCCATTGAGGTTTAGGTTACCACATATCTCAAAGTTGTTATTAGGCATCTCTTTAGTACCAGATCCAGAAATCGTGAGGTTACGGACAGTTGTAGCAATGTTAGAAAGTACATAGTTTGTGTTACCTGTATACTCTATAGAACCTCCGTTGCAAGTAAAGAAGTTTGTGTATACACCCGCCGGTAAATCACCACTTGCAACCCTAAGTGTACCTGTTCCTGTTACTTCGCCAAGCCTGTGTCCTAATGTGGTACCAACATCTAAAGTTCCATTAATGGTAGAGCGGTATGCATTTCTGTTGTTGCTTGTAAAGGTTACTGTGTTACCAGCTTCTACAATGATAATCGCTCCCGAAGGGCCACCAGTTGGTGCTGCAGGCTGCCAGATGTTACTATCCCAGGCACCGTTGCCTGTACTTCTGTAGGTAAGTACCCTGTCAGGGAAAGCATTAACAGTACCTGCAGTATAGTCTCCGCTTATATCGCCAATATCAACAAACCTAATGGTGCGGGTGGCTTCATCAACCAGGGTTACATCGTTGTATTTGTTGATGTTGTTGTCATCAATCGCCTGCGGAAGTATCCTGATTGGGATATATGAAGTTTCTGTTCCTCTTACATCGCCTGATAAATAATGGAAAGTCATTGTAGCCATTGCTCCTGACAAGCCGGTGCCTCTAACAGCCCAGTTGTATTGAAGCGCACTTTCCGGGCTGGTAGCTACTAAATGCACCTCGTTGGCAGGGATAACTCTTATACTTCCGGTACTGTTAGCGTTCGATCTAAGCTGAACGCTAACAGGGGTGTACTTGCCTGCATTACCTACAGGGTAAACAAAAGTAAAGGTTGGCCCTCCACTATTTACAATAGGCATTACTTTAACAACACCAGCATCAGTAAACGATGTGTTTGTCTGGATCATTCTAGTATTAGAGAAACTGTTTACGGCGTTGCTACCTGCTGCATCAGTAATAGTTGCATTCAGAGAAAGGCGTAACAGGTTTGCACGGATATCTAGAACACCATTTGCTAATTTCAATAAGTTATTAACTGTTGGTGTACAGCCTTCGCGTAAAACAACACCGTTTGTGTTTTGGACTGTAAGTGTTCCAAACGTACCAACCCCCGACATAAACTGCTGAACAGTGCTTGATGATAAACGAATACCATCTCCGTTGTCGTTTGTTATAGTTGCGATGTTATGTACGTTTCCTCTTGCATCTACCACATTGTTATTAAGGTTAAAGCTACCTCTGTTTACCGTTAGGTTGCCTGCAACTGTTAAATTAGTATTGGTATTAAGGGTAAGCGATGTAGCAGGTGTTACAACAAGGTGATGAAAGCCAGTTGCACCTGTAATACTCTGTGCATTTCCATCAAAATAGGTTGTGTTACCATTTGTTACATATGAGCCACTATTTATAAAATTACCTCTCAATGTAAGGTCAAAGTTACTGGCATCAAAAGTAGAGTTGGTATTAACTGTTAGGGTTCCATTAATGATAAGCGGGTTTACAAGTAACCTGGCGCCTACACTGTTAGAAGAAGATCCATTTATAGTTAAATTATTCAATGGAATGTTTGAGTTTATAGCAATACTTTGAGCTGCCGGAGTGTTAGTATTGCCAATAGTTATAGTGGTAGCAGCACCTAGCGTGTAGGTTGCGGGCAACAATCGTAAGGCCGAAACAGAGTTTTCGTTATGTTGTCTTACAATAGTAAAGCTACCTCCTGTATGCGTAAAGTTACTACCGGGGTTAAGTACTTCAAATACAGACCTGTTGGTTAAAGTACCATTGATGGCATTACCTACCAATACAGATCCACTGGATTGGTTCCACCTTAGCACCCCACCATCGATACTTGCAGTTCTTCTGATTTGAGCCCCTACTGTTAGGGTACCTCCAGCTACTTCAATAATTGCATCTCCGGAAGATGAGTACTCAATAGAACCGTTTGCAAGGTTGATCTGGTTTGTTGATGCACCTTCCAGGCGAAGTAAACCATCCAGCATAATACCAATGCCAGTACCAGTTGTTGTAACTGAGCCGTTTCTTACAATTAAGGCCGACCTGGAGGGTATATTGAAGTTGCCATTACCACTGGATAGCTCAATATTTATTGATTGATGGTTTAAAGTTAAATGTCCTCTGGTTAAGTTAAGTGCTTTTGTAGTTTCATTAGTTAAAGCACCTAATGTAACGGGAGCCAGTATCTCTACAGAGGTTGCTGCACTGGCTTTGTTTATAGTAAGCCTGTGTAATGCTGAGTTTGTTGGGCTAACCGAAAATACAGACGCATTATTGCCGGTAAAGGTAAGGTCTACAGCAGTTTTACTCGTTGCGAAAAACAAAGTCAGGTAGGAGTTTCCGGCAGTAATATTACCGTGTACCGTTAAGCTATGTCGCAGGTTTATACCGCCATCTGTAACTCTTATTCTGTTTGCAGTGCCATCATTTAAATTAAGGTTGCCTAAAACAGTTACGTTAGCAACAGCAGTACCTGAAGTAGGAGCAGGAAATACCATCTGGCTTGCATTTGTCATTATCACATCGCCAGATACAGTGAAGCTGTTTGTAGCCAGATTAAATCTGGTTGTGTTGGCAGAGCTACCAATGCGTAAAGCTCTTCGTACCGTAATAGCCCTGTTTGGCATTGTAATAATACTTGTGCCTGTAAGGTGCAGGTTAGGGTAAGAAGCAAACTTGCTATCGTCATAAAGAGAAGAAGCTGTGCCTCTGAATTCTACAATGGCAGTGTCATTCTGGAGGAAAGCCCCAAAATCTCCTCCAGGTACACTTGATGAGGAAGTAATTAGCCTTCCGCCACCAGATACTATACGAAGGTTGTGGTTTGCAAAAGTACTTAGGTCTAAAGTAGGAGGAGTAGCATTTGCTGCCGGAGCATTTATCTGAACACCAGCAACAGCAATAGCTGCTGTTGCTGTAACCTGGTGATTAACACCAATTACAACCATGTCGTATGATTGAGGTGCTGCACTGGCTATAGTACCAGTATGGCTGCCTGTAGCCCAGGTGCCTGCTACGTTAAAACTTCCATCTTGCCTGCTATAAAAAATAGTAGGGTTTCTGAATGGGCTTTGCTTGCCGGTCGTGTAGTCACCTGTAGCCAGGCCAGCCGAAGGATAGGTAATAGTAGAAGCTGTAGCTTTGCTGTCAATATCACTGTTTTTGCCAGTTGAGCTCCAGTTGTTGCCAATTAAGCGCCATGGGTTATGGTTGTTATCAATGGAAGCATAATAGGTATATACAAGATCTATTGCTCTTCCATCAAGGCCGGCAAAACCTGAAGAGTTTATAACCCAATAATGATTTAGGGCATCTGTTAATTTAGTTGGATCTGTAGCCGGATGTTGAGTGGCCACACCCTTAACGTTTAGTGTTCCGCTGGTACTGCCTGGAGTAAAGCCAGTGTTTCTGTGTACAGCTAAAGGCGTATACCTGTTTGTGCCACTTATATTAGAACCAAGGGGAAATAAAATAATGGCTCCTGTAGAAGTGTTTGTAATATTAAATGTCAGGGTAAGACCTTTATCAGAGTCCAGGCCTGTAGTTCTGAACATTTTAGTTTCACTGTAATCAGTGGCATTGTTTGTAAGGCCACCAATAGCTCTTACGGTTAAGCCAAAGCCTTTCAAATCTACAATCCTTGAAGAGTTGTAGAAAAACCTTCTTACGTTAATATCACTTAGCAGCTCTAAACCAACTGTACTTGTACCTGTGTATGCAAACGTAATATCCCTGAAAAGTGAGTTCGTGCCTGAGGTAATTTGTTGTGTTGATCCTGAGCCGTTTAACACTATAATACCTGTGCTTGTGGTTTTTCCTATAGTGCCCTGGTTTACAATGTTTCCGGCTGCACTTATAGTAAATGCACCATACTCCAGAATGGCATTGGTAACTGTTAAGTTTCCACTTACCTGGGCAATACGTGGCTCTGTTCTGCCGGCGCTCTGGAATATAACTTCAGCGTTAGATTCTTTATTTAATATAAGGTTAGCTACTGTAAATGGATTTACAGAGGTGGTATTTGCAATTGTAATTGTACTGTTGTTAACACCGGTAAAGCTAGTAGTATTACTACCTGCAATATAAGATGCATTACTACTTGTAGTAGAGCCAAGTGTTAAATTACCAGCTATTGAAACATTGAAGTTTGATAAGCTTGTGTTTAATTGGGTATTGTCAGCAATTGTAAGATTGCCAGATACCTGTAAGGCATTACCTAAAGTAACCGTAGCAGAATTTGTGCCGGTACGTCTTGTTATGTTTACATCCCAGAAATTTGCAGTACTGGAAAGAGTAAAAGTGGAGCCACCGGCAATATCAACCGCTAATGTGCCACCAGTTACGTTAAAGTTGCCTTGTGCAGATCGTATATCAATACCCCTGTTGTTATTTCCACTTACGTCTCTTAACGTTAATGTTCCACCTGTCATTCTAAATACCCCGTTAGGGTCTGGAATACTGAAAAGGGCAGAGGCATCATCTCTTTCAGAGGGTTCTTCTGCGCTACCCCGAACTATAACTGTGCCACCAGTTTGTATATAGCTGGTCAATCCACTGCCAGAACGTCTTAACTGAGATACGTTTAATTCGCCACCTTCCACAATAAATTCAGCGGCTGCATCTGAGTAGTAAATAAGGCCAGAGCTATTTCGTGTATTTAAGGTCCCTGATGATACAAGTAGAGTACCATAAACAGATAAAGCTTGCTCAGTAGTTGCTGTATTAATACCGGTTGAGCCGGGAGACTGGCTGGCATCACTCGCAGTTGCAAAAATAGTAACGCCCGGGCTGGATAGCCATAGTCTGGCTGTTGCGCCAATGGTGAAATCACCATTTGTTCCTCCCTCGGTTAAGGTAGGAATAAGTACGTTTCCAATAAATTTCAGGGTGCCATTTCTAATCCATAGTGCCTTTCTCACTTCTGGATTGGCAGCACTAAAAGGACTGTCAGTATTTCTTCCAATGTTATTTCTGCCGTATAAAGCAAAGTTGTTAACACTAGAAGGGTTGATTTCTAATTCATAGGTTTTATCAGAGCCTTTATTTACAATAAGATTGTAAAAGTCTGTTCTGTTATTAAGTACAACACGATTATTGGTAGCACCTGTAAAAAGAACAGTTACTGCACCTGATGTTGTAAAAGCATTATACAATGGCGCAGATAAGTTTGAAAAACGTACTTCACCATTGTTGGTAAAGTTACCTCTTATTTCAAACTGGTGAAAAATGGAGTGGTATTGTCCGCCTGCAGGAAAAGTACCTGGAACTGTATTTCCTGTTCCTACACCAATGCTTGTGCCACCATTTACGGTAACATTGCCATTAACTGTAATGGTTCTTATGGTAGAAGAGTTATCACCTATCTGGAATTTACCCCCTTCTATTACCAGGTTACCATTTAAAGTAAGATTAGAGGCAACAACCAAGGTCTGATCAGCAGACTCCAGGTTAACCTGAAGGTTGTTGAAAGTTCTGTTTGTGCCGAATGTAAAAGAAGTTCCGTTTACTTCTACTGTTCCCCCTGTGCCTGCATTGGCAAAATGATTATTAGTTACAGTTGGGTAGTTATCGCCCCTGGTTCTGATCCTTCCACTACCTGCTATTGTAGTTGCGCTATGACCAGTGGTGTTTCCTAGTACCAGAATACCATCAATAGTAAGTGTATTAACAGCTTTTGAGTTAGTAGTTACAGTTACACTTTTTCCATTTAGGATTACCACATTGTCTCCGGGAGCAGGTACGCCCGGGTTTGTTGATAAGGCTCCGGATGGGTCTGTGGTCCAGGTAATTGGATCTTCCCAGTTTCCTGACACGTGACTGTACCTGGTTGTGGTAGAAGTAGTTTGCTTTACTCCAAGTACAGAAGAAGAAGCTGCCGGCTCCAATGCACTAGTGGCAGTGTTTGAAGTAGATCCATCATAAGAAATACTCTCCTTTGTCAGGCGTTTGTTTTCTGTGGTTACCTCCACATGCATCTTTGCTATATCAGCCTTTACAGGGAGTGTAAATGCAAAGAGCAAAAGATAAATAATGAGAAAATGTAAAGCTTTGCTCATACAGTTATTAAGTGAAATTTATACTTTAAAAATTTGTTGCAAGGGGCTTAAAGCATTCAAGCTCAAGAGAAGACAGTAGAATTCTACTTAGCCTAAAATTACTTACAAATCTCACTTAAAAATCATTACAAAAGCTGCTAATAAGTGCTACAAACGCATGTTATGTATTAATATGTCTTAAAATTCTTTAATTAAAGGTGTTCTAAAAATTGTTTTTGGTTTTAAGTTTTAAATACTTGTATTTAAAAATGTGCTTTACTGGTAATAAACAAAAAAGCCACTCTATATTTATAGAGTGGCTTTTGTAATATTCTCGTACTGAGTATTATCTAATTATTAGTTTTTGTTGGTTTGATACAGAAGCTGATTTATATGTTACGATATAAACCCCTGGTTTAAGTTGCGAAGAGTGTAGGATCGCAATTTCTTCACTCTGCTCTTTTAACGTTACTTCTTTATTTGTAATTAAACGTCCAGTTAAGTCTCTTATATCAACTATTGCTCTTTCGCCTTTTTGGCCTTCTACATGTAAGTTAATTACTTGCGAAGAAGCAGGGTTAGGTGACAATGATAGAGTAGGAGTAGTTTCGCCTATAAATACTGACTGTACAGTGCTGTAGGTAAATGTGCCATCAAAATCAGTTTGCTTTAGCCTATAATAAGAACGTCCGGTTATAGGTAAGTAGTCAGTTAATTTATAACTAAGTTCTTGTACAGAGTTACCTGCACCTTTTAATTTACTGATTTCTGTAAATTCTTTACCGTCTTCAGAGCGTTCAATTGTAAAATAGTCATTGTTGATTTCTGAAAGTGTAGCCCATGTTAGCTCAACTTGCTTGTTTATTGCTCGCGCTGTAAAGTGTTTTAAAGTAACAGGAGAGGGAGCATTAGAAAAGCCATTACCTCCTGTAAGGCTACTAAAAGAAGCAACACGGTATGCGGTAATGATATTGTTTACAATGTCAATTGCGCTATCATTTTTACCTGGTAATCCACTTTGTTGCCAGGTTCCACCTAATGCACTAGGGTTAGATAATGAATATTTGCCTAACTTAAATTCTCCTTCTCGAGCAGTAAATCCTGAGGGTATATCACTTTGGGCATAGTAAAGGGCTACATCATAGCTAAACCCGCTAGGTATAGGTTCTCCATTATAAATTGGGCTAAGTACCCAATGTCTATTAATCCATAAATGTGCAGGAGTCGACTGTCTAAGGGGATGGTCAGTAGGATTTACCCTAACCTGTAGATATAGTATTTTTCCATTGTCTTCACCAGCCGGCAGAAATCTAAATGCCAGAGGAGTGTAGTTGTTGACGTCACCAACAGGGAAAATAAAATTCATTTGTGCAAAAGATTTTTTTCTTAAAAGTCCTGTTCCATTGGTAACAACATAGTTTTGATTTAATGCCTCCACACGTTCAAGAGCCAAATCACCATCAAGAGTCAAGTTAAAATCACCTATATTTATTTTCCCTGAATTTAAATAAAGGGTACCATTTATAGTGCTGGCTGCAGATAAAGCTTTGTTACCTCCTCCAGAAATAACCACATTAGCATAGTTCCTTCCAGTCATAGTTTGATTGGCAGAGGCATAATAATCAATAGTAGAGTTGGTGCCTAAAGTGATTGCTGGTACTATGGAAGCGTTTAGACCCGTTAAGCCATTGAGATTAGAAGTTCTGAAGGTTCCATTTATAATTACCGAGCCGGCTCCACTAATGGTTCTATCTGTACCATCCCAGGTTCCCTCTATGGTTGATATACCATCAAGATTAATATTTGATACTAAAGTTACATAGCTACCTACGGGAGTGGATAATCTGGTATTGTTTCTAAAGTTTATAGAGCCTCCATTAGTAGCAGATATAAACTGGTTGGTAGTACCATTGAAGTTTATAGTTGTAATAGTAGTAGGGGCTAAAATAAGTTCAATTCTATTTGCTATAATGCTTCCTGTTATACTACTGTTAGGAGTTGTGTTTGCAGCGCTGAAGTTAAAGGTGTATGTTAGTACACCCTGTGTGTACCTTGAGTTAAGGACAAAATTTTCAACAATAAAGTTATTGTCTGTTATAGTAAAGGCTGTAGTTTGGTTATTGCTTCCTTGGGATTCAAGATTATTTACTTCCACATTAGCATATTTTCTGTTTGTAAGAACAGGAAACTTTCCCGCGTTAACCCTGTAAAGGCTACCTTGTTCGAATAGAACTGTGTTGCCAGGCTCATTGGTGCCGTTAAAGGGTGTATTTGTCGAATTAAGTTCTTGTATGAATACAGAACCTGATAAAAACTTAACGGCTCCAGACGAAGTGCTTAAAATCTGATTTCCTGGATTTGATGAACTCAAAGCTACGGTAGCCCTAAATTCAAGAACACCATTAATAGAACCTGTACGGCCAGTCGGGAAATTTAGTGTTACTCTTCCATTCGTTGCTGTACTTTCTAATGTAAGTTTGGAGTTACTGCTAATTGAAAGCTCATCTCCTGCTTGTGGAGAATTTAAGTTAATATTTACATCACTACCAGAAGAGAATTTTATATTGGCTCCATTCAACAAATGTATTTGGCCTGCTGTATAACTGTTGGTTAAAGCAAATGTGGTAATTGTATTTTGATCTATTCTGTTTCCATTAAAAATTAAGATGTCATTTGCTCCAAGTGTTTCTCTTGTAGGCAACCAGTTTGTGCTTGTGTTTAAGTTTGCTGTAGTGCCAATCCACTCATATGATGATAGAGGTACAGAGTTTCCTCTTAAAGGGTTTAAGAGGTAAGCTTGAGTACTTGCGATAGCTGGTTCTTTATTGTATTCAAAAATTGCAAAATGAACCCTTTTATTAGGCTCTATACCAGTTATAATAATGCTTGCGTCTTCTCCAGGTTCACTGGAGTGGCTGCCACTGTAAACAACAAAATTTCCATTTCCTAAATTTTGACCTAGGCCAAAAACAGTATTTCCATTGTAAAGTAAACCATCTACAGGGTCAACATTTACTGGGCTGTCGTATCGTGCTATTATAATAAGGTTGTTGCCATTGCCACGCGTAAATGCAAGTTCAAAAGAGTTAAAAGTTGTAGCGTTTCCAAAAGAAAGATCGTGAGCTTGCTCGGTTGGTTTGTTTAAAGTTCTACTTCCACTTACCAGAACAGTTTGAGATAAACCTCCACTTGCACAATTTATTTGTCCTTGAAAAACACCCATTGGAGAAGACTCTGTGGGTAAATATCGAACATATATTGCTTGTGAATTGATAGTTGCGGAATTGAGGGTTAATAGATTTGAATAGCTCCCTTCAATACCGGTAAATGAAATTTGAAAATTAGTTGAAGCAGTTATATTTAAGGCCTGGGTTAATGAGGATGCACTTATATAAAAAATTTTTGAAGGTGTAGCTTGGTTTGCGATCGCGCCACCTACAAGTCCTAAATTATAAGTAGATACACTCATTCTAGGATTGCTGCCTCCAACAAATGAATAGTTAGTGCCAAAATGGTTTGGAGTTACAAACTGTCCTCTTGTTAAAGAACCATTGTTGTTATTAGGTGCAGCCTGAATTGAAGGTTGTAAGGCCGTAGTAAGGTTAGTAACGGTGGCTTCAACTGTTACTACTAAGAAGAAGTTGCTTTGTACATTGGCTGCTAACGAGATAGAAAGACCACTTATTATGAAATTGTTTCCAATAGTTTCGATAATAGCATTTTGAATAATATTAGGCTCTGAATAAGCATAGCTATTACTTGTAGAGCGCTGAAGGCGTACGTTAGTAATCTTTCCTGTAGGTAAAGATGAGTTGTTGATTACCAGTGAATTTATGGTAGTGTTAAGGTTGGAGTTTAGGCCAAATCCCAATATGGCCTGGTTTTCAGCTCCTGCTTGTAAAGGGGAAGCAGCAATACCACCCGTTAAAGGCGTAATAGTTGTTGCTATACCCTCTCCTCTTAACACTACATTATCAATGTACCACACCTTGTGCCTTCTGGCGTTAAGTGCAGTTATTCGTAATTGTACATTTGTAAATTGCGAAGGAATTGTAATTCGTACAGTTTTAGGGCCATTGTTGTTATCTATAGCTCGAACAATATCCCTTGGGTTATTGCCCCGGTATTCTCTTACCACATCTGGGTAAGGACTGGCTCCTCTCATGGTCCAGCTGTCACCAGCATTACCATTGTTTTGAGCAGAGCCTGCAATAATAATTTCATCAGACCAGGTAAAACCATTGTCTACACTTATGGAAGCAACAAGTTCATCATTATAATTGATTCTGCTACCACCAAGCTGAAACTCCACGGAAACATTTGTGAAGTTCCTTATATTTTGAACAGCAAAAGTGTTAATACAAGTGTTGTCATTGATTGTCCATGACTTAGTGTCATAAAACTGGTTTGCTTCATTTGAAGTTGTAAAACTTCCCTGACTTGAAGTAAAAGACCAGATATTTTGAGCACCTGCCGGCAAGGTGCCTGCGCCATTCGTGCCTTCAAAATTTTGGGCAGCAATAATAGTTTGAGCAAAGCTTCCATTAATGGAAAACAGGCTTAAAATAATAATAAGGAATAGTATAATTCTATTCATAATTTATAGAATGGTTAATTGTTAGCAGTTCGTTTCTTGGTTAAGTGGTCTGTGTTATATCCTAAAGTTTATCTGTATTACCTATAATCATGAATTCATACATAGGGCTATATATACCTTAATTAGTATAGTAATAGCTGTAATGTATGAAATGATCATAATATAGATATTAAGTTAACTTCTGATGAGAGTATAGGAGCTTTAAATATAATTCTACCTACAAAATTAATGATGAAATATTGAAATGCAAGCTAAGTAATAAAAAGTTTTCTTTTATTTATTTGCAAAGTTCAAAACCCTTGAATTTCTTAATTTAGGTATGGTTTTTAAATTTATTCAGTAATTCATATTTTTATGAATGTTACTTTCGCTAAACTTACTTTTACTAGGGTGTCTTTTATTATCGGTTCATTCTCCTAACCCTTGAGAATATATTTTATATTTGCTAATCGTAGCCATTGCACTCCTTTATGATTAGCCAGCAAACCATTGAACATATACAGCAAGTAGCTGATATAGTAGAAGTTGTATCTGATTTTGTGCCCTTAAAGCGCAAGGGGCAGAATATGATGGCTTGTTGCCCTTTTCACAATGAAAAATCGCCCTCATTCTCTGTGTCGCCAGGGAAGGGGATATACAAATGTTTTGGCTGTGGCAAGGCAGGCGACTCCATTCGCTTTGTAATGGATATTGAAAGTCTCTCGTATATAGAGGCCATCCGGTACCTGGCTGCCAAGTACAACATTGTAATAGAAGAAGACCGCCCCGTTATGGACGAGGGCATGCAGCAGGCGCAGCACGAACGCGAAAGTCTTATGATTGCGCTTACCTGGGCCAAAAGCTTTTACCAGAAGCGCATGCTGGAAAATGAAGACGGGCGGCTGTATGGTTTAAGTTATTTCAGGGAGCGTGGTTTTCATGACAAGACCCTTGCTGCGTTTGAACTGGGCTATGCTCCTGATGCATGGCGCGAGTTTACCGATGCTGCGTTAAAAGCTGGGTTTAGCCTGGAAATTTTACAAAAGGCAGGACTAACCATTGTAAAGGAAGAAGGCAAGATGTTTGACCGCTTCAGGGGCCGGGTAATCTTTCCGATACATAATGTTACCGGTAAGACCATTGCCTTTGGTGCGCGTATTCTTAAACCTTCCAAAGACCAGCCCAAGTATCTCAACTCGCCCGAAACAGAGGTATACCATAAAAGCAAAAGCTTGTATGGTATTTTTCAGGCAAAAAATGCTATCCGTAACGAGGATAATTGCTACCTGGTAGAAGGCTATACCGATGTGATCTCGCTGAACCAGGCCGGTATTGAAAACGTGGTGGCCTCTTCGGGTACCTCGTTAACCGATGAACAAATTAAGCTTATTGCGCGCTATACCGAAAATATTACAGTGCTGTATGATGGTGATACTGCCGGTATAAAGGCCTCACTGCGTGGTATTGACATGATTCTGGAGGCTGGGCTTAACGTGCGGGTGGTTACCTTTCCTGAAGGACAGGACCCGGATAGCTTTGTACGCAAAGTGGGCACACCTGCATTTAAGGAGCATATCAAAAAAACAGGTACCGATTTTATTACCTTTAAAATCAACCTGCAGCTGGAGGAGATCGGTAATGATCCCATACGCAAAGCTGGCCTGATCCGCGATATTGTTGAAAGTATTGTAAAGATACCTGACCCAATCAAAAGGGCGGTATTGTATAAACAATGTAGCACGCTGCTGGGGGTAGAAGAGACGATGCTTATTTCTGAAGGTAATAAGCATATGCTTACCCAGCAGAAGCAGCCCGGCCGGCCGCTGCAAACCCGCGACAGACCCGCATCGGGAGGTGGTGCGCCCAACTATCCGGATATTCCCTTTTTGCCGCCACCCGATGATCTGTTTATGCCACCGGGCGAAATGCCCGAATATGTAGCTCTTCCGCCTGTTAAAGAAGAAGTACGTAAATTTGGCGCCCAGGAACGGGAAGTAGTACGTATGCTCATTAGTTACTCCACGCTTGAGCTCGAGGCTCAGTATTATGTATGCAATTACCTGCTGGACGAAACGCAGGAGGTGGCTTTCCAGGATCCCTTGTTGGATAAGGTATTGCAGATCTTTAAGATTGAGCTGGCAAAAGGCGCCATACCTGGTACTGATTTCTTTTTAAAGCACCCCGATGGTGAAGTGCAGCGCCTGGCTATAGACCTTACAACAGAACGGCATGAGCTAAGCCCGTTCTGGTTTGAAAAGCACAAAATCATTACCCCCCACGAAAAAGATAACCTTACTGACGCTGCCTTTAAAACCGTGCTTCGCTTAAAGCAGGAGCTTATCAAGAAAATGGTATATGAGAATATGCTGTTACTGGCAAAAGCTTCAGAAACAGGTAACATAGAAGAACAAACCCGATGCATGCAAATCCATACGGAACTTAAGGCAGCAGAGCGCGAAATTGCGGGGCACCTGGGAAATGTTATTACCTCTTAAGCTGTATTTTGTTAAGGCAAGACCTTGTTTTTCAGGCTTTAGTTATGGTTATTGAAATTAATTATTTTTATTTCTGAAAAAGTGCCCTGGCAGCCTGAAAAAAGCCTTTTTATGAAGGTAGAAATATGGTGCCAAGGGAATTATTTTGGCCTGAAAATCCTTGTAGATACAGTACATATTTTGTACTTTTATAAAAATATATAAAACCTGATATGAGCGATAAGTTAGAAAAACTGAAAGCCCTCCAGCTTACCATCGAAAAGCTGGACAAGACCTACGGTAAAGGTACAGTAATGAAGCTAAGCGATGAAAAAGTAGTGGACGTTCCTGCTATTTCTACCGGCTCCCTGGGTCTGGATATTGCCCTTGGTATAGGCGGTTTGCCACGCGGTAGGGTTGTAGAGATCTACGGTCCTGAATCTTCTGGT